>ENA-OQAS01000338-OQAS01000338.1-human-gut-metagenome-genome-assembly--contig:-NODE-338-length-24746-cov-2.320606_pt1 | contig 24746 bp, 25 predicted proteins | sample MGYA00242733_ERZ504523 | MGnify/ENA primary metagenome ERZ504523 (study PRJEB26092, sample SAMD00036239) | human gut metagenome | host: Homo sapiens | study: EMG produced TPA metagenomics assembly of...
ATATTCTTGAACTGCACTTATCTTTTCTTCAGCACTGTATCTTGCTTTTCTTCCCAATAAAAATACCCCCTTTCAGGTAACAAGTTTTATATTATTTTACTTGTCTACCTAAAAGGGAGCATATCACAGTTTGAAGGCTTTTGTTTTCTTTGAAGAACATCATGAAGAACTATCCTACTGTGCAAAACATTGTTTAGTAAAACTGTAAATTGTGCAACGTGTCGGAAAAAAGTTTCGTTTACATGAGGTATTGCAAAGAAATGCACAAAATGATAAGCTTGAAACATACAAAACGAGTTTACTAAAGACTTTAGATAAAACCAGGTGAGAAAAATGAATATACGAGATATTGCCAATTTGGCAGGTGTGTCAGCTTCGACGGTATCGAAGGTAATGAATGGGAAAGATAAGGATATTAGCGAAGAAACAAGAAAAAAGGTTTTGGAGGTAATAGAACGAGAACATTATGTTCCATATTTTAAATTTCTTGATAAAGCCGGTATGAAAAATCGACTTGTTGGTTTGATTTTGCAAAAAAATAATCAGGAAAAAGAAAGATACATAGCAGTTGCTGAAAGAATAGCACGTGAAAATAATTATGGTCTTGTTATTGGATATTCGGAAGATGAGAATGATACAAAAATATTGTGTCAGGACATGATTTTGAAAAAGGTATCAGGAATTTTAACAGAAGATTTTGTAAACATAGCGGATAAGAGAGAAAAGGGGGTTATCGTTAATTACAATGATACCAGTGGATTAAATGAACTGAATGAAACGATTTTTTATTATAAAATATCTGAAGCAGTAGAACTGGCAGTAGAAAATTTTGTTCAAGAAGGACATCAGAAAATAGCTTGTATTGTGAATAAGAGCCAGATTGGACTTTTAAAAGATTATAAATTGGCAATGCAAAATAAGAATATGCAAATAAACCCAGCATGGATGTATATTTATGAAGAAATAGAAGAGTTTGGGATATCACAGTTTATTGGAGAAAGCGAAACAGCTATTATTTGTGGTACTCCTGAAATAGCATGTCGTGTAGCAGGAATTTTAGAAAAAAGAAAAACAAATATTCCAGAGGAGCTATCAATTATCGCTATAGGCGAAGGAAAAGAACTACAGTATGTTAGTGGAGGGATTACAGCTATAGATTTCCCAATTGAAGAGATGGTTAGTGAGGGAACAAAATGTTTATTCGAAATGGATAAAACAGGACAAAAACGGATACGGTTAGAATGTGTTCGCCTCAAATCATACATCGTAATAGTGTTGCACCACCGTTGAGAGAGAAACAAGGAGAGAAGATTATCGTAGTGGGAAGTATGAACATAGATGTTACGATAGAAGCTGATAAAATTCCAGGAGAAGGAGAAAATCAGATGGCAAGTAAAGTGTATGTTTTCCCTGGTGGCAAAGGTGCAAATCAAGCTGTGGGTGTTGGTAAATTAGGTGGTCAGGTGTATATGATCGGTTGCTTGGGAAATGATATAGATGGGAAAAGAATATACACAAATTTGAGTGAAAATCATGTTCATATGGAGGGGGTACGATTTGATTCGGTTTTGCCAAGTGGAAAAGCCTATATCCATGTGGATAAAAGAGGAGAAAGTGCTATTACGGTTTATGCCGGTGCGAATACAAATTTAAGTATTAAACATCTAAAAAATATGAATATATATTTGAAAAAGCAAAATATTGCCTGATATCTACAGAAATACCGGAATCTATTATAGAATATACGGTCGGATATTGCGAAGAAAATGAAATAAAAATCATACTTAAACCAACTTCAAAGGTAAAGGATGAAATTTTAAATAAAATTGATTATTTTGTACCTAATAAAAAAGAATTATTTACTTTAGTTCCAGAAGGTACAACGATTGAAGAAAAGGCTGAAATATTAAGAAATAAAGGGATACAAAACGTAATTGTTACATTGGGAGAAGAAGGGTGTTATTTAAAGAATGACGAGTATTCACTCTTTTTGAAGGAACAGGATTTGAGGCCGTAGATACAACGGGAGGGCTGATTCATTTATTAGTGCACTTGCAGTTTATTTAAGTGAAGGTCATAAATTAATAGAATCTATTGATTTTGCAATTTATGCATCAGGAATCAGCGTTACACGTTATGGTGTACAGCCGGCTTTGCCAGATAGAAAGTCGGTAGATATATATGAAGGAGAAATTCATAAAAAGTATAACGATAGAAGGAGGATGAAAAAAGAGTAATGAAACGAATATTGGTAGTTGGAAGTTTAAACATGGATATTGTTATAGAAACTCCGTGTATGCCGAAAGCTGGTGAAACTATTGCAGGGAAAAGTATTGCCCAGATACCAGGTGGAAAAGGTGCCAATCAAGCATTTGCAGCAGGTAAATTGGGCGGAAACATTGCATGATGGGAGCCGTCGGTAATGATGAAAAAGGTGAAAAACTTCTTGAAAGCTTAAAAGGTGTTGGAGTAGATATTTCCAGAATAGAAGTAATGAATGATATTCCAACAGGACAAGCTTTTATTACAGTAGATGACCAGGGAGAAAATGCAATTATAATTATTGCCGGTGCTAATGGTAAAGTCACAAAAGAGCTGATTGACAGTAATCTGGATTTAATTAAACAAAGTGATATTATAATTATGCAATTAGAAATTCCATTAGAGATAGTTGGATATGTGAAAAAAATAGTGGAAGAGGATGGAAAAATTGTAATTTTAGATCCGGCACCAGCGATAAAAGATATTCCTGAAAATATACTGAAAGGTATTGACTATATTAAGCCTAATGAAACTGAGTTACAGATATTGACAGGAATGGAAGTGAAGAACAGAAAAGATATAACTGAAGCAGCAAAGATATTAATAAAGAAAGGAGTAAAAAATGTAATCGTTACTATGGGTGGAGATGGCTGTTTGTATATCAATAAAGATATAGAAGAATTTTTCCGGCATATCCGGTAAAAGCCATAGATACAACGGCAGCAGGTGATTGCTTTACAGCAGCATTTGCACTGGCTTTAAGTCAAAACAAAAATTGGAAAGAAGCAATTGAATTTGGACAAAAAGCTTCTTCCATAGCAGTAACAAGAAAAGGTGCACAAACATCAATTCCGACTCGTGAAGAGGTAGATGAAATGAAAGGAGGAAAATGTAAGGTGGAAAGGAAAAAATTATTATTGATTGTGATCCGGGTTCAGATGACGCACTGGCTATTATACTGGCGTTATACTCAGGAAAATTAGATTTAAAAGCAGTATGTAGCGTTACCGGAAATGGAGCATTGGATACAACGACAAGGAATGGATTGAATATTCTATCTTTGTGTGGCAGAGAGGATATTCCGTTATATCGGGGATCTGCGGTTGCATTAGACCAGAAGCAGCCGGAAACAGTGAGTGCATTTGGAGATGATGGTTTAGGCGGTTTTGCCCATACTATCGCTTCGGATAAAAAAGAAGAGGATCAGAATGCAGTTGATTTTCTTGTGGAATATGTAAATGGGCATCCGAAAGAGATTACACTTTTTGCCATAGGACCATGTACCAATATCGCACATGCAATTCGTAAATCGCCTGATTTTGCCGGAAATCTAAAACGATTAATTATTATGGGTGGGGCAAAATATACAGGAAATATGAGTCCTGTGGCAGAGTATAATTTCTGGGCAGACCCAATGGCAGCACATGAAGTCCTGATGTCTGGTATTCAGGATGTGACAATGATTGGACTTGATGTTACAAATAAAATTGCTTTAGATGGCAGTATGCGAGAAATATTAAGAATGTTAAATACTAAATTGTCAACATTTGTATATAATATTACGCAAGAAGGAATGGATGAAAACTGGAGATCAAGAAGAAAAGCAGTTTCACCGATGCATGATGTATTAACGGTGGCATATTTCTTGGACAATTCTATTGTAAAGCTAAAACCGGCATATATTGATGTGGTGACAGAAGGAATTGCCAGAGGTCAGTCAATTGTAGATATTGGTGGACACTGGAACGAAAACAAATGCAATGCAAAATATGCATATGATGTTGATGTAGTTAAGTTTTATAAGTTATTTTATAAGGAAATATTTAACGAAGATATTACAGATTTAGTTGAGGGAAAATAGGAGGAATAAAAATGAAGAAAAAGAATGAAACATTTTCAATGATGGTAATTTTATTAATTCCGGTAGCGATTGCAATTAATATTGTCGGAGGGCAGATGACCTCGATATTAAAAATACCGGTAGATTTGGATATGATAGGTGTTATTTTAGTCGGTGCATTGGCTGGGCCACTTCCGGCAGCTGTTACGGGTGTATTAACAAACTTAATTAACGGTATTTTTGATCCAACATGGATTCCATATGCTTTCTGTGCATTCTTTATTGGAATTTCATCAGGATTGTTATCAAAATATAATATGATGACAAAGGTTTGGAAATTAGTTATTTCAGGAATTATCATTGCATTAGTAGGAACTATTACAGCAACACCGATCACTGTATTTTTCTTTGGAGGAGCAACTGGTGGTGGTGCTTCCATGTTAGCAGCAGGATTAATGGCAACCGGAAAACAGATTTTAGAGTCAGTTTTATCAGTTATATTGTAACAGAAAGTGTCGGTAAATTAATTTCAGTCTTTATTGCATATTTTATCATTAAAGCAATACCGGAAAGATCTCTCGTTAAATACAAATATGGAGAAAAATTCATTAAAACAAAGAGTAACTAGTACATATTTTAAGGAGAATGAATAATGAAGCAAGAGAATAAAATTGTCGGGCTCTACCCGTTAACAAAATTTTATTTAGCAATAGTTCTGGTTGTTTTAGATATCATTATGCCGGGGATTTTAAGTAAGTTGGTTGTGTTTGTAATTATTAATATCATAGCTGCACTAAGTGATGTCTGGAAGAGCTTCATCCGTAAAGTGAGAAATTCAGTCGGTGTTCTATTTGTGATATTGTTGTTTATACAGACATTTTTTTACCCAAGAGGGGAAGTAATATTTTCTTTTTGGATATTTAATGCAAAGTTAGAAGGAATTCTATTTGCTTTAAAACTTGGAATTACATTAATGGGAGTAGGCGGTAGCTTGATCTGGTTTTTTCGGTTACACAGGAAAAGGATTTTGTATTAGCTTTGGAAAAGAGCGGAATGAGCGCAAAAGCTTCTTATGTGGTTCTATCAACACTTCAAATGGTTCCTGTTTTAAAGAAAAAATCACAGACAATTATGAATGCACAAAAAGCAAGAGGAGTAGAAACGGAAGGAAATCTTTTAGTAAGAGCAAAGGTTTTTGTGCCGACGATTATTCCACTTGTATTAAGCTCGATAGCCGGAACAGAAGAAAGAGCATTGACATTAGAGGCAAGAGGATTTTCATCTGGGATAAAGCCAACACATTTATATGATATAGAAAAAACAGAAGCAGATAAAAAAGCAGTTGTAATAATTACTTTATTAGGAGTTTTAGGTATTGCAGGGAGGGTTGCTTTATGGCTTATATAGATATACAGAATGTTACATATACATATCCTTTGACTAAAACCCCGAGTATTGCTGATGTAAATTTATCTTTTGAAAGAGGGAAATTTTATGCGATATTAGGTGCAAATGGTAGTGGAAAAACAACATTGTGTAATATTATAAGAGGTTTTATTCCTAATTTTTTCCAAGGAGAAATGAAAGGAAAGGTTATTATTGACGGAAAGAATCTCGAAGAATATGAGATGGGAGAAATAGCATCTAAGATAGGATATGTATTTCAAAATCCGTTTAACCAGATTACAGGAGCCAGGGATACTGTCTATGGAGAAATTGCATATGGATTAGAAAATTTTGGAGTGCCTGTAGAGGAGATAAAGACGCGTGTAGAAAAAATCATGGAAATTACCAATACAACGTACTTGCAGGAAAAAAATCCATTTGAATTATCTGGTGGACAGCAGCAGAGAGTTGCACTGGCATCCGTATTGGTTTTGGAACCGGATATTTTAGTAATAGATGAACCGACATCTCAGCTTGATCCACAGGAAACAGAGCGTGTTTTTTGAAATCATCAAAACAATGAAAAAAATGGGGAAGACAATCATTCTGGTCGAACATAAAATGGAATTAGTGGCTGAATATTGTGATGAAGTAGTGGTTCTGCATCAGGGGAAAGTAATTCGTCATGGTGATAAACATGACGTTTTATCCGAGATTGAATTGGAAAATTTGGAGTTATGTTGCCGTTAACAGTTTATCTCGCAAATGAATTGAAAACCATGGAGTAAGAATGAAAGATAACATTATTACTTCAGACGAAATGGCTGATCAGCTTCAAAAAATAGGAAAGAAGGAGTAGCAACATGGGGATTATTGAATTCAAAGATGTGAGTTTTCAGTATCCGAATGGTTTTTCCGCTGTTGAAAACGTTAGTTTTGAAATTAATGAAGGAGAAGCAATCGCTATTATAGGTCAGAACGGTGCTGGAAAGACAACAACTGTAAAAATGATAAATGGATTATTAAAGCCAACGCATGGAACGGTTTTGATTGATGGAATGGATACAAAAGATTATACAACAGCACAACTGTCAAAAATCGCAGGATATGTATTCCAAAATCCGGATGATCAGATTTTTCATAATAATGTCGAAGATGAAATTAGATTTGGACCTAAAAAACAAGGATTATCAGAAGAAGAAATTGTGAAGAAAACGGAATGGGCAGCTAAGTTATGTGGATTATCAGAACAAATGCAGGAAAATCCGTATAATCTTCCACTTTCAATTCGTAAATTTGTTTCTATTGCATCTGTATTGGCAATGGATGATAAAATATTGATTTTAGATGAACCAACTGCCGGACAAGATTTAATTGGAATTAAGAGATTGGAAAATATTCTTACAGAGCTGAAAAAAGAGAATAAAACAGTGGTTACTATAACACATGATATGGAGTTCGCAGTAAATAATTTTAAAAAAATATTTGTAATGTCACATAAAAACCTGCTAAGAGTAGGAAATGCAAAAGAAATCTTTTCAGATGATGAATTATTAAAAGAAAGTATGTTGAAAAAGACTTATATCGGGGATTTGTGTGATAAATTAAACTTAAATGAGACCGCAGTTACAATTGAGGAATTCTTAAAATATTTTGTTTAGAGCTAGATGGATTTTCTAGGCTCAAGAAACTTAGTAAGGGTTAGCTGAAATGGCTGACCCTTTTCATATAATTAAAAAATTAGTAAAAATTGATTAACGAGTTGAAAATTTCTATAGAATTTGCATGAAAAGAATTGTAGTATATTATAAATGCATCGGCTTTCTGACCTTTTGACCCTGGTATCATCATAAAAATGCATAGTAAGAAGAAAGGAACACACCATGGATTTCAAATACTGCAAATTAGAAATTTTCATCCCGGAAACACATCTTCCGGCTCTCCAGAAAACCCTCCGGGAAGTAGATGCCGGACATATCGGGAACTACGATTCCTGTATGTCATTAAGCGAAGTGATCGGATACTGGCGTCCGCTTGAAGGCTGCAATCCTTATATTGGAAATGAAGGAGAGATCAGTAAGAACCGGAAGTAAAGGTTGAAGTCACTGTATTTACAGAAGCAGTTGACAGGACGATTGAAGCAATCAAGAAAATTCACCCGTATGAAGAACCGGTAATCAATGCAATACCGATCCTGAGAACTTCATTTTGATGTAAAAAAAGAAGCTTAATAGTCAGAACAGAAATGGTAAAAAGTGAGCGCTCAGATTAAAGAAAATTGATTTTAAAATTTGTTAATAAAGTAACGGAAAAGTTGCATAAAGAAAAACATCTTTTTTCAAATAACAAGCCTGATTATTGGCAAAAAAATTGTAGAAACTGTACAAAAAGTATATTTTTGAAAAAATTATTTGCATATAATTGTGCAATGTGATATAGTGAAGTCAAGTTGAAAAAGCAATTGAAGAGAGATGCCGTGACAGGAGAGCGAATGTTATATCAGCCGTGAGGCTGTTACAAGAGGCGCTCTTTTTTGTGTATACGATGAGCCAAGTGCAGATTTGTGCTTGCACAAGGATCTGCATTTGGCGAATGTACATCATCGAGCTGCTAAGTGAGATGTTGTACGGAGTATACAGATCGAGCAGGAGTCAGCCTGCTCGATTATACGATGAGCCAAGTGCAGAGGCTGTACAAAGTATACAGAGTGGGTAGGAGCATCCTACTCGATCATAGTATGAGGGGTGAAAAAATGAGCAGTTTTTTTCATGAAGCAGTAGAAGAGAATCCGATTATTGCAGCAGTAAAGAACATGGATGATTTAAAAATCTGCTGTTCTTTGGAAGATATCCGGGTTGTGTTTATTTTATTTGGAGATGTCTGTTCGATCCGTGAGATCGTCCAACAGATAAAAGATTCCGGGAAGGTTGCGATGGTTCATGTAGATCTGATAAGCGGTCTTAGCAGTAAGGAAATTGTCGTAGATTTATCCGGAAAAATACAGAAGCAGATGGAATAATTTCCACAAAAGCTGCATTGATTAAAAGGGGAAGGAACTTAAGATGTTCACAGTCCTAAGATATTTCCTTCTGGATTCGATGGCATATGAGAATATCAGGCAGCAACAGCACGCCGTGAAGCCTGATTATATCGAAGTACTTCCGGGGTGATGCCGAAGGTGATCGGAAAAGTCTGTAAAATGTCAAAGACGCCGATCATTGCAGGCGGTCTGATCTCGGACAAAGAATCTGTGATGGCGGCACTTTCAGCTGGAGCGATCGCAGTTTCATCTACGAATCACGAAGTCTGGAAAATGTAAAACAAAAGTAACAGGAGTAATGTATTTAAACAAAGTACAGGTATTTGAGGATGAGTAAGTAGCGAAGCGGCATAGAATATCCGCTTTACTATAAAACATGCAAAGCAACGATTTTTATTTTAAAGGAGGAAAAAAGAGTATGGCTAAGTATGTAATGGCACTGGATGCGGGAACAACAAGTAACAGATGTATCCTGTTCAATGAAAAAGGAGAAATGTGCAGCGTTGCACAGAGGGAATTCACACAGTATTTCCCGAAACCGGGCTGGGTTGAACATGATGCAGATGAGATCTGGGCAAGTATGCTTGGTGTAGCCGTTGAAGCAATGAATATGATTGGGGCAGAAGCAGAGGACATTGCAGCAATCGGTATTACGAACCAGAGAGAGACAACCATCGTATGGGACAAAGAGACAGGAGAGCCGATCCATCATGCAATCGTATGGCAGTGCCGCAGAACTTCTGAGTATTGTGACAGTCTGAAGGAAAAAGGACTTACCGATAAATTCAGAGAAAAAACAGGACTTGTTATCGACGCATATTTCTCAGGAACAAAGGTAAAATGGCTTCTTGACAATGTGCCGGGAGCAAGAGAGAGAGCAGAAAAGGGAGAATTATTATTCGGTACAGTTGAGACATGGCTGATCTGGAAACTGACAAAAGGTGCAGTTCATGTAACGGATTATTCAAACGCTTCCCGTACGATGCTGTTCAATATCAATACACTTGAATGGGATGATGAGATTCTTGCAGAGCTGAACATTCCGAAATGCATGCTTCCAGAACCAAAACCGTCAAGCTGTGTATATGGAGAAGCAGATCCTTCTTACCTTGGTGGACCGATTCCAATCGCAGGAGCAGCCGGAGACCAGCAGTCCGCACTGTTTGGACAGACATGCTTCAATGCAGGCGAAGCAAAGAATACATATGGAACCGGATGTTTCATGCTGATGAATACCGGTGAGAAACCGATCTTCTCAAAGAACGGACTGGTAACAACCATCGCATGGGGACTGGATGGAAAAGTAAATTACGCACTGGAAGGTTCAATTTTCGTGGCAGGAGCTGCAATCCAGTGGCTGAGAGATGAACTTCGTATTATTGATTCCGCACCGGATTCAGAATACATGGCTAAGAAAGTAAAAGATACAAACGGATGCTATGTAGTACCTGCATTTACCGGACTTGGAGCACCGCACTGGGATCAGTATGCAAGGGGAACGATCGTAGGAATTACACGTGGCGTTAATAAATATCACATTATCCGCGCAACTCTGGAATCCCTTGCTTATCAGGTAAATGATGTTCTGGAAGCAATGAAAGCTGACTCTGGAATTGAACTTGCAGCACTTAAGGTTGACGGTGGAGCAAGTGCAAATGATTTTCTGATGCAGACACAGTCTGACATCATCAATGCACCGGTTAACCGTCCGCAGTGTGTAGAGACAACCGCAATGGGAGCTGCTTATCTTGCAGGTCTTGCAGTTGGATACTGGGCAAGTAAAGAGGATGTTATTAAGAACTGGGCAATTGATAAGACATTCGAGCCAAAGATTGCAGATGAAGAAAGAGAAAAACGGATCAAAGGCTGGAATAAGGCTGTCAAATATGCTTACGGATGGGCAAAAGAAGATTAGATTTTGACAGTAAAAAGGAAATGAAAACAGGACATTGAATAGGGAAAAGGGGGACTTATTATGTTACCTTATATAGCAGAGTTTCTTGGAACAATGATACTTATTATTCTTGGAGATGGAGTAGTAGCAAATGTGAACCTTAACAAATCCGGTATGAAAGGTGCCGGTGCGGTTCAGATTACATTTGCCTGGGGTCTTGCAGTTCTGCTTCCGGCATTTATTTTCGGAGAGGCTTCAGGAGCTTCCTTTAATCCGGCACTTACGATCGCGCTTGCAGTGGACGGAAGTTTTGCATGGTCGATGGTTCCTGGATATATCATCGCCCAGATCGCAGGAGCATTCGTAGGCGGCTGTATCGTTTATTTACTTTTTAAAGGACAGTTTGACGCCACAGAAGATCCGGGAACAAAGCTTGGTGTATTCTGTACAGGACTTCGATTGCAAACACAGGACTGAATATTTTCAGTGAGGCAGTTGGAACGTTTATCCTTGTATTTGCGATCAAAGGAATTGGAAACGTGACAGGACTTTCCACAGGCGTTGACAAATTATTTGTATTCGGAATTATCGTATCAGTAGGTATGTCACTTGGCGGACTGACTGGTTATGCGATCAACCCGGCAAGAGATCTTGGACCAAGACTTGCACACGCAGTACTTCCAATTAAAGGAAAAGGTGATTCAAACTTCGGATATGGTCTGGTTGTACCGATTATCGGACCAATCATCGGAGCAATCGCAGCAGTATTACTGTATGGGGCAATTCCGTGGTAAAAGTTCAGAATTGAAAATGGTAATGGCATGAGATGAGAGAGCCTGACAGGATAACCGCATAGGGAAATGCGTTTACTTGGCAGGCTCTTTTTCATAAGCAGGAAGTTCAGGAAGAAAAAACAGTTATTAAGGAGTGATCTGGGAATGTATGATGTAATAATTATCGGAGCTGGAGTATCCGGTGCAGCAACAGCAAGAGAGCTGTCACGTTATAAAGTGAAGGCATGTGTAATCGAAAAAGAAGAGGATGTATGCTGTGGTACTTCTAAGGCAAACAGTGCAATTGTCCATGCCGGTTATGATGCGGCAGAAGGATCGCTGATGGCAAAACTGAATGTCAGGGGAAATCAGATGATGGAACAGCTTTCAAAGGATCTGGATTTCCCATTTAAGAAAAATGGCTCGCTGGTTGTATGTCTGCATGAAGAGGATATGCCGAATCTTCAGGCACTGTATGACCGAGGCGTTGCAAATGGTGTTAAGGAGTTAAGAATTCTTAACGTGAGGAATTGAAAGAAATGGAACCGAATATTTCCGATCAGGCGTATGCCGCACTTTATGCACCGACAGCCGGAATTGTATGTCCGTTTAATCTGAACATTGCAATGGCTGAGAATGCAAATGCAAATGGTGTGGAGTTCAAATTTGATACGGAAGTTACGGATCTTAAACCAATAGATGAAGGATGGGAGATCCATACAAATAACGGGGTTTTCCGGACAAGGTATGTGGTAAATGCAGCCGGAGTCTATGCAGACAGGCTTCATAATATGGTAAGTGAGAAGAAGATTCATATTACCCCTAGAAGAGGAGATTACTGCCTGCTTGATAAGAGTGCGGGAAATCATGTGAGCAAGACGATTTTTGCACTTCCGGGAAAATATGGAAAAGGTATTCTGGTTGCACCGACGGTTCACGGTAATCTGATCCTTGGACCAACGGCGATCGATATCGAAGATAAAGAAGGAACCAATACAACAAGAGAAGGTCTGGATCAGGTGATCGAAAGAGCAGAGATGAATGTGAAAAATATTCCGATCCGTCAGGTGATTACTTCATTTGCCGGACTTCGTGCACATGAGGACGGACATGAGTTTCTGATCGGGGAAGTGGAGGATGCAAAAGGATTTATTGACTGTGCAGGCATTGAATCACCGGGTCTTACCAGTGCACCGGCAATCGGAGAAATGGTGGCACAGATCCTGAAAGAGAAAATGAATCTGGAAGAAAAAGAAGATTTTATCGCAACAAGAAAAGGCGTTCTGGATCCGAATACACTCAGCAAGGAAGAAAGAATGGAACTGATCAAAGAGAAACCGGAATACGGAAATATTATCTGCCGCTGTGAAATGGTTACAGAGGGTGAGATCATGGATGCGATCAACAGACCGCTCGGCGCCAAATCTCTGGACGGGGTAAAACGCAGGACAAGAGCCGGAATGGGACGCTGTCAGGCAGGATTCTGTTCACCGAGAACGATGGAGATCCTGGCGAGAGAACGCCATGTGAGTATGTTCGAGATCACAAAATCCGGTGGAGATTCTAAAATAATCACAGGTACTAATAAGGATTCGTTATAAAAGGGAGGCATTGCATCATGAGAGCTTATGATATTGTTATCATTGGAGGAGGACCGGCAGGACTTGCGGCTGCAATTTCGGCGAAGAAAAGCGGAGTGGACAGTGTTCTGATCCTGGAAAGAGACAAAGAACTTGGCGGAATCCTGAATCAGTGTATCCACAACGGATTCGGACTCCATACATTTAAGGAAGAACTGACCGGACCGGAATATGCAGGACGTTTTATTGATCAGGCGAAAGAACTGAATATTGAATACAAGCTGAATACAATGGTTATGGATATCAGCCCACAGAAGGTTGTCACCGCAATGAACCGGGAGGAAGGTCTTTTCGAGATTCAGGCAAAGGCAGTTGTTCTGGCAATGGGGTGCCGTGAGCGTTCCAGAGGTGCACTTAATATTCCGGGCTATCGTCCGGCGGGTATTTTCTCGGCAGGTACGGCACAGAGACTGGTCAATATCGAAGGCTATATGCCGGGGCGGGAGGTCGTGATCCTTGGTTCCGGCGACATCGGACTGATCATGGCGCGACGAATGACATTTGAAGGCGCAAAGGTTAAGGTTGTTGCAGAGCTGATGCCATATTCCGGAGGGCTTAAGAGAAATATTGTACAGTGTCTGGATGATTATGATATTCCGCTGAAGTTGAGCCATACCGTTGTGGACATCAAAGGGAAAGAGCGGCTGGAAGGAATTACACTGGCACAGGTGGACAGTCACGGAAAACCAATTCCGGGAACTGAAGAAGAATACAGCTGTGATACGCTTCTTCTTTCCGTAGGATTGATCCCGGAAAATGAAATTTCAAGAGGCATGGGCGTGGATATGAACCCTGTCACATCAGGACCAAAGGTAAATGAGAGCCTGGAAACAAACATCGAAGGCGTATTTGCCTGCGGAAATGTCCTGCATGTGCATGACCTTGTTGACTTTGTATCGGAAGAAGCCGGAACTGCAGGAAGAAATGCTGCGGAATACGTCAAACTGGGAGAAGAGCGCAGACAGGGCGGAAAAGAGATTAAAATGAATCCAGTCGAAGGTGTCCGCTATACAGTTCCGGGAACGATTAACGTAGACCGAATGGATGAGAACCTGACGGTGCGTTTCCGTGTGGGCGGTGTCTACAAGAACTGTTATATCAGTGCATATTTTGATGATGAGAGAGTGATCCACAGAAAACGTCCGGTTGTTGCACCAGGTGAGATGGAAGAGATTAAGCTGACAAAAGAGCAGCTTCTGAAATATCCGGATCTGCAGACCATCACAGTAAAGATTGAGGAGGCGTAGACGATGGAAGAGAGAAAATTGACATGTATCGGCTGTCCGATGGGCTGTCCTCTTACAGTTGTAATGAATGGGGAAGAAGTAGTGAGCGTCACGGGAAATACCTGTAAACGCGGTGATGTATACGCAAGAAAAGAAGTGACGAATCCAACGAGAATCGTAACTTCGACCGTGCGGGTGTCCGGCGGAAGCATCGATATGGTATCGGTGAAGACGAAAGAAGATATCCCAAAGGGCAAGATCTTTGAATGTGTGAAGGCGCTCAAAGGAATTGAAGTCCCGGCTCCGGTTCATATTGGGGGATGTGATCCTTGAAAATGTGGCTGACACGGGTGTGGATATTGTTGCGACGAAGAATGTTGAATAAAAGGAAAAGAAGGAGAAGTCCTGTATGGTGACGGAAAGGGTTGCCATATGGGACTTTTTTAATGTAAAAGACTGTGACTTTTGTTTGAAATTATGCAGAATACTTAACAAACTTAAAAAAAATTACACATTTTTTGGAAGAAATTTATAAAACCAAAAAATTTTATACATTCACATAAAAAATGAATATAGTGAAAAAACAGGCACCATTCTAAAATATTCACATAACAAAGAATCGTTTGAAATGAACGACAGGAGAATATGAAGTTTAAGGGAGGAACGAGAAATGAAAAAAGCAAAATGCTTTAGTGACATCCATTACGACATTGGAAAAATTGATGACAAAATGTACTCGTCTTTTACAGAACATCTGGGACGAAGCATTTATACAGGAATCTACGAGCCGGGGCATCCAAATGCAGATGAAGACGGATATCGTAAAGATGTCATGGAATTAGTAAAAGAATTAGGCGTTCCGGTAATTCGTTATCCAGGTGGAAACTTTGTATCATGCTATGACTGGCATGATGGAATTGGACCAAAAGAAAAAAGACCAAAACGTATGGATTATGCATGGTCAAGTATTGAAACAAACCAGTTCGGTATTGATGAATTTTGCCAGTGGGCAGAAAAAGTTGGTATTGAACCGATGATTGCAGTCAACCTTGGAACAGGAAGTATTAAAGATGCCGGCGATCTGGTTGAATATTGCAATCATCCGGGTGGAACATATTGGAGTGATTTGAGAGCCCAGAACGGACATCCAGAACCATATAATATCAAATATTGGTGCCTTGGGAATGAGATGGAAGGAAGCTGGCAGGCAGGACATTTGTCAGCAGAAGATTATACAAAGAAAGCACTTGAAGCAGCAAAGATCATGAGATGGGTTGATCCTTCTATTAAACTGGTTGCCTGCGGAAGCAGTTATGAAATGTTACCAACCTATATGGAATGGGACAGAACAATGCTGACAGATCTTTATAATCAGGTTGATTATTTATCAACTCATAACTATACAATGAACTCTGGGCAGGGTACAACAAATTATCTTGCTTCCTATAAACAGCTGGATTCTCATATTAAAAACAGCGCAAAAGTTATTGAGTATGTAAAGGCTAAAAATCATTTTGATAAAGATTTAAAGATTTGTCTGGATGAATGGAATGTGTGGAATTTCCAGGACATCAAACTGGATTCTCTGGATGATTTAATGGGACTTACAACGTTCGAGATGACATCAGCTGGAAAATGGGAAATCGCGCCACCGATTCTGCAGGAAAAATACAGTCTGCTGGACGCAGTTGTTGTTGGAGGACTTGGAATTTCATTGCTGAACAATGCAGATACAGTTGAAATTGCCTGCCTGGCACAGCTTATCAATGTGATTGCTCCGATTACAACAATTCCGGGAGGCGGAATTTTCAAACAGGCGATTTATCATCCGTTCCATATGCTCAGCAAATATGGACATGGAACTGTTAAGAAAGCCATTGTGGATGCACCGAAATATCAGTGCGATTTAGGTGAATTAAATGTTGTTGAACCAGCAGTTATCTATAATGAGGAAAATGATGAAGTAAGAATCTTCGTTCTGAACTGCGATCAGGAAGAGGACGTTGAATTTGAAGTTGATTTACAGGGATATGGAGATAAGAAAGTAAAGAAACATCTGGTACTTGCCGGAAATGACTATTCTGTAATGAACACAATTGAACATCCGGATGCAGTTGAAATGGAAGAGAAAGAGGTAACAGCTGCAAATTCTGTGGTATTACCAAAAATGTCATGGAATGTAATTGTTTTAGGATAATAAAAGAAGAAGGAAAGAGGGAGGTGGCAACGAAATGAGCGTGATTTTGGAAGCAAAACATATTTCAAAAAACTTTGGACTTACTCAGGCATTGAAAGACGTTTCTGTAACCATTGATGAAGGAGAAGTTATTGGTCTGATCGGAGAAAATGGTTCCGGAAAGTCAACTCTTTCCTCTATTATTTCCGGAGTTTATCCGCAATCTGAAGGAGAGCTTACTCTGGACGGAAAACCATATAAACCAGCAGACACACTGGATGCACAGAATCATGGAATCAGTATGATTGCCCAGGAAATGGGAACACTTCCGGGAATTAAAGTAGCAGATAATCTTTTTATCGGAAAAGAGCAGTTGTTTACAAAACATGGTGTTGTTGACAGAAAGAAGATGTATCAGGAAGCAAGAAAGGCACTTGAAAAAATCGGAATTGACAATATTCATCCGGAAGATCCGATCATAAAATACAGTCTGGAAGAAAGAAAACTGATTGAAGTTGTAAGAGCACTGTATACGAATCCAAGGATTTTCATCGTTGACGAAACAACAACTGCCTTGTCTCAACGAGGAAGGGATATCATTTACCAGGTTATTAAGAACATGAAGAAGGAAAATAAGACAGTACTGTTTATTTCCCATGACCTGGAAGAACTGATGGAGGTTTGCAGCAAGCTGATTGTTTTGCGAGACGGTGTGTTTGTTGCTGAACTTGAAAAATCTGAGTTTGAAGAGGAAAAGATAAAAGAGTTGATGGTAGGACGTAAACTTACCGGAGATTATTATCGAAGTGATTACGATGGAAGCTATGGGAAAGAGGTTGTGCTTTCAGCAGAAAAACTGTATGTAGGAGATAGCCTTAAAGGTGTCTCACTGGAACTTCATAAAGGAGAAATCCTTGGAATAGGTGGGTTAACAGATTGCGGAATGCATGAACTTGGAAAAGCGTTGTTTGGAAATGTTAAACCGTTGTATGGTGAAGTAAAACTTGGAAATGGAAAAAAGATTACATCAGAAAAACAGGCAATCAAGAACAAGATTGGATATGTATCCAAGAACCGAGACCAGGAAGCACTGATCTTATCAGCAAGTATCATGGAAAATACCGTTTTACCATCCTTGTCAATGATCGCAAAAGGTGGTGTAATTACCAAAGGTGCTGAAAAGAAATTTACCGATAAACAGGTAAAAGATATGAGCATTAAATGCAGAGAGATTGGACAAAACGTAGGTGATTTAAGTGGTGGTAATAAACAGAAGTTGTAATTTGGAAATGGCTTGGTAATGAGTCAGAAATTTATATCCTGGACTGCCCGACACGAGGAATTGATATTGGTGTAAAGGCATTTATGTATCAGCTGATGTACCGCCTGAAAAAAGAAGGAAAATCTATTTTGATGATTTCAGAAGAACTTCCGGACTGATTGGAATGAGTGATCGTATTCTGATTATGAAAGATGGTCAGATACAAGATTCATTTACCAGGTCAGAAGAGTTAAATGAATCTGTATTAATCAAGAAGATGGTTTAGGAGGGATAAAAGTGAAAGAGAAAGCTAAGGCAAAAGAAATTCTTCAGAAAATAATTCCTTTCCTTGGAATCATTTTAATGATTATCATATTTCAGGTCGGAGGAGAAGGGAAACTGCTGACAAAAGGTAATATTAACAGTATTCTGAATCAGACCGTATATATAGCGATTATGGCATTTGGTGCAATTTTCGTATACTCACATGGCGGAATGGATTTGTCATACGGTGGTGTTATCGGTTTCAGCGTTTTAGTTGCGATTTTAGTTGCGAACACAGGAGTACCGGCAGGAGTAGTATTTATTACAAACATTCTTGCAGCACTGGTATGGTTCGTATTGAACGGAGTTGTTTCCGTATATTTGCAGGTTTCGCCATTTATCACATCACTATGCATCATGTACATGTGTCGTGGAATCTTAAATACGGTATGTGCATCACAGAAATATAGTATTCCGGTTGAACTTTTTGAATTTGATAATCAGAAATTTAAGCTGGGAATGCTGTTAGGCGTCTTTATTATCTGCTATATCTTATTTGAAAAAACAGCAATTGGAAAAGATAATAAAGCAATTGGAGGAAATCCAGCCGCTGCAAAGCAGGCAGGCGTAAACGTTAATAGAACCAGAATGATCGCTTACATTATCAGTGGTATCACGGTAGGTATTGCAGGATTTATCCTTATGGCAAGAGCCGGAAGTGTAAGTACTTCAACTGGTCAGGGAATGGAAATGAACGTTGTCACAGCATTGGTACTTGGAGGTGTGCCATTGTCCGGAGGTTCTAAAGTAAAAATGATCGGAGCTGTGGTCGGAAGCTTTTCTGTTATCCTTTTGAGAAATGGATTGATTATCCTGGGTGTTAACGAACGTGTGGTTGAAGGAATTCAGGGACTGGTACTGTTACTGTTAGTATTCCTTACATATGTAAAGAACAAAGATGGTGTACTGGAGTAACAGATGAAACAAGGAGAAAAGAGGAGGAAAAGAAATGAAAAGAATTAAACGAGCAGTAGCTGTTTTATTAGCAGTTATGATGGTATTCTCTGTAATCGGTTGTGGTGGTTCTTCAGGAAGCAAGAAATCAGACAGCAGTTCAAAAGAGACAAAAGATGCAAAGACAGAGGAAGTCTGGGGAAACAAATCAGGTCAGGATGAAATTTGTGGAGATCCGGATGGTAAATACACAATTGGTGTAGTTATCCATACAACAACAGATTTCCTTTGCGCAAAATACAAAGCATACACAGATTATCTTGGAAAAGCATATGGTGTAAAATTTAACTATTACATTATTGAAAACTTTGCAGATGAAACATATCTTTCTGCAATTGAAAACCTCTGTGCACAGGGTGTTGATGGTATTATCACAACAAACTTCTCAGGAACAGCAGTCCTTCAGGGATTAAAAATTTGTGAAGAAAATGAAGTTTATCTTGGTGTAGGCTGGTCACAGATTGATGAAAGCATCAAAGATCAGGTTTACAAGAGTGATTACTTTGTTGGTGGATCTTATGAAGCAGATTACGATGCAGGATATGAAATTGTAACAAGCCTTATTGATTCAGGATGCAAGAACATTGCAGCAATTGGCTATGAACCTGGAATTACCTGCCATGACAGAAGATGGGAAGGTATGATGAAAGCATTTGAAGATCATCCGGAAGTTAAAAAAGCTGGTGAATACAGAGGCCTTGAATTCACAAAAGCAGTAGAAGATTTCCTTGCAGCAGATGATTCTATCGATGGTATTGCAATTACACTTCTTGGTATTGAATACTGCTCAGAACCAATCAAATCAGCAGGACGTGAAGGTCAGGTTAAGATCGCATTCTGTGACCTTTCAGAAAATTGTCAGGGAAGCCTTGACAATGGTGAAACAGTATGTGCAATCGGTGGACAGTATGCTGATGCAGTATTCCCGTTCGTACTTATCTACAATGCACTGGAAGGAAATGCTCTTGACAAAGTAGAAGTACCGGTTAACTTTATTGTATGTAAATCTGGTCAGGAATTCTCTGATTACATGACATACCTTCATAATGATGGTGTATATGCATGGACAACAGATGAAGTTGATCAGCTGATTAAATCAAAAAATAAAAATGCATCTTCTGATGAGCTGCTTGAAATGGGCAAGAACTACAGTATTGAAGATACAATTGCAAGACATGGAAAATAAATTACTACTTTAACGGATATGGAAAGGGAAGGCGTATGAAAACGAAATCAGATACAGTTAAAAATGTATGCAAAGTCGTTATGCTCCCGGTATTTGTATATCTTCTGTTTTTCATATGCTCCGGCGGAGCATTTGGAAAACCGGCGAGTCTTATTATGAACCTGAAGCAAACGCTGGCCCCTACGCTAATTTCATTCGCAATGTGTTCGAACATGTTGTGTAACAGAATGGATCTTAGTGCAGGTGCGGTTGTAATGCTCTCGGCAATGTTCGGAGCAAAAATGGTATATCTTTACGGAATCGGATTGATACCATTTGCATTGATTGTGGTTGGAGCGGGCATTGTACTTGGAACAATCTCAGGTGTTATGTATATGTTACTGAGAGTTCCGGCAATTGTTACAGCACTTGGTGTTTGCATGGTATATGAGACATTATCCAACCTGGCAAGTATTTCATGGGTAACAGCTATTAACGGAGAAATTACAACACTTGGAAGATTTCCGTATTGTTTGATTATTTTTGCGATCATGTTTGTACTGTTCTACATCATTTTCAACTATACAAAGTTGGATATAATGTAAGAGCATGTGCAAGTTCACAGAGAATTGCAAAAAATTCAGGTGTCAATACCAAGAAAACAGCATTCCTCTGCTATGTAGTTTCATCATTATTCCTTGGAGTTGCGGCACTTTTGAAGATTTCTATACAGGGATCAATTGATACGCCGATGTACATGTCAAGTACGAATATTATTTTCAACTGCATGCTTGGAATTTATGTTGGACTGGCACTTGAACAGTATTGTAATCTGGTAATCGGAATCTTTATCGGAAACTTATTTTAAATATGCTGACGACAGGACTTCTCAGCATGGGACTTTCAGCTTCGCTGCAGGATACAGCATCTGGAATCTTCCTTCTGGTTATTATGATCTTTACTTACAACAACCAGAGAGTAATGAACTTATCAGTGAACGAAAGCTGAAAAAAGAGCTTGTGAGAACAAACGCACAATAAAAAATAATTTAAATGACACCCGAGTATACGCATCCTGTCAGCTTGCGATACTCCGGGTGTCGCTGTATAATCGGAATAGACAGCATTTGACAAGGCATAATGGGAGGAAGAAAATATGATAAAAGTATTGTTAGTGGATGATGAAAAGCTGGCACTGGAGTATTTGGAGCATATTATTGATTGGGAGTATCATGGATTTGAATTGATCGGGGTAACGACAAATCCAGAACAGGCACTTGCAATTTACAAGACACACAGACCGGATCTGGTGATATCAGATGTAAAGATGCCTGGATTAAATGGATTGGAATTAGGGGATGCAATTCGCGAATATGGTGGAAATACACATATTCTGTTCCTTTCAGCATATAAAAATTTTGATTATGTAAAACAGGCAATCCGGTTAGGAATTGATGATTATATCTTAAAAAGTGATCTGGAGGAAGATGGATTTTTAAGAAAAATACTAAAATTAAAAGAAGAAATTATAAAAGAAAAAGCAAAAAAGCAGTATACAATTACAGCAATTTTAGAGGAATTATTTAGAAAAAATATTTCAGAAGAGGTATATAAAGATATTCTTGATGAAAATGATTATATAGGTTTGCATAAGAAATATTATTATATTATCGTTTCTCAAAGAAAGGTTCCGAAGATTTTAAAGAAATATATTCCACTTGATAACAATCAGATGACATTGGATAATCGGCTCATAAAAAGAGCGTGCGAAAATGTATCTGAAAATACTGGGATTCATGTAGGGGCCAGGTTTCCGGTAAACGAAGATGAATATCTGATTTTGCTTGAATTCGGAAAAGGAATTGTTTCACAAAAAGAAATAAATGACAGAATTTATGATTTTGCAAGAAAGCTGTATGAATATATTAACAGAGAAGAAAAACTGTATCATGTATATTATTGTTTGCATGGAAGTATGGTAAGGCAGTTCCGGTCTAATTTTACAAATTATCAAAGACAACTGGAAAATAATATTTTAAAAAATGAAGTAGAGTTACAGGAGCTGCGTTATGACGGAAAAGAGGAAAATGAGAAGAAACTGTCAGGAATTTCATCAGAAGAAATTTATCAGTCTTTACAACAGGGAAAAACAGAAGAAATTGAAAAAATAGAAAACCGATTGCATGAAACAGAAAAAAACAGAATGTTACAGAATACTTGGAATATATAGAACATATTTTGGAGGCTCTTAGTTTGTTTGATGGAAAACTGATTGGAGAAACAAGCGGTCAGAGATTTTTGATGACCGAGGGATGCAGTTCTTATGATTTTAGAAAAGTAACAGATCTTCAGGCATATATTGAATACAAGATAGAAGAAATTTGTCGAATGAAAAATGAGAAAGAAAAAATGATTTATTCCGATGTGACAATCAATGCAATGGCTTATATCAATCAGAATTATGGTGATGCAAGTATTACAGCAGCAGAAGTTGCGGAGCATGTTGGTGTGACGTCTTCCTGGTTATCAACGAAATTTAAAACAGAAACTGGAATACGGGTAAATGATTTATCAATAATGTCAGAATAGAAAATGCAAAGAAAATGTTCCAGGATAAAGAATATATGGTTTATGAAGTATCAGAAAAGACAGGTTTTACTTCCAGTCAGTATTTCAGTAAAATTTTCAAAGAATATACAGGACTGACACCGAACCAATATCGCAGGAAATTATTAGCCGGAGAGTAGAAGAGGTCATGAAATTAAGAAATAAATTGGTTATAGCACAATTATGTGTGTTTTTGGTAATTATGGGAATATTGCTCATGGCATTACCGGAACTGGTATATAGAAATATCAGTGTGAAAGACAGAGAGGATACCATGATTCTGAATGAGCAGATCATGTCTCAGTTAGATCAGAATTTTGAAGAACTGGTAAGATTTACAAAGATTGTGGCAGAAGAACCAGAACTTATTCAGAAAATAGATCAATATATGTCGGAGCCGAATGAAGCAAATAATGCGAAAATAAGTCTTTTTTATCCCAGCTTGGTGTAAAAAATAAAATTCAGTCATATGGAATCATCGGGATTTATCTGGATGTCCAAAAGGCGGATGAAATATATGATTTTTCAACAGTAGGATTTTCGAATAAAGTAAAAGAACATATTTGTAGTGAAATAAAAGAATTAGATTTAAAAGGGAAAAAGACAAGTTTTTTGAATCCTTTTGCTTATGACGGGGAATCAGATACAGCATTTGGAAATATATTTAACATGGCTTATGGATATACGATGGAATATATATATCATGGGCAGAAAGGCAATCTTACTGTTATAGCATCTTTTGACCAGTTGTACTATATTGCAAACCAGATGAAAGATTATAGTAACGATTATCTGTTTCTTGATAAAAATAATCAGATTTTACAGCCAAGTGTTAAGGAAACACAAATAGATGTAAATGCAACTCTGAAAAACATGAAGTATGGAAAAAGCTATAAGGAAGGTTATTGGCAGCAGGAAGATGGGATTACTACAGTACGTTTTTCAGAAGAAGATGGGTGGAAGATTATTTGCAGGCAGAGCAGAAAAGATATTCTGGACAATAACCGTTCGCTGATTTTTCTGGTAGAAATACTGATTTTATGCTTTGGGCTTGGAATTGTGTTAGTTATGATTCCGATTGTAAATCATTTTACCGGTCCGCTTACGGATGTATCAAAACAAATGAATGAAATAGCAGAAGGAAATCTGGATGCACGAATTGAGGTGAATTCAACAGATGAAATAGGAGAAGTAGGGCGCTTCGTTTAATGTTATGGCAAAAACGTTTGCAGGAAAATATTGTTGAAATGGTCGAACAGGAAAAGAGAGAGCAGCAACTGAAGTATGGTCTGATGATTTCGCAGGTGGATCCGCATTTTATCTATAATACCATGAATATGATTACATATCTGGCACAGAAAAACCGGAATGAAGATGTGATTGCAGTGAATAAAGCTATGATTCAGATTTTAAGGGACAGACTACGTATAGAGGTGGATAATGTTTATGATACAGTAGAGCAGGAAATTAAAGTAGTGAGAGAATATTTACTGATTCAGAAATATCGATATACAGGAATATTTAAAAGTGTTATTGATATCGAAGCGGGGGTTGAGCCATATCTGATTGCAAAAAATATTTTGCAGCCACTTGTAGAGAATGCGTTCTTTCATGGAATTCTATGTAATACGGATGAGGAAGGCGAAGTAATAGATGGATGTATTACGATTCGTATCAGAATGGAAGAAGATGAAGTTGAGATTATTGTAAAAGATATGGTGCAGGGATGTCTCAGGACAAATTAGATGAATTAAGCAAACCGCAACGTAAACTGTCAAGTATGGAAAGAGGAGAACATATCGGTATAAAAAATATTAAAGAAAGACTGGACTATATTTATGAAAATAAATACAGATTTCAGATATGGTCAAAAGAGGGCGAAGGTACGATCGTTACGATCCGGATTCCGGCAATTGTATCAAGTGAAACTGAGAAATAAAAGAATGGAAGAGGTTCTATGTAACAGTAAAAACTGTTATATGGAGCCTTTTTATATAAGTAATGAAGGGAATTTATGTGTCTGAAAGAAGCAGAAAAGAGCAAACATTTTGTGATTTCGTTAAGAATGGGTATAAACATTTTCTATTTTCGTTAAAAACTAGCGTAAAACATTTCTGTTTTTCGTTAAAAAGCAAGGAAAAACATTTCGTGTTTTCGTGAAAAAATGTATAATAGGAGAATCAAAACATTGCGCAGGAG
>ENA-OQAS01000339-OQAS01000339.1-human-gut-metagenome-genome-assembly--contig:-NODE-339-length-24711-cov-5.374919_pt1 | contig 24711 bp, 25 predicted proteins | sample MGYA00242733_ERZ504523 | MGnify/ENA primary metagenome ERZ504523 (study PRJEB26092, sample SAMD00036239) | human gut metagenome | host: Homo sapiens | study: EMG produced TPA metagenomics assembly of...
CTGTATGAAAAGAAGCTCTGCACCTATCCCCGTACTGACAGCCGCTATCTGACTGGTGATATGGCAGACAGCCTGCCGGTGCTGGTGAATCTGGTTGCCAGTGCTATGCCGTTTCGCAAAGGGATCGGTTCACAGTCAGCGTAGACAGCATCGCCCTTATGCCCTGCAACCCCAATGTAGGCGGCAGCTCCAAAGGCCATCTCGTCCGTGAGCTGGATGCTCTCGGTGGGGAAATGGGTAAAAACATAGACAAAACCTTTATCCAGTCCAAAATGCTCAACCAGTCCAAAGGCCCTGCAGTTCATTCCCTTCGTGCACAGGCCGATAAACAGGCCTACAGCACAGAAATGAGAAAGACACTGGAAAATACAGAGAACTTAACCATCCGCCAGGGTGAAGTGACCGAGCTTCTGGTAGAAGACGGGCATATCACCGGTGTAAAAACCTTCTCAGGAGCCACCTACCACGCAAAAGCTGTAGTCCTCTGTACAGGAACCTACCTCAAGGCCCGCTGCATTTACGGCGACGTCAGCAACTATACAGGACCGAACGGCCTTCAGGCAGCCAATTACCTTACGGATTCCCTGAAAAAGCTGGGGATCGAAATGTTCCGCTTCAAAACAGGAACTCCGGCCAGAATCGCCGGAAACACCATTGATTATTCTAAGATGGAAGAGCAGTTCGGAGATGAAAGAGTCGTACCGTTCTCTTTTTCCACAGACCCGGAATCGGTACAGATCGAGCAGAAATCCTGCTGGCTGACCTATACAAACGAAAAAACACACGAGATCATCCGTGCAAATCTGGACAGATCCCCCCTTTATTCCGGAATGATCGAAGGAACCGGACCACGTTACTGTCCGTCCATTGAGGATAAAGTAGTTCGTTTTGCAGACAAAAAACGCCATCAGGTATTTATCGAACCGGAAGGTCTTTACACAAATGAAATGTACATCGGCGGAATGTCCAGCTCTCTGCCGGAGGATGTTCAGTACGAGATGTACCATTCCGTACCGGGTCTGGAGAACGCCAGGATTGTAAAAAATGCTTACGCTATTGAGTATGACTGCATCAATCCGCGCCAGCTCTATCCCACACTGGAATTCAAAAAGATCAAAGGCCTTTTCAGCGGCGGACAGTTTAACGGAAGCTCCGGATATGAGGAAGCAGCCGCTCAGGGCCTCATAGCGGGAATTAATGCAGCTATGGAGGTAAAAGGCCGGGAACAGCTGATTTTGGACCGCTCAGAGGCATATATTGGCGTTCTCATCGATGATCTGGTAACAAAGGAGAACCATGAGCCGTACCGAATGATGACAAGCCGTGCTGAGTACCGTCTGCTGCTCCGCCAGGACAACGCAGATCTTCGTCTTCGCAAAAAAGGCTGGGAGGTCGGCCTGATCGATGATGAGACATACCATAAATTACAGGAAAAAGAGCGCCGGATCCAGGAAGAGATCGAGAGAGTGGAACATGCAACCGTAGGTGGTTCTGCAGAGGTACAGAGCCTTCTGGAATCTCTGAACAGTACCCTTCTGAAATCCGGAACCACCATTGCAGAGCTGATCCGTCGGCCGGAGCTTAACTATAAGGTGCTTGCACCCATCGATAAAGAAAGACCGGAGCTTCCGGAAGATGTATGTGAGCAGGTAGAGATCAACATCAAATATGACGGTTACATCCGCCGCCAGATGAAGCAGGTAGAGCAGTTTAAGAAACTGGAGCAGAAAAAGCTTCCGGAAGACATTGATTACGAAGATGTAGGAAGCCTCCGCATTGAGGCACGCCAGAAGCTGGAAGCCTACAGACCGGTGTCCATCGGCCAGGCGTCCCGTATCTCCGGTGTATCCCCGGCTGACATTTCCGTGCTTCTTGTATATCTGGAAAGCAGATCCGGACATAAACACGGATAATACAACGAATAACAATAAAACACAGAAAATAAGAGAGGAAGCTGCATGTACAATTTAGAAATCCTGGAAAAAGGCTGCGAGGAGCTTGGAATCACACTCAGTGACACGCAGAAAAACCAGTTTATCCGGTTCTACGAATATCTTGTAGAAAAAAACAAAGTCATGAACCTCACCGGTATCACAGAATTTGACGAGGTTCTCGTGAAACATTTCCTGGACAGCCTCTGCTGCGTCAAGGCTGTAGATATGGGTAAGATAAAAACCGTTATGGACATCGAACGGCGCGGATTCCCGGGTGTTCCCCTGAAGATCGCCTTCCCGGAGGTGGAAGCCTGCCTTCTGGACTCCCTCAATAAAAGAGTAAAATTCCTGGAAGAAACCTTTGCGCTCCTGGGCCTGGAGGGGATTTCCGCCATTCACGGAAGAGCTGAAGAATATGCAAAAAACAAAGCCTACAGAGAAAAATATGATCTCTGCGTATCCAGAGCAGTATCCGGACTTGCAACCCTGTCTGAATACTGTCTCCCGTATGTAAAAGTCGGAGGGCTTTTTGTCTCCTATAAATCCGGTTCTGTAAAGGAAGAAGCAGAAGCAGCAGAGAAAGCAGTAAAGATCCTTGGTGGAAAGATCAGGGATATTCAGTACTTTGACCTTCCGGGATCTGAGATCGGCCGCTCCCTGGTCATTATCGAGAAGGTAAAGAACACCCCAGGCAAATATCCGAGAAAAGCCGGAACACCGCTCAGAGAGCCACTGGCATAAGTTACCTCCTGTCGAACAAAGTCAAAATCTGTCCGACAGGAGATTTTTTTGTCCGGGAGTTTCACAAAATTATCACAAATTTATCCTACTTTTATCACAAATTACTTTTACACTATAATCCGATAGAGATGCCCCTGGATTCCCCCATTCTCTGTTTCATCCAGGGGCATTTTCTATTGGTATTGAAAAGACGCCAGAGTCAAGGGCTTCAGTTTCAGGACCTTTTGCCTCTGGCATCTTATAAAATGGGAAATCGATAATTAAAAAAAGTATTTCCCTGAGAATAAAAGGAGGAGAGTAAAGTGATCGAAGTAAGTAATCTGGTCAAAAAGTATGGCGATCATACTGCAGTTGACCATCTTTCCTTTCAGATCGAAAAGGGGAAAATTTACGGATTCCTGGGCCCCAACGGTGCAGGAAAATCAACAACTATGAACATGATCACAGGATACATTGCTTCCACAGAAGGAAAAGTGATGATCGATGGTCATGATATTCTGGAGGAACCGGAGGCAGCCAAGAAATGTATCGGCTATCTGCCGGAAATGCCGCCGCTCTATTTTGACATGACTGTTCTTGAGTACATGAAATTTGCGGCTGATCTGAAAAAAATCCCAAGAAACCAAAAAGACAAGCAGATAAAAGAAGTCATGGATATGGTAAAGATCACAGATATGAAAGACCGTCTGATCAAAAACCTTTCCAAAGGTTATCGCCAGAGAGTGGGTCTTGCACAGGCAATCCTGGGATATCCTGAAGTGATCATCCTGGATGAGCCGACAGTAGGACTTGACCCGAAGCAGATCATCGAGATCCGTGACCTGATCAAAGGCCTGAAGCAGAAGCACACGGTTATCCTAAGCTCCCATATCCTTTCCGAGGTAAGAGCAGTGTGTGATTATGTTCTGATCATTTCCCATGGAAAGCTGGTAGCCAGCGATACACCGGATAATCTGGAACGTCTGGCAGCAGGCTCCAACAGCCTCCTTATGAAGGTAAAAGGCGAGAAAGACACGATTCGAAAAGCTCTGGAAACGATCGAAGGCGTAACCGGGGTGGAAATGTCCTATGACAGCGATGAAAAATTGTGGAAAACAAAACTTTCCATTCAGGAAAATGTGGATATCCGTGAAAAAGTCTTCTACGCTATGGCAAAAGCGAACTGTCCAATCTACGAGATGCAGGTTAAGAGAGTTTCCCTTGAGGATGTATTCCTTGAGCTTACCGAAGGAGAGAAAAAATCCGCCGGAAAACCGGAAAGCTCACAGTGGAAACCGGTAGAAGACAGATCATCGGAAGAAGAAAAAACTCAGGAAGAAAAAAACGGGGAACCAGAGAAGGCTTCTGATGAGAAAGAGGGGGATCAGTCATGACAGCGATTTTTAAAAGAGAACTGAAAAGCTATCTGACCTCCATGGTTGGATATCTCTTCATATTTTTTGTCCTGGTGCTGACCGGAATTTATTTTTCCGCATATCAGCTTTCAGGCGGCTATTCAAAATTTGAAACTACCTTAAGCGCACTGACCTTTGTGTTCCTGATCGGTGTGCCGATCCTTTCCATGCGTGTACTTGCAGAAGAGCGCAAGCAGAAAACGGATCAGCTTCTTCTGACCGCACCGGTATCTGTATGGGATATCGTATTTGGAAAATATCTTGCACTGGTAGCTGTGTTTGCCATTCCGGTCGTGATCATGTGCGTTTATCCTCTGATCATGAGTAAGTTCGGAACAATTTCCTATGCTTCCGCATACACCGGAATCCTGGGATTTTTCCTTCTGGGATGCGCGAATCTGGCGATCGGTGTATTTATGTCAGCACTTACAGAAAGCCAGGTAATTGCAGCAGTACTTACTTTTGTATTCCTGTTCGCCTTCTATATGATGAACGGAATTTCTTCATTCTTTTCACAGACCTCCATGTCAACCGCAGTGGCATTCGGACTTCTGATCGTGGCGATCGCTATCATCATTTATACCATGATCAAAAATGTCCTGATCTCTGTAGTGATCGGAGCTGTGGGAGAGATTGCCCTTGTGATCGTATACGTTGTAAAATCCAGTATTTTCCAGGGTGGTATCCAGAAGGTACTGAACGTATTTAACCTGAGCGGACATTATGATAATTTTACAAACGGCGTGTTTGACGTGACAGGAATCGTTTATTTTATTTCTGTTATTGCGATCTGCCTGTTCCTTACCATGCAGTCCATTCAGAAGAGACGTTGGAACTAGGGGGTGAAGGGAAATGAAATTCAGTGAGAAATTTAAGAAAAATAAAGGCGAGGCAGCCGTACCGGAGACCGCACAGGACTCCGGCAAAAAGAAACATAAACCGGATCCGAAAAAGCTGGTAGGCACCATCAGCAAAAAACATATCAAAAATGGTTCCTACAGCATGGCTATGGCAGCTGTCTTTATCGTGATCGTGGTTGTGATCAATATGATCGTCGGTGCGATCCCATCCAAATATTCACAGCTGGATGTAAGCTCATCCAAGCTTTACACCATCGGTGATGAAACAAAGAAGGTACTGAAGGCACTGGATAAGGATGTTACCATTTATCAGATCGCGGCAAGCGTTCTGAGGACGACACGATCTCCAATCTGCTTTCACGTTATAAAGATGAGTCTAAGCATATTAAAGTTGAGGTAAAAGACCCTGTTGTAAATCCGAAATTTGCATCGGAATATACAACCGATGATCTTGCGTCAAACAGCCTGATCGTAGTCTGCGGCGACAGAAACAAGGTTATCAATTACAACGATATGTATTCCTCTTCAGTAGACTATAATACCTGGCAGCAGACTACTACCGGATTTGATGGAGAAGGACAGATCACAAGTGCGATCGGCTATGTGACATCCGAGGATCTTCCGATCATGTATACCTTATCCGGACACGGAGAAAAAGATCTGGATTCCAGCTTTAAAGAAGATATCCAGAAAGCAAACATTGATATCAAGGAGCTGAACCTTCTCACAGAGGGAAAGGTTCCGGATGATGCAGACTGCCTGATGATCGTATCTCCGACCAGCGATATTTCCGAGGAAGAAAAAACAGAGCTCCTGGATTATCTGGAGGCAGGCGGAAAAGCTATGATCTTCTCGGATTATACACAGGATGATCTGCCGAACTTTGATGCGGTTCTTGAAAACTATGGTGTAAAGTGTGCCGAGGGAATTGTATTTGAGGGTGATAATCAGCATTATGGAATGCAGATGCCATATTATCTTGTACCAACAGTCAACAGCACAGATGCAAGCTCTGAGACAGCTTCTGCAGGCTCCTACGTACTGGCACCGTATGCACAGGGCATTCAGAAAACAGATGATGTAAGAGATACCGTAACCATCGACAGTATCCTGACAACCTCTGACAAGGCTTACTCCAAAACAAATATGCAGAGCAGCAATATCGAAAAGGAAGACGGAGATGTAGACGGACCGTTTGATCTTGGTGTTGCCATCACTGAGAAACTGGATGATGATAAGGAAACACAGATCGTTTACTACTCCACAGCAAATCTGATGGAGAGCCAGATAAACCAGATGGTATCCGGCGGAAATGAAAAGCTCCTTCTGGAGTCCTTAAACTGGATGACCAGCACAGACGACAGTAATTCCGTTTCTATTCCATCCAAGAGCCTTGAGTCCACAAGCCTGACAGTAACCGATTATGATGCAGCCTTCTGGAAGATCTGTACCATTGGTCTGATCCCGGGAGTATTCCTTGTTGCAGGATTTTTGATCTGGCTTAAGAGGAGAAAAGCATAATGAAAAAATCGACTAAACTTGTTTCAGCAGTTGTTGTTCTGGCAGTTCTCGGCGGCGTTTATGTGGGACTGAACACCTACGTATCCAAAGAAGAAAAGACAGAGAGCAGCGAAGAGGAAAGCAAAACAGAAGTGTTTTCCATGAAAACGGATGACATTAAATCCCTGGAATTTATCGTAGACAAGAAGGAAGTGACCTTTGAGAAAAAAGATGATTCCTGGGTGAAAAAGGATGAGACTGCTTTTCCTGTAAATCAGACAACTCTGGATTCCGCAGCTTCCGCCATCGAAACGGTGGAAGCGGACAGAGTCCTGGAGGATGTGGAGGATCTTACGGAATACGGACTGGATTCTCCATCGAACACAGTAACCGTTGATACCGCTGACGGGACAACGAAGTTCAACATCGGAGATGAGAATACGTCTACGAATCAGTATTACATTTCCAAGGATGATGATGACAGCACGGTATATGTAGTGGCAGCGGATACAGTGTCTCCGTTTATGGATTCCCTTTACGATTATGCACAGGGAGAAGATTTCCCGACAATTGATTCTTCCACAGTGAAAAAGGTCCAGGTCAGTGAGAATAAAGATTCTTATGTCCTGGAAGAAAATTCCGACGGAGCTACCTGGAATGTTTCCAGTGACGGAAGCAGCGATAAAGAGTCTGCCGATACAACGGCAGCAGGAAATGTAACCTCCGGACTTGGAAGCTTTGCATTTGACCAGTTTGTAAACTACAATGCAGAGGATCTTTCCCAGTATGGCCTTGATAAGCCCTATGCGACGATTACAGTGGATTATCAGGAAGAGGTGAAGAATGACAGCACAGACAGTACAGAATCCGGAGAAAACGATTCTACGGCCTCTGAGAGCGATTCTGAGAGCAGTGACACTACTGACACGGACAGCAGCTCAGAAGATGCAGACAGCAAGACAACCACAGTGGTTGTCATTTACGTTGGTGATGAGGCAGGAGATGGCAGCAGATATGTAACGATAGATAACAAACAAATCTATACAATGTCAACAGATACATTGAGTGCAGTTATTGACAAGACGCCGTCAGATCTCTGGTCACTGATCGTCAATTATCTGTCTGTAAAAAATCTGGATCAGCTCCAGGTTACTTACGGTGAAACAACAAGTACTGTAAATGTTTCACGTGAAACATCCACAGATGATAACGGAAACGAAAAAGAAACAACAACCTATCAGCTGGATGGTAAGGAAATAGAAAGTACAACCTTACCACCTTTTACAACAAGCTGATAAACATGGCAGGACAGAAGAGACTGACAGACGCTTATACACCGGCTGCAGACCCGGAGATGACCGCTGTATTCACAGACTCTGACAAGAACCAGACAACCGTTACCTTCTACACATATGACACAAACTATTATGCAGCTGTCGTTGGGGACAAGGTATTTCTTGTAAACAAAATGACAGTAAAAGAAATGTTCAATGCATATGAAACCATGGTAAACGGTGAAACAGAGACAGAAGCCACAGCAACACCAACAGCTGAGGCGGAAAAATAAAATATTAAGAAAATAAATAAAAACACCTCGGAGATCCGTAAACAATAAGGTGATCTCCGAATATCCGCTTGATGATCAGATATTCGGAGACACCACACAGATCAGGATTTTCCGGGGTGTTTTTATGTTGCTATTATTTTACGGTCCTTACAGATGAATAAGGTCCGTATATTTTTTTACCGTTTGTGATGTGGTATGCACGGGTACGGTATTTGGTTGCGGTGCCTGGCTTTTTATCGGCGTAGGTTGTATTTTTTGTATTGCCGATAGCTTTCCAGGTTTTACCCTGAAGACGGTAAATGGTGTAGCATAGGTGATGATTCCGTCTGTTTTTGCGGTCAGTGGATTAGATGCATACCAGGTTGCTTTTCCATTGAAAACCGCAGGCTTGCAGTCAGAAAGAGCTCCGGTTTGTGAGTAGATCTGAGAAGTCATATTGCCGCTTCTTCTGAATCTGACAGGAGTGTTTCTGAACTGAAATCTGCTGCATAGGTCAGGCACGGTGTACTGGCGAGCTTGATTTTCTATAACTGCTATAATTGTAGCGTGGAGATTGGTGGAGACAACATAAAAAAACTGTACAGAAGCTCATCTGAGCAACTGTACAGTTTTAATTTTTCTATATCTAACAGAAGGTTCGGGGGAGCTTCTGTCAGTAACTAAGTATTATGCAAGACCTCTTTCTTCCAGCCAGTCGAAGAGAACAACTTTTTCTGCTTTCTTTCTCTTGGTCATGTGATTGAACTGAAGGATCGTCAGGATCGTGAAGATCACTAACAGTGCAACCATTACAATAATGGAAGTGGTAATGCTTCGGCCACCGCTGATCGTTGCACGGAATGCGTCGACCGTATAAGTAAACGGAACGTATGCATGGATCTTTGCAACGAATGAAGGTGAAACCTCAACCGGATAAGTTCCGGCAGATCCTGCAAGCTGAACGACCATGAATACCAGCATCAGGAAGCTTCCTACTTTACCAAGAGTAATGTTGAAGAAGTACATGATAGAGGTAAAGGTCATTGATGTCAGGCAGGCGAAGAGTACGGTTTTGCCCATCTCTGCAGGTGTGAATCCGTTAAATGCACGTAACAGCAGGATCAGGCAGATTCCCTGAAGGATCGCTACCGGATAAAGGACGGAAGCTTTGCTTGCCCACCATGCGAAACCGGATTTCAGTTTGCCCTTATACTGAGCCAGAGGATACATCAGGCAGAATGCCAGTGCGCCGACCCAGAGCCTACAGACATCATGTAAGGTGCCATTGCGTGTCCGTTATTCGGGACATCGGTAAGTTTTGTTTCATCGCTTACAACAGGAGTTGCGAACATTTTGATCGTTTCATCACTTGCTGAATTGTCTTTTACAGTGGTAGCTCCATCGCTGAGGCTTGTGGTCAGTGTCTTGGAACCGTCTTTCAGTTCTTTCATACCACTTCCAAGCTTCTTGGAGCCATCATACAGCTGAGAGGAACCGCTCTGGATCTGGCAGCGCCATCTGCAAGCTGTTTTGCACCATTGTTAAGTGTGCTGTTGTTGCTTACAAGTTTCTCGGTACCGCTGAGAAGTGTTGAGGTACCGTTTGCTAATGTCTTAGTTCCGTTTGCAAGAGTAGTAGCACCGCTGGAAAGGGTCTTGGCTCCTGTTGAGAGCTTTTTGGTACCGTCTGTAAGAGCGGAGCTGTTTTCGGAAAGCTTAGCAACACCATCGGTGTAGGTTGTGATTCCGGTTGTCAGTGTTCCGGAACCATCGGCTAATGCTTTTGTTCCATCTGCAAGAGTAGCAGCACCGCTGGAAAGAGCATTGGCTCCTGTTGCCAGTTTCTTGGTGCCGTCTGTAAGAGCAGCACTGTTTTCGGAAAGCTTTGCAATACCATCGGTGTAAGTTGTGATTCCATCTGTCAGTGCCTTAGAACCATCTGCCAGCTGACCTGCACCGGATTTGATATCCGGAAGTGCGTCAGTGATCTGTTTGCCGGCTGTTTTCAGATTCTTTGCACCGTCGTTGAGCTGCTTATCATAAGATGTCAGTTGGTCAAATCCATCGTTCAGAGCTTTGATTCCTGCTGCTGCAGCCGGGAAGGCTTCGACTGTGCCGTCTTCCAGAGACTGAAGTCCTGCGGAAACGTTCTTGGTTCCTGTGTTTACAGCCTGTGCACCCTGATACAGCTGGGTAACACCTGCAGAAAGCTGAGCGATCAGATTTGTAGGAAGCTGACTTGTAGCTGCAGATAACTGCTCTGCACCTGCGCTCATGGTTGTTGCACCTGCACTCATCTGGTTTGCACCATCTGTCATGGTTGTTGCACCCTCAGAAGTGTGCCGGCACCCTGAGTCAGTCCTCCGGAGATCTGAGTCAGTCCGGAAGCTGCTTCGTTAAGCTTGGAAGCAACAGCATTCAGATTTTCCTGAGTAGAAGAGAGCTGACCGGATACACCAGCTGCAAGCTGTGAAACCTGATCAGAATAGCTGCTCATGTAAGAACCGTCCACGCCAGTCATTCCACCGGCTACGCTGTTTAAAGCGTTGATCACATCATTCAGAGCTGCTGCGGAAATGGTTCCGTCCTCAGAAGCGGTTGCCTGAATCGCCTGAAGCTGTGCTGCTAAATCGGTCATTGTCTGTCCGGCAGTACCGATCTTGGTATTTGCATCAGTAAGTGCTTCCGTTGTCTGCTGTCCGTATCCTGTAAGGATGCTGCTGACCTGATCACCTACCTGTGAGAACTGTGTGCCTGCATTCTGGAGAGCAGGGATCAGACTGTCTGTGATACTGCTGCTGGTCTGACTTGTGATGCCTGCGGCCTGAGTGATATATCCGGCTGCGTTGTTGATTCCGTCTGCGGCATTGTTCATACCAGCTGCAGCACTGTTCATACCAGCTGCGGCTGTGTCCATACCATCCTTTGCGGAAGTAAGGCCGGCTGCAAGCTTGTTGATGGATTCCTGTGTTGTTCCCTCTTTCAGAGCAGAAACCTTATCGTTCAGGGCTTTCAGTCCGTTTTCAAGCTGCTGTGTTCCGGATATCAGTGACTGTGAGTCATCGGTTCCTTTGGTAACACCGGTATTCAGCTGAGAGATACCATTGGAAACTGTTGTGAGTCCGTCTTCAAGTTTTGCAAGCTCTTTGGCACCGGCTGCGAGTTTGCCAGCACCAGCCACATAGGTGGTAGTTCCATCTGCAAGAGTGTCAGCACCAGCTACATACTGTGTTGCTCCGTCGGAAAGAGTATCAATACCTGCACTTAATGCATTTGCACCGGATTCCAGGCTACTTGCGCCGGATTTCAGCGTATCAGAATTTTTATTAAGCTCATCCACACCAGCGGTGTACTGCTGAACACCTTCATCCAGAGTATCTACACCGGTTGTCAGCTCAGGAACCTTTTCTGTCAGAGCTGCACGCCGCTGTTCAGCTGGTTTGCACCGGATTCCAGGCTGCTTGCACCGGATTTCAGTGCATCAGAATTTTTATTAAGCTCATCCACACCAGCGGTGTACTGCTGAACACCTTTATCCAGAGTATCCACACCGGTTGTCAGCTCAGGAACCTTTTCTGTGAGGGTTGCAACGCCGCTGTTCAGCTGATCTGCACCATCGTCCAGGCTCTTTGCACCATCGTTAACCTTTGCAACACCATCGGTGTAGGTCTTAAGACCTTCGGTGAGACTGTCAGCACCGCTTACGAAAGTAAGAGTACTGGTGGAAAGCTTCTTAAGGTTTTGGTAATTGTTTTGTTACCATCAGCTGCTGTATTCAGTCCGTCTTCGATCTTTCCGGATCCGTCTGCAGCTTCCTGCATTCCGTCACCTGCTTCTGAGATAGAATCAAAAACGGTTTCTGTATAGGTTTCCGTAACCTTGGAAGCAATGTTATCACGAAGCTTCAGCATTGCTGTTTCACTGAGCTTGGAGGCGATATAGTTGGTTCCAGGGTTTGTCTCATAGGATAGCTCCATTTGCTTTGGATCGTTGTCCATTACAGTGGCTGCGTTTGCGGAGAAATTTTCCGGAATTTTGATAACCATGTAATAGGTTCCATTGGCCAGACCGTCCTCTGCTGTTTTGCTGTCTACAATGTTAAATGCCATTGAGTCGTTGTCTTTCAGCTCATCCGTCATGTCCTTACCTATGCTTAAGTCTTGCCATTATACTCGACAGGTTTGTCTTCGTTTACCACGGCCACTGGCAGGCTGTCTACGTTTCCGTAAGGATCCCACATGGATTTCAGAAACAGACCTGCATAGATGATCGGGATTACGATAATGGCGATTACGACGATAAGCATGAGCTTGTTACGAAGTAAGCTTTTCCATTCGTTTTTGATCATATTACCTATCCCTTTCTTATTAAATTGTATTATCAAACATAGTTGATTAATCAAACTTTATTCCAGTAATGGCGATGAGATCTATTAATCATATTAAAATCTATTAATAGCTTAATATTCCATTATCAAACAAAGTGTTGATTTTCTTTACGTGATGTATTATACTAAACACATACCACAGATACAACCATTAAATCTTTACTGAATGTATATTAATAGACGGAAATAATGGAAGTGTCTATTACAAATAAAAACTGCATAATAGACAAAAAGTACGTTATTTCCTTTGAATTTATGTGCAGTTGGTAATATTAAATGCAGACAGGATTCCTATGTTTCAACACAAATATGCAGCAGATATCTGGTATCGTGTAGGTCGGCGTCGTTAACAATTTTGATCTTGTCAATTCTTAACAACAGCAGATATCTGGTATCATGCAGATCGGCGTAGAGAAAGCGAATGCTTTTATTCGTTTGAAGGATGCATTATGCATTGTATGACAGTTGCAGAGTATCGTAAGTAATAGGTGATTGAGGCGGAGGAAACGTGCTTGCTTTTTTGAATTGCAGGGGGAATTAAGATGGCGGAAAAAGTTGACAGAAGAGTACGTAAGACCAAGGCACAGTTGCGAGCGGGGCTTGCCCGTCTTATGCAGAAGAAGAGTATTAAGGAAATTACGGTAAAGGAACTGGTGGAAGAAGTTGATATCAACCGCTCCACATTTTATCTTCACTATACAGATATCTATCAGATGCTGGAATCCATTGAGGCTGAATTGATGGAGGAAATCACGCATCTGGTGGCAGACTATCCGCTGGATCCTCTTAATAATAAGGAGAGCTCGTATCCTTTTATTGAGCAGATATTTACGATCCTGGATCATAATAAGGATATTTGTATCGCACTTCTTGGAAAGAATGGAGATATGGCTTTTGTGAATCGTATAGAAAAACTGATCGCAGATACAGTGCTGCATCGCTTGTCAATTCGTCTTCCGAAAGACAACCGTGACATTGAGTATGCGTATGCGTTTTGTCTGAATGGATGCGTGGGAATGATCAAGACATGGCTGTCTTCTGAGAATCAGGAGAGTACACAACATATGGCAGAGCTGACACATAAGCTGATTGATAATACAACACACATGTATCTGGAGCAGGCACTTAGATAAGAGAAATGTCCGGATGCATGCTGTGAGTCTGGTAAAAATAAAGAGTATTGTTTCACGTTTGTTTGAGGGAAAACTCATGTTTCACGTGAAACAGTACTCTTTTTATTGGCTTTTTGTTGGTTTATAGCATTTCCACAAATTACTGTATGAAGCTCAACGGCTCTGAACATGAACAATGTCCTTTTGATACGTTGATTTCCCAAATTACTATAGATAAATTTTGTTTTTGATGCCGGATCATAAGTTGTTTTTACAGGAAAATAGCTACCTGTTCCAGGAAATGTTCCGGATCTTCCAGATGAGGAAGATGTCTGGTTTCCGGGATCACAGCGGTTTCAATGGAAGAATTCAGCTTCTGGTATTCCTCTGCGATAAGAGAAGCGGAAGCTTCTTTTTCTCCGGAAATAATATAGATGCATGCATCGGAAGATTCTACGGCATTATTAATGCTGATATTCAGGTATTTGCCAATGTAGCTGGAATACAGATATTTGGCGTTGGAACCACCCTTGTGAGCGGATTCATAATAGGTGTCTACCAGTGTATCTGTTACATGGAAGGGATTGTAGAACAGCTTTTCCATAAACAGACTGCTGATGGATTCGCGGGAAGCTACCATATGATAGATCAGAGTTCCGAAAATCGGAAGCTCGATAAAATACTTAAAGAGCTTGTTGTCTTTACAAGGTGCCTGCTTCAGGGAACTGAAGCTTGGTGGATTGACCAGCATGATCTTGCGGAAATGGTCGGAATTGTTACGGTAAGCCATGATCGCAAAAGAACCTGAGAAACCACTGGCAATAACATCGGTTTCCTCACGAATCACATTCTTGGCAAAATCACAGAGTAACTGAGCAAATACAAAATTGGTATAAGTAATATCCGGTTTTCGGAACGTCCACATCCAAGAAGATCAATGGTGTAAACGGTATGTTCGGTTGCGAGCTGCTTCTCTATGGCATTCCATTCATAACCGGAAGCACCTGGCATGATATCATGAATAAGAAGAATAGGGGTGCCATGTCCCTGTTTTGTATAAAAAATCTTTCCAAAACGCCAGTCATAGGTTCTGCTGTGTGGCTGTTCCAGCATATCTTTAAGCTGAGATGTGGCATCTATGAAACGGTTAGCAATATGAATAACACCTGCGGCAGTTCCGACTAAAGCTGCAAGAGTAAGTAGTCTGTGTCCATTTTTCTTCATTAAAAAGCCTCCTGGAATTCGTAAAAATAATCAGGACAGATGTAACGTAATTCAGGTATCTGATCTGATTTTTTCTGAATATTTCTTTGCTTTATTATACGACAGGAACGAAAAATTTACAATGCTTTTGTGGGAACCCTAACCTTGTTATTGTATGCTGACGCTACTGTCCATTCTGTTCTTGGCGATGATCGCTAAGTTGCTGTTCGTTCTGCTTTCAGTAAAGCGCTTCGCAATGCAAAGAATTTATGTTGATCGCATAAATTGGTGCGGTATGGTCTCGGGCTTTCTGCGGCCTTCGTTTATAAAAAAACTTACGGAATATTATCAGTGAACAGTAGCATCGCCAATATGCTTCATGATACATAGAAATCAGATTTGGAACCGAATCAAGTAAGTCCCCTGCTTATTGCTCTTCATTAAAGCAGGGACTTACTTGTATCAGGAGAAGGAAAAGCTCCTTCTGATAAAATGCGAAGTAGTTATTTGGTTATGAGCAAGTAGCGAAACGGATGCTTTTATCCTTCAGTAAAATACAAGTGTTTCACGTGAAACATTGGACTTGTTATCCGACAGAGCTGATGCTATACAGGATTGCCGAGGATGATGTTGATAAGGGTTTTGTTCAGCATCAGTGTGCGGTTCCATGGATTGAGAATTACTCCCTCAACAGACGGCTCTTGCAATGCAGAAGCAAAAATCTTATCAATATCTGCTGTAAATGTGGACATGATCTTATCACTGCCTTTTAACTCTTCGTCAAAGCTGGTAAATGCAGCCCACCATGCTTTCCATCGTTGGTTTTGATCGCATGAAGAGAAATTTTTCCATCACCTTTTGGAGGTTCTACAGCAATGATCAGCTGTGCCTGCTCCTGCATTCTGTGACGGATCACGGTGAGAGTATGAGCAAGCATTTCTTCGGTTGCTTCTTTTTGGAGTGCTGCAATGGCAGTTTCGATCTTTTCATTGCCATTTAAAGTCTTGTCTAATTGTTTTTTATAGAAATCGTTGCGATTATTTGTGGTGTTCATGTATAAAATATTCCTTTCAATCAGATGATAAATGACTAGTACAGCGAATATTAAGTAACCGCCATATTGACTTGTCTGATTTTTCATATGCTGCGTTGTCGTCAATCGCCGTAGCCACCGCTACGCCTCATTCCTTCGCCTTGCATATGAGAAAATCATCCTACGTCAATATAGCAGAAACTTAATTTTCGCTGTACTAGTACATTGTTTTCGAAATAACTATACCAATTACTTGTTGGTGAATCCGACTGCACAGATCTAAAAGCCTCAGCATAGCCAGCTACGCCTGCATTTTTATACCTGCACATTCGAATCCACATCCCACGCGATTGGTATAGTTATTTACGAAACAATGTATTAGCCGCAAACTGCAAGGAGTTTGCGAATGCTTTCTTTATGGATTATAGCATTTCAGGGGAAAATGAGGCAAGAGAAGGAGTGTTTTTAACTGAATCAAATAAGTCCCCTGGTTCGATTTCGAAAAGCAATAATCAGGGGAACTTGCTTGCATCAGGAGAAGTGCAGGCTCCTTCGGATAAACTGCGAAGCACTTATTCGGTTATGAGCAAGTAGTGAAGCGGATGCTTTTATCTGCTTGCATTAAATCAAGAAGTTTCCTGATTACTGATCACTCCGTTCTTGGTAATACACTTCGCGATGCACAGAAATTATGCTAATCACATAAATTTGCATGGTATGTCCTGTCCAGGGCTTTCAGTGGTCTTTGCGCACAAAAAACTCGGAGGATAATATTACCAGTTAACAGTAAGTCCCCTGCTTCAATTACGAAAAAGTAATAAGTAATAAGCAGGGGGTGGCGTGTATTAGGAAGAATGCAACGGCGTTTAGAAGCAGGGAAAGGAATAGTGGGCATGTCTGAAAACAAGGTACTGCACTAATTCATGTGGCCATTGTTATGGATACATTGTAAGCAGGTCCTGATAAATTGTAAAGTAGCTATTGGGCGTAGAACTGCGTAGCGAATACGGGTATTTTTATTCGTTTGATCCCAAATTGGATAGATATGTTTGCGCACTTGAAGGTGAGTTCCCAGATACTGTCATCAGTATTCTCCATGATTTCGGTCAGATGCTTTTGTGAACTGGATGGGGAATTAACAAGTTAAGTGAATGTAGTAAAAATGTGTATTTATATGAAAAAACGGAGGGTAAGGCGGAAAATATGGGGATTTTATAGAACGATATAAGAGTAAGGACGAAATGAAGAAAAATAAGAGATTATTCTGCGAAGAGAACACTATGATAATGATAATAATGCAAACACTAAGTACGATAAAAAGGACTTTATGAAAGAAAATACTGGCAAATAAATAGAAATAATAGGATATTTACGAATGAAAAAGCATTAAAGTACAAATTATAGTACTTTAAATAAAAAGTACGATAAAGCGTACTTTATACGTATACACACATAAAAAAGCCTAAAAATGCAAAATGTGCACCTGCACACATACGGCAAAAAAATAAAATATAGATTCGTTCCTACTTAAACATGTAAAATTTTGATTGATCGAATAAAAGAAAGCAGCTGCTTCGATTACAAAAAAACAATAAGCTGTGGGTGGGAAAATACTTGTGCTCTTCCTGATAAACTGTAAAACAGCTATTTTGTGTAAAACTATGATCGAATGCAAAATTTTGTCCTCATGACTGGGATAAAGGGAAGACAGGGAAGTGTTTTACGGCTTGATTTAGAAGAAAAAGCCTATTAAGTGAAATTTATTTTATGCCAGTTCTATGCCGGAACCTTATTCAGATACATTTTATATTGGATATTACAAAATGAAACTATGCTTGAAAAAGCCTTTAGTTAACATGTACATAACGAATATATAATAGGATTGGAAGAAAAATGAAATAAATACGCAAATCTTTCGTAAACATAATAAAATAAACAAAAATCGAAAATTCCAGTTTCATAATATTATATTTTTTTCACGAGAGATACATGTGTTTCACGCTATAAAAACACTCCAGGAAAAGAAGTTTCCATTTACTATATATAGATGCTTTTGGGGAATATAAAGATAACAGCCACATTATTTTGTGGATGGAGTTTCTTGTATTTTTTACATGCTTTCGTGATACAGATAATGCCAGAGAGAATATATCGGAGTATTTTTTTTGATATTTCTCATTGATTTTATAATGTGTTCGTAACTGTTCAGTACCCTTGCAGTTACAAGTTAAACCGTGTCCTGGATCGATTTCGTTGATGGCATTTTTAACCGGATCGAGGAAGTCACTTGCTTCAATTATGAATATTGGTTTGATAATCTGTCTTCGGATGATGTTTCACGTGAACATCCGAAGACAGATTAAGAATAAAGAGTTATAACCCCATCTTTGACAATTGCAGAAATAAAAAACAGCTGTAGTTCGTGCTTATGTGTTTTATGGTAGGTTTAATATAGATTTTAATCGAATCAAGTAATTCACCTGCTTCAATTGTGAACTACAATAAGCAGTGGTTGGGGACTTGCTTGTATCAGGAGAAGTACAGTCTCCTTCTGATAAACTGCGAAACATTTATTAAGCTATGAGCAGTAGTGAAGAGGATGTTTTTATCCGCTTGACTTAAAAAATGTTTCGCAACAACGACAACTCATATGCGCTTTACGGTAGCGTGATATAGTTTTAATCGAGTCAGGGGGGCCCCTGCTTCAAGTGTAAGAAGCAATAAGCAGCGGTTGGTGACTTGCTTGTATCAGGAAGAGTACAAGCAAGTTTTGATAAACTGCGGAGCAGTTATTCGGTGTAAAGCTGCGTAGCAACTGCGGATGCTTTTGTTTGTATGACTCGAATCAGGAGGTCCCACTGTTTTTGGCTTCAATTGCAAGAAACGATAAGCAGTGGTTGAAGAACTGCTTCTTATCAGGGAAGAGTAGCTTGTAGTCCTTTTGGTAAATCGCGAAGCAGTTATTCAGTGTAGAACTGCGAATGCGGTTACAGATACTTTTGTTCGCTTGATAATAATAATGTTTTTAGTGTTCAGATAAAATTTGAAAATGCTATAAATGTTGTAAAAGAAAGGGATTTCGATGTCTATGTAGCAGCAGTGTGCAAGGTTCCATAAAAGATAATATATCTATACCGAGAAAATCGAATTATTTTCGAGATTACGATAAATCAGAACAATTTCAGCAAAATATCTATAAATGGGAACTTCATTTCTGGTACGTTTTTATGGCGTAAAATATATAGTCTGATTGGTAACAAATAAAACTGGAAGTTTATGCGGAGTTGATGGACTTTATAATCGATGTACTGTTACTGTCAAACTTCTGTTTAGTCCGGAATGAGTTTGGGTATACTACACAATAAATAAAATAATTCAAAACCTATTTTCTATTGTTTCACGTGAAACATTATGTGGCAGTTTAAAAATAAAAGTGTTATAATGATATCCAATGAGTAAAAATCCCTTAAAAAAATAAAAAGGAGGGGTACAATGGGACGAATCATTGCAGTTGCCAATCAGAAAGGCGGGGTTGGAAAATCAACGACAGCATCAATCTATCGGCCTGCCTTGCTGAAAAAGGGAAAAAGGTTCTTGCCATCGACATTGATCCGCAGGGAAATACGACCAGTGGACTTGGCGCAGACAAGAATGCAGTAGAAAACACCCTTTATGAGCTGCTGCTTGGAGAAGCAGAGACCAAGGATACCATTATAAAGAACGTTGTAGATAATGTTGACCTGATACCATCGAATATGAATCTTTCCGGTGCAGAAATTGAACTGGTTGATCTTGAGGATAAAGAATTTATTCTGAAAAAGATCACGGATAAACTTCGCCGGAAATATGATTACATAATCATGGATTGTCCGCCGTCACTGAGTATGCTTACAATTAATGCTTTGACAGCCGCAACCTCCGTTCTGGTGCCGATTCAGTGTGAGTATTATGCATTGGAAGGTTTGTCACAGTTGATACATACCATCGAACTGGTAAGAGACCGATTGAATAAGAGATTGAAGATCGAAGGCGTGGTCTTTACTATGTATGATGCCAGAACAAATCTGTCACTTCAGGTTGTAGAAAATGTAAAAGAAAACCTGGACCAGAATATATACAAAACGATCATACCGAGAAATGTACGACTTGCAGAGGCACCAAGCTATGGAAAACCGATCAATCTGTACGATTCACGATCTACAGGAGCAGAGAGTTATCGCCTCCTGGCAGAAGAAGTTATAGGTAGGGAGGGCGAGTGATGGCTGGAAGAAGAACAGGAGGCCTTGGAAAGGGTCTTGACGCACTGATCCCGAACAAAGCAGGCGGTCCGTCAAAGGAACCTGCAAAAAAGACAAGATCTGCAGTTGTAAAAAAAGACAAACCAACTGAAAAAGATAATCCGGCCGCAGAACGACTTGTGAAAATTTCCAGCGTAGAACCAAATCTGAATCAGCCCAGAAGACATTTTGATGAGGATGCGCTGCTGGAACTTTCGGAATCCATTAAACAGTACGGTGTTCTTCAGCCGTTGTTGGTATCCGATAAGAAGGATTATTTTGAGATCATTGCAGGCGAACGCCGCTGGAGAGCTGCCAAGATGGCAGGGCTCAAGGAAGTTCCTGTTGTTGTAAAAGAGTTTACAGACCAGGAAATCGTAGAAATTTCCCTGATCGAGAACATTCAGCGGGAAGACCTGAATCCTATAGAGGAAGCGATGGCATACAAACGTCTGATGGAAGAGTTTCACCTGAAACAGGATGAAATCGCAGACAGAGTTGCCAAAAGCAGAACTGCAGTAACTAATTCCATGCGTCTTCTGAAGCTTTCTTCAAAAGTTCAGGAAATGGTAATTGCAGATATGATCTCAGCTGGTCATGCGAGAGCACTTCTGGGAATTTCTGATGAAGCTCTTCAGGAAACAACAGCCATGAAGGTTTTTGATGAAAAACTCAGTGTTCGTGAGACGGAAAAACTTGTAAAGAATCTGGTTTCTCCTGCGAAAAAAGTAAAAACAGAGAAAAACACAGCAGAAGATGCCATTTATGAGAGCCTGGAAGAAAAAATGAAAGGTATCATGGGAACAAAGGTATCCATTCAGCGAAAGAAAAACAACAAAGGTAAAATTGAAATTGAATATTATTCCAGAGATGAACTGGAGAGGATCATTGATCTGTTCGAATCTATCAGATAGGAGGCAGAATGAGCGGGATTTTTGAAAGCATGGGAATTGATTCCGGGATTGTGATCATTGTTTTGCTGATCCTTACCATCATTCTTCTAATCAATGTGGTGAGTAGCAATATGCGTCTCAGCCGTTTGGAACGGAAGTACAAGATGTTTATGAGAGGCGGAGATGCACAGTCACTGGAAAAAGTTTTTGTAAGAAAATTTGCACAGATCGATCGGCTGTATGAAGCAAAGGAAGATCATGATCATGACATCAGCTTTATCAAAAAAAATATGAATGTAATGTTCAGCAAATATGGCGTTGAAAAGTATGATGCATTTGATGATGTAGGTGGAAAACTCAGCTTTGCACTGGCGCTTCTTGATAAAAACAATACGGGTCTGATCTTGAATGCGGTTCACAGCCGCGATAACTGTTTCCTTTATTTAAAGGAGATCGTAAAAGGTGAGTCCTATGTTGTACTTAGTCAGGAAGAAGTGGAAGCTTTGAGAAAAGCAGTAAACTTTGGCCTTGGTGAGATTGAGAAGGAATAAAAAACTGCAAAGAGTAAGAATATTTTTAATACAGGAGGAATATCATGTTAGACATTAAGTTTGTGAGAGAGAATCCGGAGGTTGTAAAGCAGAATATCCGCAATAAGTTCCAGGACAGCAAACTGGAGCTGGTTGACAAGGTTCTCGAACTTGATAAAGAAAACAGAGAGATTAAGCAGGAGGTTGAGGCTCTCCGTGCTGAGAGAAACAAGATCTCCAAACAGATCGGTGCTCTTATGGGCCAGGGAAAAAGAGAAGAGGCAGAAGAGGTTAAAAAACAGGTTGCTGCATCCGGAACTCGTATTGAGGAACTTTCTCAGAGAGAGAAAGAGGTTGAGGAAGAGCTTCTGAAAGATATGATGGTGATCCCGAACATCATCGATCCTTCTGTACCGATCGGTAAAGACGACAGCCAGAACGTAGAGATTGAGAAATTTGGTGAGCCGGTTGTTCCGGATTTTGAAATTCCGTATCATACAGATATCATGGAGAATTTTGATGGAATCGATCTTGACAGCGCAAGACGTGTTGCCGGTAACGGATTCTATTATCTGATGGGTGATATCGCACGCCTTCATTCCGCAGTAATTTCCTATGCAAGAGATTTCATGATCAACCGGGGATTTACTTACTGCGTACCGCCTTTCATGATCAGAAGCAACGTTGTTACAGGCGTTATGAGCTTTGCGGAGATGGATGCTATGATGTACAAGATCGAAGGTGAGGATCTTTACCTGATCGGAACAAGTGAGCATTCCATGATCGGTAAATTCATTGACCAGATCATCCCGGAGGAAGAGCTTCCGAAGACACTTACAAGCTATTCTCCGTGCTTCCGTAAAGAGAAAGGTGCTCATGGACTTGAGGAGAGAGGTGTTTACCGTATCCATCAGTTCGAGAAACAGGAGATGATCGTTGTCTGCAAGCCAGAGGAGAGTAAGATGTGGTTCGACAAGCTGTGGCAGAATACAGTAGATCTGTTCCGTTCTCTTGATATTCCGGTTCGTACGCTTGAGTGCTGCTCCGGTGACCTTGCTGATCTTAAGGTAAAATCCCTCGATGTTGAAGCATGGTCTCCACGTCAGAAGAAATACTTTGAGGTAGGAAGCTGCTCCAACCTTGGAGATGCACAGGCACGTCGTCTGAAAATCCGTGTAAACGGCAAAGATGGCAAGAAATATCTTGCTCATACATTAAACAATACAGTAGTAGCACCTCCGAGAATGCTCATTGCTTTCCTGGAGAATAACCTGAATGCAGATGGATCTGTAAACATTCCAAAAGCTCTGCAGCCATATATGGGCGGTATGACAAAGATTGAGAAAAAGACACGCGCGTAAGAGAAACGCAGGCTTTTTCAGGGAGGTGTTCTTGTGCACAGTTATTTAAAGACCGTTGGTTTTTCACAGATTACCAGAAGAAGTGAAATAAAAGAGATCATCCGTGATGTGATCGCAAGCTACGATGAAAAGGTTTGCGTGGAAAATCATCCGGAAGGCGTATTTGTACAGTTTTCCAAGAATTATGGCTGTGACTGTGGAATCAGCGTTTGTGGTCAGTACGATGAGAACGGTGAGTTTCACGTGGAATATTATTTCCCATTTTCAGGGGAACAGGAATCACATCCAAGGAAAAAGTGACTGTTGAACGTCATACAGATAAGGAATCTTATGCAGGAGCATGTGATGATTTGCGTATTGGCGTGACTATGATCTTTTATCTGCAGAATCTGGCAGAATATATGCAGGAGAAATACAAAGGCCTGAAAGACCCGGGGGACCGTCCGGTGACGGTTTCCGGTCTGGCTTCTGAGGGAAAGATCCTGTTTCCGCTGCAGAAGGATAAGGAAGCGGTAAAGGTGGAGAGAGAGCTTTCCAAAAACAGGACTAATCTGATCGCAGCAGCGCGTAATGGTGATGAGGAAGCTATGGAGAGCCTTACAATGGAGGATATGGATACTTACTCCATGATTTCCCAGAGAATTGTTACAGATGATGTTCTCACGATCGTGGATTCTTATTTCATGCCTTATGGAATCGAATGTGATCAGTATAATGTTCTTGGTGAGATTCTGGATATCATGAAATTTAAGAATATCCTGACAGGTGAAGAAATCTGCCAGATGACTATAGAGAGCAATGATATACAGTTTGATATCTGCATCAACAGCAAAGATCTTCTCGGTGAACCGGCAGTTGGACGCCGCTTCAAAGGAACAATCTGGCTGCAGGGTCAGCTGCACTATTAAGTTTTCGAATTTAGAATTAATTCTTGTAATTTCAAAATAAATATAGTAAATAATGGTTGTGAAACTTTTGGAAGTGTTCGAAATGTTTCACAACCATATATGTCCATATAGCTCAGCTGGATAGAGCACTCGCCTCCTAAGCGAGGGGTCGGAGGTTCAAATCCTCTTATGGACGTGCTTCAAAGCGTTCGAAAATGTTAGCTGGATTAGCTGACAACGAACGCTTTTGTTTTTCTAATCACGTTCGTGACATGATTTTCCATTCAAAATGATCAATTTCCAGCTAACATTTTAGTTTTGCGCTGTATTTGTACCACTCTATATAACGAAACGCTCAGATGCTGTTTTACAGTAGGGGAAAAGAAAAAATATCAAAAAATTGATGATTAATGGTGAGCTTGTGATAGAATGGATAAAAGAGAAAAGCATAAAGGATGTAGTTGTGGAGAATATTTGTTATGATTAGAAGTTGCTGAACGGAGATATCGATAGAGTTGCTGACATATGGTTAAAGACAAATCTGAAAGCACATTATTTTATTTCCAATCAATACTGGAAAAGTAATTATGAATTAGTGAAAGAAATGATGTCACAATCCGAAGTCTATGTGTATGAAGATGATAAAATGATTCAAGGATTTGTAGGACTAAATGCTGAATATATCGAAGGTATTTTTGTCTCCGATGAAATGTAGTCATGTGGCATAGGTAAGCTTTTATTAGATTATGTTAAGGATAAAAAAGTTAGCTTACGATTAAATGTATACCAGAAGAATGCCAGAGCAATTTCTTTTTACCAAAGAGAAGGGTTTATTATTCAATGTGAAGGTTTGGATGAAGATCCTGGTGAAAAAGAGTACACTATGCTATGGAAACAAAAATAGAAATCGGAAGTTGTGGGAATAAAAAATATGGAATTAAGACTATTGCGCTATTTTCTGACGGTGGCAAAAGAACAGAGCTTTACAAAAGCAGCAGAACAATTGCATATTACCCAGCCAACGCTATCCAGACAAATGGCGGCATTTGAAGAG
>ENA-OQAS01000340-OQAS01000340.1-human-gut-metagenome-genome-assembly--contig:-NODE-340-length-24707-cov-4.340114_pt1 | contig 24707 bp, 38 predicted proteins | sample MGYA00242733_ERZ504523 | MGnify/ENA primary metagenome ERZ504523 (study PRJEB26092, sample SAMD00036239) | human gut metagenome | host: Homo sapiens | study: EMG produced TPA metagenomics assembly of...
TGGCCTGTCGGGTAGTTGAAGCTCTTGATATGGATGTTTCTAAATTCTATCATGGTGACTATTACCTTGAAGAATTGAAAACTATTGAAGGCAAATGATTTGGTGACAGGGGAAAACATCAATTAAATGACGCATTATGCCGAAAAAAGAGCAATATAAAAAGAAATTATCGTGGAAACAGGGAAGATAATGCGTGAAAAGTATGAAAATGGATTGATTCGGAATGAACATGAATTTAAGGAGGTGCTGAATAATGTACTATTTAGTAGCAAAAGATCGTAATGCACATGGTTGTTTTGCTCTAAAAACGACGCATGGGAAGCATCTGGTGGAATTAAAAAGAGAATTGAACACAGAGGTTGGATATAAGGGAGTACAGCTTGTAACAATCAGCAGGCCAACAGCGTATGGTGAGTATGCGCCTTACCACTTTGCGGATACAGAACAGGAATTTCAGACTCTTGTAAAGGGTCTTCGTCCATAAAAATGCTGTACGTGGGAGCGGTGTATTTCAGTTCAGGCGATTGGTGTGTGCTGGAATAATACCATCTGTAGTCAGGTTAAGCCCCCGAATTATGAATAAGAAGATAAGCCTACAAGGCTCAAATTGGTGTAAGAACCGATTGAAAGCCTTGTTGGGCTTTTTTTAACAAAAATTTTTGTTCCTTACTTGACAACCGCATAGGGTCAACCAAGAAAAACTACGATAACTAAAGGGTTTTGACAGCTTGAGTTGTCCTTCAAAAGTTTATTTGTTGAAAAGACTGCAAGAAGCGGGAAATCCTGGGGGTTATATGTAGGAGGCTTTTGGAAGCTCTGTTTTGACCCACAAAAAGGAGCAGCAAATAAAGATTGAAGGAGAGTTCAAGCCTACGGTGGATTGCCTTTGTGCGACCCGCCGTAGGCTTATTGCTGTTTTATAAAGAGAAAAGTGAGGAGAATGAAAATATGAAAAATTATAAAATTGCCGTAGCAGGCACTGGATACGTCGGCCTTTCCCTTAGCGTTCTGTTAGCACAGCATAATCAAGTGATGGCTGTTGACATTGTGCAAGCGAAAGTGGATATGATTAACAATCATAAATCTCCAATTCAAGATGATTATATTGAGAAGTATACAGGGAGAAGAAAGACGCATGATGAAAGAGAAAAAACTGAGCCAGATGATCCTGAAGCTGCATGACCGTGCTGAGGCGGCAAAATACGATGGCGATTCCAGCCCGCCTTATCAGGAAGTGAAAATGCTGAACTTCCACGATGAGGAATGATATTGTTGAGAAATACATCGAGGGAACCCCGGAGGTTGGCTCTGTTGGTGTTCATGTCGATGATACGAACAGACCCAAAAAGTCAACAGATGTAATCAAGGGTAGTAACAACGAGGACTCTACGCTGACCGAGGGAACATTGTTCTACGATGTTCGCTTTGACGCAATCGCACCGAAATCTGCGGACAGTGCAGAACAGGAAGAAGTCATTCGTCTGATTATCAATGTGGAAGCACAGACAAAATTCAAGCCGGGATACCCATTGACGAAACGGGCAATCTATTATTGTAGCAGAATGATTTCTGCACAGCACGGTCCGATTTTTACAAAATCTGAATATGGGAAGATTCGTAAGGTCTACTCCATCTGGATTTGTACTCAGCCGTCAGATGGTTTTGAAATACGTATTTTGACAATAGAAGTCAGAATTTTCTTTTTTCCCATTTAGCAGAGATGGCTTCTGAGGCCAAAATGTGACCCAGTAGGTCACATTTTAAGGAACAAGTGACCTGCTGGGTCACAGAAAAATTATCTGATATCCATGAATATGTGGGGGGGTGACTCCGGATTTTCTGGATGTATTGGAGGAAGGCTTCAAAGAATTCTTTGAAAAAGAAGTGTCGAATAATCCTCTGAAAGCAGAATATTTTCAGGAAGTATAAGGCGAGCGGCTATGCTGGTGTGGAAGCAATTTTTGAGCGGGATCAGCGGAACCAGAAGTTCATATGGGGAATGTATGACCGCATTTGCGGAATGTTCTGCCGGAAAACACGGTAAGGCTGCGGGTTTCGGTCAAAATACACACATTTCCGTGCATCAGCGGCAAATGTTTGTTAAACTATTATCTATCTTGCGACCTTGCAATGTGCACGGTTTTTGTTTATAATAGTAGAGTAACGGGGCAAGATCCCCCGAATGCGAGCGAAACTCTAGTTCAGAAATTAAAACTTGAGAGGAGTTTATTACCATGGGTTTAGGTAAGAAGACGATCGACGATCAGAACTACTGCGGCAAGAAGGTGCTTGTCCGTTGCGATTTCAACGTCCCGATGAAGGACGGTGTGATCACCAACGAGAACCGCATCAACGCAGCTCTGCCCACCATCCAGAAGCTGGTCAACGATGGCGCAAAGGTCATCCTGTGCAGCCATCTGGGCAAGCCCAAGAACGGCCCCGAGCAAAGTTCAGCCTGGCACCCGTTGCTGTGGCTCTGAGCGCAAAGCTGGGCAAGACCGTTGTGTTTGCTGACGACGACAACGTTGTGGGCGAGAACGCAAAGGCTGCTGTTGCTGCCATGAACAACGGCGATGTCGTTCTGCTGCAGAACACCCGTTTCCGCAAGGAAGAGACCAAGAACATGCCTGAGTTCAGCGAAGAGCTGGCTTCTCTGGCTGATGCATATGTTGACGATGCATTCGGCAGCTGCCACCGTGCACACTGCTCCACTGCAGGTGTCACCGACTTCATCAAGGATACCGCTGTCGGCTACCTGATGGAGAAGGAGATCAAGTATCTGGGCAACGCTGTGAACGATCCCGTTCGTCCCTTCACCGCTATTCTGGGCGGTGCAAAGGTCGCAGACAAGCTGAATGTTATCTCCAACCTGCTGGAGAAGGTCGATACCCTGATCATCGGCGGCGGCATGGCTTACACCTTCGTCAAGGCTCAGGGCTACGAGGTCGGCAAGAGCCTGTGCGACGATTCCAAGCTGGATTACTGCAAGGAGATGATGGCCAAGGCTCAGGAGAAGGGCGTGAAGCTGCTGCTGCCCGTTGATGCTGTCTGCATCAAGGACTTCCCCGATCCCATCGACGCTCCGGTTGAGACCACTGTTGTTCCCGTCACCGCGATCCCGGCTGACATGGAAGGCTGCGACATTGGCCCCGAGAGCATGAAGCTGTTTGCCGATGCTGTCAAGCATCCAAGACCGTTGTGTGGAACGGCCCCATGGGCGTGTTCGAGAACCCCACTCTGGCAGCTGGCACTCTGGCAGTTGCTAAGGCTATGGCTGAGAGCGACGCTACCACCGTGATCGGCGGCGGCGACAGCGCAGCAGCTGTGCAGCAGATGGGTCTGGGCGACAAGATGACCCACATTTCCACCGGCGGCGGCGCTTCTCTGGAGTATCTGGAGGGCAAGGAGCTGCCCGGCATCGCAGTTATTCAGAACGCATAATTTTTCCGGCATCGTAAATGGGTGCGGCGGCTTCAGCGCCGCCGCACCTTTTTGTTTGTGCACAGACTGCACATATAGAAGGTAAATAAAGGAGATAGAGTATCATGGATAAGGCAAAGCGTAAGGCTATCATTGCAGGCAACTGGAAGATGAACAAGACTGCCTCCGAGGCTGCTGTTCTGGTGGACGAGCTGGTTCCCGCTGTTCAGGACGCAGGCTGCGAGGTGGTCATCTGCACCCCGTATACCGATCTGGTCACCGCTGTGGAAAAGACCAAGGGCACCAACATCCATGTGGGTGCTGAGAATGTTCACTTCGAGAAGTCCGGCGCTTTCACCGGCGAGATCAGCGCTGACATGCTGGTAGATCTGGGCGTGGAGTACGTCATTGTGGGCCACTCTGAGCGCCGCCAGTACTTCGCCGAGACCGACCAGACCGTGAACAAGCGCGCTCTGGCTGCTCTGAACGCCGGTCTGAAGGTCATCATCTGCGTGGGCGAGAGCCTGCAGCAGCGCGAAGAGGGCGTGACCGAAGAGCTGGTGCGTATGCAGACCAAGATCGCTCTGCGTGATGTGACCGCTGAGCAGATGGCAAATGTCGTGATCGCTTACGAGCCATCTGGGCCATCGGCACCGGCAAGACCGCTACCGCCGATCAGGCTGAGGAAGTCTGCGGCCAGATCCGCAAGGTGATCGGCGAGGTGTACGGCGAGGCAGTTGCCGACTACCACTGTCCAGTACGGCGGCAGTATGAACGCCAAGAACTGCGAGGAGCTGCTGAGCAAAAAGGATGTAGACGGCGGCTGATCGGCGGCGCATCCCTGAAGGCTCCCGACTTTGCAGTGATCGTCAACGCAGCCACCAAGCTGATCGACGGTTTAAATCAGCTGTTTCAGCGCCCGGCTGCGCCGCATTTCCAGCGCTGTGCCGGGCGCTGATTTGTTAAATTCAAAGGAGATTCAATTTTATGGCAAAGAAACCTGTTCTTCTGTGCATCATGGATGGCTTCGGCTGGGTGCCGGAGGAGACCTTCGGCAACGCAGTGGTCGCCGCAAAGAAACCCCACCTCGATGCTCTGATGGCAAAATATCCCATGACCACCATCAACGCTTCCGGTATGGCCGTCGGTCTGCCCGAGGGCCAGATGGGCAACTCTGAGGTTGGCCACACCAACATGGGCGCTGGCCGCATCGTGTACCAGCAGCTCACCCTCATCACCAAGTCCATCAAGGACGGCGAGATGCTCCAGAACCCGGTTCTGGTCAAGAACATGAAGGCTGCCATCGATGCCGGCAAGGCCATCCATCTGATGGGTCTGGTGGGCACCGGCGGTGTGCACAGCCACGCAGACCACTGGTTCGGCGTGCTGGAAATGGCAAAACATCTGGGTGCAAAGAACGTTTACCTGCACTGCATCACCGATGGCCGTGATACCGACCCGCACTCCGGCAAGGGCTTCCTGGCCGACCTGCAGGCCAAGCTGGACGAGCTGGGCATCGGCAAGATCGCCAGCGTCTCCGGCCGTTACTACGCCATGGATCGCGATAACAACTGGGATCGTGAAGAAAAGGCATACGCTGCCTTCGTTTACGGCGAGGGCAATCATGCCGCCAACGCTGCCGAGGCCATCGAGGCATCCTATGCAGCAGACAAGACCGACGAGTTCGTTCTGCCCTGCGTCACCTGTGAGGGTGGCCGCGTGCAGGACGGCGACACTGTGATCTTCATGAACTTCCGTCCCGATCGTGCCCGCCAGATGACCCGCATCTTCTGCACGATGCGTTCACCGGCTTTGAGCGCCGCGGTGGCCGCAAGCAGGTGAACTATGTCTGCATGGCCGAATACGATGCCACCATCGCCAACTGCGAGGTCGCTATCCGCCTGTGGAGCTGAAGAACGTTCTGGGCCAGTACCTGTCCGAGAATGGCAAGACTCAGCTGCGCATTGCCGAGACCGAGAAGTACGCTCATGTCACCTTCTTCTTCAACGGCGGCGTGGAGCTCCCTACGAGGCGAGGACCGCTGCGTGATCCCCAGCCCGAAGGTCGCCACCTATGACCTGAAGCCCGAGATGAGCGCCCCCGAGGTTGCTGCCGAGTGCGTCAAGCGCATCGAGAGCGGCAAGTACGATGTGGTGATCCTGAACTTCGCAAACTGCGATATGGTCGGCCACACCGGCGTGTTCGATGCTGCGGTCAAGGCCGTTGAGGCTGTGGATACCGCTGTGGATCAGGTGGTGTCCGCTGTGCTGAAGGCCGGCGGCTGCGCCTTCATCACCGCCGACCACGGCAACGCGAGAAGATGATGAACCCGGACGGCACCCCCTTCACCGCACACACCACCAACGTGGTGCCCTTTGTGGCTGTTGGCTGCGGCGATGTGAAGCTGCGTGAGGGCGGCTGCCTTGCCGATATCGCTCCCACCATGCTGCCGTATATCGGTCTGCCCGTGCCTGCTGAAATGACCGGCAAGAGCATCATCGTGGAGTAACTGACCGTTAAAATAGCCGACGCGTTCGCTTTGGCTATGAATAGCGGAATTGTTATTCTTATATTTACAGCTCTGGAAAATCCGCAGATTTTCCAGAGCTGTTTTTCACGCGAAAAGCCGATAAGATAAACTGCGCTTTTGGGTTTCGACCCCCATTCTAAATCAAAAACTTTTCTTTTTTCCCCATCCGTGCTACAATAAAAATGAATTTTTGATTGTAGGAGAAGCGGATGGAAACAACGCATAAACAAATCGTTCTGGGCATCCTTGCCCATGTGGACTCCGGCAAGACCACCCTTTCGGAAGCCATGCTCTACCGCTCCGGCGCGATCCGCAAGCTGGGCCGCGTGGATCACAAGGATGCCTTTCTGGATACCGACACGCTTGAAAAAGCGCGCGGCATCACCATCTTTTCCAAGCAGGCCCTGTTGACGGCGGGCAATACGGATATCACATTGCTGGACACCCCCGGACATGTGGATTTTTCCACCGAGACAGAGCGCACCCTGCAGGTGCTGGACTATGCTGTGCTGGTGGTAAGCGGCACCGACGGTGTGCAGAGCCACACCGAGACGCTCTGGCGGCTGCTGCGGCGCTACCATGTGCCTACCTTTGTGTTCGTGAACAAGATGGATCTGCGGCAAGAGCAGGGAAGAGCTGCTCGCCCAGCTGAACCACCGTCTGGGCGAGGGCTTTGTGGCCTTTGATGTGCCGCAGGCCGACCGGGACGAAGCACTGGCCTGTGTGACGAAAACCTGATGGATCGGATGCTGGATGCCGGGCAGTTGACCGATGCGGACCTCATCCCGGCCGTTGCACGCCGGCATGTGTTCCCGTGCTGGTTCGGTTCGGCGCTGCGGCGTACCGAAAACAATGTACTGGAAAGCGTGGATGCTCTGCTGGACGGCATCGACCGCTATACCCGTCCGGCTCCCGCGCTGGATGCCTTTGGTGCCAAGGTGTTTAAGGTGTCGCAGGATGAGCAGGGCACGCGCCTGACATGGCTGCGCGTGACTGGCGGCGAACTGAAGGTAAAGGCCCAGCTCTCCGGCGAAGCAGATGGTGAGCCGTGGGAGGAAAAGGCAAACCAGCTGCGGCTGTACTCCGGCGTAAAGTATACGCTGGCGGAAGCCATCGGCCCGGGGCAGGTGTGCGCCGTCACCGGCCTGACCAAGGCGCGCCCGGGCGAGGGCCTTGGCGCGGAACGCGACAGCGATGTGCCGGTTCTGGAACCGGTGCTCAGCTATCAGGTGCTGCTGCCGGAGGGGCTGATGTGCACGCGGCACTGGGCAAGCTGCACCGGCTGGAAGAAGAGGAGCCGCAGCTCCATGTGGTATGGAACGAGACTTTGGGCGAGATCCATGTGCAGCTCATGGGCGAGGTGCAGCTGGAAGTGCTGCGCAGTTTGCTGGCAGAGCGCTTTGGCCTGAACGTGGAGTTCGGCCCCGGCGGCATTCTGTACAAGGAGACCATCACGGAGCCTATGGAGGGCGTGGGCCACTACGAGCCGCTGCGCCATTATGCGGAGGTGCATGTCAAGCTGGAGCCCCTGCCCCGCGGCAGCGGGATGCAGTTTGCCGCCGACTGCCGGGAAGAAGTGCTGGACAAGAACTGGCAGCGCCTTGTGCTGACCCATCTGGAAGAAAAGCAGCACCTTGGCGTGCTGACCGGTGCGCCGCTGACGGACGTGAAGATCACCCTCATTGCGGGCCGCGCCCATCTTAAACACACGGAGGGCGGAGATTTCCGGCAGGCCACCTATCGCGCGGTGCGGCAGGGCCTGATGCTGGCCAAAAGCCAGCTGCTGGAGCCATGGTATGCCTTTCGGCTGGAAGTGCCGGTGGAGAACCTTGGCCGTGCCATGACCGATATCCAGCGCATGGAGGCAGCTTGACCCGCCAGAGAGCGGGGAAGAGGCTGCTGTGCTCACCGGTTTTGCACCGGTGGCCACCATGCGCAGCTACCCCATGGAGGTGGTGGGCTATACCCGGGGCCGGGGACACCTGACCCTGACGCTGGACGGCTACCGGCCCTGCCACAATGCGGCGGAGATCATTAAAGCCGTGGGCTACGAGCCGGAGCACGACCTTGACAACCCGGCAGATTCGGTGTTCTGTGCCCATGGCGCGGGCTTTGTGGTGCCTTGGAATCAGGTGCGCAGCCACATGCATGTGGACAGCGGCTGGGGAAAAGCAAAAGCCCGGAGCAGGAGACGCAGGCCGTGCCCCAGCGCCGGACAGCGGCTTACCGCGCAACACTGGAAGAGGATGCCGAGCTGCTCAAAATCTTCGAGCGCACCTATGGCCCCATCAAACGGGACCCGCTGGCGGCATTCCGCCCGGTGCAAAAGCGGGAACGCCCGGATTTTGATGCCCAACAGTGGGAAATTCTGCCCGAATATCTGCTGGTGGACGGCTACAATATTATCTTTGCGTGGGATGAGCTGAACGCCCTTGCAAAGGACAGTCTGGAAGCGGCCCGCCACAAGCTGATGGATATTCTGTGCAACTATCAGGCTACCAGAAGTGCAATCTTATTCTTGTATTCGATGCCTATCGTGTGCCGGGCAGCCCCGGCAGCATTGAGCAGTACCACAATATCCATGTGGTCTACACCAAGGAAGCCGAAACCGCCGATATGTTCATCGAGCACGTTACTCATGAGATCGGCAAGGGGCGGCGGGTGCGTGTGGCTACTTCCGACGGCATGGAGCAGATCATCATTCTGGGCCACGGCGCGCTGCGTGTCTCCGCCCGCATGTTCCATGAGGAAGTGCAGAATGTGGAAAAGCAGATCCGCAAACTGGTGCAGGGGGAAGCATAAAATGTCAACCGAGATCACATCCGAATTTGTCTGGCACAACATCCCGCCGCGCCCGCGCGACAGCCACAAGGGCAGCTTTGGCACCGTATTGGCTGTGGCAGGCAGCGCATATTACCGAGGTGCGGCCCTGCTGGCTGCCGAGGGTGCGCTGCGCACCGGTGCGGGCATTGTAACGCTGGCCAGCGTGGAGCCGGTATTGGCAGCTGCGGTGGCCCGCCTGCCGGAATGCTGCCTGTGTCCCTGCGTGGTGGGGGCCGAAGGCGGCATCTCACCGGAGAGCATTCCACAGCTCCAGCGCCAGAAGGCGACGGTGCTGCTGCTGGGCCCGGCCTTGGCGGTACAGCCAGAGTGCAGCCCGCGCGGCCGAAACACGCATGCTGGTGCAGAAGCTGCTGCCCGGCTTTGCAGGCAGCGCGGTGTTGGATGCGGACGGACTGAACGCCGCCGCGCAGCTGCTGGCCGAGGGCGAAAACGCTGCCGCACCCGGCGGGAGAGCTGATCGTGACCCCGCACCCCGGCGAGATGGCCCGGCTCACCGGCTTTCGGTGGCGCAGATCAATGCGGACCGTGAAAATACTGCCTGCCAGTATGCAGAAAAATGGAACGCTGTGGTGGTACTCAAGGGCTGCCGTACCGTGGTGGCTGCACCGGATGGCCGCGTGTGCACAAACCCTACCGGAAACCAGGCCTTGCCCGGGGCGCAGCGGAGATGTACTGGCCGGTATGACGGCGGCCTGCTGGCCTGCGGCCTGCCTGCATACGAAGCTGCGCCTGCGCGGTGTATCTGCACGGTGCCGCTGCCGACCGTGCCGCTGCTGCGCTTGGCGAGTACGGAATGCTGCCGCATGATATCTGTCCCAGCTGGCCGGATATTTGCGGAAAACCACAGATAAAAAGAAAAGGGGTGTCTCTCTGTCTGCCGGAGAGACACCCCTTTTAACATTGCATCACATCGCCAGAACTTCGGCCCACTTTTCCTCGGCTATCGGGATGCCAAGCTCCATGTTCTCCTTGCGGCTGCGGTGCTCGCCCATGCCGGGGCAGCGCACCTCACGGCCCGGCTCTGCAGGCTCACTGGATGCCACATCGGCGGCAATGGCATCAATGACGGCATCGGTGAGGTCGGCGGACTGGAACTTTGCCGGATCAATGGCGATCATGATCTGGGTCAGGCCCACTTCATCGCCAAAGGTGCCGATCGTTGCCACCGAGTTTGCGCCCGTCAGGATAGTACCGATCATATCCAGCAGGATGGAAAGACCGCTGCCTTCCAGTAGCCAATGGGGATCATGCGGCGGGTCTCTTCAATGGCAGCGGGTCGGTGGTCAGGCTGCCGTCTGCATCGTAGCCGCCTACCACAGGCAGCTGTTTGCCGGCCAGACGCATCGTTTCCAGCTTGCCGTAGCTGAACTGGCTCAGGGCACAATCCACCATGATGTGCTCCCCGTTCGAGCGCGGCACGGCCAGAATGAGCGGGTTGTTGCCGATGTGGTTGTCCTTTGCGCCCCATGCAGGCATGTTGGGGCAGGTGTTGGACCAGCAGATGCCGATGCAGCCCGCGTCTGCGGCCTGCCAGCCGTAGGTGCCGCCGCGCATCCAGTGGTTGTTGTTGCCCAGCGCCACCATGCCAATACCGAACTGATGTGCCAGCTCTACGGCACGGTCCATGGCGTGCTTGGCGTTCAGAGGCCAAAGCCGCGCTTGCCGTCCCAGCGCTCCATGGCACCAAAGCTGGCAATGCACTCGGCCTCAGCGGCGGGATCAATCTCGCCCTTGCGCAGGTATTCCACCACGCGGGGAAAGCGGTTCAGCCCGTGGCTGAACACGCCAGCCAGACTGTTCTGGGCAAAGATCTCGGCCGCTTCATGGGCACGCTTTGGGCTGAAACCGTATTTGGTCAGGACCCGCTCAAATTCGGCCAGCATCGTCTCGTAAGCAATGCGCATGGATTGTACCTCCTGTATGTAAAAAGTAATAAACAGATCGTTACACTTATTATAACAAGCGGCGGCGCGGTGCGCAAGATGTGCGGCCGGCATCAGTGCAGGCGGTGAAAGGAGTATACGAGCACACACCGACAGCTATGTGAAAAAACAAATGAATGTGCGAACTTCATAATTTTTTAAGATTTATTTTGTGAAAAAGTCATATTGAAAAACGAAAAGATGATTGATATACTAATACCACAATATCCAGTTGGACATGTTACTGGTAATGCAGGCAGGATCTGATGGAATGACGAATACCTTTTCTTTTGGGTGAATTGTAGCCAGATACTATGATTCCGGGAGAAATTGTACACGGGGTCATTCTGTTGGGTCTTTTTTCTTTTGTCCGCTTCGGCCGGGCGGCAGGGAAATGCCACCACACACAAGATAAAGGAGAACAAAATGAAGAACTACAAGCAGACTGCCTCCGACGTGCTGCGTCTGGTTGGCGGCGAGAAGAACGTTGTGCAGGTCGAGCACTGCTCCACCCGCCTGCGCTTCACTCTGGCAGACACCTCCAAGGCGGATGCTGCAGCCCTGAAAAAGACTGCCGGTGTTATGGGTGTTATTTCCAGCGGCCCGCAGTGTCAGGTGGTCATCGGCAACGATGTCATCGAAGTGTACGATGAGCTGCTCAAGCTGGGCACCTTCAACGCAGGTCAGGCTGCAGCTCCCGCTGCCCCCAAGGGCAAAAAAGAGATCGGCGGCATTATTCTGGACTACATGGTCGGCATCTTCCAGCCGCTGGTCCCCGCCATTGCAGGTGCAGGCGTTCTGAAGGCTCTGATGGTGCTGCTGAGCACTCTGGGCCTGATGAGCAGCGGAGATATCGCCTATAAGGTGTTTGTCGGCGTGGCAGATGCAGCTCTGTACTACCTGCCCGTCATGGTCGCCTTCACCACTGCAACCAAGTTCAACTGCAACAAGCTGGTGTCTGTGGCTCTGGCTGCTGCCATGATCCACCCCAGCGTTTCCGCTCTGCTGGCTACCGAGGGCGGTGCTTACTTCCTCGGCATCAAGCTGCAGAACATCGCTTACGGCGGCCAGGTGTTCCCGGCCATCCTGACCGTCATTTTCATGTCCTTTATTGAAAAGTGGGCCAACAAGTGGTGCCCCAAGGCCATCCGCGTGTTCTTTGTGCCCATGCTGTGCTTCGGCATTGGCTTCCCTGTGGCACTGGTCGTCCTCGGACCTCTGGGCTACAACATCGGTGCTCTGCTGACCACCGTGATCCTGGCTCTGTACAACACGCTGGCTGGCTGGCCGTTGCTCTGCTGGCTGCCGTGCTGCCTTCATGATCTCCATGGGCATGCATAAGGCTCTGGTCCCCTACGCAGTTGCTTCTATTTCTGACCCCGGCTTTGAAATGCTGTACATGCCTGCTTCTCTGGCACACAACATCTCTGAGGGCGGTGCCTGCCTCGGCGTTGCACTGAAGACCAAGGACGAGAACCTGCGCGCTACCGCAATTTCCGCTGGCATCTCCGGCCTGTTCGGCATCACCGAGCCTGCTCTGTACGGTGTTACCCTGCAGCACAAGAAGGTCATGATGTCCGTTGTGGCCTCCAGCTTCATCGGCGGTCTGTTCGTTGGCCTGATGAAGGTCAAGGCATTCGTTGCCATGGGCCCCGGTCTGGCTGGCATGGCCATGTTCGTTGACCCGGATAACGGCAAGAACATCCTGTGGGCTGCAGTTGGTCTGGTGATCTCTGTTGTGGCTTCCTTCGCACTGTCCTTCTTCCTGTATAAGGACGAGACCCCCGCAGAGGATGAGACCGCTGCACCCGCTCCCGAGACTGCTGCAGACGCAGCAGCTGCGGATTCCACCATCAGCAGCCCCCTGCAGGGCAAGGCCATTGCTCTGGAAGAGGTCAAGGATGAAGTTTTCTCCCAGAAGATCCTGGGCGACGGCATTGCGTGGTGCCCGAGAAGGGTGAGCTGTACGCTCCCGCTGACGGCGTGATCGAGTCCGTGTTCGGCACCAAGCACGCCATCTCCATGAAGACCAATGCCGGTGCTGAACTGCTCATGCACATCGGCATGGATACCGTCAAGCGCGACGGCAAGGGCTTTGATCCGCAGGTCAAGGACGGCGAGACTGTCAAGAAGGGCCAGCTGCTGATGAAGTTTGACCTTGACGGAATCAAAGCAGACGGTTATGATGTAACTACCCCCATCGTCGTGACCAACGCCGATGAGTTCACCATCAAGACTGTGGCCGAGGGCGCTGTGGTGCCCGGTGCCGCACTGCTGAAACTGGAGGCAAATAAATGAGTTTCCCCAAAGGCTTTTTCTGGGGCGGCGCTGTTGCCGCGAACCAGGTAGAGGGCGCATGGAACGTGGATGGCAAAGGCCCCAGCGTGGCCGATGTTGCCACCTACAAGCCCAACACCGACGTGAAGGATTACAAGTCCCATGTTGCCATGGACGACGCACACATTGCTGCCGCCATGGCCGACCCGGATGATACCTATTATCCCAAGCGCCGCGGCATCGACTTCTACCATCATTACAAAGAAGACCTGAAGCTGTTTGCCGAGATGGGCTTTACCATGCTGCGCGTTTCCATTGCATGGACCCGCATCTTCCCCACCGGCGAGGAAGCAGAGCCGAACGAAAAGGGCCTGCAGTTCTACAGCGACCTGTTCGCTGAGATGCACAAGAACGGCATCGAGCCGCTGGTCACGCTGAGCCACTACGAAATGCCGCTGGCACTGGCCACCAAGTACAATGGCTGGGTGGATCGCCGCGTAATCGACTGCTTTGCAAAGTTCTGCCATGCGTGCTTTGAGCGCTACAAGGATCAGGTCAAGTACTGGCTCACCTTCAACGAGGTGGACAGCGTGATCCGTCACCCGTTCACCACCGCCGGCATCATCCCCAGCCGCGTGCCCGAGGATAAGATGCTGGAGACCTGCTATCAGGCCCTGCACCACCAGCTGGTGGCCAGCGCTATGGTAGTAAAGGACTGCCACGAGATCATCCCCGGCAGCAAGGTGGGCTGCATGCTGACCAAGCTCACCACCTATGCCCGCACCTGCGCACCCGATGATGAACTGGCTACTCAGGCAAAGAATCTGGAAAATCTGTTCTATGCCGATGTGCATGTCTGGGGCGAGTACCCCCGCCTGATCCTCAAGATGTTCGAGCGCAAGGGCATCCATGTGGAAATGCTGCCCGAGGATGCCGCCACCCTGAAGGCAGGCTGTGTGGACTTTGTTTCCTGCAGCTACTATATGACCATGACCGAGTCTGTGGACCCGAACGCAGAGCGTACCCCCGGCAACACCGTGCTGGGTGTCAAGAACCCGTATCTGCCCTCCACCGACTGGGGCTGGCAGATCGACCCCAAGGGCCTGCGCTACAGCCTGATCGAGCTGTACGACCGTTACCGCAAGCCGCTGATGGTGGTGGAGAACGGCATGGGTGCCAAGGATGTGGTGGAGGCCGACGGCTCCATCCAGACCCCTACCGTGTAGAGTACTTCCGCCAGCACATCAGCGAAATGGGCAAGGCCATCGATGAGGGTGTTGAGATGTGGGGCTACACCACATGGGCACCCATCGACCTGATCTCTGCATCCACCAACCAGATGTCCAAGCGCTATGGCTTTATCTATGTGGATCAGGATGATCTGGGCAACGGTACTCTGGCCCGCAGCCGTAAGGACAGCTTCTACTGGTACAAGAAGGTCATTGCTTCCAACGGCGAAGATCTGGACTAAGCGGCAGTCTTAAGGGTTCAACGGAAGGAGGAGGGACCGATGCACATTCAGAAGGTGCTGAACAGCAGCGTTGTGCTGGTGCAGGATGACAGCGGCGAGGAATCCATCCTGCTGGGCAAGGGCATCGGCTATGGCCGCAAGGCGGGCGAGCCCATTGAACGGCAGCCCTCAGACCGCGTGTTCCTTCCATTGTCCAACCCGGACGCACAGCCTATGCTGGAGCTGTTTTCCAGCATTCCGGCATCCTATCTGGAACTGACGCAGGACATTGTGGACGACGCAGAGCAGTCGCTGGGAGTCAAGCTTTCGGCGCACATCTATCTGCTGCTGACCGACCACCTGCATTTTGCAGTGGAGCGCCAGCAAAAGGGTCTTGTGGTGACCAACCGCATCTTCTGGGAAATCAAGCATTTTTATCCCAAGGAGTACGCGGTGGGCCAGCGCGGCCTGCAGAAGGTAAAGGCAAAGCTTGGCATCGAGCTGCCGGACGAAGAGGCAGGCAACATCGCCTTCCATATCGTCACGCCCGGCAGGACCCGCAGGCCGGCTACGATGCCATGCGGGCAGCGCAGCTGATCGGTGAGCTGTCCAACATTGTCACCTACAGTATGCACTGCCCGGTGAGCACCGAGAGCATCCACTATGCGCGGTTCGTGAGCCACCTGCAGTATTTTGCCGAGCGGTTCTTCTCCGGCAAGTTGATGGACAGCGAAGACGACTTTTTGTTCCAGCAGATGCAGCAGAATTATCCGGCAGCGGTGACCTGCGCGGAAAAAATACGCACCTTTGTGCTGCGCAAGTACGGCGTGTTTTTGCCCAACGAGGAAACCGCCTATCTGGCGCTGCATGTGGCGCGGCTGACGAGCGGCAAATAAAATCAGAAAAAGGGGAGAGCTGCCTTGCGGAAGGCGGCTCTCCCTTTGGGTTTTGAAAAAGGGAAGGGGAAAGGAAAAAACAATGGAGATAAGTCTGTTATTGATGCAGCAGATCGCACAGCTGTTCCTCATTCTGATCATGGGCTATGCTGTGGTCAAGGTAGGGCTGCTGAAGGCCAGCGACAGCCGGGTGCTCTCGGTGGTCATGGTGTATCTGGTCACGCCCTGCGTGATCATCAACGCATTCCAGATCGACGATACGCCGGAGATCCGCAAGGGCCTTTTGTACTCCATGGCGATTGCTGCGGCTATCCATGTAGTGCTGCTGGTGCTCAGCGCCTGTTGAGCCGCCCGCTCAAGCTGGATGCCGTGGAACAGGTGAATGTGATCTACAGCAACGCCGCTGCACTGGTGATCCCGTTGGTCAAGGCTCTGATGGGCGATGCGTATGTCATTTACTCCTGCGCATTCATCATTGTGCAGCTGGTGCTGCTGTGGACCCACGCCAGTTCCTTTTGCAGGGCAGCAGTGCGCTGGACTGGAAAAAGGTGCTCACCAATATCAACATGATCGCCATTGCAGCCGGTGCACTGCTGTACTGGTTCCGTGTGGTGCTGCCTGCACCGCTGCAGAATACCATGAGCACAGTGGGCAACATGATGGGACCAATGGGCATGCTGCTGGCCGGTATGGCCATTGCAGAAAAGCCGCTGCGGGAGGTGTTCTGCACCCGCCGCAACTATCTGCCCACAGTGCTGCGTCTGGTGGTATGCCCGCTGGTGGTTCTGGTGCTGCTGTGGGTCTGCCATGCATCCAGCTGGGTGGCCGACGGCAAGAACATCCTGATGACGGTCTACCTTGCCGCCATCACCCCTGCCTGTGCTACTGTTACCTCCATGGCTCAGCTCTATGACCGCGATGCGGCGCATTCCAGCGCGCTGTATGTGCTGACCACTCTGCTTTCCATTGTGTCTATGCCGGTAATGATCGGCCTGTTCGATCTGCTGCTGTGATGAGCTGCGCTTATTCCCTCTGCCAAAATACAATAGAAAGGAACCAACCTCAATGAATCAACCCAGAGACAAGGGCCTGAACGGCAACGAAAAGATCGAGCAGGCGGTAGCCGCCCTGCAGCAGGAGCCCACACAGGAACAGCTGGCCCACACCCTTACCGTGATCCGGCGGCGCATAAAGGAGCATGGCCAGCTTGTCGTGGCGGTGGAGCCCAATTTGGGCAGTGAACAGATGCAGCTGCGGGCCATCCGGACGGCCGACGGCGCAAGCTGGTGGTATGCATTCACCAGCTTTGACGAGGAAATGAAGGGGGCCGAGCCGGTGCAGTCCACCTTTCTTGTGGATATGGAAAAGCTGTTTGATGCAGCGCTTGCCGTGCCGGAGATCAGCGGCATCATCCTGAACCCGTGGAACCGCACCATCAGCTGGATAAGACCCTCATCCGCATTATCAAGGGTGCATGAGTGCGCACCGCAAACCTGCGATACATGGAGGAAACAAAAATGTTCAGACCCATGAGAAGAGCCAGCCGCGCCATCCCGGAAGAAGCTGCAAAGCACCTGCTGCAGCAGTCCCGGCGGGGCGTGCTGGCAGTGAACGGCGACAACGGCTATCCCTTTGCGATCCCGGTAAATTATTACTACGATCAGGAGCACGACAAAATCTACTTCCACGGTGCAAAGTCCGGCCAGAAGGTGGACGCGCTGAAACAGAATGATAAGGTATGCTTTACCGTTTACGGCAACGAACACTTTGAGCCGGGCGACTGGGCACCTTATGTGCAGAGCACCGTGGTGTTTGGCCGCTGCCATCTGATCGACGATGCCGCTGCTACCGAGGCCCGCGTGCGGGAGCTTGGCATGAAGTATTACCCCGGCAAGGAAGAGGTGGAAAAGGAAATTGCGCTGGACATCAAGGCTGTGCAGCTTTACGAGATCACCATTGAACACCTCACCGGCAAACAGATCCAGGAAAAGTAAAAATAAAACAGGGGACTGTTGCAAAATAAAAATGCGATAGCAACTTGCACAAAGAAATAGCACAAAATCAAAAACCCGGAGCCTTTTTTAAGCCGTTTTGGCTGTGAAAAGGTTCCGGGTTTTGTGCATTGTTTTTTCAGAGAGCTATTTTGCAACAGTCCCGTATAGATCAGTTTGCAGGGAAAGGCCCGGCGGTTATCTGTGTTCCGGGCGTTGGGGGCCGCCTTGGTCAGCATCTGCTGGAACTTGCGGGCTGCCGTGTTCAGCGGGCGGTGATGGTCGTACACAAGGCAGATGGAGCGCTGAGGATGATCTCCTGCAGATGCAGCTGCACGATCTCACCGCGGGCCAGTGCATCCTGTGCCATGGACTGGGGCAGGAACGCAATGCCCAGCTCACTTTTGACAAGGGTCAGCATCTGGTCGGTGGTGGCAGCCTCGGTATCCGGCTTCAGCACCGCACCGTGATCCAGAAAGAACTGCCGGTAAAAGGCGCGGGTCATGCTTTCGTCGCTCAGGGAGATCAGCGGATAATTGTTCAGCTCCTTCAGCGAAAGGTTCTGGCTGGCAAGGGCAGTAAAGGTCCTGCCGCCCACAAGCACCTCATAAAAGGGCTTCAGTTCCACCATTTTCAGGCCGCTTTCCACCTCGGCAGGGGTGGTGATGACGGCAAAATCCACCTCGCCGTTTTTCACGGCCTGCAAAGCCTGCGGCGTGGAGTGGTTGGAGATGCGCAGGCGGATGCCGGGATAGTCCGTGTGGAAGGCGCGCAGCTTTTCTGCAAGGTAGATGTTCAGCGCAGTTTCGGTAGCGCTGATGCTGATCGCACCGTGTTCCAGCGTGGCGCTGCGCTCAGCTCTTCTTCTGCATCCTGGATCTGCACCGCCGCAGATGCAATGCGGGAGTAAAGCAGTTCACCCTCCGGGGTAAGGGTAACGCCGCGGTTGGAGCGGATGAACAGTACGCAATTCAGCTGGCTTTCCAGCCGGTTCATCGAGTGGGTAATGTTGGGCTGGTTGTTGCCCAGCACCCGCGCGGCTTTGGTGAAATTCTGATATTTCGCGACATAATAAAAGATTTTGTAATATTCCCAGTCCACATACATAGCGGCGTGCCCTCTTTCATGTCAATTTTGTATCGTGACCATGTGCAGGATACTTTTTACACATTCTCTGCTTGCTAGTATAATAACACCGCAATCAAAAATTGCAAGAGGGAATTCAAAAGTATAAAGTGGTTTGAACGGAGGCGGTTCTTATGTCTGAGATCAAAAAGGTCGTGCTGGCCTATTCCGGCGGTCTGGATACTTCCATTATCATCCCATGGCTGAAAGAGCATTACAACAACTGCGAGGTCATTGCAGTGTGCGGCAATGTGGGCCAGAAGGGAGAGCTGGAAGGTCTGGAAGAGCGCGCCAAGGCAAGCGGTGCTTCCAAGCTGTACGTAGAAGATCTGACCGATGAATTTGTGGAGGATTACGTCATCCCCACCATGCAGGCCGGGGCCGATTACGAGGGCTATCTGCTGGGCACCAGCTTTGCACGACCCATTCTGGCAAAGCGTGTGGTGGAGATCGCCCGTGCCGAGGGTGCAGATGCCGTGTGCACGGCAGCACTGGCAAGGGCAACGATCAGGTGCGCTTTGAACTGGCCATCATGCACTTTGCACCGGACCTGAAGATCATCACTCCGTGGCGTGAGTGGGATATCCAGAGCCGTGACGAAGAGATCGACTATGCGAGGCACATCACATCCCGCTGAAGATCAACCGCGAGACCAACTACTCCAAGGATAAGAACCTGTGGCACCTGAGCATGAGGGCCTTGACCTTGAGGACCCGGGCAACGAGCCGCAGTACGATAAGCCGGGCTTTTTGGAGCTGGGTGTCAGCCCCAAGACCGCACCGGACAAGTCCGAGTTCGTGGAGCTGGCATTTGAAAAGGGCGTGCCGGTGAGCCTGAACGGCGAAAAGATGAAGCCGCCGTCCTCATTGCCAAGCTGAATGAGATCGGCGGCCGCAATGGCATCGGCCTGTACGATGTGGTGGAGAACCGTCTGGTGGGCATGAAGAGCCGCGGTGTGTACGAGACGCCCGGCGGTACCATCCTCTATAAGGCTCATGAGGTGCTGGAAACTCTGACGCTGGATAAGCTCACTGCCCACAAAAAGCGCGAGCTGGCCATCACATTTGGTGAGCTGGTCTATGACGGCCAGTGGTTCAGCCCCCTGCGCAAAGCTCTGAGCGCCTTCGTCACCTCCACGCAGGAAAACGTTACCGGTAAGGTGCGTCTGGAGTTGTACAAGGGTAACATGATCAATGCCGGTGTTTGGTCTCCGTATTCCCTCTACCGTGAGGACATTGCAACTTTTGCTGCCGGCGGCGACTACAAGCAGAGTGATGCTACCGGTTTTATCAGCATCTATGGTCTGCCCACCAAGGTACAGGCTATTGTAAATAACGAAAAAGAAGGTAAATAAGAAGTTATGCTTACCGCAGTTACTGGTATCAATTGGGGCGATGAGGCAAGGGCCGCGTCATCGATCTGTTAGCCGAACATGCCGATGTTGTTGCCCGCTATCAGGCGGCAACAATGCCGGCCACACCGTTGTAACGGAGCAGGGCAAGTTCATCCTGAACCTGCTGCCCTCCGGCATCCTGCACCCGGACGTTGTCTGTGTACTGGGTGCGGGCATGGTGATCGACCTCGACCATCTGGCCGGAGAAATGGATGCCATTGAGGAGCGCGGCGTAAAGGTAGGCTCAGAAAACCTGAAACTTTCAGATAAGGCCACCATCTCCATGCCGTGGCACAAGGTGCAGGACGGCTTGGAAGAGGACCGCCTTGCCCAGAAGGGTGCGGCCTTTGGTTCTACCCGCCGCGGCATTGCCTACGCCTACAGCGACAAATACCGCAAAAAGACCCTGCGTCTGGGCGATCTGCTGCATCTGGACGAAAAGCGCGTGCAGGACCGCCTGCACATGATCCTGGAATCCAAGAATCTGGAGCTGGGTGGCTGCTATCATCAGGAACCCATGAGCTACGATGCTCTGCTGGAATGGTGCCGGATGCAGGCCGGACAGTTTGCACCGTATATCTGTGATGTGGGTGCATTTTTGCAGCAGGCTCACGACAGCGGCAAGCGCATCGTGCTGGAAGCCAGCTGGGTGCCATGCGCGATATCGATTACGGTATCTTCCCGTTCACTTCCAGCTCCAACACGCTGGCTGCCTATGCGCCGCTGGGCGCAGGCATTCCGAACTGCCGTCTTGACCATGTGGTGGGCGTGCTGAAAGCCTACTCCACCTGCGTGGGTGCAGGCCCCTTTGCCGCCGAGAACGCCATGAGCGAGGATTGGAATGAACAGCTGCGCAAGGCAGGCGGCGAGTATGGTGCGGCCACCGGCCGTCCGCGCCGTGTCGGCCCCTTCGACTGTGTGGCCAGCCGCTACGGCCTTACCTGTCAGGGCGCAGACAAGATCGCCCTGACGAAGCTGGATGTGCTCAGCAGCATGAAAGAGATCCCGGTGATCACCGGTTACACATTGGATGGCGTGCAAGTCCCCAGCTTCGACCCGCTGTCCGACCTTGACCGTGTAAAGCCGGTGGTCACTACGCTGCCAGGCTGGAACAAGGATATCTCCGGCTGCAAGAGCTGGGATGAGCTGCCCAAAGAGGCCAAGGCTTACGTGGAATTTCTGGAAAAGCAGCTGGGCCATGAGATCCAGTTCGTCTCTACCGGAGCCGAGCGCGAGAAGTTCGTGCTGAAAGGAGAATGGCTGTGAGACACTTTATTGAGCCCAACAGCTTTTCTCTGGAAGAGCAGCTGGCCCTTCTGGATCTTGCCGACCGAATGGAGGCGACCCGGCACCCTATGCCCACCTGTGCGATGGGCGCATTCTGGCAACGCTGTTCTACGAGCCTTCCACCCGCACCCGCCTTTCGTTTGAATCGGCCATGCTGCGGCTGGGCGGCAAGACACTGGGCTTTGCAGGGGCACAGCTTTCTTCCGCCAGCAAGGGCGAGACGGTGGAGGACACCGCCCGCGTGGTGAGCAACTACGCCGATGTGATCGCCATGCGCCATCCCAAAGAGGGCGCACCGCTGCGGGCATCCCTTTCTGCACGTGTGCCGGTGATCAATGCAGGCGACGGTGGGCACGCGCATCCCAGCCAGACCATGATCGACCTCATGACGATCCGCCAGCGCAAGGGGCGGCTGGATCATTTGACTATCGGCTTCTGCGGCGACCTCAAGTTTGGCCGCACGGTCCACTCCCTGACCGCTGCGCTGAGCCAGTTTGAGGGCAACCGGTTCGTGTTCATCTCGCCGGAAGATCTGCGCCTGCCGCAGTATGTGAAGAATGAATCGCTGGAGCCGACCCATCAGATCTATAAGGAAACGGCTGACCTTGAAGCCGAGCTGCCGCATCTGGATGTGCTGTACATGACTCGTATCCAGCAGGAGCGCTTTTTCAACGAGGAAGAATACCTGCGCCTGAAAGGCTGCTACCAGCTGGACGAAGCGCTGCTGCAGAAGGCACCGCAGGATATGCCGGTGCTGCATCCGCTGCCCCGCATCGACGAGATCAAAAAGGATGTAGATGACGACCCGCGTGCCGCCTACTTTGATCAAGTGCACAATGGTGTGTATATCCGCATGGCCATCATTCTGGCGTTGCTTGATATCCCTGATCCAGTTACCGGCAAAAAGATGCTGGAAGCATGATATAAACCTCTTCCCCGAATCCTAAAAAGAAAGCCGGGCAGACCGCAGTCTGCCCGGCTTTCTGATATTACTTTAATCCACCACCGGAATGTTCAGCCCGAATTCCAGCGGGCGGAAGCGGGGGCAGACGTTCTCGGTGATGCAGATGACCGATGCGGCCAGTCGGCTGCCGATCTCGCAGGACTCGGCCAGCGTTTTGCCGTAGGTCAGGCCGATGGTGGTGCCGGCAAAGAAGGCATCGCCTGCGCCGGTGGTGTCGATCACATCCACCTTCTTGGCAGGCACCACGCCGCACTCGCCGTTGGCGCGGGCATATACGGCACCCTGACCGCCCATGGTGATCACCATACTGGGAATGTTGGCGCTGTGCACATTGGCGGCCAGAACCCTGCACATCTCGTCCGGAGCCAGATGGCCGTAATCATCGGAGAACAGCAGCCCGGCTTCCTGCTGGTTGCACACAAAGCAATCGATCTTCTGCAGGAAATCCCGACGCTCCATGGCAATACTCATGTTGGAAATGGCCGCAAAAACCTTTTTGTTGTACTTTTTGGCGTAGTGCAGCACCTGTTTTACAGTATCTTTTTCCAGATCCAGCTCCAGCGCAATGGCATCGCAGTCGGCAAAGATCTCGTCGCCCTTTTCCTTTAAAAGGCCGGTGAGGGGAGTGGTGTCCGGCCGCTTGGAAATGGCTGCATGCACATCGCCGTCGTTGTCAAAGATGGCCAGCCAGGTGCCCATGCCGTCCGGCACGCGCTGGATGTACTTGGTGTTCACCTTGTGGTTCTCCAGCTTGTTGATCACATCCTGTCCCATGCCGGTGTCGTCCACCAGACTGACAAAGGTAGGGCGCAGCTCTACATTGGCGATATCCTCCACCACGTTGCGGCTCACTCCGCCGTGTACCTGCTCAATGCGGCCGGCATTGCGCCCGCCCGGAATATAGGCGGAAAGGGGATAGCCTTTGATATCCACAAAAACAGCACCGAGCACAACGATTCCCATAGCAAAAAACCTTTCTGAACAAGAAATATTTACGTCTATTATACCGTATTCTGACACAATGCGCCATCCCTTTTGCGCAAAACTCCGCAAAGGTCAGGCAAGGGCTGTCTGCGCTGTGCGCACCAGATATTCCATGGCCTGCATCGGGTACTGTCCGGCAGCAGTCTCACCGGTCAGCATCACGCTGGCCGCGCCGTCCAGCACGGCGTTGTAAATGTCACTCACCTCGGCACGGTGGGCACGGCGCGGGTGCACATGCTGTCCAGCATCTGGGTCACTACCATAAAGGGCACGCCTGCAGCCCGGCAGGCGGCGGAAAGCTGCTTCTGGCAGCGGGGCAGCTCCACAGCGGCATGGCATTGCCAAGGTCTCCGCGGGCGATCACCACCTCATCCACAAGGTGGATGAATTCCGGCAGGGCACGCACACCGGTCATGTTTTCAATTTTGGCAAAGATACGGATATCCGCAGCCCCGGCTTCTTCCAACGCATGGCGCAGGGCCAGAATATCTGCTTTGCCGCGCACAAAAGGCAGCATCACACCGGTAACACCGCACTGCTTTGCAATTTTCAGGTTCTGCAGGTCTTCCTCCGTCAGGGTAGGCGAGAGCACCGCAAGGCCCGGTGCAGCAATGCTTTTGCGGCTCTGCAGGGTGCCGCCGCGCACCACGGTGCACACAAGGGCTTCCGGCAATGCCTGTGTGACCTGCACCAGAAGCTTGCCGTCGTCCAGCAGAAGCTGCTGGCCCGGCGCAGCCGCCTGTACCAGAGCTGCCGGGCAAGGTACGCCGTCTGAGCCAAGGCGTACAGAGCTGCCCTCAACCAGAGCAACAGGCTCTGCCAGCGTGCCGATGCGCAGTTCCGGCCCCTGCAGGTCGATCAGCAGCTGGCGGATGCCGGCTGCGCGGATCATGGCCAGCCAGTCGGTGTGCGCCGCCAGCGGCCCGTGGGAAAGATTCATGCGGATGCCGGTCATGCCGGCTTCCACCATGTGCTGCAAGATCGCCGGCTGTGCGCAGGCCGGGCCGATGGTACCATAAAAATCCAAGGTTCATTCCCTCGATTCATTTTTTATTTCTAATGTATATTGTAACATGAACTGTCCGGGTTGAAAAGAGCCGGACGCGGGCAGAATAAGGGGATTGAAAAAATGCGGTAGCAGCCTGCGCAGGAAAATTGCGAAGAATCAAAGACCCGGAACCTTTTTGGAGCCGTTTTGGCCCTGAAAAAGTTCCGGGTTTCGTACAATGTTTTTGGAGAGCTGTCTTGCAACAGCCTCTTTTTGTTGTGGGCAATCAGCCTCCGATGCAAAAAATTCTTTGGTCAGCCTGACCACCGTGCCGGAAAGCAGCAGCAACGCGAGCAGGTTCGGAATGCTCATCAGGCCGTTGAAGGTATCGGCGATGCTCCACAGCAGGCCCAGATCCATCGTTGCGCCCAGAATGGACACAAAGGAGTAGACCAGAAAGAAGGGCTTTGCCACCTTATCGCTGCGGCACAGGAACACCAGGAACCGGGAACCATACAGGCCCCAGCCGATGATGGTGGAAAAAGCAAAGCAGCACAGGGCCACGGCGGTAAAGATGGAGCCCAGCCGCCGTAGGTGGTGGTAAAGCCGCTGATGGTCAGCTCTGCACCGGCTGCG
>ENA-OQAS01000341-OQAS01000341.1-human-gut-metagenome-genome-assembly--contig:-NODE-341-length-24639-cov-5.048629_pt1 | contig 24639 bp, 32 predicted proteins | sample MGYA00242733_ERZ504523 | MGnify/ENA primary metagenome ERZ504523 (study PRJEB26092, sample SAMD00036239) | human gut metagenome | host: Homo sapiens | study: EMG produced TPA metagenomics assembly of...
TGAGCAAGGTAGATGAAACGACAGGCAGTCGTTTTATTTGCCTTGCTTTTTTTACGCGAGCAACGAGCAAAGTCCGTGCTTGCACGAGCCTTGGCGACTGCCGCGATAACTTGAGAAACTCGCGGAGCGTGTTTCTCATAGTTTACAGGAACTTCGTTGAAATTTTCTGTAAATTAAAAAAGTTGTGGCTTCCGGAACGAAGTGCGAGATGAATTCCGTTCCGATTTTACTTGACGGGCGATGTGTTTTTTGGGACAATAAATCACAGCGGAAAAGGAAAATTAGAATGAAAGAGGAGCAAAAAAATGGGAAGAACAGTAAAAGATCCGAACAGACGGCTGCCAAAGCCGGTACAGAAGGTCTGGCTTTCCGAAAAAAATGTCGGACGGCGCATCCTGCTTGTAGTACTGCTTCTGGCGATTGGATCCGGTTTTCTGGTGTATGGTTTTATGAACTTTCTGCATGGAGATTCCGGCTGGCGTGAGATCAGTGTAAAGGCAGGCGCGGATTTGAACTGCGGTGAGGATTTTACCTTGAAATATAACGTTGGCGCAAGCGGGGTTTCTGCAGGCGGGGAGGCAAAGGCGCTTTCGCTGCTTTACACAGATGCGGCAGTGAAAGGCTACCGGCTTTTCAATATAGATGAGAGCTTTGAGGATGTGACAAACCTGTATGATATCAACCAGCATCCAAATGAAGTGCTGACGGTAGATCCGGTTTTATACGATGCACTGAAAAAAGTATCCGATGCCAATTGCCGGGAAATTTATCTGGGACCGCTGTATGCGTCCCTGGAAAATCTCTGCGCCAGCAATGATGATGCGGCTGCAGCGCAGTTTGATCCGAACCGGAACGATGCGGCAGCAGAAGAAACGGCAGCAGTTGCTGCCTTTACACAGAACCCGGATGATATTTCACTGGAGCTGTCAGGGGAAAACCAGGTCTGTCTGCATGTGTCAGACGCGTATCAGGCGTATGCCGCAGAGATGGGCTATACCGCATATCTCGACTTTTTCTGGATGAAAAATGCTTTTTTGATTGATTATCTGGCGGATACGATTCGTGGCGAGGGCTATCAGCTCGGCATTATTTCCAGTAAGGACGGTTTCGTGCGCTGTCTCGATGAGACGGGAGAAAAAGAGTACCGGTATCCGCTGTATCATCTTTCCGGGAACGAAATCCAGTCATACGGAACAATGACGTATGAAGGACCGAAAAGCATCGTGTTTTTCCACGCTTACCAGGCGGGCAGCCCGGATGCGTACCGCTATTACCAGTATCAGGACGGAACGATGCGCACGCCGTATCTTAGCGCGGCAGACGGAAAAGACCACACAGCAGCCTCCGAACTGATCGTCTATTCCGGTGAATATGGCTGTGCCAATATGCTGCTTGCAGCATTTTCTGATTATCAGGCCGAATCGCTTTCCAGGGAGTCCCTGGAAACACTGACTTCACAGAACATTTACAGTATCTGGTTTGAGAACGATGAGATGCAGACGACAGATGAAGATCTTGCCGTAATCGTAGGAAATGAATAAAAAACAAACCAGATTTGCATTGTACAATCGCAGTTAGATGGTAGAATAAAAACAGAATTTGAAAAATCATTTCCACAATCTGCAAGCCCCACTTCGCGATCTGTTTTGACCTTATCCGGTTGCTGCAGACCGTTTGGGCTGAAAATGGGACTCGCAGCTCACGAAAAGCTTTTTTCAAACACGCTCTGGCATGAATGAGTGCTTTTTTATGCGATTTTGTATGGGGGAAGCAGCAGCGAGAGCACGTAAAATAAATAAGGAGGGGTTACAATTTTGAAAATGGAAGAAAAATTATACGATTATATGGATTGGGCGGAAATAGAAGCCGTGGTCTATTCTGAGGAAAATCATCAAGAGACATCTTGGGACCGCGCGTAACGGAGGATGGTATTTTGATTCAGGCGTTTTTCCCGGGTGCAACCCGTGCAGCCGTACATACGATCCGCGACGGAAAACAGACCGAGATGGTTTGCGAGGATGAGGCGGGATTTTTCGCTGTGCTGCTTCCGGGAAAGAAAATTCCGTCCTATACGCTGATCTACTGGGACGGCGACGGAAACCAGATGGAGCATTACGATCCATATGCCTATCCGATGCAGTTCACCGAGCAGGAACAGAAACAGTTTGAAAACGGCATCTGTTATTCCATCTATGAGAAGATGGGTGCACACCCGGTAAAGATCGATGGTATCAGTGGTGTTTACTTCGCTGTCTGGGCACCGAATGCGATCCGTGTCAGTGTTGTCGGGGATTTCAATAACTGGGACGGAAGAGCATATCAGATGAATCTTCTGGAGTCCGGGATCTATGAACTCTTTATCCCCGGTGTTCGCGCGGGCGACATCTATAAATATGAAATTAAGGCAAAGGGCGGTCTGACGTATCTGAAATCGGATCCATACGCGAATGCAGCACAGCTGCGTCCGAACAATGCGAGTGTTGTGGTTGATCTTGGAAAATATGCCTGGCAGGATGAGAACTGGATGAAGAAGCGTGGTGTCACACAGGGCGACAAAGCGCCGATTTCTGTTTATGAAGTGCATCTTGGCTCCTGGAAAAAACCGGACGATGGCCGTGAATTTTATAACTACCGTGAGATCGCTCCGATGCTGGCTTCTTATGTGAAAGAGCTCGGCTACACCCATGTTGAGCTGATGCCGGTGATGGAGCATCCACTCGATGAATCCTGGGGTTATCAGGTAACGGGCTATTACGCACCGACAGCACGATACGGAACGCCGGATGACTTCCGCTATTTTATGGATACGATGCACCAGAACGACATTGGTGTTATTCTCGACTGGGTACCGGCACATTCCCGCGCGATACCTTCGGACTTTCTGCGTTTGATGGAACGTGTCTGTACGAGCATTTTGACCCGAGACAGGGATCCCATCCACACTGGGGCACGCTGATTTACAATTACGGCAGACCGGAAGTAAAGAACTTCCTGATCGCCAATGCGCTTTTCTGGGCAAAAGAGTACCATGCCGACGGAATCCGTATGGATGCGGTTGCATCGATGCTGTATCTTGATTATGGCAAGCAGGACGGGGAGTGGGTCGCAAATATCTACGGCGGAAATGAGAACCTTGAGGCAATCGAATTTTTAAAACATCTGAACTCCATCTTCAAAAAAGAGTTCCCGGATGCGCTTCTTATCGCAGAGGAATCGACCGCATGGCCGAAGGTGACGGGAGAACTCGACGATGAAGGACTTGGCTTCGACTACAAGTGGAACATGGGCTGGATGAATGATTTTACGGAATATATGAAAAACGATCCGGTATACCGCGGGGCACATCACGACCAGCTGACTTTTTCTATGGTATATGCATACTCGGAGAAATTCATGCTGAGTCTGTCGCACGATGAAGTGGTTCACCTGAAAGGGTCTATGTATACCAAAATGCCGGGTACACCGGAGCAGAAAATGGCAAATCTTCGTCTGGCGTACGCTTATCAGATGGTGCATCCCGGAAAGAAGCTTCTGTTTATGGGACAGGAATTTGGACAGGAAAAAGAGTGGAATGAGAAACAGTCCCTGTCCTGGGAGCTTCTTGAGGACAAGGAACATCTGCAGCTAAAAAACTATATGGCGGCACTTCATGCATTCTACAAAGCAAATCCGGCATTGTATCAGCTTGACGAAAAGCCGGAGGGCTTTGAGTGGATCAATGGCATGGAGTGGGAAAAGAATCTTCTGATCTTCCTTCGCAGAACAAGGAAGAAAGAAGACACGCTGCTTGTCGTATGCAACTTCTCGAATGTCGAGTACGATGATTTCCGCATTGGTGTGCCGTATCCAGGAAAGTACAAAGAGATGTTCAACAGCGATGCGGAAAGCTATGGCGGAACAGGCGTCGGAAATCCACGCGTGAAAATGTCGAAAAAGACAGAATGCGACGAACGGAAAAACTCGATTACCGTGAAACTCGCACCGCTTTCTGTTCAGGTATTTTCTTATACGAAGCCGGAGACGGGCGCTGCAAGCAATAAGAGCGCAAAGGCAAAAACTGCAGCGAAGGCGGCAGCAGAGAAGAAAACCGGAAAGAAGGGAAAACCGGCTGGAAAAACGGAAGAAGCAGTAAAAGCAGTAAAAGCAAAGAAAACAACAAAGACTGCCCAAAAAGCAGAGAAAAAGGTATCGGAAAAAACGGTGAAAACCGCAGAGAAAAAGCAGGGAACTACGACTGCGACAGAGAAGGTGGAGAAAGTCGTAAAGCAGGCGATCGACAGCAAACCGGTGAAAACGGTAGAGCAGACGGTGGACAAGCTGGTGAAAGCCGGAAAATCCGCAGCGGCAGAGGCAGCAAAAGCCGTGGAAAAATACCGCGCAGCCGCCGATCCGGAAAAGAAGCCGGCGACAAAGCCGGAAACCAAGTCAGAAGCAAAATCAGAGGCAAAACCAGAGACAAAAACGAAAAAAAGCACAGGCATGAGTGAACTCGGCGAGGAGCTGCAGAGAAAATTCGAGACAGAGGAGAGATAACACATGGTGAATCTGACAGCGGCGGAACGCGTCTATGAATACTGGATCGACAAGGCCTCTTCGGCTGCCGATCTGGTGCTGAAGATCGTGTTTGCAGTAATTCTGTTTCTGGTTGCACGCAAACTGATCCTGTGGCTCTGTGGTCTGATCCGGAAAAACATGCGGCGTTTTCACACGGAGGAGGCGGTGGTCAGTTTCACCGTTTCCATGGTGAAATACAGTCTGAACACGCTGCTGGTGCTGACCATTATCGTTCAGCTCGGTATCGTATCCGAAGCGTCGATCGCAGCAGCTATCGCCTCCGCCGCGTTGCGTATCCCTGGCATTGCAGGGCGGTCTCTCGAACTTTGCAGGCGGGGTGATGATTCTGCTGCTGAAGCCATTTAAGGTCGGTGACTACATTATCTTCCCGGGCGAAGGCCAGGAGGGAACGGTCAAAAAGATTGAGATGTATTACACGACAATCAACAGCATCGACAACCGTACCATCATGATCCCGAACGCCAATCTGACGAACCACACCATCATCAACGTGACGGCGATGGACCGGAGAAAGCTGGAGATCAAAGTCGGCATTTCTTATGAGTCCGATATCAGAAAAGCGAAGGACATCCTGCGCCGCCTCGTTGAGGAGGAGCCGCATTTTCAGTCGGAGGAACAGCAGTTTTTCGTAGATGAGCTGGGCGAGAGCGCGATTACGGTCGGTCTGCGCGCCTGGGTCGCAACGGAAAATTACTGGCCGGTCAAATGGAAAATGAATGAGCGCATCAAAGAAGAGTTTGACGCGGCGGGAATTTCCATCCCGTATAACCAGCTCGATGTCCACATCTGCCCGGAACCGGCGAACAAAAAAGCCGGAAAAGGCGATAAATAAAGGATATTTTGAAAATTAACCCTTGCAATTGCACGGAAAAGGTGCTATAGTAAAGCTGTTAATAAGTGACTGTTAAGGAGTGGACGATTTCGTCCACTCTTTCTTGTGTACAGGGAAATGAAAGAATTTTTCGAAAGTTTCCCTGAATCAAAAAGGTGGTGAGGATTTGAGCAGAAGAGAAGAATACGAACAGAAGGCAGAAGAACTGATCACTCCGATTGTAGAAGCCAATGGTTTTGAACTGGTGGATGTGGAGTATGTCAAAGAGGGCGGTACCTGGTACCTGCGTGCTTACATCGACAAAGAAGGCGGAATTACCGTGGATGACTGCGAAATCGTCAGCCGTGCATTTTCTGACCGGCTGGACGCAGAGACTTTATCGATGACGCCTATATCATGGAGGTCAGCTCCCCGGGTCTTGGACGTCCGCTGAAAAAAGAGAAAGACTACAAGAGAAGCATGGGAAAAGAGCTGGAAATCCGGACATACCGTGCGATCGAGAGAAACCGGGAATTTTACGGAATACTCACCGCATATGATGATAACAGTGTGACCATTTTGGAGGAGGACGGAACAGAGCGCGTCTTCCAGAAAAGCGATATTGCATTGATCCGTTTAGCATTTGATTTCTAAACAGACGCAGATACAGGAGGAAAAGAGAAAAATGAATACAGAATTAATGGAGGCCCTTGAAGTTCTTGAGAAAGAGAAGAATATCAGCAAAGATACCCTGCTTGAGGCAATTGAGCAGTCGCTGATCCAGGCCTGTAAAAACCATTTTGGCAAAGCAGATAATGTAAAGGTAAGCATTAACGCCCAGACTGGTGATTTCAAAGTTGTAGCAGAGAAAACCGTTGTTGATCTGGTACAGGATCCGATCATGGAGATCGCCCTTTCCGATGCAAAACGTGCAGACTCCCGCTATGAACTCGGCGATATCGTTCCGGTAGAAATCAAATCCAAAGAGTTCGGCCGTATTGCAACCCAGAATGCCAAAAACGTCATTCTTCAGAAGATCCGTGAGGAAGAGCGTAAGTTCTGTTTGATCAGTACTTCGAGAAAGAGCACGATGTGGTTACCGGTGTGGTACAGCGCTATGTAGGACGCAACGTCAGCATCAACCTCGGTAAAGTAGACGCTCTGCTGACCGAGAACGAGCAGGTCAAAGGCGAGAAATTTGAGCCGACCCAGCGTGTGAAAGTATACGTTCTGGAAGTAAAGAATACAACCAAGGGACCGAAAGTCATGGTATCCCGTACCCATCCGGAACTCGTAAAACGTCTCTTTGAGTCTGAGGTTTCCGAGGTTGCAGAAGGCATCGTAGAGATCAAGAGCATTGCCCGTGAGGCAGGAAGCCGTACGAAAATGGCAGTATGGTCCAACGATCCGAACGTCGATGCAGTCGGCGCATGCGTCGGTATGAACGGAAGCCGTGTCAACGCGGTTGTCAATGAGCTGAACGGAGAGAAGATCGACATCATTACATGGGATGAGAACCCGGCACTCCTGATCGAGAACGCACTGAGCCCGGCAAAAGTTATCTCCGTTATGGCAGATCCGGATGAGAAGACCGCAAAAGTAATCGTTCCGGATTACCAGCTTTCCCTTGCCATCGGTAAAGAGGGACAGAACGCAAGACTTGCCGCACGTCTGACCGGATTCAAGATCGACATTAAGAGCGAGACCCAGGCACGCGAGGCAGGAGACTTCGACTACGTAGACGAAGAGGAATACGAGGAGGAGGACAATTACGATGAGTCCGCAGCAGAGGAGGAAACCATCTCTGCAGAAGAAAACTTCGACGAGAATGATGTAGAAACAGCAGAGAAAGCCGGAGACGAAGAGTAATTAAAATAAAAACAAAGGCGGGATGAGCATTTGAGTACAGTTCGTAAAGTGCCGCTGCGTAAATGCATTGGCTGCAATGAAATGAAAACAAAAAAGAAATGATCCGCGTGGTGAAAACCACCGAAGGAACGATTGTTCCGGACACAACCGGAAGAATGAACGGACGCGGTGCTTATGTCTGCTCTCTGGAATGTCTGGGGAAAGCAATGAAAAACAAAGGACTTTCCCGTTCTCTGAAGGCAGAAATTCCATCAGAGGTTTATGAGCAGTTAAAGGAGGCATTTGCGAAGATTGAACAGTCAAAGTAAAGGATTATCCATGCTGGGCCTTGCCATGAAGGCGGGTAAGGTATCGAGCGGCGAATTTGCGACCGAGCAGGCCGTAAAGAGCGGCAGCGCATACCTTGTCATTCTGGCGGAAACGGCGTCGGCCAATACACAGAAGAAATTTCGCAATATGTGTGCATACTATAAAGTGCCATGCATTCTTTTTGGGGACAAAGAGCAGCTTGGAAGAGCCATCGGAAGAGAATACCGTTCTTCCCTTGCCGTATGTGAAGCGCATTTTGCAGAAAAAATAGCAGCATTGTTGGCAGAAGCGTAAGGCGTAAGGCCGGAAAGGTCGGTGGATGGATGCAGGAAACACGAAAACCGCAGAAAGAGGAGAAAAGATCATTGGAAAAGAAAGATACAGAAAATATGGAAATGAAGAAACCGGAAGAGCAGGCAAAACCGAAGAAAAAGAAAATTATTTCCGTTGTGCGTCCGCAGAACGCAACAAGTAAAGAAGCAAAAGAGTTCACAAAGAACCAGGGACAGAAAAAAGACCGTCCGTCCCGCGGAAACGGCCGTCCGGAAGGAAACCGCAATGGAAACGGAAGAAGCGAGGACCGTCCGAACCGTGGAAACGGAAACGGCGGAAATGGAGATCGTCCGAACCGCAATGGAGACCGTCCGCAGGGAGAGCGCCGTTTCAACAATAACGGAGACCGTCCGAACCGCAATGGAGACCGTCCGCAGGGAGAGCGCCGCTTCAACAATAACGGAGACCGCCCGAACCGCAGCGGAGACCGTCCGCAGGGAGAACGCCGCTTCGGCGGAAACAATGGAGACCGCCCGAACCGCAGCGGAGACCGTCCGGGAGGAGACCGCAATAACGGCGGAAGAAGCGGAAACGGTGAGAGAAGCGGAAGACCATTCGGTGAGCGTTCCGCACGTCCAAACGGAGGCAGACCGGGAAATAATGGCGGAAGACCGTTCGCAGGAAAGGATGATGATTCCCAGAATCAGAACCGCCGTCCGGGAGGAGACCGCCGCAGAACCGAGCATAAGAGCTCTGCAGGCGATACAATGAGCCTTGGCATCAAGAAGCCAGGCCGTGATACAGGAAGAAAAGAAAAAGACAAAAACAAAGATTCTTTAAGAGAAAATAAATTCAGTGAAGACAGAGGAAGAGGCGGAAACCGTCCGAACCAGGGACATCATCAGCAGTCCAGACTCCCGAAAGCGCTCCAGAAACCGGTCAACAAACCGAAACAGGAAGCACCGAAGGATGAGGTAAAGGAGATTACCCTGCCGGAGAAAATGACCATCCGCGAGCTGGCTGAGAAGATGAAAATGCAGCCGGCAGTCATCGTAAAGAAACTGTTCATGGAAGGAACGATGGTTACCGTAAACCATGAGATCGATTTCGAAAAAGCACAGGAAATCGCGCTTGATTATAACATCATCGCTGAGCCGGAAGAGAAAGTCGATGTGATCGAAGAGCTCTTAAAAGAGGACGAAGAGGATGAAAAAGACATGGTTCCGCGTCCGCCGGTAGTCTGCGTTATGGGACACGTTGACCACGGTAAAACATCTCTTCTGGACTGCATCCGGAACACCCATGTCACCGACCGCGAGGCTGGCGGTATTACCCAGCACATCGGTGCATACACCGTTTCGATCAACAAACAGAAGATTACGTTCCTCGATACCCCGGGACATGAGGCATTCACCGCTATGCGTATGCGTGGAGCCAATGCAACGGATATCGCCATTCTCGTTGTCGCAGCAGACGACGGTGTGATGCCGCAGACCGTTGAGGCAATCAACCATGCAAAAGCAGCCGGCGTTGAGATCATCGTTGCGATCAATAAGATCGATAAACCAGGCGCAAACGTAGAGCGTGTAAAACAGGAGCTCTCCGAGTACGAACTGATTCCGGAGGACTGGGGCGGAAGCACCGTATTCGTTCCGGTATCTGCAAAGAACAACGAAGGTATCGACGATCTGCTGGAGATGATCCTTCTGACTTCCGAAGTGCTCGAGCTGAAAGCAAACCCGAACCGGAAAGCAAGAGGTCTTGTCATCGAGGCTGAGCTGGATAAAGGAAAAGGACCGGTTGCTACCATTCTGGTACAGAAAGGTACCCTGCATGTCGGCGATTACATCGCAGCAGGCGCATGCTCCGGTAAAGTCCGTGCGATGATGGATGATAAGGGACGCCGCGTCAAAGAGGCAGGCCCGTCTACTCCGGTTGAGATTCTCGGACTTTCCGATGTTCCGAACGCAGGAGAGATCCTCGTTCAGACCGATAACGATAAAGAAGCAAAGAACTTCGCAGCAACCTTCGTGGCAGAGAACAAGAAGAACCTGCTTGAGGAGACAAAAGCGAAGATGTCCCTGGATGATCTGTTCAACCAGATTCAGGAGGGTAACTTAAAAGAACTGGCACTCGTTGTCAAAGCCGATGTACAGGGATCTGTCGAGGCAGTAAAACAGAGTCTTGTCAAACTCTCCAACGAGGAAGTTGCCGTACGCGTCATCCACGGCGGTGTCGGTGCGATCAACGAGTCCGACGTTATGCTGGCAACCGCATCTTCCGCCATCATTATCGGATTTAACGTACGCCCGGATGCGAACGCAAAATCCATGGCAGAGCAGAACGGCGTAGACATCCGTCTGTACCGTGTCATCTACCAGGCAATTGAGGATGTTGAGGCAGCCATGAAGGGTATGCTTGAGCCGGTTTACGAAGAGAAAGTTATCGGCCATGCCGAGGTACGTCAGCTCTTCAAGGCATCCGGTGTCGGAACGATCGCCGGAAGCTATGTACTGGACGGAACGTTCCAGAGAGGCTGCAAAGTTCGAATCAGCCGCGAAGGAAACCAGATCTTCGAAGGAAATCTGGCATCCCTCAAACGTTTCAAAGACGATGTCAAAGAAGTGCGCTCCGGCTATGAGTGCGGTCTTGTATTTGAAGGATTCAACGATCTTCAGGAGTTCGATCAGGTCGAGGCCTATATCATGGTAGAAGTGCCGAGATAGAAATGAGGAATTAAGTTGAGAAAAAACAGTATTAAAAACACCAGGATCAACGGGGAAGTACAGAAAGAGCTTTCCAACATCATCCGGAACGAGATCAAGGATCCGCGCATCGGAATGATGACCTCTGTCACAGCGGCAGAGGTAGCGCCGGATCTGAAGACGTGTAAAGTATATATCAGTGTGTTTGGCGATGATGAGGCGAAGAAAGAAACCATCCGCGGCTTAAAGAGCGCGGAGGGCTTCATCCGCCGTATGCTGGCCAAGACCATTAACCTCCGCAATACACCGGAGCTGACCTTTGTCCTGGATGAGTCGATTGAATATGGCGTTACGATGTCGAAACTGATTGATGAAGTAACACACAAAGAAGACAAAAAGGATGAGGAAAATGAAGAAAATTGATGAAATTCTAAACGGAGTCTCCTGCATGGCCATCGCCGGACACGTTCGTCCGGACGGTGACTGCATCGGTTCCTGCCTGGGATTATACCAGTATCTTCGCGACAATCGGCCGGAGATTCAGGCAGATGTCTATCTTGAGGATCCACGGCCGGAATTTTCCTATCTTCCGGGTTTTTCTGAGGTAAAGACAAGCTGTGAAGAGAAAGCGTACGACCTTGTGGTCCTTCTGGATGTATCCAGCGAGGAGCGCATCGGCGTTGCCGCACCGCTTCTTGCAAAAGCGGGAAAGACGATCTGCATCGATCACCATGTGACGAATACAGAATATTGCGAAATCAATCACGTAGAGCCGGATGCAAGCTCTGCCTGCGAGGTGCTGTTTGGGCTTCTGGAGGAAGAAAAGATCTCCGAGCCGTGCGCCGAGGCGCTGTACACCGGTATTGTGACCGATTCCGGCGTATTCCAGTACAGCAGCACCTCTCCGCACACGATGCGGGTTGCGGCCGCTCTGATGGAAAAGGGAGTTCCGTTTACCAGAATCATCGAGGATGCATTCTTCAAGAAAACATACGTACAGAATCAGATTATGGGACGCACGCTGACAGAGAGCATCATGCTTCTCGACAAGCAGTGTATTGTCGGTATCGTGCGGAAGAAGGTCATGGACTTCTATGGCCTGACACCGGGAGATATGGACGGCATTGTCATCCAGTTAAAAAATACAGAAGGCGTTCACGTAGCGATCTTCCTGTATGAGCTGGAGCCGCAGGTCTTCAAAGTAAGCCTCCGCTCCGACGAGCTGGTTGATGTGAGCAAAATCGCAGCCGTATTCGGCGGCGGCGGCCATATCCGTGCGGCTGGCTGCACGATGTCAGGTTCTCCGTATGATGTAATCAACAATCTGACTCTGTATATCGAAAAACAGCTTCTTGCAGAAGAGGAAGAAGAGACGACAGAGGAAGAAGCATAAACAGGAAACAGCCGGGCGCAGAAAATATATCCACGCCCGGTTTTCTTGTGAAAAAGAGGGAGACAAAACAACATGATAAACGGAGTTCTGAACGTATGGAAAGAGGCGGGATTTACGTCGCATGACGTGGTTGCGAAGCTGCGCGGCATCCTGCACCAGAAAAAAATCGGCCACACCGGAACCTAGACCCGGATGCGACGGGCGTGCTTCCGGTCTGCCTTGGAAAGGGAACGCGTCTCTGCGATATGCTGACCGATGAGACGAAGACGTATGAAGCGCTGCTTCACCTTGGAATCGCAACGGATACGCAGGACATGAGCGGAACCGTGACAGCAGAAGCGCCAGTGACCGTGACGGAAGAAGAGGTGCGGGACTGCATCGCCTCGTTTGTCGGGGAGCAGCAGCAGGTGCCGCCGATGTATTCCGCGCTGAAGGTGAATGGAAAGAAACTCTACGAGCTGGCGCGGGAAGGCATCGAGATCGAGCGGAAGGCCCGCACGGTGCACTTTTACGAGATCAGCATTCTGGAAGTGAAGCTTCCGCTGGTGCGCATGGAGGTAACGTGTTCGAAGGGAACGTATATCCGCACCCTGTGCCACGATATCGGCGAAAAACTGGGCTGCCACGGATGTATGGAGCAGCTGATCCGCACGAGAGTCGGCCAGTTTGACCGAAACGGAGCGCACACGCTTGACGAGATCGCAGCGATTGTCGGTGAGGGCCGCCTTTCGGAGATCCTCGTGCCGGTCGATGAAATGTTTGCCGCGCTGCGCAGCTTTGCGACAGCGGACGATCATGCGAAAAAGCTTGCGGAAAACGGAAATCCGCTGAAACCGGCGCAGATCCGCGAAATCGGGGAAACTGCTTCCGGCGGGGACTTCGCAGAAGACGAGGAGTTCCGCCTTTATCTCGATGATGGAACGTTTGTCGGTATTTATCAATACAGACCATCACAAAACTTAACCAGACCGGTCAAGTTATTTCTGGAGAGAACATGAGATATCTAACAAAAACACTGGATTTTGACAGCAGAGGGGACAGCGTTGTAACCCTGGGAAAATTTGACGGCCTCCACCGGGGGCATATGCTTCTGATCCGCCGTGTCCTTGCAATCGGCAGAACAGAAGGACTGGAAACGGTTGTGTTTACGTTTGACGTGCCGCCGCAGTCGAAGTGCAGCATGTCAAGCCGCATCAGCTGCTGACGAATGAGGAGAGAAGAGCCCGCTCGAACAGCTTGGCATGGACTGCCTTGTGGAATGCCCATTTGTGGATGAAGTGATGCACATGACGCCGGAAGCCTTTATCAAAGAGATTCTGGTGGATAAGCTGCACGCGAAAAAAGTTGTTGTGGGAAAGGATTTCGGTTTTGGCTACAAGAGAAGCGGCACAGCCGAAATGCTGAAAGAAATGGGCCCGTCCCTTGGTTTTGAAACCGAGATCATCGAAAAAGCAGAGGAAAACGGCCGCGAGATCAGCAGCACCTGGGCACGGGAAGAGCTGGAACAGGGCAATATGGAAGCCGTGAGCGGTCTGCTCGGCTACGATTACGCGGTTCACGGCGAGATTGTCCACGGTCATGCACTCGGCAGAACGATCGGCGTGCCGACCATCAATCAGATCCCGCCGGCAGAAAAGCTGCTTCCGCCGTTCGGCGTCTACGTTTCCGAGGTGAAAATCGAAGGAAAAATTTATTACGGTATCACAAACATCGGTGTTAAGCCGACGGTACAGGAAAAATTTACCGGCGTGGAGACGAATCTTTTTGACTGCAGCGAGGATCTCTATGGAAAACATGCGGAGGTTTCTCTGTTAAAATTCCTGCGCCCGGAGCAGAAATTTGCTTCGATCGACGCGCTGAAAAACCAGCTCGATCATGATGTTGCGGCAGGAAAAAAATATGTAGAAAAAAAGTTCGCTCAGCAGTGAAACACTCGCTGTTTCGCTGCGTAAGAAAGTGATTCAGGTGTGAGCAGCTCTCCTTTTGCGAAGCAAAACTTAAAATGAGAGCTGCGAAAGTTACAGTTCGGAGAACTGTAACTACGTGAAAATTCATCGCGAAAACATCTGATTTTAGTATTTACAATTCGAAAAGCGTATGCTATACTAATCGAGTATGTGGGACAAAAAAGATCCCCGGACCTGATTCAGAGGCAGGACACTCCGACCACTTCTTAGTCAGCGGTGCAATCAAAATAACAGGAGGAATTTAAAATGATTTCGAAAGAAAAAAACAGGCAATCATCAAAGAGTATGCAAGAACTGAGGGAGATACAGGATCACCGGAAGTACAGGTAGCTGTTCTTACCGCAAGAATCGAGGAGCTCACTGAGCATCTGAAAGTTCACCACAAAGATCATCACTCCAGAAGAGGTCTTCTGAAAATGGTTGGTCAGAGACGTGGTCTGCTTGACTACTTAAAGAAAACTGATATTGAAAGATACCGTGCTTTAATCGAGAAGTTAGGAATCAGAAAATAATCAGCTTGGAACAACGGGCGGGATACATTTTCCGCCCGTTTCTTTGCTTGTAAGATCAAAGACGCAAACGACATGGAGCCATTCTGAGCTGCATTGCACCCGTAAGAAGCTGCCAGTGGCAGGTTCTGGAGGTGCAGGAATTTTATCCGAGACCACTGAAAAACACATTGAAAAGCTGCATCCTGTCCGTATTCCGGTGTGCTTTTCAGTTGTTTCGGAAATTCTGCTCAGAAGAAAAAAAGGAGATTATTTATGTACAAGAGTTTTTCTATGGAACTGGCAGGCAGAACCCTGACCGTAGACGTAGGCCGTGTAGCAAAACAGGCAAACGGCGCAGCATTTATGCATTATGGCGATACTGTAGTTCTTTCTACAGCAACCGCATCTGAGAAACCGCGTGACGGCATTGACTTCTTCCCATTAAGCGTTGAGTACGAAGAGAAGATGTACGCCGTTGGAAAAATCCCGGGCGGATTCAACAAAAGAGAAGGAAAAGCAAGCGAGCACGCAATTCTGACCAGCCGTGTCATTGACCGTCCGATGCGTCCGCTGTTCCCAAAAGATTACCGCAACGATGTTACATTAAACAACATGGTAATGTCCGTAGATCCGGAGTGTGATCCGGAAGTAGTCGCAATGCTGGGTTCCGCAATCGCAACCTGCATTTCCGACATCCCGTTTGACGGTCCGTGTGCCATGACTCAGATCGGTATGATCGACGGCGAGTTCATCGTAAACCCGACTCTCGCACAGAAAGCCGTATCCGACCTGAAACTGACCGTAGCTTCCACCAGAGAGAAAGTCATCATGATCGAAGCCGGAGCAAAAGAGATTCCGGAAGCAAAAATGATCGACGCCATCTACAAAGCACACGAAGTAAACCAGGAAATCATCAAATTCATCGACAGCATCGTAGCAGAGGTTGGAAAACCGAAACACGCTTATGAGAGCTGCGCTATTCCGGAAGAGCTGTTTGCAGCGATCAAAGAGATCGTTCCTCCGGCAGAGATGGAAGAGGCTGTTTTCAGCGATGACAAACAGACAAGAGAAGAAAACATCCGCGTCATCACCGAGAAACTCGAGGAGGCATTTGCCGACAACGAAGAGTGGCTGGCAGTATTAGGCGAGGCTGTTTACCAGTATCAGAAAAAGACCGTTCGTAAGATGATCTTAAAAGACCACAAACGTCCGGACGGCCGTGCGATCACAGAAATCCGTCCTCTGGCAGCAGAGGTTGACATTATCCCGCGTGTTCATGGTTCCGCTATGTTCACCCGTGGACAGACTCAGATCTGCAACGTAACAACACTGGCTCCGCTTTCCGAAGCACAGAAACTGGACGGACTGGATGAGTTCGAGACCTCCAAACGTTACATGCATCAGTACAACTTCCCGTCCTACTCTGTAGGTGAGACAAAACCGTCCCGCGGACCGGGACGCCGTGAGATCGGCCATGGTGCTCTGGCAGAACGTGCCCTGGTTCCGGTACTTCCGACCGAGGAAGAGTTCCCGTACGCAATCCGTACCGTATCCGAGACCTTCGAATCCAACGGTTCTACTTCCCAGGCAAGTATCTGTGCATCCACCATGTCTCTGATGGCTGCCGGTGTACCGATCAAAAACCGGTTGCAGGTATCTCCTGCGGTCTGGTAACAGGCGAGACCGATGATGATTACCTCGTACTGACCGATATCCAGGGTCTCGAAGACTTCTTCGGCGACATGGACTTTAAGGTAGCTGGTACCCACGACGGAATCACTGCAATCCAGATGGATATCAAGATCCATGGACTGACCCGTCAGATCGTAGAAGAGGCGATTGCCAGAACGAAACAGGCAAGAGAGTACATCCTGACCGAGGTTATGGAGAAAGCGATCGCAGAGCCGCGTAAGACGGTCGGCGAGTTCGCTCCGAAGATCATCCAGATGATGATCGACCCGCAGAAGATCGGTGAAGTTGTCGGCCAGAGAGGAAAGACCATCAACGCCATCATCGATGAGACCGGCGTAAAGATCGACATCACAGATGACGGTGCAGTTTCCATCTGCGGAACCGAGCAGGCTATGATGGATCAGGCAAAGAAATATATCGAGATCATCGCAAGCGACTTTACCGAGGGACAGATCCTGACCGGAAAAGTTGTCAGCATCAAAGACTTCGGTGCTTTCCTTGAATTCGCACCTGGAAAAGAAGGTCTGGTACACATCTCCAAGCTCGCCAAACAGCGTGTTGAGAAAGTAGAAGACGTTGTCAGCCTTGGCGATGTTGTAAAAGTAGTCTGCATGGGCAAAGATAAAATGGGCCGTGTAAGCTTCAGTATCAAGGATGTTCCGGCAGACGCGAAATAAATAGATCTGCCAGACGATAAAGAGCGGGGAACACAGAAAAAGGGATCTGCAAAACGGTTCGTTTTTCTGTGTTTTCTTATGTCCAATAGGAGTGAAAGCTATGAGATACCATAATATAACGAAAGACGATATGCTGAACGGAGACGGCCTGCGCGTCGTGCTCTGGGTCGCCGGATGTGGTCATCACTGCAAGGGATGTCAGAATCCGATTACCTGGGATCCAAATGGCGGCATCCCGTTTGATGACGCGGCAAAGGCAGAAATTTTTGAACAGCTGGACAAGGACTACATTTCCGGCATCACCTTCTCCGGCGGAGATCCGCTGTATGAGGCAAACCGGGCGGATGTGACGGCTCTGGCAAAAGAGATCAAGGAAAGATATCCGAAAAAAGATATCTGGGTTTACACCGGATATGAGTGGGAATCCGTCTGTGATCTGGAACTGATGGATTACACGGACGTGGTTGTGGACGGTCGCTTTATTCTTGCCAAGAGGGACGTTACCCTGGAATGGAAGGGCAGCCAGAATCAGAGAGTCATTGATGTGAAAAAGACGAGAGCACGCGGCGAAGTCGTACTGTTCGGCGAAAAGTAGTCACGCAAAAAGAAAAGGAGACGCTTTATGGAAACCATTAAAATTCAGTATTTAAACGATGAAATTGAGCGCCTGCGCTATATCGACGGAAAGTCCGACTGGATCGATCTGCGCGCAGCAGAGGAAGTGGAGTTAAAGGCCGGAGAATTCAAGCTGATCCACCTCGGCGTTGCCATGCAGCTGCCGGAAGGCTATGAGGCGCATATTGTGCCGAGAAGCAGCACCTTCAAGAACTTCGGCATTATCCAGACGAACCACTGCGGAATCATCGACGAGAGCTACTGCGGACCGAACGACTGGTTCTACATGCCGGCGTACGCCCTGCGCGACACCGTGATTCATGTGAATGACCGCATCTGCCAGTTCCGCATCGAGAAACACCAGCCGACCATCGGCTTTGAAGAAGTTGACCACTTAAACGGCGAGGACCGCGGCGGAATCGGAAGTACCGGAAAAAGATAACAACAGACGAAATAAAAAGAGCCTCCGGGTGTCAGAAAATCTGACATTTCCGGGGGCTTTTTGTTGCGGGCACACCAAACATGTACATGGTATATCAAACACGATCCGGATCCGGCGAATCTGGTTTATGTTTTGAATGCTATTGTTTCATCTGTACCGTATTGTTTATGATTTTGAATTTTTTGAAACTGTTGATAAAACTTGAAATCCTGCTATACCCATACTGCTTCACATCGAAGCCCGGAAAACGGTTCCGCAGGGCATCGTGAATAATGCTGAGGTTGTCGATATGGCCTCCGTTGGAGCAGATCAGATCCGTGATACATTTTTCGATCTGCTGGCGCGATACGGTGTTCTGGCGTTCCTTTACGAGGTAATTATGACCGGTTTTCAGCACTTCGATATCGTTCATGCTTTCTAGAAACGTGGAAAGTTTGGAATAACCGTAATTTCGAACGTCAAACTCTGAGAATTTCTTCTGCAGGATACTGCCGATCTCACTAAGTGTCGTATTTTTTCCGTGATCATTGTTCTCTGTCAGTACACGGGAAACCGTCCGCTCGATTTCTGCCTTGCTTGTAATGGAAGGGGTTTCGTCCTGAGAAGTGCCGTAGCGCGCCGGATTTTCCGAGACAGCGGTAATCGCAGGGGAGATATCGTCCTCGTTCTGGGAAATGATTTCGAGAATTTTAAAGGCATCGCACGCAACGCGGAAGGAAGAAGGGGTTTTCTGCTCGCCCATGCCGAGCACAAACATGCCGGATTCACGCAGACGCTGCGCCAGCTTGGTAAAATCAGAGTCCGAAGAAACCAGGCAGAAGCCCTCCACATTTCCGGAGTAGAGGATGTCCATGGCATCGATGATCATCGCGGAGTCAGTTGAATTTTTCCGTTCGTATTGCTGTACTGCTGGATCGGATTGATCGAGTAGCGCAAAAGCTGCTCTTTCCAGCTCTTTTTCGAGATATCGGTCCAGTCCCCGTAGATCCGTTTGTACGTGGCAACACCCTGGTCGGAAACCTCGTCCAGGATATATTTGATGTATTTCGGGGAAACATTGTCCGCATCGATCAATACGGCAAACCGTCTGTCTTTCTGTTCCATAGATTCTGTCCTTTCTGCGGCTTGAATAGTTACGAAAATAGATATCTCTAGTTTAGTACATTTCGGCCTACAAATCAACCGGGAGTTTAACCGAATCAAGTAAGTCCCCTGCTTCCATTGCGAATATCCGCTTGACAATGACAAAAAACTTGTCAAAACTATTGACAAATAAAGTTGTCAATAGTAGAGTAGTAGATGACAAGAAAAGTTGTCAAATAGAGAGCTCATCTAAAAACAAAGTGAAAGGAGATACTGCGATGCCGCTGTACAATCAGTTAAAAGAGTACCGTTCGAAGCTTGGCATAAACCAAACCGACCTTGGAAAAATGGCGGGAGTATCGAGACAGACCATCAGCCTGATCGAGCGGGGAGACTATTCACCGTCGGTGGCACTGGCATTAAAACTTGCAAAAATCTGTGAAGTAAAAGTAGAAGATATTTTTCAATATGAGGAGGATGAACCATGAAAGAAAAACAGGGGAACAAACCAAATTCCTACGGAAAGCTGACGAAGCGTATGCTGATTTCTCTTGGGATTGGCGGAGTCTTCGGTTGCTTTGCCGGAATTTTTATGACGTTCGGAGTGAAAAATGGCATGAGTGATCTGAGCGATCTGGTCCGCCCGCTGGCACTGCCGATCATTGCGGTAATTTTCGTTGTAAGCATTGTCCTGATGGAATTTTACAGCCGGAAATTAAAGGATACGATGAAGCATCTCGAAGAAGCAGAGGATGAACAGTACGAAGTCTTAAGCTATGAAGAAGAGAAATACGGCGCGATGCTGATGAACTGCAATGTGATTTCGCAGGTCTGCGATATCATCGTGTTGACATTTACCTTTTCCCGTTCCTGGCTGGAAGAAGCATCGGGAAAAGAGCTCGCCGGATTCCTGGCAACCTGTGCTCTGTTTTGTATCAACTTCTTTCTCTATGGCTATTATCAGATGCGTTATGTAAAAATGGTTCAGGCAGCTCACCCGGAGAAGAGAGGCGATATGAACTCAAAAAACTTCCAGAAAGACTGGATGGCAAGCTGCGATGAGGCAGAAAAAGAGATGGTATATCAGAGTGCCTATAAGCTATATGGCGCTGGGCAAGATGATTCAGATCCTGCTGTGTGCGACGATGATCCTGCATCTGGTGTTCCATACCGGTATTCTCGCAGTCATTGTCGTGGGCGTCATTTATCTGACGATGACACTCACATATCATCGTTCCTGTGTAAGTCTGCAGAAAGCAAAACTGAATCTGTAATCCTGTAAATACAAAAAACTGCGTGGAATGCATTTCAGAATCGTGCATTCCGCGCAGTTTTGCGTTTGGTATGAAAAATGTCAGCTGATCGGAGCCGTCGGTGTCTTTGAATCATACTTTTTGTCGATATCTTTCATGACAAACAGATACGAAACACCGGTAAAGACAGCTGCCGTCACCCAGGCTGCCGGGTCACAGAAGCAGGCGAGCGGGTAGCTGATGACTTTCATGGCAATCACAGCTACAATAAGGCGCGCAAAGAGTTCAGAAACACCGCCCATCATAGGCAGAAAGCCGTAGCCGCAACCCTGCATTGCATTTCGGAAAATAAAGATGGTGCAGAGCGGTACATAAAAAAGAGCACACATATAGGAATAAGTCTTTGCCCATGGCATCATGGCGGCCATATCGACATCACCCGAGAAGAAGAGGGAAAGACATGGCTTCAGAAGAAGGAAGACGAGAACAGCGGCTGCGATCGAATATGTGATGGAAGTCAGAAGTGCAGCGCGAACTCCCTTTTTAATCCGTGGAATATCGCCCTTTCCGAAATTTTGTCCGCTGTAGGTTGCCATCGTCTGTCCCATTGCGGAAAAGCCCTGTGTGACCAGATTCTGCAGCTTACAGGCCGCCGTGAAAGCGGCAACCGCCTCCGAGCCGAACAGGTTAATGGCAGCCTGCATAATCATTGTACCGGATGCGGTGATGGCAAACTGGAGTGCCATCGGAATGCCCATCGAGAGCTGATGGCGGGAATCTGCCGCATGAAGCTTCCAGTGGTGTTTTTCCGGCCACATATCCGGCATGGAGCGATAAATATAAAAAAGACAGAGCACAGCAGAAATTCCCTGGGAGAAAACGGTTGCATATCCGGCTCCCGCAACGCCCATTTTAAAACGAATGATGAGAAGCAGATCCAGAAGAACATTTAATACAGCCGAAAAAATCAGGAACATCAGCGGAGTCTGGCTGTTTCCTACTGCACGCAGATAGGAGGAAAGCAGATTGTAAAAAATCGTAGCGATCAGGCCACCGCAGATAATCATAATATAGGTATAAGCGTCCTGAAAAATATTTTCCGGTGTGTTCATGAGATGCAGCAACGGCCGCATGGAGATCATGCTGAAGAATGTCAGGACAACCGTGAAAAGGAGAGCCAGTAGAATGCCGTTTGCCACACTTCGCTTTACTCCGCTCGTATCCTTTGCACCGAACCGTTGCGATGTCAGAACCGTAAAGCCTGCTGTAATGCCCTGCGCAAATCCAAGCACCAGGAACATAATCGTTCCCGTAGAACCAACTGCAGCCAGTGCATCCGCTCCGACATATCGGCCAACGATAATCGTGTCTGCCATGTTGTAGAGCTGCTGGAAAATGTTTCCGATAATCAGCGGCAGCGTAAACTGCAGAATGACCGGAAGCGGACTTCCCTTTGTCATGTCTTTTTCCATGAGAAAACCTCCTCGAAATGATGGTAAAATAAGTTTTATCTTCGCTTAAAACGAAAGTTATTTTATCACATTCTGAAGAGGTTGTCATACCCTTATTTTGACATTTTTTCTGCGAAATTTGACGAAGGGAAAAGTGAACGACTTGAATAGACAGTTATAAAAATTTTTCGTATGCAGACTTTATTTTTTCCGCCATTTGCTGCAGCCTTTGCGCGCGTAGACCGAAAATACGAACTGCAAGATCACCGCAGGAAAGTATAGTTGCGCCGCCGTCAATTTCCGGATCGGAGGCAAGAAATTCCCGGATTTCATCCAGAAGGGTATCTGCGTGCTCCGATCGTGAGAGAAAGAGATTTACGTCTCGAGTCCCTGCGAGTGTGAATACGCACCGATTGGAAATAAAGCATCGTTGATCTGAAGAAGATAAAAATTAAGTTCGGACATAAAAAGTCTCCTGAAAATCATAAGATACGGAATGAGCCTGCCCGCGAAAAGAGGTCGGCCCATTCTTCCGAAGGTACGGACAAAAACCGCATCAGTGATGATGGTTGTGGATGGATGCGGAAATTCGCTGGTCAAAATCGAGCTTTTTCACCTCTTTTACTGCCGTGACGCCGTGAATCTTCTGCAGCATAATAAGCATGGGCTCGTTGTAGATTGTAATAAACGTATCGTCTTTGCCCCAGAACAGCGATGCATAGCAGTTGCCGATCTCTGTTCCGTGATCGGTTGTCTTTTTATGTATTTTTTTGAAGGCCTCGTGCCATTCAATATCGACATATTCGACAGTTTTTCCGGAAAGATCAAAGTCCGGAAGTTTCCCCAAAATTTGTTCGCAAAGCATGAAAACACATCCTCCTTATCGAATTACCAGAGCTGAAGCAACATCATGACACCCGGAATCCACGCAGTGACGATGCCCTCAAAAACCTGAAGGCATGGCACAAATTTTCCGAGTTTCTTTCCGCAGATATCCTCTACGAAGAAGTACCCCAAAGAATTGCCCAAAGATACCAGATTCCTGCCCAACGCAGATCCGGTGTAATACCAAGTGCGGCACTTCCGGTAAAGCCCTCGATGGTTCCGAAAATCACAGCATTGACGGCGACAAATGTGGAAAACCAGGCAAACGGAATCGGGCTTGCATTCAGAAACTTATTGACCGCAACAAAAAGGTACGTAAAGCAGAACAGCAGTCCCGTTCCGGCTGCATAGTAATTTCCCTGCATCAGATTTACAAAGTTGATGAAAAGGGAAAGCCCGCCGGTAAAAATATTCATTACAGCGGCCGAGCGTCCGTCCACATGATACAGGGCGCACATGCGTTATTGATCAGTACAATTCCTACAAATAAAAGACACACTCCAAGCATAATAAAATTCTCCTCGTATGGTTTTATATGATACAGAGCCGTTTAGAACAGGCTGTAAAGCTGGGTCAGCGGCAGCTTTTCGGCCGGTCGGGAAGTGATTTCCTCTCCATCGACTGTTACTTTATACGTCTCCGGATCTACAGTAAGCTTCGGTGTGCGGTCGTTCCATACCATAGCCTTCTTGCTGATATTGCGACAGCCGTGTACCGGGACAACGTTTTTTTCCAGTCCGTAAGCATCTTTTATGCCTGCGTCAAAGGCAGCCTTAGAAACAAAGGTCAGGCAGGCTTCCTGTTTTGCTTTTCCATGAGCGGCAAACATTGGCTGGTAGCAGACCGGCTGTGTTGTCGGGATGGAAGCATTGGCATCTCCCATTTTGGAAGCAACAATCATGCCGCCTTTGATGATCATATCCGGTTTGGAACCGAAGAAAGCGGGATTCCAGAGCACGAGATCTGTCGTATGATCCTGACCGCTATCTGGCACATACTCTCAGATTTAAAGTCATATACACCAGAAGGTTTTCTTGAATCTCGTCCTGTGAAGGAAGAAAAGATTCTTTCTACTTCACAAGCACTTAATCTTTTAAGGCAACGTGGTTATGTCATTAAAGGCGAACCATTAACCGTTTCCGGATTAGTGTTGCGTTTATATTTAGTTTTTAAGCCAGCTTTTTAGGTGGTTTATTTGTCATGTCCTTTATTTCTTGGTTGCCCGCTACTTATTTGTTTCAAACTTTTTGCTGTCCCTCCTTACAGAAATCCTTTTAATTTCGCATTTTCCAGTGATGCGGCTTTCGTATCGTCGGCCGCCTGTGCGCAGGTCAGGTCATTGAGACCGAAGACACGCTTTCTGCCGCCCATCTCGGTGAGCTGAACCTCTTTTTCCTCGCCCGGCTCAAAACGGACCGAAGTTCCGGAAGGGATGTCGAGGTGATAGCTGTATGCTTTTTCCAGGTCAAAGGAGAGGCACCGGTTGACCTCAAAGAAATGAAAATGGGAGCCGACCTGAACGGGACGGTCGCCTTTGTTTGCTACCATGATAGTGACTGCCTTTTTGCCTTCATTTAATGTGATCTCGCGATCGGAAGCCATGATTTCACCGATTTTCATATGATGGTTCTTCCTTACTGAATCGGGTTATGTACAGTTACCAGTTTGGTTCCGTCCGGGAACGTCGCCTCGACTTGAACCTCACCGATCATATCGGCAACGCCGTCCATAACATCGTCTTGGGTCAGAATTTTGGTGCGAGCTGCATCAGCTTAACAACAGTTTTTCCGTCCCTGGCCAGCTCGAGAAGTTCTGAACTGATGTAGGCGAGTGCTTCCGGGTAATTCAGTTTCAGACCGCGCGCTCTCCGCTCTTTGGCAAGATTGCCGGCCATATGAAGCATTAATTTTTCCTGTTCCTTGGGATTAAGTCTCATGGTTTTCCTCCTTTTTGCACACAAAAAAAGAGCAGACAATTAAGGAGATCTTTTTTTTCAGACTCCTTTTGTCTGCTCTTTCGTGTTGTTTTTATACTACGCATTATAACGGGTGATTTTCCATTGATCAAGAACTTTTTGCTATTTTTTGATTGCTTTTATCATGCAGAACAGAGGAAAAAACCATATAAAACAAAGAGAAGAAGGGAAAT
>ENA-OQAS01000342-OQAS01000342.1-human-gut-metagenome-genome-assembly--contig:-NODE-342-length-24634-cov-2.208267_pt1 | contig 24634 bp, 37 predicted proteins | sample MGYA00242733_ERZ504523 | MGnify/ENA primary metagenome ERZ504523 (study PRJEB26092, sample SAMD00036239) | human gut metagenome | host: Homo sapiens | study: EMG produced TPA metagenomics assembly of...
CGATGTCGGCTCGTCACATCCTGGGGCTGGAGAAGGTCCCAAGGGTTGGGCTGTTCGCCCATTAAAGTGGCACGCGAGCTGGGTTCAGAACGTCGTGAGACAGTTCGGTCTCTATCTATCGTGGGCGTATGAAATTTGCGTGGCTCTGACACTAGTACGAGAGGACCGTGTTGGACTGACCTCTGGTTTACCGGTTGTGCGCCAGGTGCATTGCCGGGTATCTAAGTCGGGATTGGATAAGTGCTGAAAGCATCTAAGTACGAAGCCAGCCACAAGATTAGATTTCTTAGGGTCGTCATAGACGATGACGTTGATAGGATGCAGGTGTACAGGCAGCGATGTCATAGCCGAGCATTACTAATTGCCCGTTCACTTTTGGTTTTGCCGTGTATGGGTGGTATATACGTTCAGTTTACCGGTTTCATTACCGGTTGTTCTTTACTTTTTACATCATGTCTTCCTTATTCAGGTGACTATAGCACTGAGGTTCCACCTCTTCCCATTCCGAACAGAGAAGTTAAGCTCAGTCACGCCGATGGTACTGCGTAACAGTGGGAGAGTAGGTAGTCGCCGTTTTTTTAGAGAGAGAAGCCCCTGTATCGGAAGATGCAGGGGCTTTCTTGTTTTGGGGCTATCATTCCGAACAGAGAAGTTAAGTTCATTTGTCTGCCTTGCCTTGTTTTGCTTGCTTTTCTTTTCTTTGTTTTGCTTGCTTTCTTGGGGTCAGCAGATTTTTAGTGGGGATTATTCTTATACTTGTGAAGTGTTTTTTCTTTCTTTGCTTTTAGGGTATTATATCGTATCACATCATATATCTGGCAAGCATCTCCTCTTATGTCTTTCTGTTCTTATCTCTGAAAAAAAGCTCTGTCTCTTATGTGGGGAGGAGTTTTATTTATGTCTCTTTAAACAGGTTTTGAAATTTCCCTTTCCTTTCCCGTACCGAATGAGTATCCCATAGGAATGCCGGAACTTATATCTTATCATATCCGTATCACAGCGTATTTCGGGCACTGAGCTAATCCTTTGCTTCACTCTATCCCTTTAATAAAGAAGATTTGCTATACAGGCGTAAGAGCAGGCTAAGCTGTGTCCCTGTTTTTAGGGGATTTATGCTCTTTTGCCTGAAATTACCGGTTTCGCATTATATTCCAACTGTATCCTATCGCCTTTTTGATAAGCATGTTTTCATGTCTTTCCGTTTTTATGCCTGAAAGAATCCTTTGTATTCTCTGTTGTGAAAAGTAATATTTCACTCTCTGTGTACTGTTACGCTTCCTTTTATACCATATAAATCAGTCTTATCGGTGACCGAAACAGGGTGAAATGAATATAAAAAGTGAATATTTTGTTCTAATTACTACATAATGAGGATAATTATTTGTATCTTTGTCGCCCGAATAAATAAAAGAAGCTTTGGGAAAGTTTGATAAATACAAAATCGATTTGAAAGGTATGCAGGCAGATTCATGCAAATATGAATTTGTATTGGATAACCTTTTCTTCGCTAATATTGACGGTCCGGAAGTGCAGAAGGGCAAAGTCAATGTTGTTTTGGTTGTAAAGAAAACATCTCGTGCTTTCGAATTGAATTTTCAGACAGACGGAATGGTGTGGGTTCCATGCGATCGCTGTTTGGATGACATGGAACAGCCGGTAAGTTCTACAGATAAGTTGCTGGTGAAGTTCGGACATGAATATGCCGAAGAGGGTGATAATCTGATTGTCATTCCTGAAGAAGAAGGAGGAATCAATGTGGCGTGGTTCATGTATGAGTTTATAGCCTTGGCAATCCCGATGAAGCATGTACACGCTCCGGGCAAATGCAACAAGGCAATGAGTAGTAAATTGAGCAAGCATTTGCGTACTACCCCGGATGATGAGATGGATGAAGATTCTTTTGTTCCGGAGGACAGCGATGAACTTGCAAATGATGATACGGAACAGCGGTAGACCCGCGTTGGGACGAATTAAAAAAATATTAGATAACAATTAAAGATTAAAGAAAATGGCACATCCTAAGAGAAGACAGTCAAAAACAAGAACTGCAAAGAGAAGAACTCATGATAAAGCAGTAGCTCCTACACTGGCTATTTGTCCGAATTGCGGTGAATGGCATGTATATCACACTGTATGTGGTGCATGTGGCTACTATCGTGGTAAGCTGGCAGTAGAGAAAGAAGCTGCTGTTTAATTGGGCAGTTTGACTAAACTTATACTTGAATATCGGGCGTCTGAAAAGATTTGTAGCATTCAATGAACAAACCTTTTTAGACTGCCGTTGTTTAAGTATCTTTATAAGTAAACAAGATTAATGGAAAAAATAAATGCAGTAATTACAGGAGTCGGCGGTTATGTGCCTGATTATATCTTGACAAATGACGAGATATCAATGGTAGATACCAATGATGAATGGATTATGACCCGTATCGGAGTTAAGGAAAGACACATCCTGAATGAAGAGGGTTTGGGCACATCATACATGGCACGCAAGGCTGCAAAGCAATTGATGCAGCGTACCGGCTCCAATCCGGATGACATCGACCTGGTGATTGTCGCTACTTCCACTCCGGACTATCAATTCCCCTCTATTGCATCTATCTTGTGCGACAAGCTGGGATTGAAAATGCCTTTGCATTTGATATGTCTGCCGCTTGTTGCGGTTTCCTTTATATGATGGAGACGGCTGCGAACTTTATCCGTTCGGGTAGATACAAGAAGTTATTATTGTAGGTGCAGACAAGATGTCGTCAATCGTGAACTATACAGACCGTGCTACCTGTCCGATTTTCGGTGACGGTGCGGTCTGCCTTTATGATGGAACCGACAACAGAAGAACTGGGCGTTATGGATGCTATGCTTAGAACAGACGGAAAGGGATTGCCTTTCCTGCATCTGAAAGCCGGCGGTTCTGTTTGTCCTCCTTCTTATTTCACGATAGACAATCACATGCATTACCTTTATCAGGAGGGGCGCACGGTATTTAAGTATGCAGTATCCAACATGTCGGATATAAGCGCTGCGATTGCAGAAAAGAATAATCTGACAAAAGATACGATTGACTGGGTGGTTCCCCATCAGGCTAATCTGCGCATTATCGATGCTGTGGCGCACCGCTTGGAAGTTCCTCATGAGAAAGTGCTGATAAATATCGACCGCTACGGTAATACGAGCGCAGGTAGCTTCCGCTTTGTATCTGGGACTTGAAGAGAAACTGAAGAAAGGAGATAACCTTATCTTTACGGCATTCGGAGCAGGATTTACCTGGGGAGCTGTTTACGTGAAATGGGGTTATGACGGTAAGAAACAGTAATGTAACCGTTACAAACAAAATATGATAAAAAGACGCATCCTATTTCGATTCGATGCGTTTTTTTGTCTCAATTCAAATACGTGAGGATTATGCATAAAGCAGGTTTTGTCAATATTGTGGGAAATCCCAATGTAGGTAAGTCTACATTGATGAATGCACTGGTAGGTGAGCGTATTTCAATTGCCACTTTCAAAGCGCAGACCACCCGTCATCGGATTATGGGTATATATAATACGGATGATATGCAGATTGTATTTTCGGATACGCCGGGCGTACTGAAACCTACTTATAAATTGCAAGAGTCTATGCTGAACTTCTCCACTTCGGCATTGACAGATGCAGATGTGTTGCTGTATGTGACGGATGTGGTCGAGACACCTGACAAGCATAATGATTTTGTGGAGAAGGTAAGCCGCATGGAAGTACCTGTATTGTTGCTCGTCAATAAAATTGATTTGAGCAATCAGGAAAAGCTGGTGGAACTGGTGGAGGCATGGAAAGAATTGTTGCCGAACGCAGAGATTATTCCTATTTCGGCTGCCACCAAGTTTAATGTGGATTACGTGATGAAGCGGATAAAGGAGCTGTTGCCGGATTCTCCCCCTTATTTCGATAAGGATCAGTGGACGGACAAACCGGCCCGTTTTTTGTAAACGAGATTATCCGCGAAAAGATACTGTTATATTATGACAAGGAGATACCCTATTCGGTAGAGGTTGTTGTAGAGCAATTCAAGGAAGAAGAAAAGAAGATACATATCAATGCTGTGATATACGTTGAACGTGATTCGCAGAAAGGTATTATCATCGGTAAGCAGGGGAAGGCCCTGAAAAAAAGTGGCCACCGAGGCTCGCCGTGATTTGGAGAGATTCTTCGGGAAAACAATATTCCTGGAGACATTTGTGAAGGTTGACAAGGATTGGCGCAGTTCGGACAAGGAACTGCGTAACTTCGGTTATCAGCTGGACTAATATTCATACGACTGTGACAGTCGCAAAAAACAAAGAGTGTAACCTATGGGAAATTTAGTTGCAATCGTAGGACGTCCCAATGTGGGAAAGTCTACATTATTTAATCGCCTGACCAAAACAAGACAGGCTATTGTTAACGAAGAGGCAGGAACAACACGCGACCGCCAATATGGAAAGTCCGAATGGCTGGGGCGCGAATTTTCGGTTGTAGACACCGGTGGCTGGGTTGTGAACTCAGATGATATTTTTGAAGAGGAAATACGCAAGCAGGTGTTAATGGCTGTGGACGAAGCGGATGTTATTCTGTTCGTAGTGGATGTGATGAACGGAGTGACGGATTTGGATTTGCAGGTAGCTTCCATTTTGCGCCGTACCAAAAAGCCGGTTTTATTGGTTGCGAACAAGACCGATAATAATGAGTTGCAATATAATGCTCCCGAATTTTATAGTCTGGGTTTGGGTGATCCATACTGTATTTCGGCAGTGACCGGTAGCGGTACGGGCGATTTGATGGACCTTATCGTTGAGAATTTCAAGAAAGAGTCTGATGAAATTCTGGATGAGGATATTCCCCGTTTTGCGGTAGTGGGACGTCCGAATGCCGGAAGTCATCCATCGTTAATGCTTTCATCGGTGAGGACCGCAATATCGTGACGGAAATAGCGGGAACGACCCGTGACTCAATCTATACCCGTTACAATAAGTTTGGCTTTGATTTCTATTTGGTAGATACGGCAGGTATTCGCAAGAAGAACAAGGTGAACGAAGATTTGGAATATTATTCGGTTATCCGCTCTATCCGTTCTATCGAAATTCGGATGTCTGCATTTTGATGTTGGATGCTACACGCGGTATCGAGAGTCAGGATTTGAATATCTTCTCACTTATCCAGAAAAACTCCAAAGGCTGGTGGTAGTTGTGAACAAGTGGGATTTGGTGGAAGATAAAACGGTGAAAGTAATGAAGACTTTTGAGAATGCAATCCGCAACCGTTTTGCTCCTTTTGTCGATTTTCCGATAATTTTTGCTTCGGCATTGACCAAACAACGTATCCTGAAAGTATTGGAAGAAGCCCGTACTGTATATGAGAACCGTATGATACGCATACCGACTGCCGCTTGAATGAAGAGATGTTGCCGCTTATCGAGGCTTATCCGCCCCCTGCCATCAAAGGTAAGTATATCAAAATAAAATACATTACGCAGTTGCCGAATACGCAAATTCCTTCTTTCGTTTATTTTGCCAATTTGCCGCAATATGTAAAGGAACCATATAGACGTTTCCTTGAAAATAAAATGCGTGAGAAATGGAATCTGACGGGGACACCGATAAATGTATATATACGGCAGAAGTAAAAACAAGCCTGTATATATTGGATAAAAAGTTAAAAGACTGGTTCATATTGACTCAGTCTTTTTTTTGCTTTTTTTATTAGATTGTTTTACCTAATTTTGTAGCTGTAATTGAGATTGCTGCTACCTTTGGTTGCTGCAATAAAAATATATCGTGATGATATACATCAATTCTATTAACTGGTTTTATGAGGATAGGTGTCCGGGGCGGTGGTCCCGGACACTTTTTTTTAGGAATACAGTTGTTCTTACAGCCTTAGCCTTCTATGTTTTGTATTTCAACCTCTTTCACTTTACGGAAGAGATCGGAAGCAAAAATGAAATTATTCAAACGCTCATTAGTAGATGTAAAAATATCGTTTTTGCTGCTTCCCATTCTTTGTGCCCTTCATAAATGTAGATAATTTTTTCTCCGATACCCATTACAGAGTTCATGTCATGGGTATTGATAAGGGTGGTCATATTGTACTCACGGGTAATGTCCTGTATCAGTTCATCAATGACGAGCGACGTCTTGGGGTCCAAGCCGGAATTGGGTTCATCGCAGAACAGATATTGAGGTTCAAGGCAATGGCGCGTGCGATGGCAACTCGTTTTTGCATACCGCCACTGATTTCACCGGGGAATTTATCTTTCGCTTCAATAAGGTTTACGCGCTCCAGGCAAAACATGGCACGGCGCGTGCGGTCGCGCAAGGTATCCGAGCTGAACATGTTGAGGGGAACATAACGTTGTCCAGTACCGTCATCGAGTCGAACAGGGCGGCGCTTTGGAATATCATTCCCATTTCGCGGCGCAGGGCTTTCTTCTCTTTCTTTCCCATGGTAAGGAAATTGCGGTGGTCGTATAATAATTCACCTTTTTCGGGTGTCAGCAGGCCTACGATACATTTCATCAGTACGGTTTTTCCGGAACCGCTCTGGCCAATAATAAGATTGGTCTTTCCGTTTTCGAATGTGGCATTGATATCCGTCAGTACCTCTTTCTCTTCAAATGACTTGCAAAGTCCTTTCAGTTCAATCATTCTTACTTAGTTTTGAATTTAGAATCAACTTGTCAGCCCATTAGCAACTGGGTCAGTATGAGATCGGCAAACAGAATCAGTACACTGCTGCATACCACTGAATCCGTAGATGCTTTACCTACTTCGATAGACCCTCCTTCGACCGAATAACCGAAGAATGCCGATACGCTGGCAATGATAAAGGCAAAAAACAGAGACTTGATGATGCCGCACCAGATAAACCATTCTACAAACATGTATTGTAGACCGTATTCCAAATCTACGGCCGACATAATGCCGCCGAACCAGCATGTACAAAAAGCACCGATGATGCCGGCGAATATACTGAACGTTACCATAAGAGGAATGGTTGACACCATTGCCGCTATCTTAGGTAATATCAGGTAATTGGCAGAATTGACACCCATAATCTCAAGAGCGTCTATTTGCTGGGTAACCCGCATCGTTCCAAGTTCGGAAGCGATGTTCGAGCCTACTTTGCCTGCCAATATCAGACACATGATGGAGGACGAGAACTCCAGCAACATAATTTCGCGGGTGACATATCCCACCGTCCAGCGTGGCATGAAAGGGCTTTCTATGTTCAGCTTGATTTGTATGGTAATAACGGCTCCGATAAAAAATGATATTAGCAATACGATGCCGATGGAGTTTACGCCCAGTTGTTCTATCTCATTGATGTATTGGCGGAAGAACATACGCATGCGTTCCGGACGGGCAAAAACACGACCCATTAATATGATGTATCTTCCTACTGTTCTAAGTGCTTTAATCATGACTCGTAAGTATTTGTCTGCAAATGTACACTATTTCAGCTTATTTTTGCTACATTTGCGCCAGTTTCACCACAGATTACGCCGAATGGGCACAGTATTTTTGCTGAAACCAGGATGAAGACGATTGTAATCTGGAGGAGAAACGGCAGTATTGAGGACTGATAGTAATCTGTATATATAATTGTGGTGACATAGCGTTATGGAAGAAGAAAGCAAATGGTGCTCCGGACAGAGGATTTGGTGAAGAAGTACGGAAAGCGTACAGTAGTCAGCCATGTCTCTATCAACGTAAAGCAGGGAGAAATTGTGGGATTGCTGGGGCCGAACGGTGCCGGTAAGACTACTTCGTTCTATATGACCGTAGGATTGATAACTCCCAATGAAGGACGCATCTTTTTGGATGATTTGGATATAACAAAATACCCTGTATACAAACGGGCGCAGACTGGTATCGGTTATTTGGCGCAGGAAGCATCGGTGTTTCGCCAGATGAGTGTGGAAGATAATATTGCGGCTGTGTTGGAAATGACGGACAAGCCTTTGGACTATCAGAAAGATAAGCTGGAAAGTCTGATTGCAGAGTTCCGTTTGCAAAAGGTCCGTAAGAATAAAGGCAACCAGTTGTCCGGTGGCGAGCGCGTCGTACGGAGATTGCCCGTTGCTTGGCCATCGACCCGAAGTTCATTATGCTGGACGAGCCGTTTGCCGGAGTAGACCCTATTGCGGTGGAAGATATTCAGCAGATTGTCTGGAAGTTGAAAGACCGGAATATCGGTATTCTGATAACCGACCACAATGTGCAGGAAACCTTGAGCATCACCGACCGTGCTTATCTGCTGTTTGAAGGAAAAATCCTGTTTCAAGGTACGCCCGAAGAGCTTGCCGAGAATAAGATTGTACGCGAAAAGTATTTGAGTAACAGTTTTGTGCTTCGCCGCAAGGACTTTATGGTGTAGAGCCGGTTTTTGCAGCAGTATATAACAATAAGCCTATAACAATAAAAAAGACCGTCCGAGACGGTCTTTCTTATTTTCTCCTTTAATCTATATGATTAGTATTTCGGAGGTCTTGCTTCTTTTACCACCATCTGACGACCGAAGAATTCGGCGCCGTCCAGTTCGGAGATAGCTTTGGCGGCAGCTGCGCTGTCTTCCATTTCTACGAATGCAATGCCTCTGAAACGTCCGGTTGCGCGGTCCATGATAAATTTAACAGAAGATACTGTGCCGTAGTCCTCCATAACCTTTTGCAGGTCATCTTCCTTAACTCGGTAGTTAAGTTTCCAACATAAATGTTCATAACGAAAAATGTAAATAATATAAAAATGAATAAAACTCTCTTAGAAAGACAGCCGAATAATAAAAGGATTGCAACGACAGAGAGTTTACAAAACGTTTTTTCAACGGAAGTAAAAACCATGTAATGGAAATCGAGAAACTAATATGCCATCATTCTGCGACAAAGGAACACATTAATTTCGGATATACAATACTTTTTCTCAATTATTTTTATTTCTCTTGCCATAAGGCGGAAAGAATGCCCCGCTCATCTATATATTTCTTTGATATTTATGGATTTGTTGTATTTACCTGCCGGCAATATGTTTTTCTGATACGGGCTTATTCCTTGTTCAGGGGTGTCCGCTGATTTATGTCATGTGTACCAAATAATTTCTTCCTTTGGTACACGTTGTACCTTACTAAGGTACGGCGGCTACCACTCTTTGGTACGACGGCTACCACCCTTTGGTACGACAGCTACCACAGTGTGGTATTCCTGCTATCAAGCGGTGGTATTGGGAAGATTGCCCGGAGGTACTGCATTAAAGAAACGGGATGGAAAAGTTTTGGCGGTAGGGGAGGCAAAGGAAATAATTGCTTGTGTTTTTTGATAATTAAAAGATTAACGTTAATTTTGCACGCTCAAATTGGAGAATGAAATAAAGTATAAATCAAATAAATAATTGTCAGAATGAACGTTTCATTGCAAAACATTGACAAAGTAAGCGCACTGCTTACTGTAAAGCTTGAGAAAGCAGACTATCAGGAAAAGGTAGACAAATCATTGAAGAACTTCCGTCAGAAAGCTCAAATCCCCGGTTTCCGTAAAGGCATGGTTCCGATGAGCCTGGTGAAGAAAATGTATGGTAAGTCAGTATTGGCTGAAGAGGTTAATAAGCTCCTTTCTGATTCTGTATATAAGTATATCCAAGATAATAAGGTGAATATTTTGGGCGAGCCTCTGCCTAATGAAGACAAGCAGAAAGCTATCGACTTCGATACAATGGAAGAATTTGAATTCCTGTTCGACATTGCTTTGGCTCCGGAATTCAAAGCTGAGGTTGCTGCAGACGATAAAGTAGATTACTATACGATCGATGTAACCGAAGAAATGGTTGACAACCAGGTGAAGGCTTATACGCAGCGTAACGGTAAGTACGAAAAGGTAGACGCCTATGCCGACAACGATATGTTGAAGGGTCTGCTCGCCGAACTGGATGCAGAAGGTAATACCAAAGAAGGTGGCGTTCAGGTGAAGGTGCCGTTATGATGCCGGCATATATGAAGAACGACGACCAGAAAGCCATCTTTGCCAATGCAAAGGTAAACGATGTACTCGTATTCAATCCTTATACAGCATGGGATGGCAATGCAGCCGAACTCTCTTCGCTGCTGAAGGTAGACAAAGAAGCTGCTGCCGAAATGAAATCCAACTTCAGCTTCCAGGTAGAGGAAATTACCCGTTTCGTGCAGGTGAGCTGAATCAGGAGATTTTCGATCAGGTATTTGGCGAAGGCGTTGTCAAGACCGAAGAAGAATTCCGTGCCAAAGTGAAAGAGGTTATCGCCAACCAGTTTGTAGCTGACAGCGATTATAAATTCCTGTTGGATGTTCGTAAGATGCTGATGGAAAAAGTCGGTAAATTGGAATTCCCGGATGCGTTGCTCAAGCGTATCATGCGTCTGAACAACCAGGACAAGGACGAAAAATTCGTAGAAGACAATTACGACAAGAGCATCGAAGAACTGACTTGGCATCTGATTAAAGAGCAACTGGTGAAAGCCAACGATATTAAAGTTGAACAGGATGACATCCTCAATATGGCAAAGGAAACTACCCGTGCACAGTTTGCACAGTACGGTATGCTGAGCGTGCCCGAAGAAATCCTCGACAACTATGCAAAAGAAATGTTGAAGAAGAAAGAAAGCATCGAAGGTCTGGTGAACCGCGTTGTTGAAACGAAACTGGCTTCAGCCTTGAAAACGCAGGTAACGTTGGAGAACAAGAACATCTCGGCTGCGGATTTCAACAAGATGTTTGAATAAGATTTTGGCGGGAAGCCGCTGGTTTTTATAAAGAAACACAGAGTTTGACAAACTATAACTCTGTGTTTTTTGTGTCTCTGTGTTCTTTTTCGTTTCTTTGCATTCACATTAAAAAATTAAAAAGAGAAAGACAATGGATGATTTTAGAAAATACGCTACCAAGCATTTGGGAATGAACAGCTTGGTGCTGGATGATGTGATTAAATCACAAGCCGGGTATTTAAATCCCTATATCCTGGAAGAGCGTCAGTTGAATGTAACTCAATTGGACGTATTCTCCCGCCTGATGATGGACCGCATCATTTTCCTCGGTACGCAGATAGACGACTATACCGCCAATACCCTGCAGGCTCAATTGCTGTATCTGGATTCTGTAGACCCGGGCAAGGACATCTCTATCTATATCAACTCGCCGGGCGGTTCGGTATATGCCGGACTGGGCATTTACGACACCATGCAGTTCATTAGCAGCGATGTAGCCACCATCTGCACCGGTATGGCTGCCAGTATGGCGGCAGTGTTGCTGGTGGCCGGAGCGGAAGGCAAGCGTTCTGCACTGACGCACTCGCGCGTAATGATTCACCAGCCGATGGGCGGCGCACAAGGACAAGCCTCGGACATTGAAATCACGGCACGTGAAATCCAAAAATTGAAGAAAGAACTTTATACTATCATAGCCGACCATTCGCATACATCTTTTGATAAGGTGTGGGCCGACTCCGACCGCGACTATTGGATGACGGCGCAGGAAGCCAAAGAGTATGGTATGATAGACCAAGTCTATACAAAGAAATAAATATGGCAGACTCTAAACGAAACAAGAACAGATGCAGTTTCTGCGGACGCTCGGAAGATGAGGTCGGCTTCCTTATAACGGGGATGAACGGCTACATCTGCGATAGTTGTGCTGTCCAGGCCTATGAGATTACTCAAGAGGCTTTGGATGCCAAAAAAGGCGATGGCGCTACGAAACTGAATCTGAAAGAACTTCCTAAACCTGTAGAGATTAAGAATTTTCTCGATCAGTATGTTATCGGGCAGGATGATGCGAAACGTTTCCTGTCGGTATCTGTGTACAATCATTATAAGCGCCTGCTGCAGAAAGCGGGGATGATGATGTGGAGATTGAAAAGTCCAATATCATCATGGTGGGCAGTACCGGAACCGGTAAGACTTTGCTTGCCCGTACCATTGCCAAATTGTTGCATGTACCTTTTACTATCGTGGATGCAACCGTGCTGACGGAAGCCGGTTACGTAGGCGAGGATATCGAAGTATCCTTACCCGTCTGTTGCAGGTGGCGGACTATAACGTAGCGCAAGCGGAGCAGGGCATTGTGTTTATAGATGAAATAGACAAGATAGCCCGTAAAAGCGACAATCCTTCCATTACCCGTGATGTAAGCGGTGAGGGCGTACAACAGGGATTGCTGAAGCTGCTGGAAGGCTCGGTCGTGAATGTTCCGCCTCAGGGAGGACGTAAGCATCCCGACCAGAAGATGATTCCGGTGAACACCAAGAATATATTGTTTATTTGCGGCGGTGCATTCGACGGCATCGAGAAGAAAATAGCGCAACGCCTCAATACCAATGTCGTTGGTTATGGAGCGGTGCGCAATACGGCGGCCATCGACAAGAATAATATGATGCAGTACATTGCTCCGCAGGATTTGAAATCGTTCGGTCTGATTCCCGAAATCATCGGTCGTCTGCCGGTATTGACCTATTTGAATCCTTTGGACCGTACGGCATTGCGTGCCATTCTGACGGAACCGAAAAATTCCATAATCAAGCAATACGTCAAGTTGTTTGAAATGATGGTGTGAAGTTGACTTTTGAAGATGCGGTGTTTGAGTATATTGTAGACAAAGCTATTGAATACAAGCTGGGAGCTCGCGGTTTGCGTTCCATCGTAGAAACCATTATGATGGATGCGATGTTTGAAATCCCTTCCGAACACAAAGATGGTTTTACAGTAACTTTGGACTATGCCCGTGCCCAGTTGGAAAAAGCGAATATGGCAAGACTTCAAAATGCTTAAAATCAAAAGGTAATACAAATAAAGCAGACTTTTTTGTGTTTTATTGAAAAATATTCGGCGGATTATGCTTGAAATTTAAGAAGTTGTTTATAACTTTGTTAGAGTTCTTGAAAATAAGAAACGTCATGTAGCGGCGTTATTAATAGCTTAACTCAATAAACAACCTAATGAATCATGGCAGGGAAGAAGATTAATTGACAGACCAGCTGAAGAACTACTTCGGGTTCGACACTTTTAAAGGAAATCAGGAAGCAATCATACAGAATCTGTTGGCGGGTAACGATACTTCGTGTTGATGCCCACCGGCGGTGGAAAGTCTTTGTGCTATCAGTTACCCTCTTTGTTGATGGACGCACGGCCATTGTGATTTCTCCTCTGATTGCCCTGATGAAGAATCAGGTCGATGCGATGCGTAATTTCAGCGAGGAGGATGGAATAGCTCATTTCATCAATCTTCCTTAACAAGAGTGCGATAGACCAGGTGAAGTCCGATATCCTTGCCGGGCGGACGAAACTGCTGTATGTAGCTCCGGAGTCTTTGACAAAAGAAGAGAACGTGGAGTTCCTGAAAACGGTTAAGATTTCTTTCTATGCCGTAGATGAGGCCCATTGTATTTCTGAATGGGGACATGACTTCCGACCGGAATATCGCCGTATCCGTCCTATTATCAATGAAATCGGGAAAGCTCCGCTCATTGCATTGACTGCAACCGCCACACCGAAGGTGCAGCACGATATCCAAAAGAATCTGGGTATGGTGGAAGCGCAGGTGTTCAAGTCGTCTTTCAATCGTCCGAACCTTTATTATGAGGTACGTCCCAAGACTGCAAACGTAGATAAGGATATTATCAAGTTCATCAAGAACAATCCGGAAAAGTCGGGTATCATCTATTGCCTGAGCCGGAAGAAGTAGAGGAACTTGCCGAGATACTTCAGGCAAACGGATTAATGCCCGTGCCTATCATGCCGGAATGGATTCGGCCACACGAACACAGAATCAGGATGATTTCCTTATGGAAAAAATCGATGTGATCGTGGCCACGATTGCTTTCGGTATGGGTATTGACAAACCGGATGTGCGTTATGTGATTCACTATGATATTCCGAAAAGCCTGGAGGGGTATTATCAGGAAACCGGACGTGCCGGAAGAGATGGAGGCGAAGGACAGTGTATTACTTTTTATACCAATAAAGACCTGCAGAAACTGGAAAAGTTTATGCAAGGCAAGCCTGTTGCAGAGCAGGAAATAGGCAAGCAGCTTCTGCTGGAAACCGCTGCGTATGCCGAATCGTCCGTTTGCCGCCGAAAAACGTTGCTACACTATTTCGGTGAGGAATATACGGAAGAAAATTGTGGAAATTGTGACAACTGTTTAAATCCGAAAAAACAAGTGGAAGCTCAGGAATTATTGTGCACCGTAATAGAAACTGTTCTTGCGGTAAAAGAAAATTTTAAAGCAGACTATATTATAGATATTATACAGGGAAAAGAAACTTCGGAAGTGCAGGCGCATCTGCATGAAGATTTGGAAGTGTTCGGTTCCGGTATGGGAGAAGAAGACAAAACTTGGAATGCTGTTATCCGCCAGGCATTGATTGCCGGTTATTTGACCAAAGAAGTCGAAAACTACGGCTTGTTGAAAGTAACGGATGCAGGTAAGAAATTCTTGAAGCATCCTAAATCCTTTAAGATTACGGAAGATAATGATTTCGAGGAAGTGGAGGAAGAAGCACCGGCACGCGGCGGTGGCGCCTGTGCGGTAGACCCGGCTCTCTATTCCATGCTGAAAGACTTGCGTAAGAAGCTCTCCAAGAAGTTGGAAGTACCGCCTTATGTTATATTCCAGGACCCTTCTTTGGAAGCAATGGCAACTATTTATCCGATAACTTTGGATGAGTTGCAGAATATTCCGGGGGTAGAGCCGGCAAGGCGAAGCGTTATGGTGAAGAGTTTTGTAAGTTGATTAAACGCCATTGTGAGGAAAACGAGATAGACGTCCGGAAGATTTGCGTGTACGTACCGTAGCCAACAAGTCTAAGATGAAGGTCGCTATCATTCAGGCTATTGACCGCAAGGTGGCTTTGGACGATATCGCCATGTCAAAAGGTATTGAGTTTGAGGAGTTGCTGGATGAGATAGAAGCTATTGTCTACTCCGGTACGAACTGAATATCGACTACTTCCTGGAAGATATTATGGATGAAGACCATCTGTTGGATATATACGACTATTTCAAAGAATCTACTACGGATAATATCGATGATGCTCTGGATGAGCTGGGGGATGATTTTACAGAAGAAGAAGTACGTTTGGTACGTATTAAGTTCATCTCCGAAATGGCAAATTAATCCTCGGGCTGCGATAAAAAAAGAAAAAATATTGCGTGTAAATATACGGAATGGAATAAAAAACCGTATATTTGCACGCAATAAATTTTAAACGCATAGCCCTATGTCATTTATTGCTGATAAGATTGTAATGGACGGATTGACTTACGATGACGTTCTGTTAATCCCTGCTTACTCTGAGGTACTTCCTAAAACAGTCGAACTCTCGACTAAGTTTTCACGTAACATTGAGTTGAAAATTCCGTTTGTAACAGCCGCTATGGACACTGTTACCGAAGCGAAAATGGCTATTGCCATTGCCCGTGAAGGCGGTATTGGCGTGATTCATAAGAATATGTCTATTGAGGAGCAAGCCCGTCAGGTTGCTATTGTAAAACGTGCCGAAAACGGTATGATTTAGATCCGGTAACAATCAAGAGAGGTTCTTCGGTAGCTGATGCATTGGGCTTGATGTCCGAGTATAAGATTGGCGGTATTCCGGTAGTGGACGATGAAGGACATTTAGTGGGAATCGTAACCAACCGTGACCTCCGTTTCGAGAAAGACCATAACAAGCGTATCGATGAGGTGATGACAAAAGACAACATCGTTACCACCAACCAGACAACCGATTTGGAAGCTGCTGCTCAAATCTTGCAGGAGCACAAAATCGAGAAGTTGCCGGTGGTCGATAAAGACAATAACTGGTAGGTCTGATTACCTATAAAGACATCACCAAGGCTAAAGACAAACCTATGGCTTGCAAGGATAGCAAAGGCCGTCTTCGTGTGGCTGCCGGTGTGGGTGTGACAGCCGATACATTGGAGCGTATGCAGCATTGGTCGATGCCGGAGCAGATGCTATTGTAATTGATACGGCGCACGGGCATTCCATGTATGTAATAGAAAAATTGAAAGAAGCTAAGAAGCGTTTTCCGAATATTGATATAGTAGTAGGCAATATCGCTACCGGAGAGGCTGCCAAGGCATTGGTTGAGGCCGGTGCGGACGGAGTAAAGGTTGGTATCGGTCCGGGCTCCATTTGTACCACTCGTGTTGTTGCAGGTGTAGGTGTTCCTCAGTTGTCTGCCGTGTACGATGTGGCAAAGGCACTGAAAGGCACAGGCATTCCTTTGATTGCCGATGGCGGTTTGCGTTATTCCGGTGATGTCGTGAAGGCTTTGGCTGCCGGCGGTTACTCTGTTATGATTGGTTCATTGGTTGCCGGAACAGAAGAATCTCCGGGTGAAACGATTATTTTCAACGGACGTAAATTCAAGTCTTATCGCGGCATGGGTTCTTTGGAAGCATGGAGCATGGTTCTAAAGACCGTTACTTCCAGAGCGGAACGAGCGATGTGAAGAAGCTCGTACCGGAAGGCATTGCAGCCCGTGTTCCTTATAAGGGAACTTTGTATGAAGTGATTTATCAGCTGACCGGCGGTTTGCGTGCAGGTATGGGATATTGCGGCGCTGCCAATATAGAGAAGCTGCATGATGCCAAATTCACCCGCATCACCAATGCCGGTGTGTTGGAAAGCCATCCGCATGATGTTGCGATAACCAGTGAGGCTCCGAATTATAGCCGTCCCGAATAAGGATATTCATCCATAAAGATATATGCCCGGAGAGTAAATTATACTTTTCGGGCATTATTTGTTTATGATATTGTATCTTTGTGAACTTGCTTGTTTATTGGTTTTGCCTATTTTAGACAGATGGTTATGATAAGGACTTGTTTGGTGATGATTTTTTCCGGAGTGAGCTGGTTTGCTTTTTCCCAGCAGGACCCGGTGCTGATGCGTGTCAATGGAAAGGATGTGCTGCGTTCTGAGTTTGAGTATTATTATAACAAGGATGCGGCATCGTTTGCTTCCGGGTATGTTGCACCGGAAAAGTATGCGGAGCGGTTTGCAGACTTCAAGTTGAAAGTATCTGCTGCCGAGACAGCCGGTTTGGATACGGCTCTTTCGTTTCGTGAGAAGGTTGAAAATTACCGCAACCGGTTGATAAAATCGTATCTGACAGATACGGCTGTCATTGAAAATGAAGCCCGCCGGTTGTATGATAAAATGAAAGCCGGTCATCATGCGGGACGCGTCCGTGTGAGTCATATTTTTAAGTATCTTCCTCAAAATGTATCCGGTCATGCATTGCGTAAAGCAGTTGCCGGCATGGACTCCATTTACGAATATCTCCAGAGGAATCAGACACCCGAGGCTTTTGATGCCTGCGTAAAACGTTTTCTGATGAGAAACAGCCATTTTGGGTGAGTTGGCTGCAAATGCCGGTAGAGTTTGAGAATGTAGCTTTTGAGTTATCGGCAGGCGAAGTGTCCCAACCTTTTTTACGCCGCAAGGCATTCATATTGTGAAAGTTATTGAGCGAATGGAAATGCCGTCTTTTGACGATGTGAAGAATGGAATGGAGGTTTGTCGGGCTTATCGCCACGAGACTGATTGGGGAGTTGAAGCACAGGTGGAGAAGCTGAAGAAAGAATATGGGTATGCTCCCGACAAAACGGGTATGGACGACTGATACGTACAGGACAAACAAAACGTACGCTGTTTACATTGGCAGGAAAGAGCTATACGGGAAATGACTTTATCCGTTTTGCAGCAGCATATCCGGCTGGTATACGCAGGCAGCTGGATGCTTTTGTAATGAAAACTGTACTTGATTATGAAAATGTATGTTTGGAGCGGAAATATCCGGAATTACGTTATCAGGTGGAGGAGTATAGGAACCGCTTGTTGCTGGATAAAATCACCGGACAGGAAATCCAGAAACGAATCGGGCCAGATGAGGCCGGTCTGCAAACTTATTTTGAAAAACATCGTTCCGACTATCAGTGGAGGAAACAGCGGTATAAAGGTATTGTTCTGCACGGAGTAAGCAAACGTATTGTCAAACAAGCCCGTAAATTTTTGAAGAGTCTGCCGGAAGAAGAATGGAAAGATGCGATTCGGTTGACTTTCAATGCCGGTGCACAGCCTCAGATACAGGCGGAGCAGGGAACATTCGCTTCCGGTGACAATGTATATGTCGATGATTTAGTGTTTAAGGGCAAGGACGCAGCGCCTATGGTGTCATTCCCTTTTACTGCCGTGCTGGGTAAGAAGGTGAAAGCGCCGGATGACTATCGGGAAGTAAAAGACAGGGTGGTTACTGATTATCGGAATTGTCTGGAGAAGCAGTGGATAACCCGTTTGCGCACCTCGGCTAAGGTTGAAATTAACCAAGAGGTTTTAAAAACCGTTAATAATCACTGATGCAACCGATTAAAGCCGTATCTTCGTACCTTAAAATGTAGTAAATATCAGCTGGTAATGCGAACAACCTGTTTGGGACTTTTAATCCTTCTTTTCTGTGGCTCGTGCAAGGAACAGCACGATCATGGAGGGCGAACACCGTTAGTGGAATTGGATGGTAACTTCCTTTACCATGAAGACCTGCAGGCGGTGCTTCCCGCAGGGTTGTCGAAAGATGACAGCCTGTTGTTTGCGGAGCATTACATCCGTAACTGGGCAGAAGATGTGCTGTTGTATGAGAAGGCGCAGAGTAATATTCCCAACAGCGGAGAGATTGACAAACTGGTGGAGAATTACCGGAAGGCGTTGATTATGCATGCATACCAGCAGGCGCTGATAAACCAAACTCTTTCTGAAGAATTTCGGAAACGGAACTGGCTGATTATTATGAGAAGCATCAAGAGCTTTTTAAGGTGGAGAGTCCTTTGATAAAGGGATTGTTTATCAAAGTTCCCCTCACAGCCCCTCAACTGGGCAGTGTTCGCCGTTGGTACAGGACCGAAAACCGCGAGGCCGTAGAGCATCTGGAAAAATACAGTCTGCAGAATGCCGTGAAGTACGAGTATTTTTATGACAAGTGGGTTCCGATAACCGAAGTGATGGACTTGATGCCGCTGAAAGTGCCCGATGCCGGAGAATATCTGAATAAGAACCGCCACGTGGAACTGAAAGATACGGCTTTTCATTATTTTCTGAATGTGAGCGATTATCGTGCTGTGGGAGAACAGGAACCGTATGAGTTTGCCCGTAGTCAGGTGAAGGATATGATGCTGAACATGAAGCAGGTGAATTTTATGAAGCAGGTGAAAGAAGATTTGTATCAGCGTGCGGAGAAAAAGATAAAATTAAGTATTATTAGTATAAGATACCAAGAATGAAGATGTGTATGAACTTTAAGTTTGTAGTTTTATTTGCCTTGACGCTGTTAGCCGGTTCTACCGTTTATGGACAAGACAATGTGATTGACGAGGTCGTGTGGGTAGTGGGCGACGAGGCTATATTAAAGTCCGAAGTGGAGGAAGCTCGCATGAGCGCTTTGTACGAAGGACGTAAGTTCGACCGGGACCCCTATTGTGTGATACCGGAAGAGATAGCCGTACAAAAGCTGTTCTTGCATCAGGCGGCACTTGACAGTATTGAAGTTTCCGAATCCGAAGTCATCCAGCGTGTGGATTATATGACAAATATGTATATCAGCAATATCGGTTCACGTGAAAAGATGGAAGAATACTTCAATAAAACTTCCAGTCAGATTCGTGAAACATTGCGGGAAAATGCCCGTGAAGGGTTGAAAGTACAGAAGATGCAGCAGAAACTGGTTGGTGAAATCAAAGTTACGCCGGCCGAGGTGCGTCGTTATTTCAAAGATCTGCCGCAAGATAGTATTCCCTATATACCGACGCAGGTGGAGGTGCAGATAATTACCCAGCAGCCGAAAGTACCTTTGGAAGAAATAGAAAACGTAAAGAAACGCTTGCGCGATTTTACCGACCGTATAACAAAGGGTGAGACCAGTTTCTCTACGTTGGCTCGTATGTATTCGGAAGACCGTGGTTCTGCCATTCGCGGTGGCGAAATCGAGTTTTCCGGACGTGGTATGCTGGATCCGGCATATGCCAATGTTGCTTTCAACTTGCAAGACCCCAATAAGGTCTCTAAAATAGTGGAGTCCGAATATGGTTTTCATATCATTCAGTTGATAGAGAAGCGTGGAGACCGTATTAAAACCCGTCATATATTGCTGAAACCGCATATCCCGGAAGAATCTTTGACAGCAGGTATGGCTCGTCTGGACTCTATAGCCGATGATATTCGTAACGGGAAGTTCTCTTTTGAGGAAGCGGCATCGGTGCTTTCACAAGACAAGGATACACGTAATAATCACGGTTTGCTGCCTAACCCCAATACCAATACCTCCAAATTCGAGATGCAGGAGCTGCCGCCTGAAATTGCAAAAGTGGTAGACAAGATGAAAGTAGGCGAGATTTCTGAAGCATTCACCATGATTCCGCAGAAAACCGGAAAAGAAGAATGTGTCATCGTGAAGTTGAAGAGCCGTACCAATGGACATAAGGCTACCGTTGCCGATGACTACCAGAACCTGAAAGAGATTGTTCTAGAGAAACGTCGGGATGAGATGCTGGACAAGTGGATTCGTGAAAAGCAGAAACACACTTACGTTCGCATCAACGAAAATTGGAGAAACTGTACATTCAAGTATCCGGGATGGATAAAAGACTGATATTTGGTTTGGTATGTTTGTTCGGCGTTTTGTTTGTTGAGCGCGCAGGACAGGAAAAGTGAGCCTGACAAGAAAAAGAAACGTGTGGATTTGCTTTACGCCGATGAGGCGCAGGCGGATCAGCAGTTGCGCTGATGTGCAGGTGCTGATTGGCTCGGTCAGGATGAAGCACGATAGTATGTACATGTTTGTGACAGTGCTCTGATTTACGAGAAAATTAACTCTGTGGAAGCATTCGGTAATGTTCGTATGGAGCAGGGAGACACTTTGTTCATATACGGTGATTACTTGTATTATGACGGTATGTCCCAGCTTGCCATGCTGCGTGAGAATGTCCGTATGATTAACCGCAATACGGAACTTACTACGGATAGCTTGAACTATGACCGTCTGTATAATTTAGGATATTACTTTGACGGCGGTACGTTGACCGATGAAGAAAATGTCCTGACTTCCGAATGGGGAGAATACAGCCCGGCAACCAAACTGGCAGTGTTCAACCATGAAGTGAAATTGGTAAATCCGAAGTTTGTCCTGACTTCCGATACGTTAAAGTACAGTACGGAGTCCAAAATCGCTACGATTCTGGGGCCTTCCGATATAGTTAGTGATAAAAACCATATCTATTCGGAGCGTGGAGAATACAATACCGTATCCGAGCAAGCAGAGCTGTTGGACCGTTCCATTTTAACTAATGAAGGCAAGAAACTTACCGGAGACAGTCTTTTCTATGACCGCAAGCTGGGTTATGGTGAAGCTTTCGATAACGTACAGATGAATGATACGGTAAACAAGAATATGCTTACCGGCAATTACTGTTTTTATAATGAGCTAACCGGTAATGCCATTGCTACCCAACGTGCCGTTGCTATAGACTATTCTCAGGGTGACAGTCTTTTTATGCATGGTGATACACTGCGTTTGGTAACGTACCACATGAATACAGACTCTGCCTATCGTGAAATGCGTGTTTATCACAAGGTGCGTGCTTACCGCACAGATGTGCAGGCAGTGTGCGATTCTTTGGTTTATAATTCCAAGGATTCCTGTTTGACGATGTATACCGACCCTGTTTTGTGGCACGGTGCGCAGCAGTTGCTCGGTGAAGAGGTAAAGGTCTACATGAACGACAGCACCATCGACTGGGCGCACATCATTAATCAGGCGCTGGCTGTGGAACAGAAAGATTCTATCCATTATAACCAAGTGACAGGCAAGGAGATGAAAGCTTTTTTCCAAAACGGAGATATGCGTCGGGTAGATGTGAACGGTAATGTCCTGATTGTGTTCTATCCGGAAGAGAAAGACAGTACAATGATTGGCATGAACTATGCCGAAGGCAGTTTCCTGCGTATTTATCTCAAAGACCGTAAAATGGAAGAAGCTGCCTTGATAGGCAAGTCCAACGGCATATTGTATCCTATGGACCAAATACCGGCCGACAAGATGAAACTTCCTTCATTTGTGTGGTTTGATTATATTCGTCCCTTGAACAAGGATGACATCTTTGAGTGGCGGGGTAAAAAAGCGGGTGAAACATTGCAGAAAAGTGACCGGAAACCTTTAACTTCGCCAAGAGATATGCATATAAAACGAACTAAAAAATAATGCTATGGGAATGTTTGCAATGCGTAAGCGAGGGGATTTCATCATTCATACATTTATGTAGATGAACGGAAAGAGAAACTGGCCAAAATGGAGGAAGATGCCAAACGCGAGTTAGGCATGTTGCCGGAAAAGGAATTTTCGCCCGAAGATATCCGGGGGAAGTTCATTGAAGGCACTACCCATCTGAAACGTCGTAAGGAAAGCGGACGCAGACCGGTGCATCTGGGGGTGATACTGGTGGTTGTGGCATTGCTGATATATTTGTGGTATGCCATTACCAACGGTATTATCTAATTTTTTCTGTACCCTTTATTTCATACTTTATACTTTATACTTTATACTTATCATGAGCGATATCATTCATTTGCTGCCCGATTCGGTTGCGAACCAGATTGCTGCCGGAGAGGTGATTCAGCGTCCGGCGTCTGTCATCAAGGAATTGGTAGAAAACGCGATTGATGCAGAAGCCACAGAAATACATGTTTTGGTAACGGATGCAGGAAAGACCTGCATCCAGGTTATTGACGATGGAAAAGGAATGTCCGAAACGGATGCGCGTCTGTCCTTTGAGCGTCATGCCACTTCCAAGATACGTGAGGCCTCTGATTTGTTTGCGTTACGTACAATGGGTTTTCGCGGTGAAGCGCTGGCGTCTGTTGCGGCGGTGGCGGAGGTAGAGTTGAAAACCCGTCCGGCGGGTGAAGAACTTGGTACGCGTCTGGTTATTGCCGGTTCCAAAGTAGAGAGTCAGGAGCTGTTTCTTGTCCTAAGGGAAGTAACTTTTCAGTGAAAAACCTATTCTTCAATATTCCTGCCCGCCGTAAGTTTCTGAAAGCAAATTCAACGGAATTAAGCAATATTCTTGCCGAGTTTGAGCGCATAGCTTGGTGCATCCGGATGTTGCTTTCTATCTGTATAGTATGATGCGGAGTTGTTCAATTTACCTGTCATGCCGTTGCGCCAGCGCATTCTCGCCATATTCGGTAAGAAGTTGAACCAGCAGTTGCTTTCGGTGGATGTAGACACGACGATGATAAAAGTTTCCCGGTTTTGTGGCAAAGCCGGAGGCATCCCGTAAGAAAGGTGCGCACCAGTATTTTTTGTGAACGGCCGTTATATGCGCCATCCATATTTTCATAAGGCAGTTATGGATGCCTATGAGCAACTGATTCCTGCCGGTGAACAGATATCCTATTTCATCTATTTCGAGGTAGACCCTGCGAATATAGATGTAAACATTCATCCTACAAAGACGGAAATCAAGTTTGAGAACGAGCAGGCTATTTGGCAGATACTTTCAGCGGCTGTGAAAGAATCGCTTGGAAAATTCAATGCTGTACCGTCCATAGACTTTGATACAGAGGGCATGCCTGACATTCCGGCATTTGAGCAGAGCCGTCCCATCGAACCGCCTAAGGTGCATTATAATGCGGACTTCAATCCTTTCAAGACTTCCTCTGCCTCTTCTTATAGCAGCGGAGGAAGTTATCCGCGCCAAGCGTAGAGTGGGAGGGGCTGTATTCCGGTTTGGAGAAAGCAAGTAGAATGAATGAGCCTGTCGAGGAAGAACCGCTTGCTTTCGAGGAGGCGGTTTCCGCTGTAACGGAAGCCGTTGAGCCCGCTTCCCAATCTTCTTCTTTGTATTCCGGTGATTCTTCTTCCATGGAGAAGGGGGCACAGCATTTGCAATTCAAAGGACGTTTTATCCTTACTTCCGTAAAATCCGGTCTGATGTTGATAGATCAGCACCGTGCGCATGTCCGTGTGCTGTTTGACCGGTACATGACTCAAATTCGCCAAAGGCAGGGAGTATCTCAGGGTATGTTATTTCCGGAACTGATTCAATTGCCGGTTTCCGAAGCTGCGGTGCTGGAAAGTCTGTCGGACGATTTGGCGGCAGTCGGTTTCGACCTCAGTCCTTTAGGTGGCGGCAGTTACGCTATCAATGGCATTCCTTCCGGCATCGAGGGGTTGAATCCGGTGGAACTGGTGCGCAATATGGTACACACCGCCATGGAGAAAGGCAGTGACGTCAAGGAAGAAGTCCGGACAATCCTTGCGCTGACACTGGCGCGTGCAGCAGCTATCGTTTACGGACAGGTGCTGAGCAATGATGAGATGTCCAATTTGGTAGACAGCCTTTTTGCCTGTTCCACGCCCAGCTATACGCCTGATGGCCGTACGGTGCTTTCCACTATCAGGGAAGAGGATATTGAAAAGTTGTTCCAGAATGATGATTTGTACATTATTTATCCATAACAATTAAAAAAAATCTTTTTTTCAGAACCTTTTAGTCTTGTCGGCGTTAATTAATCAGTTTGAATGATAAAGAATTTAATTAACCAAC
>ENA-OQAS01000343-OQAS01000343.1-human-gut-metagenome-genome-assembly--contig:-NODE-343-length-24594-cov-2.315527_pt1 | contig 24594 bp, 24 predicted proteins | sample MGYA00242733_ERZ504523 | MGnify/ENA primary metagenome ERZ504523 (study PRJEB26092, sample SAMD00036239) | human gut metagenome | host: Homo sapiens | study: EMG produced TPA metagenomics assembly of...
TCTCTTTTGGACAGTATATGCAAATTATCTTTTTATTAAGATTTTATTATTTTCACTGTTCCATATTTTTCCCCAGAAAATTTGCAGCTGTGGCAGACAATGCTTTCAACAGTCCAAGTGTTTCCTTTTGTCCGCTGTTATCTGCCAGAATCACAGCACCCTGACAGTCTCCATTGCACAGAATACTTGAAAGCACAATTCCCTTCGGAAGGGTTGACATTGTTTTTTTTGTAATGGAGCAGGCCTGTTCTTCTCCTGTTTTCACAACTGTGCTGCGCTTTTCAATCATTCTTCCATTTCTTCGCTCAGCTGTTCCCCCTCAACTTCCTTTTTCCCGGTTCCCGCTGCTGCGATCACATATTCCCGATCCGTAATGCAGACCAGAGCCTCTGTGGTCTGTGCCAGTGCCTGTGCATAACTTCGTGCAAACTCGCCCAGTTCCCCAACCGGTGAGTATTTTTGAGCATAATTTCGCCCTCCCGGCTTGTAAAAATCTCTAGGGGATCCCCCTCCCGGATGCGCAGTGTCCTGCGAATTTCTTTCGGAACCACAATTCTTCCCAGATCATCGATTCTGCGCACAATTCCAGTTGCTTTCATATGATAAATTTCCTCCTGTTTTCCAGATTACTTTCCATATTCATGTTGTATGGGTATATGCCGGAATCCCAGAAAAATTATGCACAGAAAACAAAGCATTTTACTTGAAAAAACGTTCATCCCGTCATACAATAGAATTAGCTTTCACATAGGAGAAACGTATTATGGATTATAATGAAAATGAATTTAAGGCCAAGGCCAATATCAAAGCCAGACGCATCTGGCTTGTATTTGCCCTTCTTCTTAGTGCAAACTACGGCACAGATGTATCCCAGGGTGGGTATCCTTCCACAAATTTCATCATTTTTTTAATACTGTGCTGGGTTCCTTTTTTTGCCGGTGATCTTCTTTTGCGCATCAGGGGAAAGGCTGATGACCGCTATCGGTATGCGCTTGTCGTCGGTTACGGTATTTTTTACACGTTCCTGATCTGCACCACCGATTCACCGATTGCCTTTACCTATATTCTTCCGGTTGTCAGTCTTCTGGTTCTTTACAAAGACCGGAAATTTATGGTGGGATGTGCAATCGCCAATATCGCCAGTGTCATTGTCAGTGTCATTTATCATCTGGTCGTTCTCGGTCAGAATACTGCAACGGACCAGAAAAATTATCAGCTGCAGATTGCCTGTCTCCTGCTCTGTTATATCGGCTATATCATGTCTATCCGCCATCTCATCGAATCCGATGGTGCACTGACAAACAGTATCAAAGCCGATTTAAAACGGGTTGTTACAACTGTTGAACAGGTTAAAACCGCCAGCAATACCATCATGGATGGAATCACCGTTGTCCGCGAACTTGCCACGGAAAACAAACATGGTTCTGACATTGTCGTAGACGGAATGAACAAACTGACCGACCATAACGGCCAGCTGCAGTCCCGGACAGCCTCCTCGCAGGAAATGACAGGAGATATTAATTCCCAGGTACAGAATGTTGCTTCCATGATCAATGATATGGTATCCCTGACTGCGGAATCCGGCAAACATGCAAAAACAAGTTCCGTTGATCTGGAGAGTCTGGTACAGACTGCCGGAACGATGGCAGATCTGTCCAATGAGGTAGAACATATTCTGGACGCTTTCAAGGCAGAATTTGAAACCGTAAAACAGGAAACCGGAACCATTGACAGTATTTCCAGCCAGACCAATCTGCTGGCACTTAATGCTTCCATTGAAGCTGCCCGCGCAGGGGAAGCCGGAAAAGGATTCTCCGTCGTTGCGGAACAGATCCGCAAGCTGAGTACCGAAACCAAAGATTCTTCCGGACAGATCAGCGAAGCACTCTCGCGGCTGGATGAAATTTCAGGAAAAATGACTTCTTCCATTGAAGAAACCTTAAAACTTATTCAGGTCACTCTGGAAAAAGTAACCCAGACCGGTGAAAATGTAAATAAAATTACACAGGATTCTTCTCTTCTGGGTGAACACATCCAGACAATTGATTCTGCCATGAAAGAAGTGGAATCTTCCAATCGTCAGCTGGTAGAAAATATGGAACAGGTATCTTCCATCGTGGAAACCATGACCACATGCATCAGTGATTCCGATGAAACAAGCAAACGCATGCTCAGCAAATATGAGGAAAGTGCTTCCAACATCAATAACATAGAAAATGTAATTCAGGAGCTGATGTGTGAACTGGGCATCGGTGGTTTCATGGGTCTGGATGATATTCATGCCGGTATGAAAGCAAAAGTTATTCTTCCAAAACATCTGGAACGCATGGAGTATCACGGAGAAGTCAGATCTGTTGCGGAAATAGTATTTCCCTGATTTTGTCTGACAATCCACAGTTAAACGGATCCGAAACCTGTAAGGTTCAGGTCACGGTTGACAATGTTCTCTACTGTTGGGATCAGGCGCAGATACAGCTGACACGGCATCCGGTTCCCATGCCTATGTATTGCAGCTTTCCGCACGTCCGGAAATCAAAAACCGCCGGAAATACCCACGGGCAGATGTGTCCAATCCATGTACCATCACGCTGAAAGATTCCGACACAACGTTCTCCGGTCAGCTTGACAATATCAGTGCCAATGGATTTGCATTTCTGATCCGGGATCCGTTTTTCATGGATCACAAACATGCAGATGTTGCTGTCGATATCCAAAATTTTGCCCTTTCGGATCAGTCCCATCTGGAAGGACATGTCATCCGGTGCTCGGATGATGAAGGTGTATATATTGTGGGATGTCAGATGCCGGAAGACAATTATGCAATACGCAATTATGTAGATTCCCTTCTCGGTCAATAAATAAAACAGGGAAAACTTCTATGATTCCATAAAAGTTTTCCCTGTTTTCTTATCATTTAAGCTGTCAGCAAAAGTTTTTCAAACTCTTCTTTGGGAAGCGGTCTCGAATAGTAATATCCCTGAATACTGTCACACTTCATCTGTTTGAGGAAATCCACCTGTTCTTCTCTCTCAACACCTTCTGCCGTAACGCACAATCCAAGTTCCTTTGCAAGTAAAATCGTATGTTCCAGCAATCGTTCCCCACTGAAATCCCCGATGTAATCAATCAGACTTTGTCAATTTTTAACGTATCGAACATTTCATGTTCAGTGTTGCAAGGGAAGAATACCCCGATCCAAAATCATCTACAAGCAATGGAAAACATTGTCATGGAACTTATCTGCCAGCCCCTTGATATTGTCATTGTCAATTGCTGCGCTCTCTGTAATCTCAATCGGAACCAGATGGGTTTTTACTCCGATTTCATCAGCGATCTGCTGATACCGGCTGACCACACTGTCAAAATACAGACTCGCCCTGGACAGATTGATGGATACCGGAATAATCTCCTTTCCCTGTTTCTGCCATTCTAACTGCTGCATACATACTTTTCGGAAAACATACTCATCCAGAACTTTTATCAGTCCGTCTCTCTCAAACAACGGAATGAATTTGCCGGGTGGAATAACATTTCCCTTTTCATCTCTCCAGCGGATCAGACCTTCTGCCCCTACCATCCGCTCTGTTTCCGGATCATATTTCGGCTGATACCACACCTCAAAACAGTTATTTTCCAGAGAATGTTTAAATTCATCCTCCATGGCTTTATCTTCAAGCATGCGGATCGTATCTTCATGGCTGTAAAACTGATAGCTGATATCTTTGCGATCCTTGATCTGATTCTTGGCAAAATTTGCTTCGCTGTATACCTTCTTCCACTTTGGAATCCGGTTTCCACTTCGTCACTCCAAAATAAGGGATCAGCTTCGGAACCTTCAGTCTTTCCGACAATTCTGCCAGTATGGTCTCCAGCTGCTGTAACTGCCGGATCGTCTTTTCCTGATCCTTTCCACTACTGTAAATCACAAAACGGTCTGCATTGATATGTCCTGCCAGATCATCTTTTTCCAGTATCCCCTGAATACACTTCCAGATTCCTTTGAGTGTTTCATCCCCTTTGATAATTCCACAGATCGAATTGATAATTTTAAAGGAGTGGATGTCCATGGACACCAGATATCCCGGTTGCCGGAAATCCCGGATTTTCTTCTTAAAACTTTCGTAATTATTTCCACCGGTTACACTGTCCACATATGCCATGCGCTCAAGTTCCCTCTGTTTTTCGGAACTGATATCGGAAAATCCTGCTACCATCCGGTGCAGCTGTCCTCCATCCGATGTATTTACAAATTTTGCACGGCAGTATTCTACTTTCCCATCCCGCACAATCCGGTAATCATACTGATATGCTTTTTTCATGCTCAGCTGCTTACGGAGATTTTCAATGGAGGTCTCATACAGCATTGTCTCACGGTCTTCGGTAAGGACAACCTTCCCCACATATTCTGCCATGATAGCTTCATATCCCGGAATTTCCTTAAGCGTATCATTGAGCACAGAGCGCACTGCGGAGTTCACCTTATATGCATATACCTTATCATGATCCACATCTACATAATATACACTGTTAAAATTGCTTCCCAGTGCCTGAATAATCTCATTCTGGCGTGTGTCTGCCCTGATCTGTTCGATCAGACCCAATACATATTCCGGTTGTTTCTGTGAACCGCCCTGAATCCTCCCCATAGAGATCTGATATACCATGTCTTTTCCCGAAGACTGAATCTTTGCACTTACCGTCTTTGCGCCATGGTCAATATCCTGAAACAGTTTTAACAGTTTTTCTTTTTCCATAATTCTGTCCATGAGGATACTATGCTCCAGATCCGCAGCATTCTCAACGATTCCCATGTGACGGACTGCAAACTCTGATGGTCTGATCCTGTGTTCTTTGGGATAATAGTAAAAAAATACTTTCCCCATTTTGCCAGAATCTCCTGAATCTCTGTTGATATATCCCTGCACTTCTTCTGATCGATTTTTCTACCATAGGCCTGCCTTTCCCTGGTAAACTGTAAATATTGTCTGATTATTTCTGTACAAATATACTATAGCATAAACTATTTTCCTCGTAAAGGTAGTAAATTTTCACAAAAACACACGAAAAGCGCATGCAACAGAGATGTCACATGCGCTTTCCAACTACACAGCATTCGCTTATGTTCTATTTTATTTTACGGTTTCTACCTTAATCACATTCGTATTTCCTACTTTGCCATTGATCAGACCACCGGTCAGAACAACAGCATCTCCGGTCTGTAATGAAAGTACTTCTTTTGCCTTTTTCATTGCATGGTAGAACATAACTTCCATCGAACTGAATTCCTCGCAGAGAACCGGAGTTACGCCCCAGCTTAAGTTCAGTTTCCGCCATACCTTCTCGGAAGTCGTCATTCCGATGATATCTACCGGACAACGGAAACGGCTGACCATACGTGCGGTAGTTCCGCTGAGTGTACTTGCGACAATACATTTTGCCTGGACATCAACTGCCATCGCACAGGTTGCATGCGAAATAGCATCCTGAATGCTTCTTGTCTCAAAATCAGAAGTGCGGAAACGCTTGGTATATTTGATCTGGGATTCTGTATACTCAGCAATCTCTGCCATGTTCCGCACGGCATCTACCGGATATTTACCGGCAGCCGATTCTCCGGACAGCATGATCGCGGATGATCCATCGTATACCGCATTTGCCACATCGGAAAGCTCTGCACGTGTCGGACGCGGATTGTGAATCATGGACTCGAGCATCTCGGTCGCGGTTATGACACGTTTTCCGAGCATACGGCACTTACTGATCAGATACTTCTGAACCGCAGGCACTTCCATGCCCGGGATTTCGACTCCGAGATCTCCACGGGCAATCATGACACCATTGGCAATCTCACAGATTTCTTCAATGTGCTCCACACCCGAACGGTTCTCAATCTTTGCAATAATATCAATATCTTCGCCGCCGTTCTCGTCAAGGAATTTACGCATATCCTCGACATCTTTCTTTACGGAGACGAAAGATGCTGCAACGAAATCCACGTCGTTTTTGATACCAAACAGCAGGTCTTTCTTATCCTGCTCACTCAAAAATGCATGATCCATGACCTTGTTCGGAAAATTCATGCTCTTTTTATCCGACACCTCGCCTCCGACAAGAACCTTACAGATGGCATCCGGTGCTTTCAGCTTTTCTACTTCCAGAATAATCAGACCATTGTTGATCAGGACATGATCTCCCACCTTCAGATTGTTGATCAGATTCTTGTAGGTTACGGAAACTCTCTCCTGATTTCCCACAATATCATCCGTTGTCAGTGTAAATGTATCTCCATCTTTTAATGTGATCTTTCCGTTTTCGAAGGTTTTGATCCGGTACTCCGGTCCTTTGGTATCCAGCATGATCGCAATTGGAATACCTAACGCCTTACGCACTTTTTTGATCGTATCAATCTTCTTCTGATGTTCCTCATGGCTTCCATGGGAAAAGTTTAATCTGGCTACATTCATGCCGGCTTTACACATCTGTGTCAGTACAGATTCGCTTTCACTTGCAGGTCCGATGGTACAAATAATCTTTGTTTTTCTCATAATGCTTGTTCTCCTGTCTCTATCCAAATTTTTTTGTATCCCCTGAGTTTCATTCTGTCACACACAGACGGGATTTGCGCGGATATACCGCCCGACGATCAGCCGACGCGCCGGTGAAACAAGAAATTTGGGCTTCGAGGTCAGAATTCTCTGTACCAGCAGCCACTGCTGTGTCATATGGCTCACCGGAAGGAAACGAAGCCCGATTCGCCTGACTTGCGGAACAACGGACGGTTTCCCTTCCCTGAGCACTGTCTGGGAAATGCAAAACTCTCCTGCATCATTCAGGTAATCCTCCGCCTGCCGGTTATGCATACTGCTGCTAAGCACATTGACCTTCTGCTGCATTCCACAGGCATCTGCTACATTCATCTCCACCGGCATGCGAAGCACAAACGCCGCAATGACCACAGCGGAACAGATCAGCACAATATGATGTTTCTTTTTGGTCCGTTTTCCGAAGTGCTTATGCATTTGCAATCACATCTGCCAGAGCTTCCATCGCTGGTAGGTCGGACTCTTTCATGGCGGAACGGATCGTTACCATCGGCTCCACAATGGTAATATTTTTCATGGTTTCCAGAATTCCCTTCATCGTTCTTCCGGCCGTCGGTCCCCAGGTACCGTTCTCAATAATACCTACGGTACGGTTCTGGAATGCCTTGGACTGTAAATGATGCAGGAAGTCCTGCATACATGGGAATACACCGCCATCGTAACTTGCTGCTGCAAGAACCATACGGTCATAACGGAACGCATCTTCCACAACTTCTGCCATATCATCACGGGAAAGATCCATGACAGAAACTTTCTCTACTCCTTTGGCACGCAGCATCTCAGCAAATTTCCGTGCTGCTTTTGCAGTATTTCCATGGATCGATGCATATGCTACAAGAACACCCTTATCCTCCGGCTTATAGCTGCTCCAGGTATCATATAATCCAATGTAATAACCAAGATTTTCATTTAATACCGGACCATGCAGCGGACAGATCGTCTGGATACCCAGTCCTGCTGCTTTCTTTAACAGTGCCTGTACCGGTGCACCGTATTTTCCTACAATATTAAAGTAATATCTTCTCGCTTCACAGGTCCATCCTTCCGGATCTTCATAATCCAGTGCACCGAATTTTCCAAATCCGTCTGCCGAGAATAAAATCTTTTCACTGCTCTCGTATGTTACCATCACTTCCGGCCAGTGTACCATCGGTGCCATATAAAAATTCAGCGTATGGGTACCGAGAGACAAAGACTCTCCTTCTGCCACTGTAATTTTATGGTTCTCATCCACAGGAAGCTCGTCAAAAAACTGTGGAAGCATGTGAAATGTCTTGGCATTTCCCACCAGGGTCACTTCCGGGAAAAGCTCTACCAGACGTCCGATACTTCCGGCATGATCCGGCTCCAGATGGGAAACTATCAGATAATCCACTTTCCGTCCGTCTAATGCGGCCAGCAGATTCTTCTCCCACTGCTCCACACCTCTGGTGTCTACCGTATCCATTAAAGCCACTTTTTCATCCAAAATCAGATAAGAATTATAAGATACACCATGCGGAACCACATACTGGCTCTCGAACAGGTCAATTGTCTTGTCATCTACTCCGATATACTTTACTGCTTCAGAAATTGTTACACTCATTTGTTTCTCCCTCTCTTTTTGTTTTTATTTATGTATTATGATGCATACATATCATTTTCCTCTTCACGCTCTAAATCCTCCGGACTCATATAGCGGCGGAACAGGCGCTCTAAAATAAAATCAAATACAATCGATGCAACTGCCGGAATCACCACAAGCAATACCGGTATGATATAAACCGATAAAACCGATGCAACTAAAATCACCAGCAGCAGCAATGCCCATGGCAGATGCCTTATCATCAGCAGAAATGCATTTTTCAATGTCTGCTTTACGGTATTTTCAAATCTTGCAATATATGGGAATAAAAATGCGCTCCACATAATCGCAACAGCAATCATAACCAGAAAGAAATAGAAAAATGCGCCCTTCATACTGCCGGTTTTTAATACCTGATAGGTGATATAGCATCACAGCCCAGAACAATCATAACGGCCAGCCATATAAGATATGGCAGTGTTGCAGCCTTAAAGTTGTCCCTGAACGCTCCGAAAAAGGTTCTTGTGGTATATCCGCGGTCACCGCGGATGGATTTATGTACCGTGTAATACAGCGCGGTGGTCGATGCCCCGATCGTAAAAACCGGAATGCAGCAGATCACCCATAAAATGCTGACCCACACGCAGTCCACAAGTTTTCCCAGCATCTGAAATACAATATTATCCCAATTAAATTTCACGCTTATTCCTCCAGTCGCCCAATAATTTCTTCTGCGATTTCTTCTTTTGTTTTTCTATCCGTAGCTACGAGAATGTCTGCAGCCGCCTCATACTTTGGCCGGCGTGCTTCCATCAGTTCAGAAATGTATGCAACATTCATATGACCGTTTAAAAGTGGACGATCCGTACTGTTTTTTACACGTTCGTATATGGTCTGCGGTGTTGCCGTAAGAAATACGATTCTTCCCCCATCCCGCATGCAGTCTACATTTTCCTGTCGCATTGCCACACCGCCTCCACAGGATACGATTGTCGGCTCCTGCTGGTTTAGTGACTGGATCAGTTTTGTCTCAAGCTCCCGGAAATAAAGTTCTCCGTATGTTTCGAAAATTTTGCTGATCGGCATTCCCTGTTCTTTTACGATACGCTCGTCCATCTCCACAACCGGATAACCCAGCTTTTGCTTTATCGCACGTGCAATCGTGCTTTTACCGGCTCCCATAAAACCGATCAGGAATATTTTTCTTTTCTTTATTCATGAAAAAAAATTTCTCCTTCACTTCTTCTACCGGCATATCCATACCTGTATATAACCGGAATGCAGCAACTCCCTGCCACAGAAGCATTCCCTTACCTCCAATACAGGTACATCCTGCTTCTTTTGCTTCCCGCAACAGTTTTGTCTCTGCCGGATTATAAACCGCATCACATACAACCAATCCCGGGCGAAATACAGATAAATCTTTTACCACACTCTGGTCATCCATCGGTTTCATACCAACGATCGTCGCATTTGCAAAAATGTCACTGGATGTGATCTCCTCTGTCATCTTTGCCGTATCCGCAATGTCATATACATTGACAACAATTCCCGGCACTGCTTTTCGGATCTTTTCTGCGGTCTGAAGAGTACGCTCAAAAAATGCATCCTTAATATTGAAAATCGTGATCTCTCTGGCTCCATCTAATGCACATTGTACCTGAATGGCTGTCGCAGCTCCGCCACCGCCTGCGACCGTGATCTTTTTTCCTTTAATATCTACGCCATGGTCTTTGAGGTTGTGTACAAAGCCTTCTCCGTCCGTGATATATCCGGTCAATCTGCCGTCATCGTTGACAATTGTGTTTACAGCTCCGATAATCTGTGCTGCCGGAGACAGCTCATCCACATACTTTGCCGCCTCGGTCTTATCCGGCATCGTCACATTGATTCCACGCATATGAAACAGTTTCACCGCGTCAAGTGCTTCTTTTACCTGATCTTCTTTTACATCAAATGCAACATATGCATAATCCAGCCCCAGCTTTGCAAAGCTGTAATTGTACATTGCCGGGGAACCGGAATGTCCTACCGGCGAACCGATCAGTGCAAGTAACCCTGTATGTCCTGAAATTCTTTCTTCCATCTTTTTTCTCCTGTCCTTGTATGTTGGTTATATGATACCATAACTTTTTAAATTAAGTACAACAATTCCAGTGGTCTTTGAATAAGTACCTGTGCTCTGTTTTTACGAAGGAACTCCGCATCGCGGAATCCCCACATGACCGAAACACATGGAAGTCCCGTGTTTTCCGCGGTCTGAATATCCACCTCGGAATCACCTACATAAATGGCCTTCTTCGTGTCCGTTTTTAAAATTTTCATGGCTTTTTGTACCATATCGGGTGCCGGTTTTTTTGCCACACCTTCCATCTCACCGATTGCCGTAGTCATATAACCCCGGAAAAAACGTTCATCCAATTCTTTTACTGCCGAGTCCAGCTTATTGGATACAATTGCTGTCTTCACTCCGCGCGCCTTTAATTCAGTCAAAAGATGCATGATATCCGGATATGGCTTTGTATGATCCAGACAATGCTCCCCGTAATATTTTTTAAATTCCGCAAATGTCTCTTCAAACTTCGGGTTTTTCTCCCCATCCGGCACGGCACGCACCATCAGCATGCGCACCCCGTTTCCTACATATCTGCGCACCTGATCCAGCGTACAAGTCGCATATTCTGTGACTCCAATGCCGCGTTGGTAGCGTTTTTTAAATCTTCCAACGAATATAACAAGGTTCCGTCCAGATCAAAGATCACACTTTTTTGCTCTTCCTGCTCACCGGAATCCCGATAGATTTCTTCAAACAGATCTTTACGCATAATCCGGATATTGTTGATCGTATCACTGCTGTCAACCATGTAATCTCCAACCCGGCCAAGTGTATACTGTTCGTTTTCATCTTTATCCCGGAACAGTTTTACCTTGCGCTCCAGCCTGCGTGCACGAACAATTGTAGTTCCCTTTGGCACGCAGACCTTTGCACATTTCATCGGTTCTACGATGATTCCTTTCTCTACATCTTTGATGGTAGGTTCATACTCTGCATTTCTCAGATCAAACTTCCAATCCGTGTAAATCCGGAATTCTTCCATAAAAGCCTCTTCATTACGAAAGAAACATTCCCCTTTCGGTCCAATGATAAAAACAATTCCTGCTTCCACTGTAGCTTTCATATCTCCCTGCAGAGTCCGCACAGTCACCTGCGTTCCCTCCGCAAAGAGATCCGTTGCCCGGACATATCCCCACGGAACGGAGCGTCTGCAGTACGTCTTTGCATCCTCTGCCTCTATTCTGCAATCCTGTGCATACACAATATCGGTATTTCCCATATAGTCCCGCATACGCTGCTCGATAACAGATTTAATACCCGAAGCTGCCGGCTGTTCATGTCTTCCCTGTGCATCATACTCCATGCGCGGTGCAAAATGATGTTCTTTGCAAAACTTTAAATATTCCTGTGTCATCAATTCCATCGGAATCAGGCCACCCGCTTTTTCCAGATGTCCTCCGCCGGAACCAATTCCTTTGCACAACTCTGCCGCAAGTTCACTCGCCTTGACTTCTTCACACAGCTTCTCACTGAAAACTTCACACCTTCTGGTTGCAGATTAAATGCCACACAGATATCAATCGCATCCACTTCCAGTACCAGATCGGAAATCAGTCCGAGAATATTCGGATCACACTGCCCCACTTTTACAATCGCGGCATGAAATTCTTCTACATAATCCGTATGAAGAAGTGCTGCTCCAGCAACTTCCAGTTCTTCCAGCGAAAGATTGGCATTGCGGAGTTTCCTCATGATTGCCGGGTCAAAGTTTGCCTCGTCACGCAGATCCCGGTCTAGCGGATGTACAATTTCCGTCAAACTTCCGGTATCCGTATATAATCCATAATACAGTGCTGTTGACAACTCACGATTACCCCGTACATCAAATCCTTCTGTTTTGAGCATATTCCAGACCAGTGTCGAGCACGCGCCCAGATTAGAACGCACCTCGGAAAGCTCTGGTAATTCCGTGCAGATCCGGTGATGGTCAATTACAGCAATATGTTCTGCTTCAAACACTGCAGAATTTCCGGAATGGTACTGGCAGTCCACCATCACCAATAACTCTGGTTTGTGCAGATAATCCACATGCTCGATTGGTATTTTCAGATCCCGGATCAGCATCACCAGATTCGTTTTCCGGATCACATTCTGCCTCCGTAAATCAGACGTGGTTCTTTTCCTTTGGATTTCAAATACAGATAGACCCCAAATCCACATGCAATGGTATCTGCATCCGGATTGTCATGGCACTGTATTACAATATTGTCATACGCTAATAACTCACTCAGTTTCATCTTAATTCCCCTTGCCTGATTGTTCTACTTGCTTTTTAGATTATATGGGAAGAAAAAGCTGCTGCGGTTCTTTTTGTCAAACATCGAATTATATTGCAGCATATGATACTTTTCAATCCATTCTTTTTCTTCTCCCTCGGCCTCATCGATATGCAAATAGCAACCTTTACTTTTGGAATAATAGCCTCTGGAATTGATGGCTGGAACAACCTCCTGCATATCTGCCAGAAACTTATTGTATGCCGGAAGCTCAATTCAGCCCGTTCCAGTGCCATGGTAGACAGATAATCAAGACTGGTAATGTCTACCGTTTCTTCCGGTGTATCATAATTGGTCCAGATAAAAAACGGAACTGTGTACAGTTTTTCCAGCTCATCTTCCGTCAGCCCTGTGAGTCCTTTTCCATTCAGAATCGGATAAAAATTACTGTTTAAGCTTGGCTGATGATCTCCAAAGAAAATGATTTCTACCGGATCATCTACCTTTGAAAAATAACTGATCAGGTTTTTTACTGCCTCATCACTCTCGTGTACCAGGGACAGATACTGGTTGGCATCCGTATAAGAACGTCCAACTTTATAATAATTCTCCGGAAAATTGTCATAGGTTTCCGTATAACCACCGTGGTTCTGCATGGTAATTCCCATAAAGAACAGTTTTTCATTATTTTTACGGTTTTCATAACGCTTGATAATCTTATCATACAGTTCCTGGTCGTAATATATTCCCGCAGGATCTTTGTCTGGTCAAAATAATCAATAAAGTGCATTTCGTCAAACCCGATATGCGGATACACCAGATTCCGGCTCCATCCGGTTTCATAATATGGATGCATGGCAATGCACGTATACCCGTCATCTTTCAGATTTGACACAATCGTTGTCGGAGTATCACTGATATACTGCTGATAAACAACGGATCCCATCGGAAGAAATGCCATGGAATTTCCGGACATAAATTCCCACTCCGAATTAGGAGTCTTCGCGCCAAATACCGACGAAAGTGCATATCCCTTCGTTGTATTCTCTTTCAAAGAATCGATAAACGGTGTGAGCGGCATGTTGGTCTGCAGATCCCCCAACACACTCAGATCGGAAAACGATTCATTCATAATGGCAATGATCGTCGGATTTTTTGCTTTTTCATTTGTTGTGCTGTAATCCTTTTTATCGGATTGATAGGTTTTCTCCAGTTCTTTGATCTTATCTTTGGAATATCCTTCCGGAGCAGAAATAAAACTGTCACGAATCCCCAGTACGTAATTCAACAGATATCCATTGCGATAAGTTCCCTTCTGTTCCCACGTCTCTGTGTTTACATCATAAGCATTTGCTGCAATGATCACACAACTTAAGGCAATCGCCATCACAGAAATTACCCGCATCTGAATTTTTCCGGTAAACCGGACATGCCATTTGCGGACAAAAGCAATAAACAATGCTGCCAGAAAGATCACATATACTCCACGATCGTTCAATTGCAATTTATAATTTCCCGCCACACTCAGACCGGTTCCAATGGATCTGATATCGGAAAACGTAAATTCATTTCCGCGGAACAGATATACAAAATAGTCTACAAATCCAAACGAAAGCAGCGACACATGGGCAATGATGCAGGTCAGCCCACTGTTGTTCGTAAAAATCTGCACAACAAAATAGACAATCAGACAGCAAAGCACATTTAAAAAGAGCTTCTCGTACGTTGTCCTCGTAAAGTTTTCAGGATCAAGCAGCATATACTGTATCGAAAAAGTGGTGAGACAGGAACCTCCGATAAACAGAATCAGTGTCCAGAGCCACGGACACCGGTCATCCAGTTCCAGATGCAGACTTTTACCAGATAGTACAAAAATCCATATGCGATCAATGCAACGATGGAAAATCAATGGTCACATACATTACGACTGCCAATATAATTGCAATCGCCGCCCAGATGTTATTTTTTTTATCGTATTGAAGTTTGATTTTAAATTTTGGTTTCATGCCATTACAATACAACAAAATTCCCGGCATGTAAACCGGGAATCCTGTCTGAAATCTTAATTTTGTGTGAATTATTTCTTTTTGAAGTTTGTGTATCCCTTCTGCTTATATGGATGTGCAGCCCAGAGTTTATCTGCTGTTTCTTTCCAATCCTTTGCGTAATCTACGCACTTTCCACACAGATGCTCAACCGGCTCCTCCTGTTCTACATCTGTAGAATGAGCTCCGGTCTCATGAACCATCTTCTGTAAAATCTCCGGATTCTCAAGCATCGGACATGGACGAAGCATGTTTTCGTTGAATGGCTGGTTATCACGGTAAGCCATAAACAACGGCTGCTTCAGACACTCAAGCAGGGATTTCTCGCGGATGTTTGCTCCAGAGTAGTGAATAAATACACATGGCTCTACATCACCCTTCGGGTTAATATGACAGTAGTTACGTCCTCCGGCGATACATCCTCCAACATATTCTCCATCGTTCTGGAAATCCATAACGAAGATTTCTTTTCCACCTTCAAATCCACGAACTTCACGCAGTCTGTGGTAAATATATTCTCTCTGCTCCTTGGTCGGCATTAGTTCCGGTGAAGCCTTCATTCCTACCGGCATCAGATGAAAATACCATGCGAAACGGCTTCCATGCTCGATCAGAAGATCAAAGAACTCATCACTGGTAACCGCATCCATATTCTTGCTTGTATAACATACACTGTTTCCAAAGATCAGTCCGTTCTCATGTAACAGATCCATTGCGTGAAGGACTTTATTGTATACACCTTCACCGCGGCGGAAATCGTTTTGCATCCTCAAATCCCTCAAGGGAAATAGAAAGAGAAAGGTTTCCTACACGCTTCATATCCTCGCAGAATTTCTCATCTACAAGTGTTCCGTTTGTGTAGCAATGGAATGCACAATCATTGTGCTTCTCACACAGACGGATAATATCAGCCTTGCGCACCAATGGTTCTCCACCGGTCATCATATAAAAATATACGCCCAGTTCCTTACCCTGTGTAACAATGTTGTCTAACTCATCAAATGTCAGATTTAATTTATGACCATACTCTGCTGCCCAGCATCCGGTACAATGGAGGTTGCATGCACTGGTCGGTCCATAAGAATGAGCCACGGAATATTGCAGTTCTCAATTTCTCTCATTTTACGAATCTTCTTGGTTCCTGCAAACGCTGCCTGATATCCAAGATTCAGTGCTGTCATCTTGGCAACATGCGGATCTGTCTCATCCAGAAGACGATTTACATAACGCATCCACTTGCTGTCCGGATTCTGAATCATTTTCTTTGCGCCTTCGTATGCCTCAGAACGGAAATTGCTTCCCATAAACTTCTGTGCGAGGTTTACAATATTGAGCAAACCTTTCTCTCTGTCCTTATTCAGACTCTTTAACGTAGCATCGATAGCGAGCGAAAACGCCTGTCTTTCTGCCGCATCTTTTAAACTTGCCATTTTCTTACTCCTCCGTTTTCTTTCTTGTGTAAATAAATCATAAGATATTTCATCCATTGGAAGTATAGTTGTTTTTCCACCGAATGAACATATTCAATCACAAAACCATGTATGTTTGCAATATACAATCTTCTGAAAATGTCTAAAAAAACATGATTTGTGCATTTTTCCAACGATTTTTGGATATAATTTTTGTTGCAGACTCAAAACGTAGTTTTGAATACTACGTGACATTATACCACTATCTTATGTAAAGTCAACCTAAAATATTTACATCTGCTGAAAATTGACCGAAGCAATAAAATATACTATAATGCTGTTGTTTCTTTAAAAAATTGATTATTTACTGAAGATTGGAGTGATTGTATGCCGGGTTTTACCACCCACTATCTGTTTGGCATAGACGCATGCAGACGTCTGACCTCCACATCCATGCACAATATGATCCGACGCGATCACAGCGCATTTGCACTTGGTCTGCAGGGACCTGATCTGTTTTTTTACTATCTTCCCTCTTACCTGATGCATCGAAAAAATATTGGAGATCTGGCACATCGCAAAGATACTGGCCAGTTCTTTGCCAATCTGCTGCAAAGCCGCAAACTTTTTGCAGGGAAAAAACATTCCCTCTCTATTGCAGACGCTTACATCTGTGGATTTATGGGCCATTACACACTGGATTGTACGATTCATCCCTATGTATATGCATTTACAGGCTATAATGCCCAGACCCCACCTTCCAATACGGAATATTTTGGTCAGCATGCTTATTTCGAAACGGAACTCGATTCCGAACTTTTATATGAGAAAAAGCATCTGTATCCTTCCCAGTTTCATCAGAACGCAACGATTCGTCTGACGACGCTCCAGCGGAAAGTCATTGTGCGAATGCTGTGTTACGCATACCGGAACACCTATCCGGATATTTCCGTGAGTGAACTTTTCCTGAGCGGTGCACCATTCTGGATGAAACTTGGAACCCATTTACTGAATGATCCAAGTGGCCAGAAGAAGTATTATCCCGTCTGATCGAGAAAATTTTCCTTGGACGTGCTTTTTATCACCGATGGTTGCCAGCGATTATTATCGTTTTATAAAAGATCCGATGAATCTGCACCACCGCGTCTGGATTCATCCATGGACAAAGAAATCTTCCACGGCTTCTTTTCCAGAGCTTTATGATCAGGCTGAAAAAATTTATCATCAACGTCTGGTCCAATACGCGCATCTGCAGCACTCTGGTTTCCCGCAAAAAGAAACCGCACGCTTTCTATCCGCGTACGGTAATCTTTCGTTTCTGAGTGGTCTGCTTGTGATGAATAAAAGAGTTTCTTCCTATTATATAAGAGACATATGATTATAATATAATCTGATTTTGGAAATCCGCAATCTGCTGACAGATAATTTCCATCAAACGCGTGCGTGCTTCCACGCTTGCCCAGCCAATATGAGGAGTGATAATTAGCTTTTCGCTGTCTTTGATTTTGCGAAGCGGATTATCCTTCCGCATTGGTTCTGCGGAAAGGACATCCAGCCCCGCACCCGCGATTTCTCCGGCCTCAAGCGCATCCGCCAGATCCTGTTCCACAACAATCGGTCCTCGTCCAAGATTCAAAAAAACTGCAGACGATTTCATTTCCCGAAATGCTTCCCGGTTCATGAGTCCCCGCGTATTTTTATCAAGAGGTGCATGAACAGAAACAATATCTGATTGTTCCAACAACGCATCAAATTCCACACGTTCATATCCCTGCTGAGAATTCTTACCGGAAGTGGAATAATAGATCACCCTGCATCCGAATGCCTTTGCAATATCCGCCACACGTCTCCCTATATTTCCCAGACCAATGATTCCCCAGGTTTTTCCGCTCAGCTCATGAAACCTTTTCTCAAAATGGGTAAACATAACATCTCCCACATATTTCTCCGATTTGACATACTGATCATAATACGCAAGCTTTTCCCAAAGATAAAACAGCATGGCAAACGTATGCTGGGCTACGCTTTCCGTGGAGTATCCTGCAACATTACGCCATTCTATGCCACGGCTTTTTAAATATTCCTTATCCAGATTGTTTGTTCCCGTTGCCGTCACACAGACAAGTTTCAGTTTTTTTGCTTTTCCAATCGAATGCTCATTAATCTCCACTTTGTTTAACACGATCACGTCTGCATCCACGGTCCGTTCCAAAGCTTCTTCTGTAGTGGAAAAATTATATGTTACCACCTCTCCCAGTTTTTCAAATGCAGACAGATCAATATCATCTCCAATTGTTTTTGCATCCAAAAATACGATTTTCATTTTATCCTCCTACCCTATTCTGATTCCAAAAGAAAAAGAGGCTGCCTTTTCTAACATCCTCATCCCCTTTACATCCTGTATTTATATCTATGCAATCGAAAATGCATAGACCGTTTTTGTATCATATGATTTTCCGGCTTCTGTCAATGGTGTTGTAAAATTTGGCTCATTGATGGAATTTGGAAAATACTGTGTTTCCAGACAAAAAGCATCCCGCTCTTTGCATACTGCTCCGCCCTGCACTTTCTGTCCCTGAATGAAATTCGCCGTGTAAAGCTGCATCCCGATACAATCTGTGATCACATCCATTTTTATGCCACTCTTTGTACTGTATGCGGTGGCAATCTTTTCAAGTCCGGCGCGTTCCTTATCCAGAACAAAATTATGATCGTATCCATGGCCGTAAGAAAGCTGATCATTTGCCTGCTCAATATCTCTGCCCATCGGCTTTGCTTCCCGGAAATCAAACGGTGTTCCATCCACCGAAGCAATCTCACCGGTCGGAATGGATTTTGCATCAATTACCGGTGTGTAATGAGACGCGCGGATCTGCAGAATCTGTTCCATGGCACTGCCGCTTCCGGCACCATTCAGATTGAAATATGCATGATTTGTCATGTTAAAAATCGTTGTCTTATCCGCTGTTGCATGATATGTAATGGAAAGTTCGTTCGCTTCAGTTACTTCATACGTTACTTTCATAACTGCATTCCCCGGATATCCCTGCTGACCTTCTGCATCCTTAATTACAAATGTAATTTTGTCTGCCGTCTGTTCCTCAGCATCCCACAGACGTCTTGAAGTCGCCTGTGAACCACTGTGCAGATTATTTTCATTATCGTTTTTCTCAAGCTGATAGGTAACTCCATCGATCACAATTTCCGCATTTGCAATACGATTGCAGTTTCTTCCAACAACTGCTCCAAAACTGGCCATCTGCTGCTGATAAGTCTCTGCATTTTCATAACCAAGGACCACATCTGTATTTTTTCCGTCCTTATCTTTTACCACAAGTGATACAATGGATGCTCCAAAATCTGTAATCTGCGCATACATCCCCTTCGTATTGGAAATAGTATAAAGCGTTGCCTCTTCTCCATCTGCAAGCTTTCCAAATTCTTTTCGTTCCATAACTGTAATTGCCTCCTGAATTCATCTACTCTGTTCCTGTCTATATAGAATATTTTACCTTGTTTGGGTTAAGAAGTAAAGAACAAGTGCCGATGTAAATAGTAAAAATATAGAAATTATAACCTTTTTAAGAAGGATGTTTATTATGTCCACAAAAGTTTCCTCTGGGGTATCATTATCCACGAATTATTTTTTAAGAAATTTCTATACCAACAATCAGAAAGCAGCCAAAACCTCCGGTCGGTCCGGTTACAGTAATGTGGAGCTTTCCTACGAAGACAGCCGTGCTTTAAACAGGGCTGCCAAGCGGCTTTCCAAAAGTGATTTTGGTTCCGACACGGATGAGAAAGACGATGATCTCAATGATACATCGAAGGCTGCCATTGAAGCCTTTGTGGATACTTACAACTATACGGTCACTTCCGGGAAATCCAGTTCCGACTACGAAACCAAACGTTATGTCAAGCAGCTTAACACGCTGAGTAAAAAACACGCAGACGAACTGGAAGATTTAGGTATCACGATAAACAGTGATGGCACTTTGGATCTCAACAAAGACCTTCTGAAAACCGCCAATAATTCCAAGGCACGAAAGCTGCTCTCTCCGGATCAGGAATATCCGCAGAAGCTCGTCAAGCTTTCCCGTAAGATGAATTCCGCTGTACAGGAGAACATTATGTCCTTGATCAGCACGCAGAATATGCATATTGACATCTCCTTATAAAACGCAAAACAAAAAGTAGGTGATACGGTTCGTATCACCTGCTTTTTTTATTTCACTGTTCTTATAGGAACTCATCTTCTTTTGGCCAGAGATCTCCCTCATTTAATCCGTGCTTAGTCAGCCAGCTGTCCTCCACAGAAAAACAGGTTTCTTCTTCTTTTTCATTGATCAGAGTCACCGACACCTTCGGCCGCTGCCCTTCTGCCAGTTCCTCACACCCATACTCTCCGTCAAAAATGTGCTTGATCTTCCACATATGACACTCCTTTTTTCCAGACATTAAAAGATTTTTCTAAAATCGAACGCTTTCTATTATACCACATGTTCCTTTACAATCACAGTTGTCAGATATCCTTTTGCCTGTTCCAGTTCATCCAGGCCACAATACACCTGTTCATTCTCCATGCCGCAATTGGATATTCCATAAATGTCCTGGTGCGCTCTGCTCTCTTTATCCTGCATCGATTCCCGGAGCACCCGTAATAACTCTTCGAGTTTTTTCCCGGATTTCATATAAATGCGTGTACCATGAAAACCGAGTGACTCACGCACGTCATACGCCGCCGGAATAATATGGATTTCCTCATCTTTTTCTCCCAGAGAAATCCCCAGTCTTGCCGCTACTGCACAAAACGACGGCACACCACTTACGATCCGCGCCTCCCAGCCGGCATCTGCTGCACATCTGTGCATATACATATAGGTAGAATATATCCCCGGATCTCCAATTGTGAGCATTCCTACCCGCAGTCCCTGTCGGAGATAATCTTCCATGGCATCATAAATCCGTTTGTGTGCCAGTTCCAGTTTCTGCGCATCTTTGATCATCGGAAATGGCATGCAAAGAAGCGGCATATCTGCAATTTCCGAACAAACCTGCTCCACGATCCGATACGCATAACATTCCTCTTTTGACACCGCCGGAAGCACAATAAGATCACAGCTGCGAATCGTTTCCAGTGCCTGTAAGGTCATAAGTTTCGGATCTCCCGGTCCCACACCGATTCCATAAAGGATACCCGGACGATTTTCTGTTGTTAAATCACAAAATAATTTTTGCGTTATTTGCCGCAAATGTGCCAGATACACTTCTCGGACAGCCGGATACTCCCCAATTCCACGAATCACACATTCCGGCCGGTATCCCGCCGCCTGTAATTTTCCGGCAAAGGAATCCGCATCCGGCTGCTCCCCGTCCTGCATGCCGCCTGCCATATCATTATTTGCATGGTCTCCCGCCACCAGCATAAACGGTGTAAGAAGCACTTTCCCGTTCTGTCTGCTCTGCAGCCCGGACTTCATCCGTGCAATCACATCTTCAATGGTAATACTGCCTTCCACCGTTGCAATATAAATTTCATGCTTTGCATAAGCACGCAGCGACTGTTCCATCATCGCATAACTGGCATCTGCCGCATGTTCGGTTCCATGCCCCATCAAAATCAATGGGAAATCTCCCACCTCTTCCTTCAGCGACTCCCACAGTGCTTTTGCCACATCCTCATAATCCTGCGGTTTTGCCAAAAGCGCATCGGCAACTGCAATCTGTTCGAAAGCACCGGCATATTTTTTCGCCGCTTCCTTGAGTCTGTGATTTTCAATTCCGTCAATCACATGGGTAGGAAATACAGCTACATGCGTCACTCCCTGTTTTTTCATGCTTTCGAGAGCTTCCGTCGGACTCTTTGCTTCTATATGCTCGCGCTTTTTCATTGCGTTACGCACAATCGTACTCGAGACAGCTTCCTCTACCACGGCATCCGGATACAATGCCCGGACCTGCCGCGTGATGGCTGCAATATTTTTCTGCCGGGTATCCGGATAGGTTGTTCCAAAACTCACAATTAAAATTGCTTTTTTCATGTTATTTTGCATTCCTCTCTCTGTGATATAAGCGTGCTGCCTGTACAAAGTGTTCCACAAATGCCGGATTGGACGGATAATACAAATGTGGATAACCCCACCAGTTTCTGTCGTCCTCGTGGATACATGTCCAGGATGTTCCGCTTACCGGTTTCACGGCCACGCAGCTTTCTCCATTGTTGTCACTGTCATAGTAATGAAATTCATGTGCACGGACAGGTTTTCCCGCCAGGAAATGGGACGTCTGTTCCGTCACATTCACATAGCCAAAACGTACAAGTTTTCCCCGGTTATGACAGCTGCCCGTTATGATACCTGCCATCGGCCAGTTTTCTCCTTCTTCATCCGTCATAGATTCATGCAGATACATAAACCCGCCGCACTCTGCCACGGATGGCATACCATTTTCAATTGCCTCCCGGATGGAATTGCGCATGGAGACATTTTCTGAAAGCTGCCGGGCACACAACTCCGGATAGCCTCCTCCCAGAAGAAGCGCATCCGCTTCCTCTGGAATTTTTTCCTGTGCAAGCGGTGAAAACCAGACGAGTTTTCCACCATACGCTTCCAGAAGACGCAGGTTATCCTCATAATAAAAACAAAATGCCTCATCTTTTGCAACTGCAATAACCGGACATTCCTCCTGCTGTTTTTTCTTTTTCTGTAAAACCCCTTTATCTTTTCCCGGTTCCTGTAATTTAGGCAGTTTCGTTTTTCCGTCCCGAAACGCATGTAAAAGTGCCCAGCTTTGCAACAGCTGCAGCATCCGATCCAGATCTGCGGTCTCTTCCAGTTTTTCCGCAGCCTGATTGACCTGCTTGCGCAGACCTTCCATTTCCTGTGGCATTTTCAGTCCAGATGCCGGCTCTCCAGATGCAGACTTTTCTGTACCGGAAAGCATCCCAGCACCGGAAGCCCCAGTTCTTCCTCAATCACCGGCGTCATTGTCCGGCAGACCCCTTCCGATGTGCGGTTTAATATCACACCAATGATCCGGTGATCCCTGTCATACTGTAATATCCCTGCCAGAAGTGCAACCATCGTGCGCCCCATCCCACGGGCATCCAGCACAAGCACAACCGGCAGATCCAGGGTCTGTGCCAGATGATAGGCGGAGCCCTCTTTTTGTGTGCCTCCTAGGCCATCGTATAATCCCATGGCTCCCTCGATCACCGAATAAGAGAAGCTCTCCCGGTCATATCCATACAGTTCCCGGATCTGATCTGCCCCTGAAAAAACGTATCCAGATTGCGCGACGGTACACCAATCACCTGACGGTGAAACATGGGATCAATATAGTCTGGTCCGCTTTTGAACGCACGAACTGCAAGTTTTCTGTTTTTCATTGCTGCCAGCAACGCACAGGTGATTGTCGTTTTTCCACTGCCACTTTGCGGCGCTGCCAGTACCATTCCACTGTGTAACATAGTTCTCTCCTCATTATGCCATCGTCAGCACACAGATATATACGGGGTTCTCAGCCTGCATCAGATGATAGGTTCCCACGGTTTTTGCTCTGCTGACCTGCACCTGTATGATTTCTGTCTGCATTTTCCCTGCAGCAAGTTCTGTAATCTGAGCCACGGTTTCAAGACTTATGGCATTGACAACCACACGTGTCCGTGGATTCTTCTCCCAGATGACATGCAGAATATCCGCAAGGCGTCCACTGCTTCCCCCAATAAATACATGTGTCGGAGGTTCCAGGGATTCCAATATTTCCGGTGCTTTCCCATCCACCGGAATCACATTTGCCAGATGAAATTTTTCCAGATTCCGGCGCAGAAGCTGCTGTGCTGTGGCTTTTTGTTCAATGGCGTACACACGAATCCCCGGACTGCACGTTGCACATTCCACTGCAATCGATCCGGTACCACTCCCCACATCGTATACCACAGCATCTTCTGTCAGGCCAAGTTTACATAAGGAAAGCGCGCGCACTTCTTCCTTGGTCATCGGAACTGTTTTTTCCCCTTCCACGACACGCAAAAATGATTCATCGGACATTCCCGGAACAAGACGTCTTTTTGCACATTTTCATTGCATAATAACAGGGTATACAGACCTTCTTCTTTTGCATTTTTTGCCTCTTCATACGATAGCTCGCGGATTTTTTCTCTGTCATAAGAGAGCTGAAATCCAGCAATCATGCGGGTTTGCGTCAATTTTTCTTCTTCTATCCAGCATCCGATCCGTCGGACATCCTCCACCCCGGAAACCAGCAGAAACGTCTTGGGAAAATGCCGGATTGCATCGAGAACGAGTGCTCTGGTCTCTGCGGTATCTTTTTTCCCGTGGATACTTATAATTTTTGCATCCTGCCAGGCAATTCCCGTTGCCGCAGAGAGGTAGGAAACGGATGAAATTCCTGGAAAAATACGAATTTTTTTGTAATTATTTTTATTTAATTCTGTTTTTATTTTTTCTGTTCCACTGTAAAATCCAGTATCTCCGGAAAATAATATGGAGACTTTCAGTTTCTGGCCATCCATTTGGGATTCCTTTTGTCTTAAAACCGGTAAAATATCTTTTGCGAGATAAAAAGGATAGGTTTCCTTACTGTTTTCCACCACTTCGAGCATCCGTTCTGCCCCAAAAACC
>ENA-OQAS01000344-OQAS01000344.1-human-gut-metagenome-genome-assembly--contig:-NODE-344-length-24580-cov-3.262585_pt1 | contig 24580 bp, 24 predicted proteins | sample MGYA00242733_ERZ504523 | MGnify/ENA primary metagenome ERZ504523 (study PRJEB26092, sample SAMD00036239) | human gut metagenome | host: Homo sapiens | study: EMG produced TPA metagenomics assembly of...
CACACGCCCCCAGACGCGTACTCTAACCGGGCTGAGCTAACACCCCGAATTGCGGATGCAAGGTACGGCTTTTTTGGTATTTGCAAATATTCTCTGTACTTTTTTACATTAAAAGTGCATCTTTTATGCAAGGTATTGATGAAACTAATAAGTCGATTCCCTATATTCAGAGGGAGACATATTGGTGTGTCTTTTAAAAAAAACGACCTAAAGCAGACTGGTTCAGGAACTTAGTTCTGATTGTTATTTCCTGAATATTAAGAGAACTGTTTTTCAATAATTCTTTTATCTCCAGTAATGAATAATCTATAATCCAGTCCTTAGGAGATTTTCCACTGGTTTCTTTAACTACTTCAGACAGATATTTGGAAGAAACATGAAGTTTGTCGGCATAAAAGATAACCTCTTTATGCTCTCTGTAGTTGTCCATCATTAGCGTATAGAATCTATGCGTTAAATCTTCTTTACGTGTTGTACTTGTATTATTTCTATGATTGATATAATTTTCAAAATCGTTATATAAATCTAGGAATATAATTCTTAGCAGAGCTATAATTGCTTCTCTGGAAAAAACTTTTGGGAAGTTTGATCCGACTCTTCAGTAACGTATAATAATTCATGAAATACTGCATCTCTTGTTCCGGCAAGGGATAAAGGAAACGAGATTTCATGTAAGAGAAAAATTGAGGAGAAAAACTCCTGATAGTTTTTATTACATCATAGAAAAATGTGTTTGAAAGTGTAAAATAGTTTGTTGTGAAATGAGGACTTGTCTCTATGACTGAGACTAGCAGTCCCGGCATAAAGACAAAAACATCATGTGGGTGTATAGTATATTCTTGAGAATCCATTCTTATTTTAGCATTTCCTTGTATACAGATTCCAATAGTACATATAGGGGTATAAGAAGGGCAATCTGTAATGGGCAATGTTGATGCATTAGATTGCATGCAAAATTCATTCTCTAATATATCTTCTCTATTCTTTTCAAATTCCTTATATAACATTTATACCAACCAATTATATAATGCAAAAATAGGGTTTCTGAAGCATTGAAAAGTTGATCAATGGTATTTAGGAACAATTTTACGGAAAAAAGGTGCTTTATATTTGTCTTTTTTAAATGATTGGTCTGTTTTTTAACCAATGTATTATAAATACTCTAATTGCTTGATTGTTAAAGTTTGATCGATTATAATTGGGAATAAATAAAAGATGTTTTTATTGTATCGGACAGATGGAAGTTTGTACAATCCTTTCCATCTGTTTGAAGGGAGATCAGCAACCCATGGATTCATGATAAAAATCCAGCATTTCAAAAATTTCGTCTTTACTTGCCGATTGATTAATCTGTATATTTCCTATTTCAGTTAATAGGGTGAAATTGATAATGCCTGCTGAGTTTTTCTTATCATGTTTCATGAATTCATAGAGGCGTTCATATTGTTTGCAATTAAAAGGCATAACTCCATAATGTTCTTTGACGAACAGGATGGTCTGACGTAGCTTGTCTTTAGGAAAACCAGTTTTGATATGGGAGAAATAAAGTTCACAAACTATTCCCCATGCCACAGCGTAACCATGTAATATCGGATGCTGTGTTTCTAATGCCAGACTTTCAAAAGCATGCCCTACGGTGTGTCCCAGATTTAAAGCTTTGCGGATTCCTCTTTCAAAAGGATCCTGTTCCACTATATCTTCTTTAATCTGTACAGATTTCCGACTAAGTCTGTAAGACCTTGTAATCTATATTGTTGAAGTCAAATTTCAACAATTCTATCCAATGATCATGGGTGCTGATAAGACCATGTTTCAACATTTCAGCGTATCCGGACAATAGATTGCGAATATCCAGTGATTTTAGAAAATTAGCGTCAATCAATACACTTTCGGCAGGAGAGAAGACTCCGATCTCATTCTTTAATCCGTTGAAATTGATTCCGGTCTTGCCTCCTACAGATGCATCAACATAGCCAGCAGTGTGGTAGGAATATTAATATATTTGATCCCTCGTTTGAAAGTTGATGCGGCGAATCCTCCTAAATCTGTAACCATCCCTCCACCTAAATTGATAAGTAGCGAATGACGCTTGCACCTTTATCTCCCAACTCTTTCCATACATATGCCAGTGTTTCCAAGTTTTTGTGCACATCTTCAGCCCCTATATAAATAAAATGGGCATTTTTAATACAATCAAATTCTGATAAAACAGGAATGCAAAGTTCACGTGTATGTTCGTCAGCCAAGACAAATAATTTGTCATGTGGGCATTGGTTTATTGCCTTATTGAGATTTTCTTCTAAGTTATGGCAGATAATAACTTCTTGTTTACTCATATTTTCTATTATTTGCCTGCAAATTTAGGTAAAAAAGCAAAAAGATGACCGTTCTTTGCTTACAAATAATTACTTTTGTACGTTAAAATATAAATAATGAAAGGAATTTACCGGTTTATTGTTAGGACGATGGGATATGTTGTTCTGTTGTTGTCTGTTTTCGTACCGTTGTTCATGTTTATGTTTGGCATGATAAACGATAGTAACCTGTTGTTTACAAAGGCTTCTATCAAGTTACTTATCTGGTTTTCTTTGTTTATGATCTTCTTGGCAAAAGTGAAGGATGAGAATGAGAAGATTTCCCGAATACGTATCAAGGCTATTTGTTATGCTATTTATTTGTTGGGCATTTATTATATTGTAATGTTGGTCAGAGGAGTATATAATGGAAATCTGGAAGAAGCGGATAATTCCATTGCTATAGTTTATATGGTTTTTAATGTTATTTGTCTGGAATTTGGTGTACAAAAAAGCCGGGTTGACCGATTGTTTAAGAAATAAATACATTTTTCCGTTAAACCTTTTGTCGACAAGAGTGTCCAAAGGACATTAGGCATTAAAATTTCAAGGAAAAGAAAAAATGAAGAAGTTAGTATTATTGTTGTTACTGGTATGTACTGTGCAACTCTCTCTTGGGCGCAAAGTGGCAAGCGCATAACCGTGACGGGATCTGTGATTGATGGTGATGATAAAAGCCCGGTTGGACAAGCTACCGTACAGTTACTTTCTCTACCCGATAGTACAATGGTGGTAGGAAATGTTACCAATAACAACGGAGTATTCTCTATTGCTGCCCGTCCGGGGAAATATGTACTTAAAATTTCATTTGTAGGTTACCTTACTCAGGAAAAATCTTTGCAGCTGACAGCTGGTAAGCCGAGTGTTAATATTGGAACAGTCACTTTACCCACCGATGCTATCATGTTGGGTGAGGCGGTTATTGTAGCCGAGGTCCGCAGGTAACCATTTCAGAAGATACTATTGGCTATAACGCTTCTGCTTATCGTACTCCTGAGGGGGCGATGTTGGAAGAATTGGTGAAAAAACTTCCGGGAGCAGAAATAGATGACGATGGTAATATCAAAATCAATGGTAAGGAAGTAAAAAAGATTATGGTAGATGGCAAAGAGTTTTTTGGCGGTGATGTGAAGACCGGTTTGAAGAACTTGCCAGTCGATATGGTGGAAAAACTGAAAACCTATGATAAGAAATCCGATTTGGCACGCATTACGGGTATTGATGATGGTGAGGAGGAAACAGTGCTCGATTTGACGGTGAAGAAGGGGATGAATCAAGCTGGTTTGGAAACGTGGATTTAGGCGCCGGAACGGAAGACCGTTATACAGGAAGAGCTATGATTAACCGTTTTTATGATAAAACTCAGGTTTCTATTATTGGTTCCGCCAATAATGTGAATGATCAGGGATTTTCGGGAGGAGGACCTCGTTGGAGGCGTAACAATGGATTGAACGCAACTAAAATGCTAGGAGCGAATTTTGCTACAGAAACAGAAAAAATGGAAGTGGGAGGTAGCATGCGTTACAACTATCGTGATGCGGATGTAGTAACAGTAGGATCTTCACAGCGTTTTTTGCAGTCGGGGGATTCTTATTCCAATTCAAACAAAGCCAATAGTAATAAGGAAACAGGTTTCAAGGCAGATTTCCGTATGGAATGGCGTCCCGATTCAATGACCAATATTATTTTCCGGCCGAATGTTTCTTATGATAAGACAAGGGGAGCTTCAGTTGCAGAGTCAGGTACTTTTAATGAGGATCCTTATCAGTATGTGGTAAATCCCAATGATTATTTGAACTTTGACAATATAGGGTCTGATGATCCGTTAAGGGATACTCGTATTAATGCTACCAATGAACATAATCTGTCCAAATCAAATAGTTTGTCGGCTAATGCAACATTGCAGCTGAACCGGAAACTGAATAATGAGGGACGTAACATTACATTCCGTGGTTCATTTGGATATGGAGATGATGACAGCGATCAGTATGCTCAATCGGAAACCCGTTATTATCAGATAAAGAACTATTTAGGAGGGGATTCTATAGAACATCGTAATCAATACATTACGATGCCTACTAAAAATTATAATTATACAGCACAGTTTACTTATAGCGAACCTATAGCACGGGCTACTTTCCTGCAATTTAGTTATAGATTCCAATATAAGAATAGCAAGAGTGATAAATCGACATACGATTTGGGGTATCCTTGGGATATAAATGACGGATTACCCGAAAACTATGAAACTGCTTATGTGGATAGCTTGAGTAAGGATGCTGAATATAAATACTTTAATCATGATATTTCTTTGGGACTACGATTTATCCGGGAGAAATATCAGTTGAGTGCCGGCATGTCCTTACAGCCTCAAAATACGAAATTGTCCTATAAGAAGGGAGATTACATGACTGATACCACAAGAACGGTATTCAATTTTGCTCCGAATCTGGATTTTCGTTATCGCTTCTCCAAAGTAAGTCAGTTGCGTGTCACTTATCGTGGGCGTAGTAGCAGCTAGTATGGAAAACCTGTTGCCGATTGTCGATAATTCCAATCCGTTGAATATCCGTGTGGGTAATCCAGGTTTGAAGCCTTCGTTTGCCCATACCATGCGTTTGTTTTATAACACTTATAATGCCGAGAAGCAGCGTGGCATAATGACTCATGTAAATTTCACTGCTACTCAGAATAGTATCAGTAATAGTACGGTATATGATGAGAATACGGGTGGTACTACTTCAACTCCTCAGAATATCAATGGAAACTGGAATGCGTTTGGATTGTTCGGTTTTAATTCGGCTTTGAAGAATAAAAAGTTTACTATAAATTCTTTTTCTCGTGTGAGCTACCGGAATCAGGTAGCGTTCTTATACAATAAGGAAACATTGCATGATGATAAGAATACGACTACCGGTTTGACTTTGGCGGAGAATCTGAATGTCCTATCGGAATGACTGGTTTGAATTTTCATTGAATGGTTCTATTGAGTATACAGCGGAACGTAGCAAGCTGCGTCCTGAAAAGAACCAAAATCCTTATACATTCTCATATGGAGCGAGTACCAATGTCACTTTACCATGGCAGATGACATTGTCTACTAATATCACCAACCAGTCCCGTAGAGGATATGATGATGCCAGTTTGAACAATAATGAACTGATTTGGAATGCCCAAATAGCACAAAGTCTATTGAAAGGAGCTGCAACTGTTAGTTTTGAAATGTACGACATCTTAAAACAACAGAGCAATATCAGCCGTTCTTTGACAGCGGATGTACGTTCGGTTACCGAATACAACAGTATCAACAGTTATTGTATGGTACATTTTATCTATCGTCTGAATATTTTTGGAAGTAAAGCCGCCCGTGACAAGATGATGAATAGCCATAGGGGATTCGGCGGTCCCGGTTTTGGTCCCGGTCCGGGAAGACATGGCCGGCGTCCTTTTTAAATGAAACTATATCTTAATCTTTTCCCAATCTATATTGTTATAGGTTGGGATTTTTTTTATAAGTTTGCTTATAAGTAAATTACTGGAATTATATGGTAGAGTGGAGTATCTTTAATGAAATCTTTGCTGTTGCTTTTAACGTGCTTTATTTTGTGATTATCATCGGAACTATCTTTATAGTGATACTTGATAATCGTAATCCCGTTAAAACAATGGCATGGGTACTTGTGCTCTTTTTCCTGCCCATTGTGGGGCTTGTGTTCTATTTCTTTTTCGGCAGAAGCACACGTAAGGAGAAATTGATCAGCAAGAAAGGGTTCACCGTCTCATAAAACGTCCCATGGCAGAATACCAGGCGCAAAAGGCGTTTAAGTGTCCTGATGAACAGCACCAGTTGATGCGTTTTTTCCGGAAAGTGAATAATGCTTTGCCCTTTGAAGGAAATGCGACGGAAGTTTTTACGGATGGTTATTCCATGCTGTATTCATTGATGAAAGAAATCAGTAAGGCAAAGCATCACATCCATTTGCAGTTTTATATTTTTGAGGATGATCCGGCAGGCAGGTTGCTGCGCGATTTGTTGATAGATAAAGCGCGGCAGGGAGTAGAAGTGCGTTTACTATATGACGATGTGGGCTGCTGGAAAGTTCCCCATGCTTTTTTGATGAAATGCGGGGAGCAGGTATTGAGGCACGCAGTTTTTGAAAGTCCGTTTTCCTTTATTTACCAGTAAGGTAAATTATCGTAATCACCGTAAAATAGTAGTAATCGACGGTCGTGTGGCTTATACGGGAGGGATGAACATTGCTTTGCGCTATATGAAAGGCTTTCCATGGGGGATATGGCGGGATACTCACATTAAAATAGAAGGAAAAGCGGTATATGGGTTACAGACTGCTTTTTTGACCGATTGGTATGTAGTAGACCGTACCCTTATCACTTCCTCCCGTTATTTCCCCGAAGTCGGAATCTTTGGAAAGGCTCTGATACAGATTGTTACTTCCGATCCTGTAGGCGAATGGCGGGATATTATGCAAGGGCTACTGATAGCTATCAGCAGCTCCCGAAAGTATTTTTATATACAAACACCTTACCTGTTGCCTACCGAACCTATTCTGATGGCATTGAAAACGGCAGCTTTGGCAGGCGTGGATGTTCGCATTATGATACCGGCACGTGCCGATACATGGATAACACATTTAGGTTCGTTATCTTATTTGGATGATATCATGCGTGCGGGTGTCAGGATTTACCTTTATCAGAAAGTTTTTTGCATTCCAAGCTGATGGTCAGTGATGATACTCTTTCTACGGTAGGTTCTACAAATATGGACTTCCGTAGCTTTGAGCATAATTTTGAGGTGAATGCCTTTATGTATGATCCGTCCTCAGCATTGCTGTTGAAAGGTATTTTCCTGCAAGACCAGAAGGACGCCATCCTGTTGCAGAGAAAAACATGGATAAAGCGTCCTTGGTATCAAAAAGCACAAGAATCTATTGTCCGGTTGCTGGCACCGTTGCTTTGAAGAAAGAGAAGTTCACACTGCCATATGCACGGCGCTCAATAAAATGGGGGTCATCCTCAAAATGATTCTCTTTGCCATGTTCCAGTACCAGTAATCCGTCTTCCTTTAAAATCCCGCTTTCGAAAATACGGTGGGGATGCTTTCCAACTCTTTCAAGGCGTATGGAGGGTCGGCGAAGATGAAATCAAATTGCTCGCTGCATTTGTCTATAAATCTAAAGACATCAGCACGTATAGGAAAACATTTGTCAGTCTTCACTTCACGCATCACCTGTGAGATGAAAGAAAGGTGCTGGGGATCTTTTTCTACTGAAATAACCCGGTCACAACCGCGTGAAACCAGTTCTATACTGATGCTGCCCGTACCGGCGAAAAGGTCCAAGGCTGTAACTCCGTCCTCGAAGTCAAAATAATTGTTACTTAATACATTGAAAAGGTTCTCTTTGGCGAAATCCGTTGTCGGACGTGCCTTGAATGTATGAGGCACATCGAAACGGCGCCGTTTGTATATACCGCTGATTACTCGCATAATAATAAGGTTTGCATGTCAAAAGGTATCTCTTCTATTTTACTTATCTCGGAGCGGTTGAATTCCGCTTTGGGGCTGATGACGAATACCTGGCGCAGATAATTGCGCAACTCTTTCAGTAATTCTTCTTTATCCTCTAATATTCCTGTCAAGTGCAGTTCGTCTCTTTCCTGATTATAATTTAATTGTTGCCATACATATAATAGGTAATACACACGGTCTGTGGTTTGTTTGCATGGAAATGAGTTGATCAGTAATAAGTTGCCCTTATCAAAACAAAAAACTTCCATTTGTTGCTCGCGTATGTATGTATATAGTTTCCGGCTGTTACCCAACCGGCTTTTCCGGGCGAAATATTCAGTCAGCGGGCTGGCGGTGGAGAAGAAACGAGCTGTAGGAAAATGTTCAGTCAGTAACAAATGGGTATGTTTGTCCATAGCAAAAAGTATTACCACATTGCTTCTTCCCAGGACATTGCAAAGTACAATCTCGTTATTTCCTTTAGCTTTAGGAAAATTATGATAGAAAATTGTATCCATCTGTTCGTCTTCGAATAATTCCAAAGGAACAGGGGTGAAACGGGGGGAGTCATACAAGATGTTAACCCGTTTATACGGATACTTCAGCGCTTCTGTTTTAGTCAGCATATCTTTCAGATTGGCCGTCATGGAATATCCGGTGTTGACCGGATGCGGAACAAAGCAGAAATCATTATCTGTCAGTGGGTTATAGATAGAAAAAGAAATCCATCCGCACTGAGGCGGATGGATAATGTATATTGTTCCGATTTTGTAAAATCGATACGTTCAGTCATTCTTATTCCCAGTTACCTGCGTTATTGTTAGGCTGTTCGATATCACCCACTCTTAAACCGCAATATTTACCCAATTTGGTCTGAAGGTCTTTAAGGTTAGCCAATTCTTGAGTATTCAAGCCGCCCAAATATGTTTCATACGGAGTTTGAGCTTGGAACAAGTTCAAAGGAGCACCCGATTTGGTAGTATCGCTGCGGGGTAACCATCTCAAAATTGTACGCCGTTTCCGAAGGGAACATATCTCAAAGAGTCTGCGTTGAAGCCCGGAGCATAGATTGTATCTGTTACGGCAACCCATAAAGTATCACGTTTGAAGTTCATCAAACCTTCTTTTTCAACTTCTTTCCAGTTACCGGTCTTTTTGGCTTTGTTGATGATTGCCATCGCTTTCTTTTCAGTCATACCGGCTTCCAGTTGTGTATCAGACAAAACTCCTTCTTTCTTTACAAACGGAAGTTTTGCAGTTTTGACGAAATCAATCAAGGTGTCGAAGCTTGCAGTATATCGTCCATTGTGCAGGTTACGGTATTCCAACTGTGCCTTACGGATGTCAATTAAGCGTGCAATAACTTGTTTCTCTCTAGTCTTTTTAGCGTCATCGAAGTTGATCGGTCCCATGATACTGCCGTAGCAAACGTATATCAAACCGATAACGCAAGCAGCCAATACAATATTAATAACTGTTTTCATGATAAATATGTGTTTTTTTTAGTTTATATTCGCATCGCAAAAATAAAACAAATAAATCTAATAACGCACAGTTCAAGGAACTTTTTATTACGCAATTATGATTAATAGTTATTTAGTGCAGCAAATTAAGGGAAATTTTCTATATAAACCAACTTTAGAACAAGAAAAAGCTGTTAAATTTTTAGCAGATTTTCTCTTTTCCCGCCAATCGGACTCGGTTTTTCTCTTAAAGGGATATGCCGGTACGGGTAAAACATCCCTTATCGGAGCATTGGTGAAGACCTTGGACCAGTTACAGCAAAAGTGTGTTCTGCTTGCTCGACGGGAAGGGCGGCTAAAGTCTTTTCACATTATGCACAGCATCCGGCTTATACTATCCATAAGAAGATTTACCGCCAGCGCAACTTTTCAAATGACCTGGACAACTTTTCTTTGGATGATAACCTGCATCAGCATACTTTGTTTATTGTGGATGAGGCGTCGATGATCGCTAATGACGGATTGGCGGGGGCGGTCTTTGGTACAGGGCGTTTGCTGGACGACTTGATTCAATATGTATATGCCGGAACAGGTTGCCGTCTGATGCTGATAGGAGATACGGCGCAGCTTCCTCCGGTGGGAGAGGAGGAGAGTCCGGCTCTTTCGGCCGATAAGTTACGCGGGTATGGCATGGAAGTATATGAGGCGCAGCTCACTGAGGTGGTCCGTCAGATGCATGATTCGGGGATTCTTTGGAATGCGACAGAATTGCGCCGCTACATATCCGAGGAAAATTTTCTCACTTTGCCTTCTGTCCGTGTGGAAGGGTTTCCGGATATCCGATGGTTTCTGGTAGTGAGCTGATTGAGGTAATCAATGATTGTTACGGTCAGGCAGGTATGGACGAAACGATTGTGGTCTGCCGTTCCAATAAACGGGCGAATATTTATAATAAGGGAATTAGGAATACGATTCTGTTTCGGGAGGATGAGCTGAACAGCGGTGACCTGCTGATGGTGGCGAAGAATAACTATTTTTGGACGGAGGGTTGTAAGGAGATTGATTTTATAGCCAATGGAGATATAGCTGTGGTTCGCCGTGTCCGTCGGGTGCGTGAGGCATACGGCTTTCGTTTTGCCGATGTGGTGCTGGCGTTCCCCGACTATGATGGTATGGAACTGGAGGTGAAACTTTTGTTGGATACCTTGCATACTGAAACACCCGCACTGCCTAAAGAATTGAATGACAGGTTATTTTATTCGGTATTGGAGGATTATGCTGATATAACAGTGAAACGTGAGCGGATGAAGAAAATGAAAGCCGATCCTCATTACAATGCCTTGCAGGTGAAATATGCGTATGCCGTTACTTGTCACAAAGCGCAGGGTGGCCAGTGGAAACGGGTCTTTTTGGATCAGGGTTATATGACGGAGGATATGTTGACTCCGGATTATTTCCGTTGGCTGTATACGGCTTTCACCCGTGCTACGGAAATTCTGTATCTAGTGAACTGGCCGAAGGAGCAGACGGAATGAGCGGGCAGTCAGTGAGGTGTTAATGACTGATGATATGTTTTCAACCGTTTGGTTAATGTTTTTTTCTTTATGGCTAAGCCTTTTTGAACGTTTGTATTCTATCTCCATAACCTTTGGAGTTAACTCCCAAGCTTATGGAGTTAACTCCAAAGGCTATGGAGATAACTCCAAAGGCTTGGGAGATAGAAATCTTCCTTTTTATTTCCCTTATCCATAAAGAAGAAAAGGCTTAGTAAACCAGATAAAAACTCCGCCATCGGCTTTCAGACCAGATGGCGGAGTTTTGATATATACGAAATATGGACGAAATTCGAATAGATTACAATGCAGCCAGCTCTATCACTTTATCAACAGCCGCATTCAGACCGTCGGGATTCTTACCGCCTGCCGTTGCGAAGTGGGGCTGACCACCGCCGCCGCCTTGAATCAGTTTGGCTGCTTCACGGACCAGTTTGCCTGCATTCTGTCCGGCTTTTACCAGGTCTTCGCTAATCATGACAGTCAGCATCGGTTTGTTGTTGTCCACACTACCTATTACAACGAACAGATTGGCAGGAATCTCACCTTTCAGCTGGAAGGCAATATCTTTCACTACGTCGGCAGATCGGAATGATGGTTTTCACCACTTTCACACCATTTATTTCTTTGGCATTCTCTACCAGTCTGGCTTTCAGTGCGGCGCCCTTTTCTTTCATGAACTCTTCCACCTGCTTCTTCAATCCTGCATTTTCGTCAATATACTTGCGGATGGCGACTTCAGATCGGGGGCATTGTTGAACAATGCCTTCAAGTCATTCAGCGTATCTTGGACGTATCCATCAATTCCTCTACTTTGGCACCCGTGATAGCTTCGATACGGCGCACACCGGCAGCAACAGAGCTTTCGCTGATAATACGGACCATACCGATCTTGCCTGTAGCCGGAACGTGGGTACCTCCACAGAATTCAATAGAGTTTCCGAATTGGACAACACGTACCTCATCACCGTATTTTTCACCGAACAAAGCAATAGCACCCAGTTCTTTTGCCTTTTCGATAGGAAGATTGCGGTATTCCGTCAAAGGGATGTTCTCACGGATTTTGGCATTTACCAAATGTTCCACTTCACGAAGTTGCTCGTCAGTCACTTTCTGGAAGTGAGAGAAGTCGAAACGTAATGACTCAGGGGTTACCAAAGAACCTTTTTGTTCTACGTGAGTTCCTAATACCTGGCGCAACGCTTCGTCCAGCAAGTGAGTACAAGAGTGGTTGGCGGCACAGGCGGCACGTTTTTCTGTATCTACACAAGCCATCATCGGAACGTCAAGGTGTTCGGGCAGTTTTTGGTGATATGGATAGGAAGGTTGTTTTCCTTCTTGGTGTCAATGATTTCAATGGTTTCGAATTCGCTTACGATCACCCCTGTATCACCTACCTGACCACCACTTTCGGCATAGAAAGGAGTATCGCTCAGTACAATTTGATACAGTGTCTGGTTTTTCTGCTTGATCTGGCGATAGCGCAGGATGCTGGTTTCATATTCGGTAAAGTCATAACCTACAAAGTGGGTGTCACCTTCCTTTATGGTGATCCAGTCGCCGGTTTCAACGGCTGCCGCGTTACGGGCGCGTTCTTTTTGTTTCTGCATTTCGGCGTTGAACTCTTCTTCGTTTACAGTCATGCCGTTTTCTCGGAGAATCAGTCTGTCAGGTCGAGGGGGAAACCGAAAGTGTCATATAATGTAAAGGCATCCACACCGCTGATCTCTTTTTTCCCGGCAGCTTTGGCATCGTTCATAGTCTTGTCCAACAGACGGATACCTGTTTCCAGTGTGCGCAGGAAAGATTCTTCTTCTTCTTTGATCACTTTCTCGATCAGTGTTTTCTGTGCGTTCAACTCCGGATAGGCCTCGCCCATATTCTCAATCAATACAGGCAGCAGCTTGTACATGAATGCTTGTTTCTGTCCCAGGAAAGTATATCCGTAACGGACGGCACGGCGGAGGATACGGCGGATTACATAGCCGGCTTTTGCGTTGCTGGGCAACTGGCCGTCGGTGATTGAGAATGCGATGGTACGGATATGGTCGGCTATAACGCGCATGGCGATATCTTTCTGGTTGTCTTGACCATAGGTGGTTCCTGCCATTTCGGCAATGGCTTTCAGTATCGGTTGGAACACATCAGTGTCATAGTTGGATGTCTTGCCTTGCAGTGTGCGCACCAAACGTTCGAATCCCATACCGGTATCGATCACTTTGGCAGGAAGACCTTCCAGTGAACCGTCTGCTTTGCGGTTGAACTGCATGAATACAAGATTCCAGATCTCGATTACTTGCGGATGATCCTTATTTACCAGTTGGTTGCCGGGGATTTGAGCTTTTTCTTCTTCCGAACGTGAGTCGATATGGATTTCGGAACACGGGCCGCAGGGACCTGTATCACCCATTTCCCAGAAGTTGTCATGTTTGTTGCCATTGAGGATATGGTCTTTTGGCAGGAACTGTTCCCAGTAAGAGGCGGCTTCGTTGTCCCGTTCCAGTCCTTCTTCGGGACTTCCTTCGAATACGGTGGCATACAGATCTTTCGGATCTATCTTCAGTACATTTACCAGATATTCCCATGCCCAGCCGATAGCTTCTTTCTTGAAGTAATCTCCGAAAGACCAGTTGCCCAGCATTTCGAACATAGTATGGTGGTAGGTATCATGTCCCACTTCTTCCAGGTCATTGTGCTTGCCGCTTACACGCAAACATTTTTGTGAGTCCGCGACTCTTTTGTATTTGGCCGGGTGGTTGCCCAGAATAATGTCTTTGAACTGGTTCATACCTGCATTGGTGAACATCAATGTGGGGTCATCTTTAATGACCATCGGAGCCGATGGGACAATCTGGTGTCCTTTCGACTCGAAAAAGCTTTTGAAAGAATCTCTAATTTCTTTAGCTGTCATCATGTCGCTTATAATATATTGTCTTCTAGTTAATATTCTCAAAAAGGATTTGCAAAGATAATTGGTTTTATTATTTTTGTCGTCAAGAATTGTGCAAAATATTGATGTGTTGTGCATTAAAAACTTCAAAAAGCAGAATTAGATGCGTAAAGTCTACTATATTTATAATCCTAAGACCCGAACTTATGACCGCATTTACCCCACAGTGAGGCAGCGTGCCTTAAGCATCTTGCGCCGTTTGTTTGTGGGAATGGGCTTGGGGGCAGGCAGTTTCATTATCTTATTATTGATCTTTGGTTCTCCGTCCGAGAAGGAGCTCCGTATAGAGAATACCCGTTTGCTGGCCCAGTATAATGTGTTGTCCCATCGTCTGGATGAGGCTATGGGGGTGATGCAGGATATCCAGCAGCGTGATGATAATTTGTATCGGGTGGTGTTGCAGGCCGATCCTGTATCGGATGCAGTCCGTAAGGCCGGTTATGGGGGGACAAACCGCTATGAACAGTTGCGGGATATGGCGAATGCCGATCTGGTTATCAATACCACTCAGAAGCTGGATATGTTGAACCGGCAGCTTTATATCCAGTCCAAGTCTTTTGACGAGGTGGTGGATTTGTGCAAGAATCATGACGAGATGCTGAAATGTATTCCGGCCATAATGCCGGTATCCAATAAGAATTTGAAGAAGACGGCTTCAGGTTACGGTGTACGTATAGATCCTATTTATAAAACAGCCAAGTTTCATGCGGGAATGGATTTCTCTGCCAATATAGGTACTCCTGTTTATGCTACGGGAGACGGAACGGTGGTAAAGGCGGGATGGGAAACCGGTTATGGAAATCTGATCCAGGTGGATCATGGTTTCGGGTACGTGACTTGGTATGCACATTTAAGCAAGTATAAGGTTCGCCCGGGGCAAAAGGTGTACGTGGGGAAGTGATAGGGGAGGTAGGAAATACGGGCAAGAGTACCGGGCCGCACTTGCACTATGAAGTGCACGTGAAAGGAAAAGTGCAGAATCCTGTGAATTATTATTTCATGGATTTGAGTGCGGAAGATTATGACAAGATGATACAGATTGCAGCCAATCACGGTAAGGTATTTGACTAGCCGTGAATTTTTAATTCTTAATTTTAATTTACCATGGCCTATAATCCGAATAAAGAATTGAAACTTTACTATTCCATTGGGGAAGTGGCGAAGATGTTTGATGTAAATGAATCCTTGTTGCGTTATTGGGAAAAGGAATTTCCTATTATTTCGCCCAAGAAGGCGGGAGGGAATGTCCGTCAGTATCGTAAAGAGGATATTGAGAATATCCGGCTGGTCTATCATCTGGTGAAAGAGAAAGGGATGACTTTACAGGGGGCTAAGCAGAAACTGAAGATGAACAGGGAAACCACTATCCGTACTACGGAGATTTTGGACAGATTGAAACTGATACGTGAGGAATTGGTCAGTATGCGTAAAGAACTGGATTACCTGACTTAAGAATATTCACCACAGATTGCACGGATTAAAAACGAGTTGCAGATAATCGTTATGGACAAATCAGTGTAATCTGCGGTGAAACTGGTATTGGTTAATTCGGCTGGTCTTCGAACTTTTCGATACGGGTGACGGTTTTTATCTCATCTATTTTCCTTAGGTTGGTAGTGATGGATTTTACATCATCCACATCGTGCACAAATAGCTGTATTCTTCCTTCAAAGATACCATCGTTACTTTCAATATTCAACTTGTGGATATTTACATTCAATTGTTGTGAAATGATTTCTGTTACCTTGTTTAACAGACCGATGTGGTCAATACCTTTTATGTAGATATTTACAGGGAAGTACAAGGACTTTCCTGTTTCCCATTGGACAGCCAACAAGCGGTTGCCATAACTGCTTTTCAGTTTGGTAGCCAACGGACATTGGCGTTTGTGGATGATGATACGATTATTGTCGCCTATATATCCCAAAACGTCATCTCCCGGAATAGGTTTGCAGCATTCTGCTATCACATAGTTCTTTTGGATAGCTTCGGGAGTCAGTTTCAATATTTTCTTGCTGTCTATCTTTTGTAAGGGTTCCTTCTCTTCTGTCGGTTTCTCCTTGTTTGTCTTGCTGCCTCCGAAGGCGAAAGAGATATACTTTTCCAGTTACTGGAAGTCGGTTTGTCTTTCAGTTCGTTCTTGTCGTTTTCTCCTAGAATGATTGTTTTGAATCCGATGGCTGCAAACAATTCTTCCTGTGTCTTGAGGGTATGCAGATTACAGATCTTTCGTATGTTTTCGGGAGTGTACTCTACTCCCTCCCTGGAGAAGAATTCCCGTAACATTTCCTCACCGGCCTGCTGCATACCTCGCTGTTCGCGTTTCAGTATGGCCTGTATCTTAGCCTTGGCTTTTGCAGTGGTGGCAAAGTTTATCCACGAAGGCTGTACATGTTGTGATTTGGAAGTAAGAATCTCCACCTGGTCGCCGCTTTGCAGTTTGTGGCTCAAGGGCACCAGCTTGTGGTTGACTTTAGCTCCGATGCAATGGCTGCCCAAGAATGTATGGATGGAGAATGCAAAATCCAGTGCCGTACAGTTTTGCGGCATCGTTTTGATTTCACCTTTCGGAGTGAAGACAAATATTTCAGAAGCGAACAGGTTCAGTTTGATGGTATCCAGAAAGTCCATGGCATCCGGTTGCGGATCATCCAGAATTTCCTTGATGGTACGCAGCCATTTTTCCAGTTCGCCCTCGTCCTCACTGCCTCCGCCTTCTTTATATTTCCAGTGTGCGGCAAAGCCTTGTTCGGCTACATCATTCATCCGCTCGCTGCGTATCTGCACTTCTATCCATTGGCCTTTGTTGCTCATCAGAGTTACGTGAAGTGCCTGATAGCCGTTGGCTTTAGGATGGCTTACCCAGTCGCGCAAGCGGTCTGGGTGCGGTTTATAAATCTTGGATATGGATACGTATATGTTAAAGCACTCGTTGAGTTCTTCTTCCGGATTTTTGGGACAGAAGATGATACGGACAGCCAGGATATCATATATTTCTTCAAATGTGATATGCTTGGTCTGCATCTTGTTCCAGATGGAATAAGGGGATTTGACTCGTGCTATCAATTGATAGCTGATACCCATTTTGTCCAGTTGTGCGCGGATAGGTGCTGTAAATTCACGGAATACTTCTTCGCGTTCCGCTTGTGTTTCTTGTAGCTTGGATTCTATCTGTGCATATTCTTCCGGATGCTCATATTTGAAACTGAGATCTTCCAGTTCTGTCTTTATTTTGTTTAACCCCAAGCGGTTAGCCAGTGGCGCATAGATGTATAAGGTTTCTCCGGCAATTTTGTATTGCTTGTTGGGAAGCATGGAGCCAAGTGTACGCATATTATGCAGACGGTCGGCTATTTTGATGAGGATAACCCGGATGTCATCACTCATGGTCAGTAGCAATTTCTTGAAATTCTCGGCTTGTGCGGAAGCCCGGTCTCCGAATATGCCGCCGGATATTTTAGTCAGGCCATCTACAATCTGTGCGATTTTAGGACCAAACAGATTTTCAATGTCTTCCACAGTGTAGTCTGTATCTTCAACCACATCATGCAGTAAAGCCGAACAAATGGAAGTTGATCCCAGTCCTATTTCGGTACATACAATTTTAGCAACGGCTATGGGATGCATGATGTATGGTTCACCCGAGCGTCGTTTTACTCCTTTATGTGCTTGTTTGGCAAAATTGAATGCCTTTGTGATGATTTTCTACTTTTTTGCGGTGCTTGGTCGCTAGATAACTGTCCAAAAGTTCCTGAAACCCTTGGTTTATCATTTCCTCATCCGCCTGTTCCTGAGTCTGCTTTTCATCCGTCATATCTTTGCCTCCTATAATCTATACTGCAAAATATACAAAAAACATATTCAAGCAAGTATTTTCAGAAAATGTATAGTGTTAAATCTGTATTTTTTATCAATCATCTGATCCGCAAACTTCTTCCGGCTCTGATATTATTGCCCTTTATACCGTTTAGATTACGTAATTGGCTGATGGATACGTGGTATTTGGCAGCAATTCCTCCCAATGTGTCTCCTTGTTTGATTTTATGATAAAGAGTTCCCTTGGATGAGCGGTTTCTGCTACTGGTTGTTTCCTTGATGGCTACCGTTTTTCTTTTGGTCAGATATTCATTGGCTTATAAGCGAACACGCTGTCTTGGCGGTCAATGAAAGTACTGACAAAGTTATTGGGCAGACGAAGTGCGCACAACTCGCTGTTACCGGGAATAATATCCTTTTTGTATTGGGGGTTCAGGCTGCGAAGCTGGTCTAGGTTGATGTTGCATACTTCTGCCACTTGTTGTAAGTGGAGGTCTTTGTTAATGTGAATGGTGTCTGTAGCGTTGGGAAGCTGTGTTTCCATGGGACAGATGCCATGTTCGCAATAATAGGTCATGATGTAGTTTGCCGCTATGAAAGCAGGAACGTACCCACGGGTTTCTTTGGGCAGATAGTTGTAGATTGTCCAATAATCCGTGGCTCCTCCGGCACGGCGTATGGCTTTGTTGATAGTGCCCGGCCCGCAGTTGTAAGCTGCCAATACCAGATTCCAGTCTTGATAGATGTCGTACAGGTCTTTCAGGTAACGTGCTGCCGCCCAAGTTGATTTGACCGGGTCCCGTCTTTCGTCTATCAGACTATTGTTCTTCAGCCCGTATATTTTTCCTGTACCCAGCATAAACTGCCACAAGCCGGTAGCTCCCTGGCGGGAAACAGCGACAGGATTTAAGGCGGACTCTATAATCGGCAGATATTTCAGTTCTTGAGGAAGGTCGTATAAATCAAGTGCTTCTTCAAAGATAGGCATATAAAAATTGGTTGCCGCAAGCATAAAGGATACTTTATTGCGCAGACGGACGGCATACATATCAATGAATTTGCGTACTGCCTCATTGTAAGGCATTTCTATGATAGAGGGAATACGTGACAGACGATCCATATAGATGGAATCACTTACAACAGTTGGTAGAGGCCATTGTGCAGTTCTCTCCCAATGTGATGTGATTCTTAGATTGCCAGTCCCAGTAAAGACTGTCCATTTCTGACTGCATACTTTCAGGAACATCAATAATTTCTTCTTTTCCTGTAGTTTGCGAGTGAACGGTAATACTTTGGGTTTGTGCGCTTATTCCCGTTGTTCCTATAAATGTAAATAAACCAATTAAAAGTTTTTCATGCGATTAAAATTTGAAGCTGCATTGCAGGCCTATTGTATTAGGTATCCTGCTCCGGCCGTCATTAAAAATAACAGGTTGTATTTGAAGACCTAAGTCTTTGGATATGTCAAAATCAGATAGTTCGGCATCCACGTATGCGTCTATGACAGACAGTATATATACACCGATAAAACAGAATATGCTTAAATCCCGATTTCGGCGATAGAAATCTTTTCGTTTTTTAAAGGTGTCCTCCATACCTTCCGCGCTCATGCCATGAGGCAGGAAGTCTTCGTAGCTTTTGGTATCAGGGTCATCGTCCATAATATCCAGATAGGCTTGAGAATAGTCCTTGTACATTCTGTTGTTCCAGGTCAGCGCATATGCACATCCCACAAACCCACCATATACTATCGGCAGTTTCCAATATTTACGGTTGTATATCTGTCCTCCGCCGGGAATTACCAACGCCAGCCAGATGGCACGGTTGGAGTTCGGGATAAACCGGGGTTTTGTTTCGGCAGCCATTGCTTTCTGTATGGAATCATTTTTACGGACTAAAGCGGCAGTATCAACAGGTGCTTCCATATTTTCTATCTTTTGCCGTTCTTCCAGCAGTTTCAGGCTGTCAATGACAAGTGAATCTTTGACTTGTATAATAGAATCTGTCTTTATACCATACGGCGGTTGCGTGCCTTTTGGGCGTGAACATTCATGCTTCCAGCCATCATAAGGCATAAAAGCAGGAATGTAAACAGTTTATATGTGGATGTTCTTCTTTTCAATGTAGTAATAACGCTTTATTCTTTCTTTTTCAGTGAATCCAGTATTTCCATGATTCGTTCCAAGTCCTCTTCGTTATTGAACGGAATACTGATCTTGCCTTTTCCTTTGGCTGTACATGATAGCTGTACTTTCGAACCGAAGAATCCGCAGAGGTGGCTTTGCAGCAAAGTGTATTCCTCGGATAGTTTGGAGCCTTTCGGTTTGATCTTCTTCCCACCGCTGTCCACTGTCTCGCCACTGCTCAGTGCCTTGACAATTTCTTCCACTTTACGGACAGAATAGCCTTGTGACTGTATTTCATTAAAGATACGTATTTGGGTCTTAGGATCATCTAAGGACAATAAGGCACGGGCGTGTCCCATGTCTATTTCGCGGTTTTTCAATGCTACTTGAATCTGGGCCGGAAGTTTCAGCAGGCGCAGATAATTGGCGATAGTGGTACGTTTTTTCCCTACACGTTCGCTCAGCCGTTCCTGTGTCAATGCATATTGTTCCAATAAATGTTGATAAGCCAGTGCAATCTCCAATGAATTCAAATCTTCACGCTGAATATTTTCAATCAACGCCATTTCCATTACATTCTCGTCATCGGCTGTGCGGATGTATGCCGGAATAGATTTAAGTCCTGCCTGTATGGAGGCGCGGTAACGACGTTCTCCGGCTATGATCTGGTAAGAGTCTTCACTCAGTTGACGCAACGTAATGGGTTGGATGATACCAATTTCGGCAATAGAGTCGGCCAACTCCTGTAACGCCACCGGATCAAATTCACGACGCGGCTGGTTAGGGTTGACGGATATTTTGCTCAGTTCTATCTCGTTGATAGAAGATGAGCCGGCTGTCTTTACTTCTTCAGTCGAGATCAGTGCGTCAAGCCCGCGTCCTAAAGCAAATTTCTTCTGTACTGCCATTGTTTACTTACTGTTACGTGTTATAATTTCTTGTGCCAATGCCAAATGATTCTTGGCTCCGGTAGAGTCGCATCATACAATATTGCAGGAATGCCGTGGCTGGGAGCTTCGCTCAGTTTGACGTTACGCTGTATAATTGTCTTGAATACCAATTCTTGAAAATGGCGTTTCACTTCATCATAAATCTGGTTGGCCAGACGCAGACGTGAATCGAACATTGTCAGCAGGAAGCCTTCTATTTCCAGTGAAGGATTCAGTTTCGATTTAATAATCTTAATGGTATTCAGCAATTTGCTGATGCCCTCTAATGCAAAATATTCGCATTGAACAGGGATAATCACTGAATCGGCTGCTGTCAGCGCATTGATTGTTATCAAGCCTAACGACGGGGAGCAGTCTATCAGGATATAGTCATATTCGTCCCGCATGGGGGCTAATACTTTTTTCATGATCTTCTCGCGGTCTTCCAGGTTCAGCATTTCTATTTCTGCGCCAACCAGGTCGATGTGTGAAGAAACAATGTCGAGTCCGTCAATGTCGGTGGTATAAATTGCTTCCCGTATATCGCTTCGTTGATAATACATTCATAGATAGAGCATTCTACCTCTTTGATGTTCACACCCAATCCTGATGATGCGTTGGCCTGAGGGTCTGCATCAATAACCAGCACCTTTTTCTCCAGTGTTGCCAGAGAAGCTGCGAGGTTAATCGTTGTGGTAGTTTTACCTACGCCACCTTTTTGATTGGCTAAAGCAATAATTTTTCCCATATTAATCAGTTTTTCTCGCTGCGAAGTAACAAATAATAGGTGATTGCACCTATAAAAAACGGCAGACATTAGCAAAACTGTTGATAACTCATTGGTTTTGTTAATAACTCAACGGCGGCAAAGATAGAAATTTTCATTCAATTCTATTCTATTTTTAGCACTGGGTTGTAGAACATTAAGATAATTTTCTTTTCCGGTGAGGGGTAGTTCCGGCAAAGAGTTGTATCTTTACGCTCCGAGAAAAAGAGTGGAAAAATATGAAGAAAGAAAAACCGTTGATATTGCTGTCAAATGATGACGGCGTGGAAGCTAAGGGATTGAATGATTGATACGCGGGTTGCGTGGAATGGGTGAGATAATCGTAATGGCACCGGACGGTCCTCGTTCGGGAGGCTTCGGGGGCGATCACTTCCGAGCATCCTGTGAAGTATTACAAGGTACGTGAAGAGGAGGATTTGACTGTGTATAAATGTACGGGCACACCGGTAGATTGTGTGAAACTGGCATTGCATACGGTGGTTCCCCGTCGTCCCGATGTGGTGATAGGTGGAATAAACCACGGTGATAATTCTTCAGTGAATGTGCATTATTCCGGTACGATGGGGGTAGTGATTGAAGGGTGTCTGAAGGGGATCTCTTCTATCGGATATTCATTATGTAATCATTTTGCGGATGCTGATTTCTCTTCATCGCTGCCTTATATACGCCGTATTACTGAGCAGGTCCTGGAGCATGGCTTGCCTTTGGGGATTTGCTTGAATGTGAACTTTCCGGATACAGCTTCCTTGAAAGGGGTACGCATCTGCCGTCAGACGAATGGGGCTTGGATTAATGAATGGAAGCGTAGTCTGCATCCTCGGGGGGGAGAGTATTTCTGGCTGACCGGAGAGTTTGATAACTATGAACCGGAAGCGGAAGATTCGGATCACTGGGCATTAGGGCATGGGTATGTGGCGGTAACTCCGACCCAAATTGATGTGACTGCTTATGGGATGATGAATGAGTTGAAAAACTGGAATCTGGAAGTATGAAATACTATTTGATAGTAGGCGAGGCATCAGGCGATTTGCACGCATCTAATTTGATGCGTGCCTTGATACAGGAAGATCCGGAAGCAGAATTCCGTTTCTTTGGCGGGGACTTGATGACGGCTGTTGGTGGAACGCGGGTGAAACATTACAAAGAACTGGCTTATATGGGTTTTATCCCGGTGTTGTTGCATTTGCGTACTATCTTTCGGAATATGAAAGAATGTAAGCAGGACATTGTTCGTTGGGCTCCTGATGTAGTGATTCTGGTGGATTATCCCGGCTTTAACCTGAAAATAGCCGAGTTTATAAAGAAGCAGACGAAAATACCTGTCTACTATTATATTTCTCCTAAAATATGGGCTTGGAAAGAGTATAGGATTAAAAATATCAAGCGGGATGTAGACGAACTGTTTTCCATCCTGCCTTTTGAGATTGAGTTTTTTGCCGGACATCAGTACCCTGTTCATTATGTGGGTAATCCTTGTGTAGATGCAGTGGATGCTTATTGTAAGGAACATCCGGATGGATTTCCGGAATTTGTGGCGGATAATGGCTTGTCCGAAAAGCCTGTTATCGCATTGTTGGCGGCAGCCGGAAACAGGAAATCAAAGACAACCTGCCGATGATGCTGGAGGCTGCTGCTCCGTTTACCAAAGATTATCAATTGTGCTGGCAGGGGCTCCGGGGATGGACCCTGCCTATTATTCGGATTATATAAATCCGAATGTACCGGTTAAAATCATTTTCGGACAGACCTACAGGTTGTTGCAGCACGCGCAGGCGGCATTGGTGACTTCGGGTACTGCAACTTTGGAAACAGCTCTTTTCCGTGTTCCTCAAGTGGTGTGTTACTATACTCCGGTAGGGAAATTTATCGCTTTTCTTCGCCGGCATATTCTAAAAGTGAAATATATTTCGTTGGTTAATCTGGTAGCCGACAAGGAAGTGGTTCGTGAACTGGTGGCGGATACGATGACGGTGGATAACGTGCGTTCAGAGTTAGAATCTCTTTTATATAATAAGGTATACAGAAATAAGGTGTTGGAAGAGTATGATCGTATTATTCAGATTTTAGGTCCGGCAGGAGCTTCGGGGACAGCAGCCCGTGAATGGTAGCTTTGTTGAAGAAATAAACTTTTCACGATCTCTTTTTGTTCTTTCGGGTAAACAACTTAAACCCTGGAAGTATATGAAATATTTTTTTCAATCTATGTTAGGGGCGATGCTTCTTTTGAGCGGAGTATTCTCCTTTTCATCTTGTGGTAATGATGAAAGTGATCCGGACAGTACGGTGACTATAGCTATGGCTACCGTAGAAAAACAACCTCAGTATGATGCTCCTTATTTGGTGTTGGACAACGGAGAGAAGTTGTGGGTGGTGCAGCATATTGTTCCTTACCGGGATTTGAAGGCAGGAGAACGGATTTTTGGAAATTATTCTTTTTTGGAAGCCGGTGAAGTGGATTTGCTTATAATATCCGTTTGAATGACTATACCTTAGTACCTGTTCAGGAAATTATCGGATTGAACCCCGATAATATGGACAGTATTGGAAATATGAAGTACAGATCAAGGATATGTGGCCTTCTGATGACTATCTGAATGTACGTTTTATGTTGAATTTTCCCAGTCCGCAGAAACCTATTCTTAATCTGGTTGTGAATGAGATGATTCCTTGGACAAAGGACGGATATGCGCATTTGGAACTCCGCTATAATAACAACGGAAGTCAGGGCAGATTGGTACCTGGTATGGTTTCTTTTAAATTAGATGATTATTCACCGGAAAACAGTGAATTGAAAGGAATAAAGGTATTGGTTAATCCTGTGGACGGGGAAGAAAAAACATATATTTTCTCTTATCCGCTCACTGGCGAGGATGTACCGGGCTTTAATCCTTTGGATTTGGCGGAGTTAAAATAGGGATATTCAGTAAATGTCTCTAAAAAATAAGATGGCATATGAAGATGATAGGGCATGACCATTTCATATGCCATTCTTATTGTCATTTTTCCGTGCTTTCTCACATACTTCTATCCGACAGGACATGACGTTCCGGAAGAAGTCTGATGACCTCTTCTGAT
>ENA-OQAS01000345-OQAS01000345.1-human-gut-metagenome-genome-assembly--contig:-NODE-345-length-24548-cov-3.108513_pt1 | contig 24548 bp, 26 predicted proteins | sample MGYA00242733_ERZ504523 | MGnify/ENA primary metagenome ERZ504523 (study PRJEB26092, sample SAMD00036239) | human gut metagenome | host: Homo sapiens | study: EMG produced TPA metagenomics assembly of...
CTGGAATGCCAATCCCATTTTGATACCGAAATCGTATAATTTGCGGGCATCATCTTCCGAAGCCCCCCTAATACAGCACCAATTTTAACGCAGCAGACAAAAGTACCGATGTCTTTAAACGAATCATCTCCATATATTCGGGAACAGTAACATCATTCCGGGTTTCAAATTCCATATCCACTGCTGTCCTTCACAAATTTCCAAAGCAGTCTGACTGAAAATATCCATCACTTGCTTCAAATAACGCTCCGGACAATTGTTCATCAGCCGATAAGCCAACACCAGCATGGCATCTCCCGAAAGAATAGCCGTATTCTCATCCCAAACCTTATGCACGGTAGGCTTGTTTCTGCGCATATCCGCACAATCCATCAAATCATCATGCAACAATGTATAATTATGATAAGTCTCTATACCTGCCGCTTGTGGTAAAATATCATCCACATTCTCTTTGTAAAGCTGATAGGAAAGCAACATCAAAACAGGACGGATACGTTTACCGCCTAATGACAAGACATACTCTATAGGACATACAATCCTTTTGGTTCGCGCACATAAGGCATCGTAGCAAGATAAGTATTTACCTTTTCCAATAACTGGTCTGCAGAAAAAGCCATAAATTATTTTGATTAAGGGGTTCTAGAAAAAGAGGCTGCTTTTTAAAGGCAGCCTCTTAATTAAGATATTAAGTATTTTATTACTGTAATTTGAAGTTACAGGCACTGTATATTTCACACGTACAGCTTTACCACGCTGTTTGCCAGGTTTCCATTTCGGCATGGTCTTGATTACACGGAGTGCTTCCTTATCCAAGTAGGGGTCTACACTACGCACAACCACCGGGTCAACGATAGAACCGTCCTTATTAACGACAAACTGAACGATAACCTTACCTTGCACACCGTTTTCCTGAGAAATAGTGGGGTATTTAATATTCTTACCCAAGAACTTCAAACATTCAGCCATACCTCCGGGGAATTCAGGCATTTCCTCTACAACTTGGAATATCTGCTGTTCTTCAGGTTCTTCTTCTTCCACTTCTACCGGAACATATTTAACTTCCACAGCCTGACCTGTTTCTTCAGAAGCCTGAATGGCAGTTTCTTCTACTTTAGCATCGTTTTCAACGATCTGAAGCACTTCTTCTACCTTAGGAGCTTCGGGAGGAGGAGGAGCTTGTTTTTGTTCCTGTTCCGTAATAGGGATAATTTCTTCTTCAAATACGACATCGGTTATACCTGTTTCCGTAGTCACTTGCTTGTCGCGATCAGTCCATTCGAAAGCTACAAACATGAGAGCAAGGATAAACACATAACCGATAAGCAGCCAGGTACTCTTTTTACCTTCGAGATCTGCTTTAGGCGATTTTTTAACTTCCATAAATTGTGTTTTAAAATTAAGTGTTTCTCACTGAGGGCAAATGTAACACAAATCTTTTAAATAAAAAGTATTTTCACATGAAAAATATGCTAATTCATTTTATTTTCATCCGATTTCATAGACATACACCCAACTTTTATCTATCTTTGAAGCGTTTTTAGTAGTCACCTATACATTAATTATATATGAAAAAAATAACTATTGCCATTGACGGTTTTTCATCATGTGGAAAAAGCACTATGGCCAAAGACTTGGCACGTGAAATAGGATATATCTATATTGATAGCGGTGCCATGTATCGTGCTGTTACATTATATAGTCTACAGAAAGGGTTCTTTTCGGAAAAAGGTATCGACACCGAAGCGTTAAAAACAGCAATGCCCGATATACATATTTCATTCCGGTTGAATCCGGAAACACAACGTCCCATGACTTTTCTGAACGATACAAATGTAGAGGATGCCATCCGCAGCATGGAGGTTTCTTCTCATGTAAGCCCTATCGCCGCCTTGGGCTTTGTACGTGAGCTTTGGTAAAACAACAACAGGAAATGGGAAAGGCCAAAGGAATTGTCATGGACGGAAGGGACATTGGAACCGTTGTTTTCCCCGATGCCGAACTGAAAATATTTGTAACCGCCTCGCTGCCATACGTGCACAGCGCCGTTATGATGAATTGAGGAGTAAAGGGCAAGAGGCCTCTTATGAAAAAATCCTGGAAAATGTGGAAGAACGTGACCGTATAGACCAAACCCGTGAAGTCGGTCCGTTACGACAAGCGGATGACGCTATCTTATTAGACAACAGCCACATGAGCATTGCCGAACAGAAAGAGTGGCTGACCGAAAAATTTCAAGCAGCTATAAATGGTTAACATAGAGATAGACGAAGGATCTGGGTTCTGCTTTGGAGTCACTACGGCCATCCGTAAAGCAGAAGAAGAACTGGCAAAAGGAAACACTCTTTATTGCCTGGGAGACATTGTACACAACGGACAGGAATGTGAACGACTAAAAAAAATGGGGCTTATCACAATCAACCACGAAGAGTTTGCCCAATTACACGATGCCAAAGTACTGTTACGTGCACATGGAGAACCTCCTGAAACATACGCTATAGCTCGTACCAACAACATCGAGATCATTGACGCCACCTGTCCAGTAGTATTACGTCTTCAAAAGCGCATCAAACAGGAGTATGATAATGTTCCGGCAAGTCAAGACACACAAATCGTGATTTATGGCAAAAACGGTCATGCCGAAGTACTGGGCTGGTAGGCCAAACTCATGGAAAAGCAATTGTCATAGAAACACCTGCTGAAGCTGCTCATTTAGACTTCACTAAAGACATACGCTTGTACTCCCAGACAACCAAATCTCTGGAAGAATTCTGGCAAATCATAGAATATATCAAGGAACACATTTCACCCGATGCCACTTTTGAATTTTACGACACAATCTGCCGGCAAGTGGCCAACCGGATGCCTAACATCCGCAAATTTGCAGCAGCGCATGATCTGATCTTTTTTTTGTCTGCGGACGAAAAAGTTCAAACGGAAAGATCTTATATCAAGAATGCAAAAAGATTAATCCGAATTCATACCTCATTGACCAGCCGGAAGAAATAGACCGGAACTTGCTCGAGAACGTCCGTTCCATCGGCATTTGTGGAGCAACTTCCACCCCCAAATGGTTGATGGAAGAATGTAAAAAAGCAATCTTAAATGAAAAATAGACCAATAAAAAATAGAAAATTATCGTTGTCCAACTGATAATTTGTTAACTTTGCGACATAAAAATATTAAAATGGGTATTTATGGGAACGATTAAAAGCATTGGTATTTTAACCTCTGGAGGAGATGCTCCGGGAATGAACGCTGCCATTCGTGCAGTCACACGTTCTGCCATCTATAACGGCTTGAAGTATATGGCATTTATAGAGGATACAAAGGATTGGTAACAGATGAAATTCAGGAATTCAAAAGCCAAAATGTTAGTAACATCATACAAATGGGAGGTACCATTCTGAAGACCGCCCGTTGCAAAGAATTCACGACACCCGAGGACGGGCACAAGCTTACGAAAATATGAAAAAGCACGAGATTGATGCTTTGGTCATTATCGGCGGTGACGGTTCGTTGACCGGTGCACGTATCTTTGCTCAGGAATTTGATGTGCCTTGTATCGGTCTGCCCGGAACGATTGACAACGACCTGTATGGAACCGACACCACCATCGGCTATGATACAGCTTTGAACACAATTTTGGATGCAGTAGATAAAATCCGTGATACGGCAACTTCTCACGAACGCTTATTTTTTGTTGAAGTGATGGGACGTGATGCAGGTTTCCTGGCATTGAACGGTGCTATTGCCGCAGGTGCAGAAGCAGCTATTATTCCGGAATTCAGCACAGAAGTTGACCAATTGGAAGAATTCATCGAACATGGTTTCCGCAAATCCAAGAGCAGTAGTATCGTATTAGTAGCCGAAAGCGAACTGACCGGGGGTGCAATGCACTATGCCGAACGTGTGAAGAACGAATATCCGCAATACGATGTGCGTGTAACGATATTAGGACATTTGCAACGTGGCGGACGCCCCACAGCGCATGACCGAATTATTGCCAGCCGTATGGGAGTGGCCAGCATCCAAGCACTATTGGAAGGACAACGTAATGTAATGATTGGTATTGATGATGATAAGATTGTTTATGTACCTTTCGCTAAAGCTATAAAGAACGACAAGCCTATAGACAGAGAATTGGTGAACGTACTTCATGAACTTTCTATCTAATTTTTATCCACCACAGACAATAAAAAAAACGCAGATTTAATGAATAATCATAATCTGCGTTTTTGTTTTGCCTGTTGGCAGCAAAACCTTATTTCAAGGTTGAGAAATAAGCATCCAATAACTTTTTGGCAGCAACAAACGAAGTCAGTTTGCCATTCAGCACCTCTTCCTCTTTTGCAGCCAACATAGAAATTATCTTTTCATTATTATAGAAACTATCACGCAAATGCTCGTTGATAGACTCATACATCCAATACTTAGCCTGTTCATTTCTGCGATATTCAAAATACCCATTCGCTTTCACAAAAGCGAAGTATTCATAGATCATATCCCAGATTTCTTTAATTCCAATACCATAAAAGCCGGAATACGTCATTACTTTAGGACTCCAGCCCGAATCAGGAGCAGGAAACAAATGTAAAGCATTACGGAAATGACTGGCAGCCAGTTTTGCTTTCTCAATATTGCTGCCGTCAGCTTTATTGATAACGATTCCATCCGCCATTTCCATGATACCTCTCTTAATCCCCTGCAATTCATCACCAGTACCGGCCAGTTGGATCAGCAAAAAGAAATCCACCATAGAATGCACTGCCGTTTCGCTCTGCCCTACTCCAACCGTTTCAACAAAAATCTTATCAAAGCCCGCAGCCTCACAAAGTATGATCGTTTCACGAGTCTTACGAGCTACCCCTCCCAACGAACCTGCCGACGGACTAGGCCGTATAAAAGACTTCGGATGGACAGATAGTTTCTCCATACGGGTCTTATCTCCCAAAATACTGCCTTTAGAACGCTCACTACTGGGATCAATAGCTAAAACAGCTAATTTTCCTCCCTTCTCAAGCACATGCAATCCAAATACATCAATAGATGTACTCTTGCCGGCACCGGGCACACCACTGATACCGATTCGCATAGAATTTCCGGAATAAGGCAGACACTTCTCTATCACTTCCTGGGCAATAGCCTGATGTTCCGGTTTTACACTCTCCACCAAAGTAACCGTCTGACTCAATACGGTCACATCACCTTTTACGATGCCTTCTACATATTCACCTACGGAAAACTCACGACGACGAGGTTTTTTACGTAGTTTCAAATAAGGATTCACAATAGATGGTTGCTCAATACCTTTGTTCACTGTCAATCCCTTATATTCTTCACTATTTTCAGGATGTTCCATAGCTATTTTTTTGAGGTTACTTTTACTTTTATAATTATCTTCGGATTGTTAGGATCATTGGTTATCATCAGGACACGCGGAGTACCCTTTACTTCTTCAAATTTTGACCGAAAGCAGTAATCTTCAACTTGGTAGACGCACCCGGTTTCAAGACACGTTTCTTCAACTGGACCCCCAAAGCAGAATTGAACACCTGCAAATCACGAATTTCCAGATTAGATTTTCCTACATTTTTAATAATAATCGTATGTGCTTTCTTTTCATCACTTTCCAGTTCTCCCATCTGCAACTCTTCGGCAGAAAGATGAATGGCAGGCGGATTCAAGCGTTCCTGCTGACTGATATGTGAGAAATCCGGCAACAATACGGCAGAAACCGGAATTTCATTTTCTTCTCCCACCTTATCTCCCAGGAAACGGGAAAGATAAACAGACGCCGTTGTCAAACCCAGTTAGGTAACTTTTCCGTATCAAGAGTTATCTTGATTTTACCTGTACGTCCTCTTCCCAGTTTTTCCGGAATGGCAACAGCACTGAGGTAAGGAGGCAAATGCATCAACACAGGGTGTATAACCTATCTGACGTATTGGCAACCAACAGTTCCATAGTTGGTTTATCCCCTTTATTAGCATCTTCAAATTCTATTTCCTCCTTATTCAAACGGATAGCTCCAATCTGAAAAGGATGAGTGAAAGTATAGTTTTTAGGATCGGCAGTCACTTCTCCCCGAATAGCCAGATAGATAGGTTTATTGGAGGCATTGCAATAAATGCCTACGCTCTTCTGAAAACGTCCGATGGCTTTGGCGTCAAAAGTAGAACTGACACTCCCGGTCTTTCCCGGGGCAATCGGTTCTTTGGGCCAATCAGCAACCGTGCAGCCACAAGAAGTTGTCACATTAGATATCACTAAAGGTTTATCTCCTTTATTAGTGATTTTAAAGGTAGCCGTCACCGGATTTTTCCATAAAATAGTTCCAAATTCATGCGTTGTCTTATCAAATAATGCTTTGGGTTGTGCCTGTACTCCCAAAGTCACTCCCATTAACAAACTTACTATCAGTATAATATGTTTCATACAATTATTTTATGCTTTTTAGATAGCAAAGATAGACAAAAAACATCCTTTACCCATTTTTTCAGCCTATAATTTATTTTATCTTATGAATAACCTTTATCTTTGTCCCGCATTAAAAATCAGATAAATTATGAAAATAGTAAAACATTACTGGTTCATTGCCATTGCATTGATTACAATGATAAGTTTTCTTCATGTGAAAACGATGAAGAAAGAGGATTTGATATTTCAGGATTATACGGTAAGACTTGGTGGGGCGAAATGGGATTTGAGGACCCATACGGAGAACGGCTTTACAGTTATATTACATTCACCTCAGGTGCTTTCCCGGATCATGGTGTAGGTACGGAAGAACGCTGTTACTATGATGATGAACTTTATAGGGTATATAAGTTTGACTGGGAAATTCAAAACGGTTGGTTATATCTATATTATTCAGATGGTTATACATTTATAATTGAATATCCATCCGTTTCAGGCCGCTATTTTTATGGCACGGCTGAAGATGGTTTTGAAATAAGATTAGAATGGGTGGACGGCAGAAGCATAAGAAAAAAAGTAAGTTAGCAAGCTAACTTACTTTTTATGAAATCACACAACTAATTCCAGACATCCTGTTTCTCTATTCCACCATCACCCGATATCCTCCCGTATGCCCTCCGAATTCCGGAGCATAAGCAGACTGAACAGTTGCAATTCCGGCCTGATATTCTCCTGTCCGGTTCACATACACCTGATACTCTATCACATAAGTTCCTTTTCTCATCTGATCGATAAAGAACTGGGTCGAAGCATCTTTGGTAGCCTGATAATATCCCAGCCCGTTGCTCCAACGAAATCCCGAAACTGCCTGTAACGGTTCCATACAAGCTGCACGGTCATCCTTGATCTGAACAAAATCCATATCACGGTCAGCCTTTACAGTCAGGCGAACGGTAATCTTATCGCCAACCTTTAACGGAGCTGATTCATTCAAAGCCTCATCCCCTTTATATAATTGACGGCTGACAGACAATCCGTTTCCCTGCCCGCTAATTTGATCCATACTTTCCAGATATTGGGCATAAACGGCTCCCCAACCCATTCCGGTTCCTTCTTTATCCACGCTTACTTCTTGATATTCATCACATCACCGGACACCGTCTTCTTGATATAACCGATGCATCATCTGCCGGAGTCCGGATCACTTCTTTACCTAAAGTAATCTCTACTCCTCCTGTATTTGCCAATAAATCCGAAGCTCCTGTAGCCATCAATGCATACACCGCATCAGCCGTGGCAATCGGCGTTTCCCAAGTCTGTGTCTGTTTCTGCTTCAACAGCCAGCGTTTCATTTCATCAATAGCTTTCGTATCTTTTGTTATACGCTGTATAGCTTCCATAGCAGCCACTTCAGTCGGAATTTTATAACTGAACCATGAATATCGGGCTTTAGGAGTATCAAAGTAACGTCCCATTTCATCCGTCACAACAGAATACTCCATCAATGACTGCATAAACAGCTTGGCTTCTGCCACCTTACCGGCTTGCTGCAAGATGATAGCTCCCAACGCCTTTTCATAAATCGTCAGTTCTTTTCCCTCACCGGACAACTTGTCTATGAAATACCGGTTCACCTTTTCATCAACCGGAGCCTTGCCATCCAAAGCACAGATATACAAATACCTGAGAACCTGCTCTGACGGACGGATACCGACAGCCCCTTTCTTTTCAGCTTCTTTCATGGACTTATACTCTTCGGCTGCCTGCTTGCCTAAATACTCGAACCCTTTTTGAATCATAGGCTGCATCCGGCTGTCAGCATCCTGATGAGTCAATGCATTCAGCCGGACCAGCATTTCCATTACCTGAGTAGTTACATAGCGGCTGCCTTGCATACCTTTATACCAACTCCATGCGCCATCGGCATTTTGCAATTCTCCCAGTTTCTCTACAGAAACAGCCAGTTGGCTATTCATTGTATTCAGGTCAAACAAAGTGGCGATACGCTGTTTTTGTTCGGCTTCATTGGTAGCCTCTGCCAGCCAGGGAGTTTCAGCCAGCAGGATATTTTTCAGTTCCTGATTCTTTTGCAGATTGCTCATAAAAGTTTCCTTCGTGCCACCTTGAGCCTTCCAGCTATCAAAGACTTGCTTGATACGGGGATTTTCTTTGACTATATATGCAGCCAATGAATGGGCATAATAAGCGGTAGCCCAGGAAAGAGCATCTTCATTCTGAGGATGAGCCACTACAGGCAAAGCCTGCACGGCATACCAAGCCGGATGGGCAGTAAATTCTACGGTCAACCGTTGTTCGGAAGCCGTTTTGCTATGCTTGTTAAACAGGTTTTCCAAAGAGAAGTATGCGCACCTTCCCCATTCACGTTCAGAGGAACGGTTTCCGTCACCCACTGTTTGTCTGTCAGTACGGGGATGTAACGCTGTTCTCCATCACTGAAGGTATCTCCATCCGCTACCATCCGGCATGCCATTACCGTATATTTGTCACTCACTTCAAAAGTAAAGTTCACATGCCCGGTTTCTCCTCCCTTCACGTCAAACTTCTGTTTTTGTGAATAGAATACCTTTTCTGTTTCCGGATTGAACAATTCCATGCAAACAGTCCCTTTCACTCCCTTGTCCGACAGGTTCATCAGTGAAGCGGCAATATTCGCCTTATCTCCACGCGGACAAAGCGGGGCATATTAGGCTGAAGCATAAACTCTTTGCTGGCAGTAGCGGTAGCTCTATCTTTCCATAATCCACATTCCGGGTATGTGCCAAGCCCATAAACTTCCATCGGGTAAGGCTCTCGGGCAGTACAAAGGAAATACTGATTTCACCTGTTTCATTGGTGCGGAGCTGTGGATAAAAGAATGCCGTTTCCGCAAAGTTTTCACGTATCTGTATATCACCTGTTTCTGCCAGTTCTTCAGAACTGTCCATTTCTGCATTTTCCTGTGCAGACGTCTCTACCATTTCTTCCTGGAGCACCATATCAGTAACAGCCTCTTGTTTCATCACAGCATTTGCCGCACTCCTACCTCTTATCTTCAAAGATCCTGTAAGAGCGGCACGAGGCTACCTCCATAACCTACCACCACAGCCTCCATTCTTCCTGTAGATGGAATGATCAATTCACTATATTCCAAAGGAACCGCACGAAGCCTCTTCAACGGGAAATCAACATACAAATAAGCATTCCGCATATAGGATGTATTCCAATAAGTCAAAGGAACCACATAATGAAAGTCCACTCCAAAGTCCAGCTTATGTGCACTATATATCTTATCCAGAGAAGCGTCATACATGGTAGCCAGCATTTCAGCCTCAGCCGGGCGCATCCGGATAAAGTACCGTCAGTTTCCATTCCTCTTCCTGTCCCGGACGAAGTTTGTCACGGAACGTAGTCCATTTCAGCTGCAACTTCTTCTCAGGGGCCGGTTTCATAATCTGTGCATTATGACTGTAAAGTCTGCCGTCTTTCACAAATGCCATACTTACCAGAATGCCGTCACCATATTCCTTCTTATAAGGGAAGCGGAAACTGATCACCGAGTCCGAAAGCTGTATACGTTTGCTTTCCAAGCGCTTGTTGCCTGCAAACACATCATAAAGCAGATAGACATTCTTTTCGCTGCTACCTATATATATAGTAGCTGGAGATGCTGCATCAAATTCCAGACCATCCTGATAGAACCAATCCGTTATCACGAAGGGCGGACGCTTGTCGTTCAATGAAAACAGAAGGAAATTCTTAAATGCCGTACACTCTCTGCCTTGTGTATCCTTAGCCGAAAGCTCAAACGATAATTACCGGAAGGCAGGGCATAAATAGCCTCAGGAACAAAACTCTTGTTGGCTTCCACCGTACCGGTCAATATCTTTCTGCCTTCTTTTTCCTGACCGTCTTTCTGCTTCTCCATTTCGACTACCTGATAAGTAACCGGAGTATCTACCGGCTCACCCGAAAGATTCATGGCTGTCAGTTTTATTTCCAGCTTCTTTTCTTTCACCAAATTATCGGGCAGATTATCCATATTCAGCACCATTGAAGTGCTTCCTAAAGGCAATGACAAATTAGCTTGCTGTGTCTCACCTGCACCATCCGTCACATCCGCCTGTATGTTGTACGTATAATACCACAACGGAGATTCTCTCCTGTCCGAATCTATTTCAAAATGCACCGGAACGCTGAACTTACCGTCCGCATCGGTCATTGCCTCTCCCTCCCAACGCAGAACCTCTGCCCATAAACCGCCAGAACCAGGCATAGGAACGGGATATATTATAGTGTACCCTGGCATTCTGCACAGGCGCACCGGCAAAAGTCTTTGCCATACCCACCACTTCTATAGAGTCACCCACTTGATACTCCACTTTCACGGGCTCAAACGTGACATCAAAGGTGGGACGTTTATATTCTTCTACCTTAAAACTGACAGAAGTATCGGCCACACGCAAGCTAAAATAACCGGTCAAGCAAGGAGAGGGCAAAACAAACTGTCCGCTGAACGAGCCAAAACCATTCGTCCGTACTTCTACTTTTCCTGTTTCATTATTATTCGCATCATATAGGGATACCGTATATTTTTATCCGCAAGCACACGCGTAGAATCCTTTTCCATTTCATAAGCCAAGCCGGATACATATACGGTTTGACCGGGACGGTAAATGGAGCGGTCGGTAAATAATTGCAAAACTTCTTTCCTCTTGCTCTCTTTATAGTAATAATCGTTTTTCCAAAGATTCAAGATGGGCATCGCATTATCAGCCGCCGTATGTGCATTATACCAGTATTTGTTACTATTCAGGAAATCCAGTTTCAAAGTACCCTGTTTATCCGCCTGGTAGGTCTGTTGGGGAGAATAACCTCCCCCCTTCTCCGTATAAATGGTTACTTCCGCCTCAGAAACAGGCTGTCCGCTCACTGCATCTACCACCACCAGTTCCAACGTACCATCCGGCAGAGGACGATAAATGGTCTTTAAAGCGGTGACATTCATTAATGTTCCGTCCGAAACGCCCTTCTTCCCATCGCACTGCTTTAAGAAATAAATTCCCGCTTGAGGAGCCTGTATGGTCAGGGTGGTATCGACATTCAAATAATCTGTAGTAGGTTTCAAAGAAAAATGCTCCTCGCGTTGCAAACGGGCATATTTACTTTCAAAATGGGTGGTTCTGTTCTGCAATACGGCAGAGGTAACGGGTAAATTCACCTTATATAACTGCAAGGTGATGCCGGTAAGGTTTTTATAATTTACTTTCACCGACTGCTGTTCACCCGGATAGGCCGTAGCTATTTCCAGTGAAAGGCTTGCATTCAGAATTTCCTTTTCTATATTCTTCAGTTGGTTGATACCTTCGTAACGGGGGTATCCGGCTATTCCTTCACGAACTATCCGCAAGCGCTCTACCTGATTATTTTGATACTGTAGGAATTGTGCCAAAGCCAGATAAGCTTCAGGGACTGTTTTCACAGCCGGATAAGTATGAATCCACTTCCGGAGTTCCTGTTGGCATACGTCATTCGAGAAGTTTCCGGAAAAATTGCGGTACAGGTAATTCAATGCGTCTATCCCGGTCAGCAACCAACCCTCACGCTCCGTTTCCGTATCGTATGCTTTCAGCAAGGACTGATAAGTCTGCATGACAGCTGCCGTCAGGTCACAATCAGAGACGGGAACAAACTGATAAGTAACAAACTGATCCATATCCGTCATATCCGCAGGCAGACTGTTTGTCTGATTTGCTTTAGCAGCCGCCTGCCACCTGTACTGCTGCATGATTTGTATGGCACGACGTGCCAGCAGGTTGTACAGATTATCACGAAAATACCGTTTACTAGCCTCTCCCACTCTCACCATAGGTCTCAATTTCTCGACCGGGATAAGTAATAACCGGTCTTTATCCTTGAGAGAGGCCTGCAAATAACCCAATCCTTTTTTTACGTCGGCAGGCATGGTCATTTCACCCAGAATGGAATACAATATAGCTTTGTCTTCCATACTGCCGGTTTGGGAAGCCCATTGTTCCAAACCATTCATATCTACCTTCAAGCTATCGGGAGTTAAAAGGGAACGGTACTGCATGGCAGTGAGATAGGCTTTCATCATTTGCGGTACATTCTGTTCCGCTTTTGCTTTATCGTAGATTTTCATTGCTTCGGAAATAACCGACTTGGGCAGATCCTTTCGTTCCAATACTTCCAGTTCTTTCCACAAATTGTCATAGGTTTGTGCCTGCATAGGAGCAAATACGCTCATTACCAGTAACACTATCAAAGATAAATAACGAATTTTCATATCTACAATCTTTTAGTTCGTACTAAGTCTTCTTTAACAAAGAAACGAAATAGATGTTTAAAGACTGCATACGTTTTAATTAAAATAACTAAAACAGAAAAGGAAAGATCTTTCAGCGCAGCCAAAGCAAACGTTGCAGCACCAGTCTTTTATAGGGTTTCTTCATGTCTTCGGGCAGGAAGGAAACATCTATCAGTTCCATCCATTTAATGATGGAACGTCGGAATTTCCAAGCGATGTTCTCTATTACCTTGCCACTGCCCCCGCGAGCTCCTCCCGTATCCTCGGGCATGACAATAACCGTGGACAGCAAATGGTATGCAGGCGTCAGACTATAGCCCATCCCCGTATCATACAATGAAAAGTTCTTCAGGTGCCAGCCGGATAACGCAAGAATCCGGCATCATAGACAAAGGTAAAACCATTTTCGTCTTCCGTCAGCGTCCCCGCGTAGATATATATCATTCAGGTATATTTTCCCCTTCTCATACGCTATGCTCCTTTCCTGCAGGCACTGCTCCCACTTCATACCCGAAGAGGGCAAGCACCTGGTTTACCTTGTCTATTCGCAAGTTTGCTTTCCTTGTTCCAACTCGCGCACAAAGCGAAGCCCCACTCCCGCCTTAGCTGCCAAATCTACTTGCGTAAGTCCGAACCGCTTGCGCATTTCCTTAACAAACAATGACAATGAATTATTCATAATTACACCCTTTAGGGTACCAATATAGCAAAACCAGCGATAATTACACCTAATGGGTATAATTTATTAGCTTCTTTTGCATAATATACCGAAAGGGTGCAAAGTATTAGCCCAAACCAGCGCATTACGGAAAACCAGGAGTATTCAGCAAATTCGTGATACAAAGAAAAAGGACAGGAAAATTCCTTCAAAAGCTTCAGCCTCTCCGCAAACCCTTTGCCGGTGGGCATTCCGGCTGAAGGATTACACCTGAAAATGCTTCAGCCCGAAGAAAAATCCTTCAGCCGCACCCTCTTGGGGTGATGCATACTCCGCACAGATTGGTTCCCCAATGCTTCAAAAGTCCTATATCCAGCACTTGTCACCGTATCGCACCCCTAAATGAGCAAACTGACACAACCGGAAACATATTCTTTTTCATCAGGATAAGTTTGTATTTTCTGTCCATCACTTAGGTGAACACGCCATTCCACTTTGGTGAAGATCCATTGTCACTTGTATAAAACGGCTGCTTCACTAAGGTGAAGCAATAAAGCTGTTACGGCAGTCAAAGCAAACTCTTCCTAATAGTAACATCATTTCCAACAGGCATAAAAGCACCAGAGAAAATGAACTTCCACAAAACACATCCCGAACAACCAAAACTGAAGCTTCCATAATCGGCTGAAGGAATTTCCAAAGGCAATCCTTCAGCCGCTTCGCCCTATTGACGGGCTTTTGCGGAGAGGCTGAAGCTTCTGAAACAAAAAACAGGGCAATGTCCCCGGAGGCACTGATAATCACCTCAATGGTAGCAGAAACCGACAAGTGTACACATGAAGCGGCAGTTTCCGAATAAAATAAGCCCTCTCCCGCATTATATAGCCGGAAATATCGTATATTTGCTCTGTACTAAAGAAATAGAACCACTATGAAGAAAGAAGAATTAATGCGGAAAGCCATTGAGCTTTCTATAGAGAATGTGGCAAACGGCGGCGGACCCTTTGGAGCCGTAATTGCCAAAGATGGTGAAATCATTGCGACCGGAGCCAATCGTGTCACCTCACAATGCGACCCTACCGCCCATGCGGAAGTCAGCGCCATCCGTGCGGCGGCAAGCAAACTGGGAACATTCAACTTGAGCGGATGTGAATTTATACTTCGTGTGAACCGTGTCCCATGTGTCTGGGAGCCATTTACTGGGCACGGCTGGATAAAATGTATTATGCAAACAACAAGACGGATGCCAAGAATATAGGGTTTGACGACTCTTTTATCTATGATGAGTTAAGCCTGAAGCCTTCGGCACGCAAGCTGCCTTCCGAAGTTCTTTTGGCGGAAGAGGCGATAAAGGCATTCCAACAATGGACAGAGAAAAGTGACAAAGTGGAGTATTAATAGAAAGGCGCGGACGAAATCCCTATCATCCGCGCCCGAAATCTTTATAAGATCTTAAAGACTATTCTTTTACCGGCGTATTTTCCAACGTAGCTACCACGAAATCATAGAACTTGCCTACAGAAGGAATAAAGCAGCGTTCATCCGGTGAGTGAGGAGAACGCAAGGTAGGACCGAAAGAAATCATATCCAATCCCGGAACCACCGCACCGATGATACCGCATTCCAAACCGGCATGAATCACTTTCACAGCAGGTTCCGTACCGAATTGTGCCTTATAAGACTCCTTCATGGCTTTCAGAATAGGAGAATCCACATTGGGTTCCCAGCCTGAATAACCACCTGAACGGGTTACTTCCATACCTGCCATAGAGAAACAGCTTTCCAATGCAGTATTCAGATAATCCTTCATTGAATCGCGTGAACTGCGGGCCAGGATTTTTATCTCCGCCTTGCCACCACCTATAGAAACAATAGCCAGATTGGAAGAGGTTTCCACGGTATCGGGGATAGTAGGAATCATACGCATCACTCCATTCTGACAAGCATAAATGGCATCCACCAGATTATCTTTAATTTCATCGGGAACCATCATCGCAGGCAATTCCACCCGTTCTGCCTTGAAGCTGATCGGTGTTTCGTGTACATGATATTCTTCATTCCACAATGCTTCGCACTCCTGCACAAATTCCAGTACGTCCGCTTCTTCTTCAGCCGGAACCGTAATGACCACTTCACATTCACGAGGAATGGCATTACGCATATTGCCACCTTGCCAGGACACCAGGCAAGCCTCATCGTAAGTTATCACCTGGTTCATGAAACGAGCCATCAGCTTGTTGGCATTGGCACGTCCTTCATTTATTTCCAATCCTGAATGACCACCGCGCAGCCCTTTCAAGGTAACTTTCAAAGCAATGTCAGCCGGATCTGTTTCCACTTCTTTATATTCCAACACTGCTGTCAGGTCTTCACCGCCTGCACAACCGATATACAATTCTCCTTCTTCTTCCGAATCCAGATTCAACAGAATATCACCGTCTACCGTTCCCGGCTTCAAACCGAACGCACCGAACATACCGGTTTCTTCGTCGGCAGTAATCAGTGCTTCCAACGGACCATGTTTCAGCGTCTTGTCTTCCATGATAGCCATGATAGCGGCAACACCCATACCATCATCGGCTCCCAAGTCGTGCCTTTAGCTTTCACCCAATCTCCGTCAATGTAAGTCTCGATAGGATCATTTTCAAAATCATGCACTGTATCGTTATTCTTCTGAGGAACCATGTCCATGTGAGCCTGAAGAATCACCTTCTTACGGTTTTCCATCCCCGGAGTGGCAGGCTTGCGGTAAATGATATTACCGCTTCGTCCTGGAATGACTCTACGCCTACACTTTTTCCAAAGTTCAGCAAGAACTCTTGCACTTTCTTCAAGTAACCCGAAGGGCGGGGAACCTGAGTCAATGAATAGAAATGCTTCCACACATTCTGCGGAGCGAGAGAGAGAATTGTACTCATAACTTCTTAGTTTTATTTGTGAACGGCAAAGCCGCTAATCCATATATACCCAACAAAATTAATAAAAAAAGTTTGTATTCCATGCACTAATAAGGCAAAAATTCCCGCATCTTCTTTTCCCACTCCATAGAGCATCATCATCGTTATGACAGCAAAATGCCACGGACCCGCCCCATTAGGAGTCGGAACTACTACCGCAATGCTACCTACAGCAAACATGACCAGTCCCGCCATCACTCCCAAATTATCGGAAAAATCGAAACAAAAGAAAGAAACATAGAATTGCAGGAAATAGCAAGTCCAGATACCGACGGTATAAAGAATGAACAGAGGCATCCGCTTTACATGACGCAAAGACAGTACACCGACCCATACATTATGGAGAATGCCTTTCACCTTAGCAAAGACCGTCACATTCCTGATCAGAAAAAAAGCCAGCACCAATACGGCCAGCACACAGACGATAGTGATATAGAAATGCCCCGAAGTAAATACCTGTGCCAAAACCGTGGTATCCGTGCCGGTTTCTTTAAAAAAAGTATCGAATACCCTTGCCTGCATTATAAGAGTTACCCCTGTAATCAACGACACACACAGCGTATCAATCAGCCGTTCCGTAACCACCGTACCCAGCGATTTGGAAAAAGATGTACCATCATATTTAGCCAACACCCCGCAACGGGAAATCTCACCTACACGGGGAACAACCAAGTTGGCGGCATAAGACACAAAGATGGCATATACACAATCGGATGTTTTGGGATGCTCGCCCAACGGAGCCAGCGTAAGCTTCCACCGCCAGCCACGAAAAATATGACTAAACACACCAAACACTAATGACACTAACATCCACCCATAGTTCATTCCTCCATCCAAGACCTCCCACACCCGGGAAAAATTGAATCCGTGATACATCCATATCAGTATCGCAGCCCCCAAAAATAACGGAAATGCAATCTGCAAACCTTTATTTATAATCTTTTTTAATCGAGTTCGTTCCAAAATCTGTGTATATTAATTTAGAATGTTTACCTTTGCACGATGCAAAGATACTATCTTAGCGAAATAAACCTATTTATTAACGATAGAAAAATAACGGAATGGGATTAGTAAAGCCAAAAAAATTTCTAGGACAACACTTCTTGAAAGATCTCAGTATTGCAAAAGATATAGCCGATACGGTAGACGTGTGCCCTGACTTGCCAATTCTGGAAGTAGGACCGGGGATGGGGGTACTAACCCAGTTTATTATGCAGAAAAACCGTCCGGTAAAAGTGGTGGAACTGGACTATGAATCTGTAGCCTATCTCCGTGAGAACTTCCCTGCCCTGGAAGATAATATCATTGAAGACGACTTCTTGAAACTGAACCTCGAAAAATTATTTGACGGAAAACCTTTTGTCCTGACCGGCAACTATCCTTATAATATATCCAGCCAGATATTCTTTAAAATGCTGGATTACAAAGACCTGATACCCTGTTGTACCGGAATGATCCAAAAAGAAGTGGCCGAACGCATTGCCGCCGGTCCCGGAAGCAAGACATACGGCATTCTCAGTATCCTGATACAAGCCTGGTACAAAGTAGAATACCTGTTCACCGTACACGAACATGTATTCAATCCGCCTCCCAAGGTGAAAAGTGCGGTCATCCGTATGACACGCAATGAAACGACGGAACTGGGATGCAATGAAAAATTGTTCAAGCTCATTGTAAAAACAACATTCAACCAACGGCGTAAAACTTTGAGAAACTCTATTTCTTCCATTTTAGACAAAGAGAACCCATTGAGCACAGACCCCATTTTCAACAAACGCCCGGAACAGTTGTCTGTACAAGAGTTTATCGAACTGACCAACCAGGTGGAAGCGGCGCTGAAAAACAAGACGGATATTGTCTATAGCAATGATATCGCCCGGAAAGGAACAAACAAGAAAGAATAACACCTATTTATTATATTAACGGAAGAATAGGATGAATAAAGAGGAATTAGAAAAAGTAGAGCAGCTGATCGAGCAAAAAGACTCAGAGCAACTGAAGGACTTGCTTGCCGGACTGCATCCTGCCGACATAGCAGAGCTGTGCAATGAACTGGATGCGGAAGAAGCACGGTTCATATACCTGTTACTGGACAATGAGACTGCCGCCGATGTCCTTATCGAAATGGACGAAGACGCCCGTAAAGAATTCCTGGAAATCCTTCCCTCTGAAACAATCGCCAAACGGTTCGTTGACTACATGGATTCGGATGATGCCGTGGACATTATCCGTGAAATGGACGAGGACAAACAAGAAGAAGTCCTCTCACACATTGAAGACATAGAACAAGCCGGAGACATTGTCGATTTGTTGAAATATGACGAAGACACTGCCGGTGGATTGATGGGTACCGAAATGGTAATCGTAAACGAAAACTGGAGTATGCCCGAATGTCTGAAGGAAATGCGCATCCAGGCGGAAGATATGGACGAAATCTATTATGTATATGTAGTAGACGATGACCAGCGGCTGCGCGGTGTGTTCCCGTTGAAGAAAATGATCACCAGCTTCCGTATCCAAAGTGAAGCACGTGATGAGGAAAGAACCGATATCCGTCCATGTAGATACCCCTATAGACGAAGTGGTACAAACCATTGAAAAATATGACCTGGTCGCGTTCCGGTAGTGGACAGTATCGGACGCCTGGTAGGACGGATTACGGTAGACGATGTGATGGACGAAGTACGTGAACAGGCTGAGCGCGACTACCAGCTGGCATCAGGTTTGTCACAAGACGTGGAAACAGACGATAATGTATTCCGCCAGACTACAGCCCGTCTGCCCTGGCTGCTCATCGGCATGATAGGCGGAATAGGAAACTCCATGATTCTGGGCAACTTTGACAGCACTTTTGCCGCACATCCCGAAATGGCCCTCTACATCCCCCTTATCGGCGGAACAGGGGGGAATGTGGGAACACAGTCCTCGGCACTTATCGTACAAGGACTGGCAAACAGCTCGCTGGATGCCCAAAACACCTGGAAACAAATAGTAAAGGAATCTGTAGTGGCCGTAATCAATGCTACTATTATTTCTATGCTGGTATATATCTATAATTTCATCCGTTTCGGGGCAAGTGCACCGTGACTTATTCGGTTTCATTCAGCCTGTTTGCAGTAGTCATGTTCGCTTCCATCTTTGGGACCTGGTTCCTATGACACTGGAAAACTAAAAATAGATCCGGCCATCGCTACAGGTCCGTTCATATCCATCACCAATGACATTATAGGTATGATGCTTTATATGGGCATCACCGTATTACTATCCTGACACATTTCACTACAGATTACATAGATTGAAATTCAGAGAAAAACAGATTCACACAGAAACCGGCAAAGAATCACAATAAAAGAGAATCTGTATGAATCTATGTAATCTGCAGTGCATTTATCCCCCTTGATTCTCCTATTTTCTCCACTTTTAAGGATTTTCCTAAAAAAAATCGGGAAAAACAGTATGAAGTTCTAATTTATTTCTTTTAATTTGTAAATTGTTGTTATAACAAAAACGCTTACTTTAAAAATCTATACGATGGACTCGAATGAAACTATCCGCCCTTTAACCGAAGTTCCAGTGGAACAGACATCTGAAACTTTGGTATCATCTTCCGCTACTGCAGAAGAAAATAACGCTACGTATGTACCTAAACAAACGAAAGAAGAGGTCATCGAACGTTTAAAAGAAATCAACGAAGACGCTGCAATGCAGACAAACAAGAGTTGGATTTATTGAAACAGAACTTCTACAAGCTGCACAAGGCTGAGCAAGAAGCCGCCCGTAAGGCATTTATTGATGGCGGAGGTGCTCCTGAGGCATTTATTCCCCAACCGGACGATGCTGAAAGCCGTTTCAAAGATATCATGAGCTCTATCAAAGAGAAAAGAAGCGCCATACAAGCAGAACAAGATAAAGAAAAAGAAGATAACCTGGTGAAAAAGCTCGCCATTATCGACCGCTTGAAAGAACTTGCCGAATCTCCCGAAGATGCCAACAAAGCATACAATGAATTCAAGAAACTGCAACAGGAATGGAACGATATAAAACAGGTGCCGGCTGCCAAGGTAAATGAACTATGGAAAAATTATCAGCACTATGCAGAAAAGTTCTATGACTTGATAAAGCTGAACAATGAATTCCGTGAGTATGATTTTAAAAAGAATCTTGAAATAAAAACTCATCTCTGTGAAGCCGCAGAGAAATTGGCTGATGAAGAAGATGTGATTTCCGCTTTCCACCAATTACAAAAGTTACATCAGGAATTCCGGAATACGGGTCCTGTTGCAAAAGAATTGCGCGAAGATATATGGACCCGGTTCAAAACTGCCTCTACAGCCGTAAACCGTCGTCACCAGCAACATTTCGAAGCCTTAAAAGAAAAAGAGCAACGTAATTTGGATGAAAAGACCGTAATCTGTGAAATTGTGGAAGCGATGGAATACGATACGTTCACTACTTTCCAAGACTGGGAAAACAAAACTCAGGAAATCATTGCTTTGCAAGCTAAATGGAAAACAATTGGTTACGCACCTCAAAAAATGAACGTGAAGATATTCGAACGTTTCCGTGCCGCTTGTGATGAGTTTTTCAAACGCAAAGCCGAGTTCTTCAAATCCATCAAGGAAAGTATGGCAGGCAATCTGGAAAAGAAGAAAGCATTATGTGAAAAAGCAGAAGCACTAAAAGAAAGCACAGACTGGAAAGCAACTGCTGATATTCTAAGCAAATTACAAAAGGAATGGAAAACAATCGGTCCTGTACCTAAAAAGTATTCGGATGCCGTATGGAAACGATTCATTGCCGCATGTGATTATTTCTTCGAGCAAAAGAACAAGGCGACTTCTTCACAACGCTCGGTTGAACAGGAAAACATGGTTCAGAAAAAGGCGATCATTGAAAAATTAAATGCAATTGACGCACAGGAAACACCGGAAGAGGATGCGGGAAACGCCATTCGAGAATTAATGAAAGAATGGAACGGCATCGGTCATGTACCGTTTAAAGAAAAAGATAAACTGTACAAGCAATATCATGGTGTCATCGACAAGTTGTTTGACAAGCTGAATCTTTCCGCATCACAGAAAAAATTAAGCAATTTTAAATCAACCATCAGCAAGGAAGGCAACCTTTATCGTGAACGCGAAAAACTGGTTCGTGCTTACGAAAACATGAAGAATGAAATTCAAACATACGAGAACAACTTGGGCTTCTTGACCAGTTCTTCCAAAAAAGGTAGCAGTTTGGTTACGGAAATGAATCGTAAAGTGGAAAAACTCAAAGCAGACCTAGAATTGATCTTGAAAAAAATTGAGGTGATCGACCAATCAATGAAAAACGAATAAAAACAGTTATATGAAAAAAGAGTCTAACGCAAATGCGTTAGACTCTTTTTCATATAACACTACTAATTCTTAAGATAACCAACACAAAATAAAAAAGATCTTCTAAAATTATAATTTTAGAAGATCTTTGTCTTTGACAAGTGATTTGTCTGTTGGGATACCAGGATTCGAACCTGGAAAAACAGGACCAGAATCTGTTGTGTTACCATTACACCATATCCCAATTTCCTATCAAAACACCCGTTTTGATTTTGACGCTGCAAAGATACGGCTTTTTATTTAATCCACAAATTTTTGAAGCTTTTTTTTCTAATCAAGATTCTTTTTTTCTCCATTTGCCTTCTTTTCCGGCCTTCCTTATCCTTCTTGACCGTGTATCATCATTCTAGACTTAACATAACAATAAAAAGATTCTCTAACTAAAAAAAACAAAAACCGAATATATTTAATGCACATTTTTTCGCTAGAATGAGAAAACCAAGTATCTTTGTGCATTGTTGTAAATACATATATTAGAATAATCAGTTGTTAATAACATTATAATGAACGAAGCAGAGACTTTAGTAAAAAAATAACAGAAGGCATTCAAGAAAAGAAAGGTAAAAACATTGTAATAGCGGACCTCACCGCCATTAATGATACCATTTGCAGCTATTTCGTAATCTGTCAAGGTAATTCCCCAAGTCAAGTTACAGCTATCGTTGACTCAGTCAAGGAATATGTACATAAAGAAATAAATGACAAACCTACGGGAATAGACGGACTGAGAAACGCAGAATGGGTTGCAATGGACTACAGTGATGTACTGGTACATGTCTTTTTGCCGGAAACAAGAAATTTTTATAATCTGGAACATTTATGGGCAGATGCCAAACTAACCCAAATTCCTGATCTAGACTAATCCAATACAGAATCAAAATGAGTGAAAATACCAATAATAAACCAAAGATAAACATGCCACGCTTCAATTTGAGTTGGCTGTATGTTATCATTGCCATGAGTTTTGCCATCCTCTACTTTTCCAATCAAGAAGGAGGAATTGACAAACAAATAACATATACCGAGTTTAAAGATATGATAAACAAGGGATATGCCAATAAAATAATTGCATACGATGACAATACGGTAGAAATGTACATTAAACCGGAATTTGTTAAAGATGTATTTAAAAATGACTATAAAAAAGTAGGTCGTAATCCAGCCTTGAACGTAGAAATAGGTTCCATGGAGTCATTGGATAAATTCATGGAAAAGGCACAGGAAGAAGGTCATTTTACCGGATCTATCAGTTATGAAAAGAAACGCGACTACTTCGGTGCATTATTTTGGAATATCGCTCCGTTTTTACTGTTGATCGGTATATGGATGTTTGCCATGCGCCGCATGAGCGGCGGAGCAGGGGCCGGAGGCGCCAATCCGTTCAACGTAGGTAAAAGCAAAGCTCAGGTATACGAAAAAGGAGACAAAACTAACCGGATTACTTTTAAAGATGTAGCCGGACAAGCGGAAGCTAAACAAGAAGTGGAGGAAATTGTAGAGTTTCTGAAACAACCTCAGAAATACACGGAGCTGGGAGGTAAGATACCTAAAGGCGCTTTACTGGTAGGCCCTCCGGGAACCGGTAAGACTTTGCTGGCAAAAGCTGTTGCCGGTGAGGCGGATGTACCTTTCTTTTCGCTTTCAGGTTCCGACTTTGTGGAAATGTTTGTCGGAGTAGGTGCATCCCGTGTACGTGACTTGTTCCGCCAGGCGAAAGAGAAAGCTCCTTGCATTATTTTCATTGATGAAATTGACGCGGTAGGACGTGCCCGTGGCAAAAATCCAAGCATGGGTGGAAATGATGAACGCGAAAATACATTAAACCAATTATTGACAGAAATGGACGGTTTTGGTTCAAATAGCGGTGTGATCATTTTGGCCGCTACCAACCGCGCGGATATATTGGATAAGGCATTATTGCGTGCCGGTCGTTTTGACCGCCAGATTCATGTTGACTTACCCGACTTAAACGAACGTAAAGAAGTATTCGGAGTACATTTGAAGCCTTTAAAACTGGACGAAAGTGTTGATCTGGATTTGCTCGCCCGTCAAACTCCGGGATTCAGTGGGGCAGATATTGCCAATGTATGTAATGAAGCAGCACTGATCGCCGCCCGCATGGTAAGAATGCGGTTGGGAAACAAGATTTTCTAGATGCTGTAGACCGTATTATCGGTGGTTTGGAAAAGAAAACCAAAATCATGACTGCCGAAGAAAAGCGTACTATTGCCTTACACGAAGCCGGTCACGCTACGCTGTCTTGGTTTTTGGAACATGCCAATCCTTTGATTAAGGTAACCATTGTTCCCCGTGGACGTGCATTGGGAGCCGCATGGTATTTGCCCGAAGAACGGCAGATCACAACCAAAGAGCAGATGCTGGATGAAATGTGTGCCACTTTAGGTGGACGTGCAGCCGAAGAACTGTTCACCGGACATATTTCAACCGGTGCCATGAACGATTTGGAACGTGTGACAAAACAATCATATGGAATGATTGCTTATGCCGGAATGAGTGAAAAGTTACCCAACTTATGTTATTACAGCAACGATGAATACTCTTTCAGCAAGCCTTACAGTGAACGTACAGCCGAACTGATTGACGAAGAAGTGAAAAGAATGATCAACGAACAATATGATCGGGCAAAAGCAATATTATCCGAACATAAAGATGGTCACAACGAGCTGGCCCGTCTGTTGGTTGAAAAAGAAGTAATTTTCGCCGAAGACGTGGAACGCATTTTTGGCAAACGTCCCTGGACCTCACGTTCAGAAGAAATTATGGCTTTAGAAGCTACAGTAAAACCAGTAGAA
>ENA-OQAS01000346-OQAS01000346.1-human-gut-metagenome-genome-assembly--contig:-NODE-346-length-24498-cov-2.235936_pt1 | contig 24498 bp, 32 predicted proteins | sample MGYA00242733_ERZ504523 | MGnify/ENA primary metagenome ERZ504523 (study PRJEB26092, sample SAMD00036239) | human gut metagenome | host: Homo sapiens | study: EMG produced TPA metagenomics assembly of...
ATTAATGATTCCAAAAAACTTTCAGCGGCAAAAAGAGAAGAACTGTATGATATCATCATGGAGCAGGCAGTGGCAACCGGACTTGGCACGATCGGTCCGGACAGGATTGATGAGATCAATATTCTGCAGGCAACGTATGAGCAATGCGGCAGGCGATTGCACAGTTATCTCCGCAGCCGGATCTGCTGCTTAATGATGCAGTGACGATTCCGAAAGTGACAATTCCGCAGGTACCGATTATCAAGGGAGATGCAAAGAGCATTTCCATCGGTGCGGCATCGATCATTGCCAAGTGACCAGGGACCGGATGATGGTATACTATGATTCGATTTATCCGGAGTATGGTTTTGCTTCCAATAAAGGATATGGAAGCGCGGAACATATTGCAGCACTCAAAAAGTATGGACCGACACCGATTCACAGAAGAACCTTTATTAAGAATTTTGTATCATAAGATAATTATTCAAAAATCACAAAGGGGGCTGTTCGGATGCAGATTTCAGATTTGGTAAAACAGTATCATCAGGCGATCTCATCAGGTGCGGAGACGCTGACCGGGACGAAAGGTGTGGAAAATCTTGTGGCCTCTCTGCGGTCTCTGACAAAAGGAAATATTTTTGAGGGGACGGTCACTTCCGTTAAAAATGGCCGCGTGACGCTTTCTCTTTCCGGAGGGCAGCAGGTGATGGCACGGCTGGACGGAAAGATTTCCCTTATGGAAGGGGAATCCATGTTTTCCAGGTAAGTCCAACGATGGCACGCAGATTGCCATCCGGCCGTTTGCAATTGACGGGGCAGGCGCAAATTATACGCTGATGCAGGCGCTTTCCGCAGCGGGACTTTCCGCACAGCCGGAGTATTTGTCCATGGTTGACCGGATGATGGAAGAACAGATGCCGATTGACCGGGAGAGTCTGCAGCAGATGGCACGGCTGGTCAATGCAAATCCGCGGATTGATGTACAGACGCTGGTACAGATGCAAAAGCTTGGAATACCGATTACTGTAGAAAATGCCTCCCAGTTTGAAAATTATATGAATGACAGTCAGGCGATTACACGGGAACTGGATGCACTGATTGAGCAGTTTCCGCAGAGTCTGACCGGAACAGAAGGCACACCAGTAAAGACAGAGACCATGCGTCAGCTTGGAAATGAGTTGTTGCAGATTCTGACAGACGGGTTGGAAGAAGTACCGCAGCAGATACAAAGTCCGGAACCGGATATGGCATACAACCTGGATGGTCTGAATTATGAAAGCGTGCAGACAGATACCGCAGAAACGCAGATGCAGACGGAAGCTGCACCGGAGACTGCCACGGAAACCGTGCAGGAACATCCGGAAATTTTGTCGCAGCAGGAAGGTCAGGCTGCAGCGGAGGAGAAAGGCGTGGCCGGACAGCAGGAAGCCGAAACGATGGAAATTGTTTCCGGAAAAACAACTTATACCGGGCAGATGTCGCAGACTCCACATACACTGGGAGCTGTACTTTCACAGGAACAGCTGCAGCATTTAAACCGGATGATCGGAGATATTCTCGGAAAGCCGCAGAGTGCATATAACGCAAATAGCGGTACAGTAGAAGTGTTAAAGGATCTGCAGCAGCTGTGCAAAGATCCGTTGCCGTTGGAACGGGAACATCTCGGAAAGCTGTTTTCTTCCAGGGAATTCCAGGCACTTGTCCGGGATACGCAGAACAGCAGTGGATGGCGAAACCAGGGGATCTCAAAGAGGGCGATTATGTCGGGAGGCTGTATGAGCGTCTGAACAGTCAGATGGAAAAAATTGAGTCAGCACTTAAAAATGCGGGACAGGAGCATACCGCTTTCTCACAGATGGCGGGAGAGATCCACAGCAATGTAGAATTTATGAATCAGGTGAACCAGATGTACACATACGCACAGATTCCACTCAAAATGTCGGGGCAGCATGCAAGCGGCGAACTGTTTGTGTATACCAACAAAAGGCACTGGCGCAGGGAGAAAGGATCTGACTGCTTTTTGCATCTGGATCTGGATCATCTGGGAAGTACGGATGTTTCGGTCCGGATGAGAGGACGTGAAGTAAGTACGCGTTTTTATCTGGACAATGACACTGCATATGCATTGCTGGAAAAAAATTATCCGGTGCTGGAAGCGAGGCTGGAAAAAAAGGGATATCACTGTAAGATCGACGTGGTAAATGAAGAAAAACATGTAAATTTTGTGGACGATTTTCTGAAGATGGATCAGCCGGCGGCGACACAGCTGCACCGGTATTCCTTTGATATGAGGGCATAAAATGGAAAATAATAATTTTAAACCCTTTCCTTTTGAGCAGTTAAAACAAAAGAAAGAACCGGAGAAAACGGCAGTGGCGATTGCCTATGAGCCGGGCGAAAAAGCACCAAAGATACTGGCAACCGGAAAGGGCAGGTAGCCGAAAAAATTATTGAAAAAGCAAAAGAGAGTCAGGTTCCGACTTACAAAGACAATAAACTTGCGTCTACTCTTTCCAAATTGCAGATCGGGGACATGATTCCGCCGGAGCTGTATGAGGTGGTTGCGGAGATTCTTGTTTTTGTGGATGATATGGATCGTATGAAGGCAAAGATTGATCAGGCAGGGGTTAAATAAAATTTGAATAAACGTACAATTGGAACAGAATATGAGACCATGGCAGCCCGGTATTTGTGCACACATGATTACACAATTCTTGCACGCAATTACCGGACACCATTTGGAGAGGTGGATCTTATTGCACAAAGGACGGGGTACTTGTATACGTTGAAGTAAAATACCGGAGCAGCAATGATTACGGAGATCCGTTAGAGGCGGTAGACCGGAGAAAGCAGCGCCAGATCTGTAAGGTTGCAAATTATCATTATGCAGGATATGCAGCAGGGCAGGAGATGGACTGCCGTTTTGATGTGATTGGAATTTATGGGGACGGAAGTATCCGGCACATCCCAAATGCATTTTATTTTCAGAGGTGACAGACATGGACAGAGAAGATTTTCAGTGGAAAAATAAAGAGCATATACTGGAACTGGAACAGTTTCAGGGCAAAAAGGGACAGGGGCTTCCGCTTTTGTATTTTCCCCTTCTTTTGGCACATACGGGCGTAAAGAACTGTTTTACCACCAGAGAGGTGGATGCAGCACCGGAATGTTCCGGAGTCTGAATCTGAGTTTTACACGTGGAGATGATCCGCAGGCAGTGACGGAAAACTACCGCAGAGTGCAGAGGCAATGGAGGAACGCTTTCGGATATTGTCTGTTCGGATCAGACCCATACGACGAATGTCCGGCGGTGGATAGAAGCTGCGGGGGCTATGGTGTGACAAAGGAGCGGCCTTATACGGATGTGGACGGGCTGGTGACGGATGAACCGGGACTGATTCTGGCAACTTTTTACGCTGACTGTGTACCGCTTTATTTTGTAGATCCCATACACCATGCGATCGGACTTTCCCATTCCGGGTGGAGAGGAACGGTCGGACGCATGGGGCAGCATACCATCGAGGTGATGCGCAGGGAATTTCATAGTGACCCCGGAGAAATTCTTGCCGCCGTTGGACCGTCCATCTGTCAGGACTGTTATGAAGTAAGTGAAGATGTGGCATCTGCCTTTGCAAAAGAGTTTTCCGGTCATGAGTGTGAGATCCTGATCGAAAAGGGCGGTGGAAAATATCAGCTGGATCTGTGGAAGAGTAATGAGATTGTGCTGCGGGATGCAGGAATCCTTCCGGAACATCTGGCGGTAACGAATCTTTGTACCTGCTGTAATCCGAATCTGCTGTTTTCCCATAGGGCAAGCCATGGAAAACGTGGAAATCTGGGAGCATTTTTAAAACTTGTGTAACAAATTAAGAAATCCTTAAGAATGTATTTCAAAGATGTTAAATTACTCGGGGAAGATTTATGGTACACTGACTGTATTGAGGAAGATAGAGGATGCTCTTTGATGCAGCCAGATTGCAGAGATATCAAACCGGTCTATGAGCAGATCACGGACGGGATTCGAAAAATGATCATAACGCATGCGATACCGGAGGGAGAAAAACTTCCGTCAGTGAGGGAACTGGCTTCAAAATTTGCCGTAAATCCCAATGCTGTAAGGAAAGCTTATCAGGAGCTGGAAGAGGAAGGGTATGTCTGTGACCGGGAAGGCGAACGGATGGCGGCATCGGAAAAGCAGATTGCGGAACTGATCCGCAAAGAGCTGCTGCAGGAGTTCGACACGGTGGTAATCAGACTGCAGAATATGTCGGTAGGGAAAGAAGAATTGACAGGACGTATGTGGAAACTGGCAGGAGGAAGCAAAGACTTTGATTGAAGTAAATAATCTGATAAAGAAATTTGGGGATTTCCGTGCGCTCGACGGGGTAAATATGCATGTGGCATCTGGAAACATATATGGGCTTGTGGGACCAAACGGTGCCGGGAAATCAACCTGATCCGTCATCTGACAGGCGTATACCGCAGGATGCCGGAGAAATTTTTATTGACGGGGCTCCGGTATATGAAAATAAACAGGTAAAGGCTCAAATGGCTTATATACCGGATGAGCCGTTTTATTTTTTACAGGCGGATACACTGGAAATGATGCGTTATTTCCGGGGAATGTACGAGTCCTTTGACGAAAAGATGTTTTATCGCCTGCAGGAGTTTTCCCGGGATTGATATGAAACGCAATATCCGCAGACTGTCCAGGGGAATGCAAAAACAGGTTGCATTCTGGCTGGCACTCTGCTGTAGACCGAAACTTCTGATTCTGGATGAACCGCTGGATGGCCTTGATCCGGTTATGCGGAAACAGATCTGGACGATCCTGATGTCCGAGGTTGCAGAGCGCAGGACGACCGTACTGGTTTCTTCCCATAATCTGCGCGAACTGGAGGATGTCTGTGATCATGTGGGCATTATGAATCACGGAAAGGTTATAATTGAGCGTTCCCTGTTTGATTTACATGGAAACATCAGTAAAATCCAGGTGGCATGCCAGACCGGTATGCCGAAACTCCCAAAAGAATTTGAGGTATTGCATATGTCAAATTCCGGGCGTGTATATACAATGATTGTCAAGGGAAATCCCAGGGAGGTTGCGGCAGCCATCCAGACAGAGGGAGACCATCTGGCTATTGTGGACATTCTGCCGCTTACACTGGAAGAAATTTTTATTTATGAAATGGGAGGTTTGGGCTATGAAGTCAAAGACATCCTTTTTTAACCGTACGGTTTTAAAAAAAATGTGACCCTGTACTGGCCGATCTGGGTATGCTATCTGTTATATGGGATGGTAAAAGTGCCGGGGCAGCTGTGGTCGCGTCTGCAGCAACAGACGGACATGACTGCTTATGCTAGGGATTATGCATTGTACAACAGTCTGCGTCTGGAAGTGGATGTGGCCGCAATTGCAATTATGGCAGTCGTCTGTGGGATGGCTTTGTTTGGCTATCTGTTTACCCAGAAGAATGCGTATATGATCCATGCACTGCCGGTTACAAGGGGGGAACTGTATGTGACGAATATGATCAGTGGCCTTTGTTTTCTATTGATTCCGCAGGCACTGGTTTTTCTGGTAACGGTGGTTCTTTGTCTTTTGAAAGGCATTGCGAGTGTGCAGTTTCTGGGATTGTGGTTTTTAAGTGTTATGGGAATTGCTTTTTTCCTTTATGCAACGGTGTGTTTTTGTGTCATGTTTACCGGACAGCTGTTTGCACTTCCGGTGTACTTTCTGGCAGTTAATTATGTGGCATTTGCATTTTCCAGCGGTGCACGTTATGTCATCGGATATCTGGGATATGGACTTGGCATGGATACTGTGCCGGAATTTTTAATTTTGCGGATTCTTTCCCCGATGAATTATCTGTACAACAATGTGCGGTTTGTATTCCGGCAATCCTATAACCAGGAAACGGATCTGATGTCGGGGGTGTTGTCCTACCGGGGACTGCGGGTACTTGCGGCCTATGTGGCTGCAGCAGTTGTCATTTATCTGATTGCTTATTACTGTTATAAAAAACGCAGGATTGAAAGTGCAGGGGATCTGATTTCTTTTAACTGGGTAAAACCATTGTTCCGCTGGGGCGTGGGAACCGGAGTCGGTTATTTTGCAGGCGTCCTGATGGCAGAATTTTTAGATTCCGTGCATCTGCATGTAAAAAACCAATGTTGCTTGTTCTTGTGGTGGCATTTGGTTTTGTCAGTTTTTTTATTGCACAGATGTTTGTGGAAAAGGATTTCGCGTATTTTGCCGCCGGAGATTCTGTGAGAGCGGGTTATTTGTGCTGTTTGTGCTGGGCAGTTTCTGGGGATGCTCAAAAAATGCCACCTATCTGGAACAGTATGTCCCGGATGCAGATCAGGTAAGCCGGGTGGAAGTTTCTCTTGATTATCCGGTAGAATATAAAGGGGACAGCGTTCGTGTGGCACGTCAGGCACAGAAAGAAATTTTAAGTCATGCGGAAAGTTACAGGGAAAATAAAACGGATGACAGTACGCAGATCATTTTTATTACTATCTGAAAAAACGGAAAAACGCTCTCCCGCACATATGAAATTGTCGGGGGGAATGAAACGCTTTCAGAACTGTTGTTTAAAGAAGAAAATAAAGTGGATCATTTTATGGAATATCTCTTTGGAACGGATTCTGACAAAATTTCAAAGTTTAGTACCGGAACGTTGACGTTAAATGAATCATCGGAAAATTATAAGGATTGTGACTTTGATGCGGATACTGCAAAAAAACTGTATCAGGCGATTTATGAAGACGCCGCAGATCAGAAGCTGCAAAAGTACAATCTGACGAATGCACTGAAAGATCCGGAAGAAACAGGGGAGTACTCTTCTGCCAGTATCAGTCTGGATTATTACCATGCATCTGCAGACTGGAAAAACGTATATGACCGGATTGATGATTATTACGGAAATACGGGAGAATCCGTGGAAACACCCACAACATATGGTGGATCTGCGTATATCAGTTTTGGAAAAGACTGCACCCATATCATACAGACACTGATTGACTGTGGTGTGATTACCGACGTATCGGACATTCAGTTCCAGCGGCCGGAAGAGAAAACATCACAGTGATGAAACCAGCGGGACTTTACAACTTTCGCTGCTTATTGTAAAATAAAGATGGCGTTTTCGGACGCCATCCATTTTTGTTGGAGGTAAAAAATGAGCAGACCAGTCGTAGCCATTGTCGGGCGTCCGAATGTCGGAAAATCTACGCTTTTTAATACATTGGCAGGAGAGAGAATCTCCATTGTAAAAGACACTCCGGGTGTCACAAGAGACCGCATTTATGCGGATGTCACATGGCTGAACTATAATTTTACATTGATTGATACCGGTGGAATCGAACCGGACAGCGGGGATGTGATCCTTTCCCAGATGCGTGAACAGGCAGAGATTGCGATTGCCACGGCAGATGTGATCATGTTTATCACGGATGTGCGTCAGGGACTGCAGGATGCGGATGCAAAAGTAGCGGACATGCTGCGAAGATCCAAAAAGCCGGTGGTTCTGGTGGTAAATAAAGTGGACAGTTTTGAAAAATTTATGCCGGATGTGTATGAATTTTACAATCTCGGAATCGGAGAACCGTATCCGGTTTCCGCTTCTTCCATGCTCGGACTTGGAGATATGCTGGATGAAGTGGTGAAATATTTCCCGGAAGGATCGGAAAATCAGCCGGAGGATGAAAGACCGAAGGTAGCCATTATCGGAAAGCCGAATGTCGGGAAATCATCCCTGATCAACAAGCTGGCACAGGAAGACCGTGTAATCGTATCGGATATCGCGGGAACTACCAGAGATGCCATCGATACAGACATTAAATACAACGGAAAAGAATATGTATTTATTGATACGGCGGGCTTCGCCGCAAAAACAAGATCAAAGAGGAGATTGAGCGCTACAGTATTATCCGTGCAGTTACCGCTGTGGAACGCGCGGATGTGGTGATCATCGTTATTGATGCCACCGAAGGAGTAACCGAGCAGGATGCCAAGATTGCCGGAATTGCACATGACAGAGGAAAAGGTATCATCATTGCGGTTAACAAATGGGATGCCATCGAAAAGGATAACAACACGGTGAAGAAACATACCGAGAAAATCCGTCAGATCTTAAGCTTTATGCCGTATGCAGAGATTTTGTTTATTTCTGCAAAGTCCGGTCAGCGTCTGAATAAGATTTTTGAAATGATCGATGTTGTCATTGAGAACAACAGTATGCGTGTTGCAACGGGTGTCTTAAACGAAATCGTCACAGAAGCAGTTGCCATGCAGCAGCCACCGACGGATAAAGGAAAAAGACTCAAGATTTATTATGTAACACAGGTTGCGGTAAAACCGCCGACATTGTTGTGTTTGTCAATGACAAAATCTGATGCATTTTTCATACACCAGATATCTGGAGAACCGTATCCGCGATACGTTTGGGTTCCGCGGTACAGCTCTCAAATTCATTACGAGGGAGCGAAAGGAAGACTAGTTATGATGATCGTTGCAAGAATCATTGCATTACTGATCGGATATGGATTCGGTCTGTTTCAGACGGGATATCTGTATGGAAAAAGTAAGGGAATTGATATCCGTCAGCAGGGAAGCGGAAATGCAGGCACGACAAATTCTTTGCGGGTGCTTGGATGGAAAGCCGGCATTATTACATTTGCCGGTGATCTTCTGAAAGCAGTATTTGCCGTACTTCTTGTAAAACTGATTTTTCACGGAACGTATGGGGCTGATACAAAGGTGCTGGAACTGTATGCCGGGTTTGGAACAGTCTTAGGACATAATTTTCCGTGCTATCTGCAGTTCCGCGGCGGAAAGGGAATTGCCTGTACGACAGGCGTCATCCTTGCCGTCTGTCCTCCGGCAGTAATCTGCTGTGCCGTTGGATTCCTGATTATTGTGGGAATTACCCGGTATGTTTCGGTGGGGTCCATATTTCTGGTATCTGCCTATCTGGTACAGGCGATTATTTTCGGACAGCTTGGCTGGTTAAAAATCAGCGGAGCCAGCCGGATCGAGTTTTACATACTGAGTGCATGTTTTACCGGCATGGCGATTTGGAGACACCGTGCGAATATTGTTCGTCTGATGAATGGAACAGAGAATAAATCGGAACGAAAAAAGGAGATAAATGATATGGCAAAGGTAGGAGTGATCGGAGCTGGCAGCTGGGGCATTGCGCTGGCAAAGCTTCTTCGTACCAATGGAAATGAAGTAACGGTATGGTCGATCGTGGAAGAGGAAGTTGCCATGCTCCGCAGAGAGCATGAGCATATCGATAAACTTCCGGGAGTGAAGCTTCCGGAGGATGTCCTGTTTACAACAGATTTAAAAGAAGCAATCGTTGGAAAGGAGTTCCTGATTCTGGCGGTACCGTCTGTATTTACAAGAAGCACCGCAAAAAGTATGGCAGGATATGTGACAGAAGGACAGATCATTGTCTGCGTGGCAAAGGGAATTGAAGAAGATACCTGATGACCATTCCGATGTGACAGAGCAGGAGATTCCATGTGCGGATGTTGCTGTCATGTGCGGACCGTCCCACGCGGAAGAGGTTGGAATCGGACTTCCGACAACCGTTGTGGCAGGAGCAAAAACAGAAAGCACTGCGGAAAAAATCCAGGATCTGTTTATGAATGAAGTGTTCCGTGTTTATACCAGCCCGGACATGCTTGGCATGGAACTGGGCGGATCATTAAAAAATGTGATTGCACTTGCTGCCGGAATGGCGGACGGACTCGGATACGGGGATAACACCAAAGCGGCCCTGATTACCCGCGGCATTGCAGAGATTGCGGGACTTGCCGTAAAGATGGGGGCAAAAGTGGAGACACTCTGCGGACTGACCGGTATCGGAGACCTGATTGTCACCTGTGAGAGCCGTCACAGCAGAAACCGCAAGGCGGGTATGCTGATCGGACAGGGGTATACCATGAAGCAGGCTACCGACGAAGTGAAAATGGTCGTAGAGGGAATTTATTCGGCCAAGGCAGCACTTGCTCTGGCAAAAAGTATGATGTGGAGCTTCCGATTATAGAAGAAGTGAATAAAGTACTGTTCGATGACAAACCGGCAAAGGAAGGTGTAAAGGATCTGATGGTCCGTGAAAAACGTGTGGAGCATCTGAATCTGAAGTGGGAAAACTGATATGCAGAAAATCAAGATTAAATATTTTACAGATAAAATCGAACCGCTGGATTACATTGAAGGAAAATCCGATTGGATTGATATGCGGGCTTCGGAAGAAGTAACTTTAAAAGAGGGAGAGTTTGCACTGATCCCGCTTGGCGTGGCAATGGAACTTCCAAAGGGATATGAGGCACATCTTGTGCCGCGCAGTTCCACATTTAAAAACTGGGGAATTATCCAGACAAACAGTGTTGGAATTGTAGATGGTTCCTATTGCGGGGACAACGATATGTGGCGGATGCCGGTTTATGCAACCAGGGATACCGTGATCCACGTAAATGACCGCATTGCACAGTTTCGAATCGTGGAAAATCAGCCGGAGATTGTATTCGAAAAGGTGGAACATCTGACGGGGAAAGATCGCGGTGGCTTTGGCAGTACCGGATTATCATAACAATAACAGCAACAGGAGAAGGAGGATTATACTATGGAAGATCGTATGATGAAATTTTATTCAAAAGAAAGCAACATGCTGGCGCTGCATGCCATGCACGGACATTTTGCAACGAGTCATTCCCACATTAATTATTATGTGGATGTGACAAGTATCAAGACACGTGTGGCGGAAGCAAAACAGGCGGCACATGTACTGTATTCGAGAATTCCAAAGACAAAATACGTGGATACCATTGTGTGTATGGATGGTACGGAAGTGGTCGGTACTTTCTGACGGAAGAGATTCAGAGGGATGGAATTATGGGAACACAAACCAGCATGAGACGGTGTATGTGATTTCACCGGAGATCAACAGCAATAACCAGATGCTGTTTAGGGATAATAATAAAGCTGCCATCAACGGAAAACATGTTGTGCTTCTTTTAGCAACTACGACAACCGGCGAGACCATCCGCAGAGCACTCGAGTGTATTCAGTATTACGGAGGAGAGATCGAGTGGGTGGCTTCTTTATTCGGAACGATCAATTCGGTAGACGGCGTAGAAGTCGAGACACTTTTTGATGAAAGTGATGTTACCGGATATGCCGCATATCCGGTTGCAGACTGTCCGCTCTGCCGGCAGGGACAAAAGATTGAGGCGATGGTTAACGGTTTTGGATATTCAAAACTGTAATTTTTGGGGGCATTGTTTACAACAATGTCCCCTTTCGTTATTTCGCCAAGAACCATGTAAATATTTGGACGGATTGACGGTGGTAATTTCGGGCAGATTCCGTTATCATACATTTATCAGGAAGTTTAAAGAAACTTCACTAAAGAAAAATAACGAAAAGCAAAAATCAGGAGGTTTTTCAAATGGCAAGTTTATCATTAAAAAATGTTTGCAAAGTATATCCAAACGGATTTGAGGCAGTAAAAGATTTCAATCTGGATGTTGCAGATAAAGAGTTTATCATCTTCGTTGGACCATCTGGATGTGGTAAGTCTACAACACTTCGTATGATCGCAGGTCTTGAGGAAATTTCTTCCGGTGATCTGATTATCGATGGAAAGGTAATGAACGATGTAGAGCCAAAGGATCGTGATATCGCAATGGTATTCCAGAACTACGCTCTGTATCCGCATATGACAGTATTTGATAACATGGCATTCGGTCTTAAGTTAAGAAAAGTTCCGAAGGATGAGATCAAGGCAAAGGTTGAGGAAGCAGCAAGAATCCTTGATCTGGAGAAGTTACTGGATCGTAAGCCAAAGGCTCTTTCCGGTGGACAGAGACAGCGTGTTGCCATGGGTCGTGCAATCGTTCGTAATCCTAAGGTATTCCTTATGGATGAGCCTTTATCCAACCTGGATGCAAAACTTCGTGTACAGATGAGATCTGAGATCGCTTCTTTACATAACAGATTAGGTGCTACGATCATCTATGTAACACATGATCAGACAGAGGCTATGACACTTGGAACCAGAATCGTTGTATTAAAAGATGGTGTAATCATGCAGGTTGATTCTCCACAGAAATTATACAATGAGCCAAATAACTTATTCGTAGCCGGATTCATCGGATCTCCACAGATGAACTTCATCGATGCTAAGTGCACCATTCAGGGAGATAAAGCTACATTAACATTCGGTGATTACTCTGTAGTTCTTCCGGATTACAAGGCAAAGAAGCTCGAAGAGGGCGGATACAACGGAAAGACAGTTGTATTAGGTATCAGACCAGAGGATATCTCTGATGATCCTGAAATGATCCAGAAGAATGGTGACTGCGTCATTGAGTCTGATGTAACAGGATACGAGTTACTTGGTGCAGAAGTATTACTGTACTACTCTGTAGCCGGTGCAAACATGACAGCAAGAGTTGATTCTGATACACCTGCCCGTTATGGCGATCATATCAAGCTTGCATTTGATCCGCATAAGATTCATGTATTCGATAAGGAAACAGAATTGACAATTACCAACTAGTCCGTTAAAATTATATAGTTGTAAATCTTGAACCCGGGTGTTAGTATTTACACCCGGGTTCTTTCGAACGTAAATAATAGGAGAGTATATGCTTTCAAATCAGAAATTACAGAATTCATTAAACGAAATTAAAGAGATCAGCCACATGGATACGGCATTGTTTACTGCAAAGGGGAAGCTGGTAGCACATACGGAGGAGATGCCGTTGCCGGAGGCATTAGAACAGCAGGTGGTCGTTGATTTCGCAGAATCGCTTGCTGAAAAACAGACGTATCAGGATTATCATCTGTATAAGTGATGGTAGAAGGTGAAACGGAATATATTTTAGTCTGTCTGGTGAAAGAAGAGTCATTTCTTGTATGCGCACAGATGGCAGTCTGCCAGATCCGGAATCTGGTTATGAGTTTTGCAGAGCAGTTCGACCGCAATAATTTTATGCAGAATATCATTCTTGGTAATATGCTGATTGTGGATATTTACGGAAAAGCAAAAAAGCACCACATTCAGGAAGTACCGCGGGTAGTTTTTGTGATTGATACCGGAAGTAAAAATAACGATATGGCGATGGAACTGGTAAAAATCTTGCAGATATCCGTTCGAAGGACTTTGTGACCTGCGTGGATCAGCACAGTATCGTTCTGATCAAAGATGTTTCCCATATAAAAGAAGAGGAGATGGAGGAACGTCTGTCAAAAATTGCGGGAAGCCTTGCAGATAATTTACATATGGAAGCAATGATTCGTGTGCGTGTCGGTTATGGAAACGTTGTGACACAGCTTCCGGAAATTGCGGAATCTTATCAGGAAGCGCGGATGGCACTGGAAGTTGGTCGTGTTTTTTATGCAAAGTATGACACAATTTCTTACGGAAAGCTTGGCATCGGGCGTCTGATTTACCAGCTTCCGATGAGTTTATGTAATATGTTTATCAAAGAGGTATTCGGTGAGAAAATTCCGGACATCTTAGATGATGAGGAAGCAATGTCTACTATCAATAAATTTTTTGAGAATAATCTGAATATATCAGAGACGGCAAGACAGCTGTATGTGCACCGCAATACTCTGGTATATCGTCTGGAACGTATCGAGAAAGCAATCGGACTGGATATCCGTACGTTTGACGATGCGATGACTTTTCGGATTGCAGTGATGGTGATTGCTCACATGAGAGATCAAATGTAATTTAGCAGGATAGTAAGGAGATAGAGGAACATGTCAGGATATGATGCAAGCAGTATATCGGTACTGGAGGGGCTTGAAGCGGTCCGGAAACGTCCGGGAATGTATATCGGAAGTACAACGACCAAAGGACTCAACCACCTGATTTATGAGATTGTCGACAATTCCGTGGATGAGCATCTGGCAGGTGCCTGTGATAAAATATGGGTGACCCTTGAGGCAGATGGCTCCTGTACGGTGGAAGATAACGGACGTGGTATTCCGGTCGGCATGCATGCAAAGGGAGTATCGGCTGCCCGCGTTGTATTTTCTACACTGCACGCAGGAGGAAAATTTGACAACAATGCGTACAAGACGAGTGGAGGACTGCATGGTGTCGGATCTTCGGTAGTCAATGCACTTTCCACCTATATGGATGTGGAAATCAGCCAGGGCGGATATGTGTATCATGACCGCTATGCACAGGGACATCCGGTGGTAGAACTTGAAGACGGACTTCTTCCAAAGATCGGGAAGACAAAGAAGACCGGAACGAAGATCAATTTTCTTCCAGATCCAGAAATTTTTGAGAAGACCAGATTCCGGGAAGATGATGTTAAGAGCCGGATGCATGAGACCGCTTATCTGAACCCGAAACTGACGATCATATATGAGGACCGGAGAAAGCCGGAAGCAGAGCACATTGAGTTTCATGAGCCGGATGGAATCATTGGGTTTGTCAAAGATCTGAACAATAATCTCGAAGTGCTGCATGATGTCATTTACTTCAAAGGGGAAAGTGAAGGCATTGAGGTGGAAGCAGCATTCCAGTATACCAGCGAGTTCCATGAGAATATCATGGGATTCTGTAATAATATTTATAATTCGGAAGGTGGTGCACACCTGACCGGATTTAAAACGGCGTTTACGACGATTATCAATTCCTATGCCAGAGAACTTGGCATTTTAAAAGAGAAGGATGCAAATTTCAACGGTACAGATGTGCGAAACGGAATGACAGCAGTGATTTCCATCAAGCATCCGGACCCGCGTTTTGAAGGACAGACGAAGACAAAGCTCGATAATCAGGATGCAAACCGTGCAACTGCCAAAGTGACAAGTGATGAAGTTCCGCTGTTTTTGATAAAAATTTAGAAACCTTAAAGATTGTGATTGGCTGTGCGGAAAAGGCTGCAAAAATCCGCAAGGCAGAGGAAAAAGCGAGAACCAATCTGCTGACCAAGCAGAAGTTTTCGTTTGATTCCAATGGAAAACTGTCCAACTGTGAGAGCCGGGATGCGTCAAAGTGTGAGATTTTTATCGTAGAGGGAGATTCTGCCGGTGGTTCCGCCAAAATGGCGCGAAACCGTATGTATCAGGCGATCATGCCGATCCGCGGAAAAATTCTGAATGTTGAAAAAGCCAGTATCGACAAGGTGCTTGCCAATGCAGAAATCAAGACAATGATCAACGCATTCGGCTGCGGTTTTTCGGAAGGGTACGGAAATGATTTTGATATCAGTAAGCTGCGCTATGACAAGATTATTATCATGGCAGATGCCGATGTCGACGGAGCCATATTTCCACGCTGCTTCTGACACTGTTTTACCGGTTTATGCCGGAACTGATTTTTGAAGGACATGTGTATGTGGCGATGCCGCCATTGTACAAAGTGATTCCGTCAAAAGGGAAAGAAGAGTACCTTTATGATGATGCGGCACTGGAAAAATACCGGAAAACACATACCGGAAGTTTTACCCTGCAGCGATACAAAGGTCTCGGAGAGATGGATGCCGAGCAGTTATGGGAGACGACTTTAAATCCCCAGACGCGTGTCATGAAGCGCGTGGAGATTGAAGACGGTCGTATGGCGTCGGATGTAACCGCTATGCTGATGGGCACGGATGTGCGCCGAGAAAGGCTTTATTTATGAACATGCAAACGATGCGATCTTGGACGTATAGATCCTGTCAGGTTTTCTAGGAGTGAGGAAGAAATAAAATGGAACATAGTATCATTCGCACCGAGTATTCGGAGCTGATGCAAAAATCATATATTGACTATGCGATGAGCGTTATCATTGCCCGTGCGCTGCCGGATGTCCGTGATGGATTAAAACCGGTGCAGCGCCGTACACTTTATGATATGTATGAACTGGGAATCCGATATGACAAACCGTATCGTAAGAGTGCGCGTATTGTCGGAGATACCATGGGTAAATATCATCCGCATGGAGATTCTTCCATCTATGATGCCCTGGTTGTCATGGCACAGGATTTCAAAAAGGGACTGCCGCTTGTGGACGGGCATGGAAATTTTGGGTCCATTGAAGGCGATGGTGCCGCTGCCATGCGATATACGGAGGCACGTCTGCAGAAAGTAACGCAGGAAGCCTATCTGGCAGATCTGGATAAAAATGTTGTGGATTTCATGCCGAATTTTGATGAAACCGAAAAAGAGCCGGTTGTTTTGCCGGTAAAGGTGCCAAATCTTCTGGTCAACGGTGCGGAAGGTATCGCTGTCGGTATGGCAACTTCCATTCCGCCGCATAATTTCGGAGAAGTGATCGACGGTGTGATTGCCTATATGAAAAATCCGGATATTACCACTGCGGAGATGATGCAGTATATTCCGGGACCGGATTTCCCGACAGGAGGAATCATTGCAAATAAAGATGATCTTCCGGCAATTTATGAGTCCGGGGTCGGCAAGATTAAAATCCGTGGAAAAATCGAGATTGAAAAGGGCAAAGGCGGCAAAGACCGCATGGTAATCACGGAGATTCCGTATACCATGATCGGAGCCAATATCGGGAAGTTTTTAAATGATGTTTACGGTCTGGTAGAATCCAAGGCAACCAGTGACATTACCGATATTACCAATCAGTCATCCAAAGAGGGAATCCGTATTGTTCTGGAGCTGAAAAAGGGAGCAGATATCGAGGCTTTGGAGAATCTGCTGTACAAGAAAACCAAGCTGGAAGACACCTTTGGTGTCAATATGCTTGCGGTAGCGGATGGCAGACCGGAGACGATGGGTGTCGTGCCGATCATCCGTCATCATGTGAAATTCCAGTATGAGATTGCAACCAGAAAGTACCAGACCCTTCTGGCGAAAGAACAGGACAAAAAGAAATACAGGAAGGCCTGATCCGCGCCTGCAATGTCATTGATCTGATCATTGAGATTTACGCGGCAGCCGCAACATCAAAGATGCAAAAGCCTGTCTGACAGACGGAAATACGGATCATATTACCTTTAAGAATCCATCTTCAAAGATCATGGCACAGCAGTTAAATTTTACGGATCGTCAGGCACAGGCCATTCTGGAAATGCGTCTGTATAAACTGATTGGTCTGGAAATTGAAGCATTGATGAAAGAACATGATGAGACACTGGAAAATATTGCAAAATATGAGGATATTTTAGAGCATCGTTCTTCCATGGCAAAAGTAATCATCAAAGAACTGACCGCGTTTAAAAAAGCTTATGGCAAAGAGCGCAAAACTGTGATTGACAATCTGAAAGAAGCTGTAGTTGCAGCAAAGAAGATCGAGGAGCAGGATGTTGTCTTTCTGATGGACCGCTTCGGATATGCAAAGATTGTGGATACTTCTGTCTATGAGAGAAATAAAGAGGCGGCAAACGCAGAATACAAGCATATCTTTACGTGCAAAAATACGGATAAAATCTGTATTTTACGGACAAGGGACAGATGCATCTGCTAAAAGTGCTTGATCTTCCATATGGAAAATTCCGGGATAAAGGAACACCGATTGACAACCTCTGCAATTATGACAGTAAAGAAGAGAATGTTGTATATCTGGCAGGTCTTGAACATGTCAGCTCGCACCGGATGTTATTTGGCACAAAGTATGCCATGATCAAAGTTGTGGACGGTATGGAATTTGTGGTCGCAAAAAAGACAACGGCGGCAACAAAGCTGGGAGAGGAAGATGAAGTACTAACGGTATGTCCGTTAGAAGAAAATGATACACTGGTGATGGCAACAAAGAAAGATATGTTTCTTCGGATTGACTGTGCACAAATTCCGCAGAAAAAGAAAGGTGCGGTGGGCGTGCGTGGCATGAAACTGGCTGCCGGGGATGAACTGAAAAGTATTCATGTGCTGCATGAAGGTGAGGAGAAAGAGGTCGAGGTGAAAGGAAAGCCGGTTGCCCTGCATCGTCTGCATGTGGGAAACGTGATACCAAAGGAGTAAAGAAATAATGAACACCATTTTGTTTGATCTGGACGGAACGCTTATTGATTCTTCCGAGGGATCATAAAATGTGTTTTATATACGCTTGATTTTTACGGAATTAAGGAGCCGGATACGCAAAATTATACCGGTTTATCGGGCCGCCGCTTTCGGAGAGTTTTGAAAGATATTATGGATTTTCGCATGAAAAGCGTATGAGGCTGTGCAGAAATACCGGGAACGGTACAATACGACGGGAATTTTTGAGTGTAAGTTATATCCGGGTGTGGAAAAGTGTATCCGTACATTAAAAGAACAGGGATACCGGATTGGCATGGCATCTTCCAAGCCGGAAGTATCCTGCAAACGGATTCTGGAGCATTTTGGAATTCTTCCGCTGTTTGATGATGTGGTAGGTGCAACATTTGATGGTACACGGGATAAAAAATCCGAGATTCTTAAGGAAGTCATGCACCGCTGGAGTCATATTCCAAAATCCGAGATGTGTCTGATCGGGGATACGATGTTTGATGTCAACGGGGGCGAAAGAACTTGGAATTGCGTGTCTTGCGGTCAGCTTTGGTTTTGGAGATGTAAAGGAAATGAAAGAGGCAGGCGTGATCGGTGTGTGCGATTCTATGGAAGAACTGCCGGGCATGTTAAAGAAATAATAAAGAAAAACGGGAGGGTATATCATGGAAACTTTTAAGGAGACGCTGAGAAAGATCTGGTATATCTTATACCCGTTTCTTTTTATTACGCGGTTATGCTGATTATTATGACAATTGCGCAGTGGGCATTTGGAGGAGATGCCACACATTATGTGTTCTGTCAGCTGATTGCCACTGTTTTTACAATTCCATCCATGCTTCCGTTTTATCGTCAGGGACAGGCACTGGCAGGGATTGCAAAGCAGCCGTTTGGAATCAGCCGGGAACGTATCTGTCATGCACTTTTTGCGGCCGGGATCATGGCATGCTTTGGAATTTCTTTGAACAATCTCATATCCATGACGAAACTGACGGCAATTTCGATGGGTTACCAGCAGGCAAATACCGATTTTTACGGAAGTACAATAGGAATGGAAATTCTTTGTCTGGCAGTATTTACCCCGATTCTGGAGGAGCTGGTATTCCGGGGGATTCTTTTTGGAAGATTAAAAGATATGCTGTCGAAACCGTTTGCGGTTGGAATTTCGGCATTGATTTTTGCGGCCGTGCATGTCAATATCGTGCAGTTCATTTACGCATTGATTCTTGGTGTGGTGCTGGCACTTCTGATGGATCGTGCGGGAAATGTCTATGCATCCATGATCGGACATATGACGGCAAATTTTATTGCAGTTGTGCGGACGGAAACGCACTGGCTGGATTTCAGCGTCAGGGGAGATGCGGTCGCATGGATATTTTCCCTGATGATACTGGGAGCTGGGATTGTGCTGATGTGGAGGTATTTGTCCGATAGAAAAACAATCGCCTAAATAAAAAGACAATAAAAAAAGGAGTACAAAAGAAGATGAAAAGTTTATGGAAAAAAGTAATTTGCGGGGCACTTGTGGCTGGAATGCTGGCACAGTGCCCACAGAGTATTTATGCAGAAGATGCCGCAAATACTGCCACGGTAACGGATACCGAGAGTAATCATGTAACACCGGATACTACGCAGCAGCCGGATGATACCAAACAGCCGGGAGATACGCAGCAACCGGATGATACCAAACAGCCGGGAGATATCCAGCAACCGGATGATACCAAACAGCCGGAAGAACTGCCAAAGCCTTCTGCCGTGGAGGGACTGCATACAACAAAACAGGGAAAAACAAAGGTATATCTGGAATGGGAAAAAAGCAGCGATGCCACTTCCTATGTGATTTACCGGAAAACAGCCGGAGGGGCATACAAAAAACTTGCCGAGAGCAGTAAGCCATCCTATACCGATAAAAACGTATCATCCGGTAAGACATATACATATAAAATTGTTGCAAAAAACGAGCAGAAGGAAGCGGATGAGGCTGCAAAAGTCACGTTTTCGAATACAGAGGCCGTACAGATCCGGTCACAGAAGTATACATACAGCCAGATGAAAAAAGACATGCAGGAACTGGCACAGCAGTACAGTGATTACTGTGAGATGACCAAAATCGGAACTTCTGTGCAGGGACGTGGAATCTATGATTTTGCAATCGGAAACCCGGATGCAGAGGAATCCCTTCTGATTGTCAGTACATTGCATGCCAGAGAGTATATCTGTTCTGCAGTCATGATGAAGGAAATCCAGTATTATTTGGAAAATTATAACGGAACCATCGGTGGTGTCAAAATGTCAAATGTCCTCCAGAAGATGCAGATTCATTATATTGTCATGGCAAACCCGGATGGGGTGACGATTTCCCAGACAAAACATTCCAGATGGAAATCCAATGGACGGGGTGTGGACTTAAACCGGAATTTACCGGCAAAACATTTTATTCCAGGTGGGAAAAAAGGGGAACAGGGATATTCCGGACCAAAAGCACTGAGCGAGCCGGAGTCCTATGCAGTAGCAACGCTGACCAGACAGCTGATGAAACAGCAAAATCTGCAGGGGGTGGTGAATTACCATGCCATGGGAAGAATTATTTACGGGGACTGTACGAAAGGAAGCCTGAAAAAAGATACCTATAAAATGTATGATATCGCAAAGAAAATTACCGGATACAGCAAAGCCCCGGATGGCGGCAGCGGAAAGTCCTGGGGAGGACAGTACCGGGAGTATGTGATGGATCTGCTTAATAAACCTTCCATTACCATTGAGATTGGAAGCTCAGTAGCACCGTGCCCGTACTGGCAGTATGAGATCGAATTCCAGAAAAACAGATATGTTGTTGTGCGGATTGCAAATGCATTGAAATAGAAAAAAATCAGGATACTTTGACGCATCTGCCGGATTATGCTAGTATAGGGGAAACAGCTGACAGATGAGGAGAGTAAAAATGGCATACATATTTTTTGATATAGACGGAACGCTGTGGGATGAAAAAATGCAGATTCCGGAGAGTACAATTCCAACCATCAGACAATTGCAGAAAAACGGACATAAGACATTTCTGTGCAGTGGAAGATCCCGCAGCAATATTAACGATAAGCGGCTGCTTGGGATCGGCTTTGACGGGATTGTTGCAGCATGCGGAAACCATGTGGAGATGGATGGAAAGGTTCTGTATGAAAATATTCTTTCCCCGGAACTGACAGAAAAAATTGTCCGGGTCATGGAAGAATGCCGGATGCCGATTGTGCTGGAAGGCCCGGACTGCCACTGGATAGATAAAGAAAATTTCAGGACGGATCCCTATGTGCTGTATCTTTTTGAGGCAATGGAGCATCTGCTAAAATATTAAAAGGTTATTCACCGGAGATCCGCATTAATAAAATGTCAGGGGATATCCTGCCAACAACCGATTATAAACGGGTGCGCAAGGAGCTGGATGCGGATTTGATTGTCTCGAACACGAGGGACATGTCGTGGAGTTTGTTCCGAAAGGAACATCGAAAGCGACCGGGATAGACTGGCTCTGCAGGCATATGGGCATTAAAAATGAGGATACCTATGCGATTGGTGACAGTGTCAATGATCTGGACATGCTTTCTTTTGTGGGACATGGAATTGCCATGGGGAATGGAACACCTCCGGCAAAAGAGGCGGCTGAATTTGTGACAACGGATATCTACGATGATGGAATAAAGCATGCAATGGAACACTATGGATTAATATAGAGTCTGAATCGAGGCAGAAATGAAAAAAAGAATTACAGAGTACCGGAAACGTGTGGACCGGCTTCTGGCAGACGAAGAAGAGAAAACATATGAGGAATGGGAATGTATTTTGGAAGAACATCTGGTTCAGATTGGATTTTTCCAGCACGAACGTCTGATTCATCTGATTGTAACGGTTACATTTGCTGTGATAACGGTACTGTCGTTGTTTGCTCCGCTTTTGACGGGGATCATGACACTCTATGGTTTTACCATGCTGCTCCTTGTGCTTCTTGTGCCGTATATTTTTCATTATTATACACTTGAAAACGAAACACAAAAAATGTATGCACAGTACGATGAAATAATAAAGCATACAAAGAAAGTGAATTCCGGGAATCTAAAAAAATATAAAAATGAGTATCACTGTTGACAATGAAAACAACAGTGATATTTATTTACAGAAAGAGTTAGCACTCGAATAAAGTGAGTGCTAGTAAGGCGAAAAGGAGGCTATTTGTAATGAAATTAGTGCCATTAACAGACAGAGTAGTATTAAAACAGTTAGAAGCAGAAGAGACTACCGCATCCGGTATCGTATTACCGGGAGCAGCACAGGAGAAGCCACAGGAAGCAGAAGTAATCGCTGTAGGTCCTGGCGGAGTAGTAGACGGAAAAGAAATCGTTATGCAGGTAAAAGAAGGCCAGAAAGTAATCTATTCCAAATATGCAGGGACAGAAGTAAAACTGGATGGGGAAGAGTACATTATCGTAAGACAGAATGATATTCTTGCAATTGTTGAGTAGTTTTTATAAATTGGAAATTATAGGCTGAATTTTAAAGAAGAGAGGTTATTGTAGTCATGGCAAAAGAGATTAAATATGGTTCAGACGCCAGAGCAGCACTTGGTGCAGGTGTCGATAAATTAGCAAATACTGTTCGTGTAACATTAGGACCGAAGGGACGTAACGTAGTATTGGATAAATCCTTTGGTGCTCCACTCATACAAACGATGGTGTGACAATTGCAAAAGAAGTGGAGCTTGAGGATGCATTTGAGAACATGGGTGCACAGCTCGTAAAAGAAGTTGCAACAAAGACCAATGATGTTGCTGGTGATGGTACAACTACCGCTACCGTTTTAACACAGGCTATGGTTCAGGAAGGAATGAAGAACCTGGAAGCAGGAGCAAATCCGATCGTGTTAAGACGTGGTATGAAAAAGGCAACAGATGCTGCTGTTGAGGCATTAAAGGAAATGAGCCAGAAGGTTAAGGGCAAGGAGCAGATTGCAAAAGTTGCAGCAATTTCTGCTGGTGACGAAGGGGTTGGTAATCTGGTAGCAGATGCTATGGAGAAAGTTACCAACGATGGTGTCATCACAATTGAAGAATCCAAGACCATGCAGACAGAGCTTGATCTGGTAGAAGGTATGCAGTTTGACAGAGGTTATTTATCTGCTTATATGTGCACCGATATGGATAAGATGGAAGCAAATCTCGATGATCCATATATCTTAATCACTGACAAGAAGATTTCCAATATTCAGGATATCCTGCCACTGCTGGAGCAGATCGTACAGTCCGGTGCAAGACTTCTGATTATCGCTGAGGATATCGAGGGAGAAGCACTTACCACACTGATCGTAAACAAATTGCGTGGTACATTCAATGTAGTAGTGTCAAGCTCCTGGATATGGTGATAGAAGAAAGGCTATGCTTGAGGATATCGCAATCCTTACCGGCGGTCAGGTGATCAGCTCCGATCTTGGATTAGAACTGAAAGATACCACCATGGATATGCTTGGACGTGCAAAATCCGTTAAGGTTCAGAAAGAGAACACCGTTATCGTGGATGGTGCCGGAGACAAGGATAAGATTCAGGGACGTATCAAACAGATTCGTGGACAGATCGAGGAAACTACTTCTGAATTTGACAAAGAAAAGTTACAGGAAAGACTTGCAAAGATGGCAGGCGGCGTAGCAGTCATCCGTGTCGGTGCTGCAACAGAGACCGAGATGAAAGAAGCAAAGCTTCGTATGGAAGATGCCTTAAATGCTACCCGTGCAGCAGTCGAGGAAGGTATTATCGCAGGTGGTGGATCTGCATATATCCATGCTTCCAAGAAGGTTGCAGAGCTTGCTGATACCTTAGAGGGAGACGAGAAGACAGGTGCGAAGGTTATCTTAAAAGCACTGGAAGCTCCGTTATATTACATTGCAGCAAACGCAGGTCTCGAAGGCGCTGTTATCATCAATAAAGTAAAAGAATCTGCAGCAGGAACCGGTTTCAACGCAGCTACAGAAGAATACGTTGATATGGTAGAGTCTGGAATTCTTGATCCAGTCAAAGTTACAAGAAGTGCCCTGCAGAATGCAACATCCGTTGCTTCTACCTTACTTACTACAGAGTCTGCAGTTGCAAACATTAAGGAGGATACTCCTGCAATGCCAGCTGGCGGTGCTCCGGGAATGGGCGGAATGATGTAATCGGACATAACCGTTGCGTTATAAAGTAAACATAGTATCAAAAACTATGTGAAATAGATATGAAAAGCCTTGAAAATCAAGGCTTTTCATTTTTTTTGTCCTATGATATGATAGTAAAAGCGTAACGGTTCAAAGACAAAGGAACCGTTTGGAAAAACAACGAAAATCAGGAGTGGAAAAAATGAGTCGAGTGATTGTTGTAACGGACAGTAACAGTGGTATTACACAAAGCGAGGCAAAAGAACTTGGCGTAGTGGTAATGCCGATGCCTTTTTATATTAACGGACAGATGTTTTATGAAGATATTGACCTGACACAGGAGCAGTTTTATCAGAAACTCAAAGAGGGCGGAGAGAATCAAAAC
>ENA-OQAS01000347-OQAS01000347.1-human-gut-metagenome-genome-assembly--contig:-NODE-347-length-24449-cov-7.026478_pt1 | contig 24449 bp, 35 predicted proteins | sample MGYA00242733_ERZ504523 | MGnify/ENA primary metagenome ERZ504523 (study PRJEB26092, sample SAMD00036239) | human gut metagenome | host: Homo sapiens | study: EMG produced TPA metagenomics assembly of...
CTGCGCCGCGGCACCACGCAGGAAGGCGCAGAGTACAGCATCGTGGACCCGTTCATCAGCGAGTTTTTCCACTGGCTGGAGCAGAGCTTTGCTGTTCTGCACAGCGGCGAGACCTGCCGCTATCTGCCGGTGAACGATTCTGTGCAGAGCAGCGAGCGTCTGACCCCGGCTCTGGGTGTGCTGGAAGAGCTGGACCTGCTCCACTTTGCCCTGCTGGGCGGCTCCAACAGCCGCCTGTACCTCTATATCAACCAGACCCAGACCCTGGAACTGGCTGACCGCGGCTTTTACCGCAACCACCTACTGGAGCGCATTGCCCAGCGCCACACCGATGCTGTGCGGCTGATGAGCTGGCTGTTCACCAGCGGCTTTTCCAGCGAGCAGCTCTGGGACCGCATCGAGGAATACTTCCTCGGCCTGCCCATTCAGGGCTTTGACGCCGCATCCACCGCTTCTGCCGAATCGAGGTGATCTTTATGGCTTATCTTTTCTACTCCATCCGTGCTTCTCCTGTGGATGGTTCTTTTCTTTTGGCTCAATGTGTGGTATAGTAAAGTTATCCTCCATAAGGGGACGAAAACAAATCAGCCGACAAATGCTGAAGTAGTGACGGATTTCAACTTATCCCCGCAAGGGGACGGAAACCATGTGATTTGCGTAGGGTTTACATAATGGAACAAATTGCAATTTATCCCCGCAAGGGGACGGAAACCAAATAGCGAAAGTTGGATACACTCCATTAGTAGACTGCAACTTATCCCCGCGAGGGGGTGGAAATTGAATGAAGTCGTTGAACTTATAGTCGATGCCCATCTTGCAATTTATCCCCGCAAAACCCTCTCAGGCGCTGCGCGCCAGCTCTCCCGAAGGGAGAGCTTTTCCAGCTGCCGTTTACCCCGATGTTAAGCTCCCCCTTTCGGGGGAGCTGGCACGGGCGTAAGCGTGACTGAGAGGGTTTTCCCCGCAAGGGACGGAAACCTGTGTTTCGCTGTCTTTGGCTTGCTTCGGCTTAATATTGCAATTTATCCCTGCGAGGGGACGGAAACAGCCGGTCAATCCGCCCAGAAGCCTGCTCCATGACATTACAATTTATCCCCGCAAGGGGACGGAAACTCGTGCGTATCCACTGCCACATCCAGCTTGTTCCCATTGTAACTTATCCCCGCAAGGGGACGGAAACCCGCCGCGCATAGGCTTCTGGCTCAGGTTGATTGAATTGCAATTTATCCCCGCAAGGGGACAAAAAAGCACCTCTGCCACTGGCGTTTGCCAGCAGCGGAGGTGCTTTGCTTTTTCTTATATTCTATTTTACAGGTTGAAAGCTGCGCCTGCCGGAATCGTCTTTGTAACAGGCAGCGCCTTGACACCTTGCGGAGCATCCGGCTTCATGGGGCGGATCTCCTGCAGATAATCGGCCACGTCCTGCAGGGTCTGCTCAATGTGGGCTGTGTCCAACGGAAGAATACGGTCGCTCTGCAGACCAAAAGCCGTATCACTGGCATGGTTGATCTGGTTACGGTACTGCATCACGCGCTGGTAGAACAGTGCCGCATCCTCGATCTGCCACCGGACCTCCGGGTCGATCACCAGCTGACGGAAGCGAGGATCGTATCCATATAGGCGTGCATTTCTTTCGAATTTGCCACGCCAAACAACATATTGCCGTCTGCATCATCTTTGCTGTGGGTCAGGCGCAGATCCGTTGTATAGGGATACTCCTTTTGCATCAAAGTCAGGCGGCAGAAATGGAAGTGGAACAGCGGATATACCCATGCCTTGCCTTATTCTGATTCTGTGCTGCCAGATATGCCCAGCCAGTTTCTGTGGGCTGCACAAAAAGATGACGGCAGACATAGGCCGGCATCTGCTCGCACAGCAATGTCAGTGCCTGCTGGTACATACCGTGTTCTGCACACCAGCTTACCAGCGCAGGAAGATTGTTTTTGGGGGAAGCCAGCAGACCTTCAAATTCTGTGCGGAAGCGGTCATTCAGCAGGTGGAAGAACAGGCTGGTCAGATTTTTGCTCTCTTTGGGCGGTGCCTGCAGTGCCTGCGCGATCTGGCTCAGGTCTTCATTCAGCGCCTGCACCCGGCACAGCGCCAGATCATCCGAGAACTGGTTGATCCGGGCCAGCAAAGTGTGCAGAGCAGGGTCGCTCTCGCCCTCGCTCCACAGGTAGCCTTTCAGCTTCTGTGCAGTACCGGTGGAAAAGAACTCGTCCATGGCCGTGATGAGGTCGAACAGGCTGTACAGCTGACTGCTGTCATGGATGCGGGAAGTGCCATCCGGAAGCAGTTCGGAGTAGATCACCCTGCGGGTCTCCACACTGCGCAGGTCGCGCATACAGCGAGCTGCCGTTACCAGAAGCATCGCCGTGTCCCGCATGCCGCCGGAAAGATCAATGGAGAGGGTATCTTCCGCTTCAATTTTTCCCAGTAACAGAGAGATCGCCCGGAACTGTGCCTTGTCGTCCATGCTGTCCGGTACCGGGATCACCACAAGCCGCTCTGTCGGAATGCCCGCCGAAGGCAGGAATACATCCCGGAAATACTCCACGGTGGTGCAGGTTTTCCCGTCCGGCAGATGCACGGTAGGGCTGGTACGCACCAGCTCACTGCACAGCGCCAGAATGCAGTCCGGCCCTTCCTTGTGCTTTTTCAGCTCCAAAACCGCCGCTTCGTTGGTCTGGGTATGAATGTTCGGATTTTTGCCGAAGGGGCTCATATATAAAAGCAATACACTGCGTTTCATCTTATACCTTCTCCTGTTCTGCCTGCATCTGCATCAGCCTCTGCTGCCATGTTTTGCGCCGCTGCGATACAGCCGCTTTGCTCACACCGAGAAACTCCGCCACGGTCTTATCCTGCGCCGGGTTGCGCCCCGGCTCCAGCAGCGCATGGACGGCGGCGCATTCCAGCGCCTTGGGTGCATAGGGCGGCTGAACTGTAAACTCCACATACCGGTGCAGCAGCAGGATGTCCCACAGGCAGTTGTCCTGTTCCAGCGGACGCAGATCATCGCAGTTTGCCAGCCGCGCGGGCGCATCCTCTGCCGGGTCCAGCGCGTCGTTGTTGCGCAGAAAGCCCATCAGCACGCTGCTCCACAACGGGCCAGCTGTCTTACCGTATTTTTCCTTCTGCTGCAGGTTCATCAGCCCTATGCCGCGGTGCAGCCATGCCAGCATTTCCCGGCTCTGCTCCACCTGCTCTTCCACGCTTTTTTCTTGGGAGGCCACCCGGTCGCCCAGCGCCGAATCCTCTCCGCCAGTGTCGTCCAGACTGAGCACCGACTGCTTATTGCGCAGTGCTTCCCGCAGTCTTTACACCCACCCCGACAATATCGGCGATCACCTGTTCTTTTTCCGGGTCACGACAGAGCATACTCTCTGTAATTCCGTTCTTTTCCATGTACTCCAGCGCTTTTTTGATCTTGCGGTTCGTCTCGCGTCCGAAACCCATCACAGCCATTTCTTCCTGCTGCTGGTCGTGTGACTGTGCATGACGGACAGCGGTGCGCAGATACATACTGAAGGTCTGCCCGGGTTTCGGTTCCCAAAGATCAAACGCATCCAGAAACGCCTTGCAGAAATCCGCGCTGTTCCATGCCTCCTCTCCCTTCCGGAAGCTGTGTGGTCAGAAAGCATTCCGCCCAGAACCTGCGGAACCGTTCATCATTGGCATCGTGCAGCTTTTTGCGCTGTTCCGGCGGCAGCTGCAGCAGCGGCGAAGCATCAATGTCCGCCCATGTTTTCACATCATTCATCGCTGCTCAGTCCTCCCGGCGCTCGTTCATCCAGATCAGCTGATGGAACACTTGTTCGGCGGTCCTGCTGTCGCGCATGGTGCCCACCAGCCCGGAAAGCTGATACAGTGCCGCCATATCGTAAAGCCGCGCGCTGAGCACCCGCCCGTTTTCCCGCTTGACCTCACCATAATACACACCGCCTACTTCCAGCTCGGTGTGGGTGGCTTCGGCGCAGGTCAATGCCGTCAGCGTGACCACCGGGATGCTCTTGGATCCGTAAGTGATGCAGGCATACACCCGGGTGACCTGCGGCAGGGCATCCACCAGATCCCGGCACAGGCCGATCAGTGTTTCCGGGCGCTGATCCTCCGGCAGGTGGATCTGCCGCACCTGATGTTCCGCAATGCCCAGCTGCGTCAGTTCTTCCAGCAGGCGCTGATAATTGCGGGCGGTATCGGCATTTTCCTGCCGGATGGCCAACAGCTGCACCGTGTCCCCGGGTTCAAGGGTGTCCCGCATCACCTGCACGATGGGAAAACAGGTAGCCGTAGGCGGGGCTGCATGATCCGCTGGTACAGCATGGGGTCCAGCTTTCCCTGCAAAGGCACGGTGGTGATATACGTCTTCAGCACAGGGCAACACTCCTTTTTATAAGATCCACTATCTGCATCATACCATGAAACCGCCCCGCGCACAAGGCAGGCCAAACGAATTTGTGCCTGTTCTTTTCAGCACAAAAGCACATTATTGTAATAAAGTGAATATTTTCCAGCCATCCGACTCTTCAGTTTTGCGGTGTTTTGTGATATATTTAGGGTACAATCCCCACAAGGGGACGAAAACTTCAGCCGTTCTCAATTTGCCGTGCACCATCATGTACAATCCCCGTAAGGGGCGAAAACAATTTAAGGTTATGGAAATACACTACAATGTTTGTACGATCCCCGTAAGGGGGCGAAAACTCGGCTGATTTGACAAACTCGTTGTTAATTAGAATACCATCCCCGCAAGGGGGCGAAAACGTCAGCAGGCCGCTGTCCAGATGGGTGTACGCTATACCATCCCCGCAAGGGGCGAAACTACATCAGGACATAAGTCAGGGTTCAGCTCGTCGTACGATCCCCGCAAGGGGGCGAAAACCTGTAATCGCCGCTGGAACCTGCTGTGCTGTAAGTACAATCCCCGTAAGGGGCGAAAGCTTTGTGGACCTAGCAAGGTTCTTCATTTCTTTGTACAATCCCCGTAAGGGGCAAACCAAATCAAGAAAAGTAATTTCAAGTTTCTTGCTTAACTATCCGCATTCCATGGGCTTTTTCTCTTGGCAATGTCAAGGAGGAATGCCCTATGTTCATCAACTTTACCAATCATCCGTCCACTCAGTGGAGTGCCGAGCAAAAAGCTGCGGCGCAGGTCTACGGCAAGGTGATCGACCTTGCCTTTCCTGCCATTGACCCCGCCACCAACGAGGCCGTGCTGGACTCCCTTGCCGCGGTATATGCCGACCACATCCTGCACCTTAGCCCGGATGCCGTGCTCTGTCAGGGCGAGTGCACCTTTGTGTACCGGGTGGTTCAGCGTCTGGAAGCCGCGGGCATCCCCACGCTGGCCGCCTGCTCCCGCCGCAAGAGTCAGGAGACCACCTACCCGGACGGCAGCACCCTGAAGCGCAGCATCTTCGCCTTTGCCGGCTTCCGCCGCTATGGCTCACCCTGAAAGAGGGTTTTCTTTCTATCCTCCACGGCACAATAATGATTCAGGATTTATCGTTGTCCTTATCGCGCGGATTTACTTTATTTCAATAAAGTTAATATTTTCAGGCATTCAGCTCTTCCATTTTACGATATTCTGTGATATATTTAGCGTACTATCCCCGTAAGGGGCGAAAACGACGGTGGACAATCTTGCTTTCTCGGCATCCAGAGTACCATCCCCGTAAGGGGGCGAAAACTTGTAATGCCGCGCGGTCGTTGAACTATACCCGGTACCATCCCCGTAAGGGGGCGAAAACGGTATCTGGTTAAAGTGTTGCTCATTATTTCTGGTACCATCCGTAAGGGGGCGAAAACTAAACGCTCGGCTCGTGGTTCGTTGAGGTGTGGGTACCATCCGTAAGGGGGCGAAAACACTGATACGGAACTCGACACGGTTGCTGTTGGTACCATCCGTAAGGGGGCGAAAACATGGTCGCGCCGGTTACTTCGCTTAGGTCTGCTGTACCATCCGTAAGGGGACAAAAACTCCGCACCAAAAGATGCGGAGTTTTTCTTTTGCAAACCTTAACTTCTTGTTTTCCGTGGGCTGTCCCTCTATGAACGGAACGATTGCAGCTGCTGTGATATTTTCTCTGCTGCGGCTTTTGCATGGCGACAAAAATGTGCTATAATAAAGTCAATTCCAAGCATCTCTTACAAAATTAACAAATACGCTTTCCGTTTATTGTGCAATTGTTCCACAATCCGTAAAGGAGATGGTATTTTGAACGTTCTCACCCTGCAGTCCACCTATGGCGGGCTGCTGCACGACACCGGCAAAGCGGTGTACCGTGCCGGTGGGCAGCGCGGCAGCCACAGTGAACAGGGCTACCAGTTTTGCACGGCGTTTTGCCCGGTGCAGGCTGGGCACCGGCGCTGGACTGTGTGCGCTACCACCACGCCGCCGCGCTGCGCGGTGCAGCAAAGGCTCTGCCAGCCGATTCCCCGGCCTATATCGTTTATCTGGCAGATGATCTTTCTGCCGCCGCAGACCGCCGGGAGGTCGAAGGCGAAAGCAGTTCCTTCCGGCGGGATCTTCCGCTGGACTCGGTGTTCACCCACCTGAACGGTGCGCACCCCGGCTGGATGATGCCCGCCCAGCCGCAGGACGGTAGCCTGAAGCTGCCACGGCAGCAGCAGCCGCTTTCTGCTTCCGTCTATGCAGATGCTGTACGCAAGTTGAAGGAGTGTCTGCCTGATCTGCAGCCGCAGCCGGAGTGGATCAACTCTCTGCTGGGTCTGCTGGAAACGCAGTTCAGCTGTTTTCCGTCCAGCACCTTTACCGGCGAAAGCCCGGATGTTTCCCTGTTTGATCACGCCAAGACCACCGCAGCCATTGCGGCGTGCATCAGCGAATATGTGCAGGCAAACAACATCACCGACCTGCGCAAGGCACTTTTTGAGCAGGAGAAGAATTTTTGCCAGAAGGACGCTTTTCTGCTCTATACCGCTGATTTTTCTCGCATCCAGAAGTTTCTTTATACCGTCCATACCGAAAACGCCCTGCGCTCCCTGCGCAGCCGGTCGTTCTTTCTGGAGCTGCTCATGGAGCACTATCTGGACGAGCTTCTGGCCGGGTGCGGCGTGTCCCGCGCCAACTTGATCTACAGCGGCGGCGGACACTGCTATGTGCTGCTGCCCAACACTGCCGCTGTGGCCGATACCCTGACCCGGTGGAATCGGCAGTTCAACCGCTGGCTGCAGCAGCAGTTCGGCACCCAGCTGTTTCTGGCCAACGCATGGACACCCTGCTCCGGCAACGACCTGACCAATACCCCCGCTGAAAAAAGCCCCTACAAAGAGCTGTTCCGCCGGGTGAACCGGCTGCTGGAACAGCACAAATTCCACCGCTATACCGCAGAGGATCTGCGGCAGCTGAACAGTACCGCCGCTTACCCGGATGGCCGGGAATGCAAGGTGTGCGGCACCAGTGCCAACCTGAAGGATGATCTCTGCCCTTGGTGCAAAATGTTTGTAGATCTTTCTAACAAGATTCAGAACAAGCGCGTTCTGGTGGTAAGCCGTCAGCCCTCGCTGCCGATGACTGTACGCTGCCTGCACTGGACGGCGACAGCGAATATCTGTCCCTGACGGATCCGCTCTCTGCCCGCAAACGGCTGGCTTCCGGCGAGCCGGTCGCGCGTGTATACACCAAAAATGCACCGTTCACCGGCCTTACTTACAGCACCAACCTGTATGTGGGCGATTACGCCGCCAGCAATAGCATGGAAGAACTGGCAGAGCAGTCCGAGGGCGTGCGCCGCATTGCGGTCTGCCGTATGGATGTGGACAACCTCGGGCACGCATTTATCTCCGGCTTCGAGCAGGAAAACGAGAAAGACCCGGTCAAACGGATGCACTATGTTACCCTGTCCCGCACCTCGGCGTTCTCCCGGCAGATGTCACTGTTTTTCAAGTGCTACATCAACGGCATTCTGGACAGCTTGCATGTAAGCATCGTCTATGCCGGCGGCGACGATGTGTTCCTTGTGGGCGCATGGAACGATGTTCTGGAAGCAGCACAGCGCATCCAGCGTAATTTTACCGCATTTTCCTGCGGAGCACTGACCCTCAGCGCAGGCATCGGCATCTTTGATGACCATTACCCCATCCGGCTTTCCGCCGAGGAAACCGCCGCGCTGGAAGAAGCCGCTAAACATCTGCCCGGCAAAAATGCAGTGGCACTGTTTACGCCGGAGCGCAAAGCAGTCCGGGATGCAAAGGGCAATCTGCTGGTACAGCCGGAGCAGGGACATATCTATGCGTGGGATGTATTCCGTACAAAGGTCCTGACCGAAAAGGTCGGCTGCCTGCAAAGCTTCTTCGGCAAGGATAACGCCGAGCATGGAAACGCCATGCTCTACAACCTGCTGGCACTGCTGCGGGAAGCCGAAAACGACCGCATCAACCTTGCACGGTACGCTTACCTGCTGGCGCGGCTCTCGCCCAAAAAGAGCGCAGCAAATTACAAAGCCTACAAGCAATTCTCTCACAGCATGATGGATTGGGCATTGGATGCTGTACAGCGTCACCAGCTCATCACCGCAATTTATATTTATGTCTATCAGAACAGAAAGGGTGGCGACACAGATGGCAGGATTGAATGATAATGGCCGGGGCAGCTATGGCGGCGGTGGCTATAACAACAACCGGAGCGGATATAGCAACAGCTACAACGGAAACCGCAGCAGTTCCGGCAGCTATAACAGCCGTAGCAGCTATGGGCAGCAGAAAGAGCTGCGCCGGAGATCACGCCGAAAAAGGTGCCGGAAGATTATGTAGACGAAGCCGAGCGTATTATGCGCAGCCTCATGAGCCAGCCAAAAAAGTGACCACTAGCAAGATCCGTGGCCTGCTGAGTCTTGTAACAGAGATTTTTAACGTTGAATCTCCGCACCGAAGAAGCACTTTTGCCCGAAAGTGTTGTAAAGATTAATCTGATGCGAGTTCGGGTAGCCTATGAATATGGTCGCGATACCGGAGAAAGTGTCGGTAAAGATAAAGCTTATCCCATGAAAGACTTTATTTCGCAATCGCATCTGCTGGAATACCTCAAGGGCATTTCCACCGACCGTGCGGACCTGATCCGCTTTGCACACTACATGGAAGCGCTGGTCGCTTTCCACCGCTACTTCGGCGGCAAGGAGGGGTAATCATATGTATGGAAAAATTCTGATCCGGTGCGATCTGGAAGTGCGCACCGGTATGCACATCGGCGGTTCCTCTGCCTTTTCTGCCATTGGTGCTGTGGACAGCCCGGTGGTGCGTGACCCCTATACCGGTTATCCCATCGTACCCGGCAGCAGTCTGAAAGGCAAGCTGCGCACCCTGCTGGCCCGCAGCACCTGTCAGGATATCGAACACATGCCTGCTTTCGACAAGGACGACGAGCGCATTCTGCGTCTGTTCGGTTCCTCGGAGCCGGTGCGCCGTTCCCGCCTGCAGTTTGCGGATGCCTTTTTGTCCAATGCAAAAGAGCTTTCCAATGTGGGTGTGACCGAGGTCAAGACCGAGAACGCAATTTCCCGTGCCAACTCTGTGGCCAATCCCCGCCAGATCGAACGTGTGATCGCCGGTGCAAAGTTCGGTGTCAGCATCGTTTACGATGTGACCGACCCGGCACAGGTCGAGGAAGATCTTTCTCTTCTGCCAAAGGCATGAAGCTGCTGCAGATGGATTATCTGGGCGGCCATGGTTCCCGCGGCAGCGGCCGTGTCAGCCTGAAAAATTTTGCGCTGGAAGGCTATGGCGCGCAGGTGGATCTCAGCCACCTGAAATCCCTCTTTGATGAGGTGGATAGTTATGAACTATTTTCTGTTTAAGCTGCAGTTTGACACAGCTGTTCATTTCGGAGGGGCCGACTCTGCATTGTCGCTTTATACCTCCGAAGAAACCCTGCGGCAGATACCCTGTTTTCTGCCCTCTGCCATGAGACCCTTGTCCAGCACGGAGAAGAAGCCTTAGAACAGCTTTGTGCGCAGGTCCGGCAGGGAAAATTCCTGCTCAGCGATACAATGCCCTGGTATGGCGAAACGTTTTACCTGCCAAAGCCCATTGCCGCGTCAGAATCCACCGAGGAGGTAGAAACCACCCTGCGTAAAAAGGTAAAAAAGCTAGCCTGGATCCTGTGTTGGAATTCGACCGCTACGCCAGAAGCCTGCATGAAGGTCATTTTACCCCTGACGAGCAACCGGAAAGTTTTGGCACCCACTATGAGCAGACCAAGCAGCTGTTCCCATGCAGGGGGATACCATGCCGTATCAGGTTGGACTGTTCCGTTTGCGCCGGACTGCGGGACTGTATTTCATCTGCGGATTTACCGAAGATGGTCAGGATGAAGATCTGGAGTATTTGCTGGATTGGCTGGGCGCTACCGGCATCGGCGGCAAAGTCAGCTCTGGTTATGGAAAGTTCCATGTTGTAGACAAGATTTATCTGAACGAACCTTTTGACGATCAGACGGAGTGGATGTATCATGCACTTTCTTCCGAGCATGCTCCTTATCTGCTGCTGAGTACCAGCCTGCCGCAGACAGATGAACTGGATCATGCATTAGAGGGTGCCTCCTTCCAGCTGGTGCGCCGCAGCGGCTTCATGGCATCCGATCGTGTGGAAACTCCACTGAAGAAAAAAACGCAGTATGCCCTTTCGGCAGGGTCTGTCCTGCAAAATCGTTATCAGGGTGCTTTGTATGATGTTGGTTTGTCGGATGTGCATCCGGTATACCGCTATTCCAAGCCAATCTTTATGGGGGTGACATTATGATTCAGCAGGATCATCTGCAGATCTTTGACCTTACTCTGAATGTATGGGCACCTCTGTTTGTTGGCAACGGCAGCAGCTATACCAAAAAAGAGTACATGTACAACACCCGCAATGGCAAAGTCTCCTTTCTGGACGAGCAAAAATTTTTCGGCTTTCTAGTCGAGCACGATCTGGTGGACAAGTACGGACAGTTTATGCTTAGCGAGCAGTCCAATCTCTGGGCATTTCTGAGCAAAGACTGCGGCATTTCCGATGCAGAACTGAAAACGCTGACGCGCTATCAGATCGAGGTGGGAGATGCGCTGGATGCTGAGCACTCGCTGAAAGAGATCCATGCTTTCCAGCGTGATGCGCAGGGCCATGCCTACATTCCCGGCAGCAGCATCAAGGGTGCGCTGCGTACTGCATGGCTGCTGAGTGCGGTATTGGCTGACCGCAGTACCGGACACAGCCTTGCACAAAACCGCCGGGCCACCTTTCCAGAAGAGAAATATGTCAACCAGCTGCATCTGCACACTCTGAAAGATGGAAGCATCGCTTCGGACGCGTTAACAGCATTTTCCGTGGCATTCAGGTTTCCGACAGCCTTCCCATCCGGATGCGCAGATGGTCCTTGTCGGAAAATTTGATGCACTTGTGAACGGCTCCTTTGCGAAGGGCAGTAATCGCGGCATCCCCATGTGTCGGGAATGCGCAGCGTCCGGCACTAAGGTACGCTTCAAGCTGACGCTGGATCAATCGGTGCTGAAGGGGCGCATTACCAAAGAGTCCCTTCTGGAGGCCATTCAGCAGTTTGATACTTATTACGAGCAGACGTATAGCAGGCACTTCACTCCGCCGAGCGGTGCAGTCAACCTGCCGCAGCAGCCACACCTGATCCTGGGCGGCGGCTCCGGGTTCTTTGCCAAGTCGCTGGCGTACCCCTATCTGGGTGAAGAAGAGGGGCTGCGCTGGACGGCAGAACAAATGAAACAAATGTTCCGCAACCACAAGCATGAGCGTGATGCCGAAAATGGCATTTCCCGCACACCATGAAATATGCTCGCTTTCGTGGTCGGCTTTATCCCTATGGATATTGCGGGGTGAGTATCTTATGATCCAGCAGATTCAACTGGTTTTATCTCCGCCCAATGACGTGCGGATTCCCCAGTCGTGTCCTATCGTCTGTATGGCTGCTGATGTCACAGATTTCTTCTGAATTTGGAGAGCAGATGCATCTGCAAGGGGAACACCCCATTGCGCATTTTCTATGTTTTTCGCCGGAAAAACAGTCTTTGATCTGGACGGTCAATCTGCTGAATGACGCTGCTCGACAGGTAGTTTTCCCCGTTTTGGAATCTGCAAAGGAAATCCCTCTGCATGAATTAACACTCCCCGTTTCAGAGGTTCGCATCTCTCCGGCAGTCTCCGCTGAAGAACTGATCCGTTCTGGGCGTTCCCACAGCGAAACCCGTGCCAAAATTGCTTTTCTGTCGCCTTGCGCCTTCAAGCAGTCCGGCCGCTATACTATTTTCCCGCAGGAAACTCTGCTTTTGCAAAGTCTGATTGCGCATTGGAACGCTGCCTTTCCAGAATATGCCCTTATCGATCCTGATGCACTGCAAGCTTTACAGCAAGGGCTTCATATTGTGGATTATAATCTCCATACCACACGTTATCTGTTGAAAGAAACGCGCATTCCAGCCTTTCAAGGCAATGTGACCATCGAGGCGCGCCTTGCACCGCCGCTTCTGGAACTTTGGAACGCGTTGCTCTCTTTTGCATCCCATGGCGGAGTTGGCATCAAAACCACTCTTGGAATGGGAGGCACTGCTACGGATTTTTATAAAAAAGCACCCGTTATATAAGCCCCATTGCTATCGAGAGACTGTTGCACTGCATCAGTCTCTTTTTATTGTAGCATCATACAAATTATCACGACCTCTATTATTTTTTATAACAACTCTGATTATCTCCAAAAAGCCCGGAAATACGGGCATTTCACGGGATATAAGAACTGAATTTACTACCGATTTACTACTTTCGGATTGAGCTTTGACACGCTTCTGCCTCCCGTGAAGCCCACCGCCCAAATAGTGACACATCGAAAATCGAATACGACACCGCAAACGGCGGCGTTCTCTTTTCCCCTTTGGGAGATCAGGACGCCGCTTTTTTTGCGCCCAAAACCAGAAAGGAGGCGACCGCCTATGTATTTTACTTCCGGCAGCGACCGGGCCTTTGAACAGCTCATGCAGACGAGGCCGGGCGCAGATCATTTTGACAGCGGCGAGGCCGGAGCGCCGGAGGACTGCGGCACCTGCCGTTTCTACCGCCCGCACTGGAAGTACCAGTTTTGTGTGTATGGGGAATGTCCCTACCAGCCGGGCAAGCTCACCGCCCTTGACGGCGCGGTGAAATTTCAAGTGAAAGGAGTGGACGACGAGATGGCAGTTTTTCGAGTGGAGAAAAACCGGGGCTACACGGTGATGTCCAACCACCACCTGCGGAACAAGGACTTGTCCCTGAAAGCCAAGGGGCTGCTGTCGCAAATGCTGTCCTTGCCGGAGGATTGGGACTTTACGCTGAAAGGCTTGTCCCTTATCAACCGGGAGCAGATCGACGCGATCCGGGCGGCTGTCCGGGAGCTGGAACAGGCGGGCTATATCGTGCGTTCCCGTGAGCGTGACAGCCAAGCGCCTGCGCGGGCAGATACATCATTTACGAACAGCCCCAGCCTGTGCCGGATTCACCTACATTGGAAAATCCAACATTGGATAATCCAACGCAGGAAAAGCCTACGCAGGAAAAACCAACGCAATTAAATAAAGATAGATCAAGTAAAGAGAAATCAATTACGGATGGATCAAATACCGATTCCATTCCTATCCTTTCCCCTCCCTCTCCTTTGGGGGAAGAAGCGGCTGCGCCGCCGGAACGGAAAGGAACGGGAGTGAAATCACAGAGCGCCGTAGAGATTTATCGGGAGATCATCAAGGACAACATCGAGTATGAACACCTTTGCCAGTACGCCAAGGGGATTGACCGGGATATGCTGGACGAGATCGTGGACTTGCTGGTGGAAACCGTATGCAGCGCCCGAAAGACCATCCGCATTGCCGGGGACGATTACCCCGCCGAGCTGGTGAAATCCAAGCTGATGAAGCTGAACAGCTCTCACATTGAGTTTGTCTTTGACTGTATCAGCAAAAACACCACGGAGATACGGAACATCAAAAAATACCTGCTGGCGGTTCTGTTCAACGCCCCAAGCACCATCAACGGTTATTACACGGCGCTGGTGGCCCATGACATGAACACCGGCAAAATCTGAAAGGAGGACGGCCCTATGAAACAGGGTGCTTTGATTTTTGACGAGCAGACAGACCGCTACGACATCCGCTTTGACCTTGCGGACTATTACGGCGGCCTGCACTGCGGAGAAACTTTTGATGTGATGGTGGGCGGCAGATGGAGGCCGACCCGCATTGAAATGGCCGAGAACTGGTATCTGGTGGGAATCCATGCCGACGACCTCTCCGGCCTGCGGGTGCGGATTTAAGCCATCCGCCTGCCTGCTGACTTTCCAAGGAGGGATAGCAGTTGCAGGAAGAAGTAGACCAGAAAACCATAGCGTTAGCGGTTAAGACGGGCAAGCTCACCGCCCAAGTGCTGCAAGCGGCCATCCGAAAATATCTGGCCGCCCGGCAGAAAGGGACGGGCAAGGCCCATCACGGCCAGCAGAGCTTACGGCAGCTCAAAAAGGACGGTTCCGCCCTGTCCAACATTGAGATCACCGACGCAACATTGGCTTATTTAAGCCCTGCGCCAAGAAATACGACATTGATTTTACCTTGCGGAAAGACCGCACTACCCATCCGCCCCGGTATATCGTGATCTTCAAATCCAAGCAGGCGGACAATCTGGAACAGGCGTTTAAGGAGTTTACGGCCAAGAAGCTCAAACAGCAGGAACGCCCCTCCATCCGAAAGACCCTTGCCGTCCTGAAAGGAAAGACAGCGGCCAGAAGCAGCCAGCAGGCCAAGGAGAAAATCAAGGAAAGGGGGCTGTCACGATGAAGCCGGAAATGAAAAACTGATAATTGCCAACCTGCCCTACCTGCTGTTTGTTTACCTGTTCGGCAAGCTGGGACAGACCTACCGGCTGGCGGCTGGGGCGGACTTGTCGGAAAAACTGCTGCACCTTGCGGACGGCTTTTCCCTTGCCTTTGAAAGCGCCGCCCCCAGCTTCCACCTGTTCGATCTGGCGGTGGGCGTGGCCGGTGCGGTGGCATTGCGCCTGATGGTGTACTGCAAGAGCAAGAACGCCAAGAAATACCGCCGGGGTGTCGAGTACGGCAGCGCCCGTTGGGGCGGCCCCAAAGATATAGCCCCGTACATCGACCCGGTGTTTGACAACAACATCCTCCTGACCCAGACGGAACGCCTCACCATGAACAACCGGCCCAAAGACCCCAAGACCGCCCGGAATAAAAATGTGCTGGTGATCGGCGGTTCCGGCAGCGGCAAGACCCGGTTCTTTGTGAAGCCCAACCTTATGCAGTGCGTGTCCAAGGACTACCCGACCTCATTCGTAATCACAGACCCAAAAGGAAGTCTGATCGGCGAGGTGGGCCAGCTCCTTGTGCGGTGCGGCTACCGGGTGAAAGTGCTGAATACCATCAACTTTTCCAAGAGTATGCGCTACAACCCGTTTCGCTACATCCATTCGGAAAAGGACATTTTGAAGCTGGTAAACACGCTGATCTGCAACACCAAGGGCGAGGGCGAAAAGAGCGCCGAGGATTTTTGGATCAAATCGGAACGCCTGCTGTATTCGGCCCTCATTGGCTATATCTGGTACGAAGCGCCGGACGATGAAATGAATTTCACTACGCTGCTTGAAATGATAAATACCAGTGAAGCCCGCGAGGACGACCCGGAATTTCAATCCCCGGTAGACCAGATGTTTGAACGGCTGGAAGAAAAAGATCCGGAACATTTTGCGGTGCGTCAGTACCGTAAATTCCTGCTGTCGGCAGGCAAGACCCGCAGCTCCATTTTGATAAGCTGCGGAGCCAGATTAGCGCCCTTTGACATCCGGGAGGTGCGGGAGCTGATGGAGGACGACGAACTGGAACTTGACACCATCGGGGACAAAAAAACGGCCCTGTTCCTGATTATGTCGGACACGGACACGACCTTTAATTTCATTCTGGCAATGGTGCAAAGCCAGCTTATCAACCTTTTGTGTGACCGGGCCGATGACAAATACGGCGGGCGGCTGCCCGTCCATGTGCGGCTGATTCTGGACGAGTTTGCCAACATCGGCCAGATTCCAAACTTTGATAAGCTGATCGCCACCATCCGAAGCCGGGAGATCTCGGCTTCTATTATTTTGCAGAGCCAGTCGCAGCTAAAGGCCATTTACAAGGACGCGGCGGAAATCATTTCCGACAACTGCGACTGTACGCTGTTCCTGAGTGGCCGGGGCAAGAACGCCAAGGAGATCGCGGAGGTGCTGGGCAAGGAAACCATTGACAGCGTGCGCCCAGATAGGGCGTTGAGCAAAGTAGTGTAAGGCACTACCCCGTAAGATAACACGGGAAACAACCTGCCTAACCGAAAGGCGAAAGCTGAAACGGGAACACAGCACGGCAGGAAAGCAGTAAGTCACCTAAAGATAACTTGGTGCGACTGAACTGCAATGTTAAGTGGATATGAGGCTTAAGTTGGGTTTACTGAACGCAAGTTTCTAATTTCTGTTATCGGTCAGGCGGAGGAAAGTATCTGTAACCTCTGGCACACTGGCGATTGGTTATAGGTGTCAATCAATCGGTTATCAAAAACGGTGTGCAATCTGTAGGAGAACCTATGGCAAGGAAACGAAAGCGGAGACCGACAATCCACATTTGCCTATGCTCAACGCTAACTGGGGATGCCCTAAACAGGAACGCCAACCGAAGGAGGTGAAAATTCGGCTATGGCTGTAGAGCCTGAAAATCCTGCATGGGCACGGAACGCCCGTAGTAGTCCGAGAGGGGTAATGACCCTCACATGGCGAAGGGGCGTAGTTATTGTGTACTAAAAGAAAAGTTGATTAGGGAGGAAAACCTCAAAATGCAACCAACAACCGAAATTTTAGCAAGAATCAGTAGAAACTCACTCGCAAATAAAGATGAAATTTTTACCAGACTGCATCGCTATATGCTGAGGCCAGACCTGTATTTTCTGGCATATAAAAATCTGTATGCCAACAGTGGTGCCGCAACTAAGGGTGCAAACGATGACACGGCAGATGGATTCAGCGAAGCCAAAATCGCAAATATCATCCAAAGGCTCGCTGATGAAACCTACCAGCCCACACCCGCCAGAAGAACCTATATCCAGAAGAAGAACAATCCCAAGAAAAAGCGACCTCTGGGAATCCCGACATTCACAGATAAGCTGGTACAGGAAGTTCTGCGGATGGTTCTCGAAGCGGTGTATGAGCCTGTTTTCTTGCCAGTTTCTCATGGATTCAGACCCAAAAGGAGCTGCCATACCGCACTGAAATCCTTAAAAATGGAGTTCAATGGTATGCGTTGGTTCGTGGAGGGTGACATCAAAGGGTGCTTTGACAATATCGACCACAGCGTTCTTGTAGGCTTGATTCATAGTAAAATCAAGGATGCCCGGTTGATAAAGCTGATTTACAAATTTCTAAAGGCTGGATATTTGGAGGATTGGAAATATCACAAACCTACAGTGGTACTCCACAGGGCGGTATCATTTCTCCGCTCCTTGCTAACATCTATCTGCATGAGCTGGACAAATTTGTAATGAAGCTGAAAAGCGAATTTGATACCCATGGGCAAGAACCTGTCAGGACAGAATATCGCCTCCTAAGCAATGACCTCCAGAAACTTTCCTATCACATCGGCAGACGCACCGGGCAGAAAGAGAACAACTGCTTTCCGAATACAACGAAAAGCGGAAGCTCATGCTGAAAATGCCCTGTACAGCTCAGACAAAAAAGTGCATCAAGTATATCCGCTATGCGGATGACTTTATTCTCGGTGTGAAAGGAAGTCAAGAGGACTGCCAGTGGATAAAGAGTAAACTTTCTGAGTTTATCCGTGAAACCTTAAAGATGGAACTCAGCGAAGAAAAAACACTCATCACTCATAGCAGCGAAAGGGCAAGATTTTTGGGGTATGATGTTCGTGTTCGCAGAAGCAGCATTATCAAGCATGGTGGGCCAGGCAAAAAGACAAAACGCACCCTCAACAATTCCTGTGAACTGTCTATCCCATTCGATGATAAGATTCACAGCTTCATTTTCGCCAAGGAAATTGCGATACAGAAACCGGATGGGAAACTCATGCCTGTCCGCCGTAAATCTCTTTTGCGACTCACAGATTTGGAAATCGTTTCTGCCTACAATGCGGAACTGCGGGGAATCTGCAACTACTATGGAATTGCCAGCAATTTTTATAAACTGTGCTACTTTTCCTATCTCATGGAATACAGTTGCCTCAAAACCCTCGCAAGTAAGCATAAATGCACCATAGCCAAGGTGGTTGAGAAATTCAAAGACCACTACGGAGAATGGGGAATCCCCTACGAAACCAAAACGGGGCAAAAACGATGCTATTTTGCAAAATACTCCGATTGCAAGGATAAGGCCAATCCGACGGACATCGTATGCAATGCTGCGGTGGAGTACGGATATTCCGAACAGCCTTGGAGCAGAGATTGAAAGCAAAGGTCTGTGAGCTATGCGGTACGACCGAGAGCGATTGTTACGAAGTTCACCATGTCAACAAGCTCAAAAACCTTAAGGGCAAGCAGGCATGGGAGGTTGCAATGATTGCAAAACGGCGTAAAACGCTGGTTGTGTGCAAAAAATGCCATGTTGCAATCCACAACCAGTGAGTAACTGCTGACCGAACGATAACAGAGCCGGATACATTGAGAGATGTAAGTCCGGTTCCCGGAGAGGGTGGTGCGAACCTACCATAGTAATATGGCAAGGCGGTGCCTCCCTACTCCACTACAACCAGAGCGAGAACCGGGGCGCGCAGACCTCCCACGGACTGAACTACCAAAAACTCGGAAAGGAGCTGATGAGCCAAGACGAAATTGCAACGATGGACGGAGGCAAGTGTATTTTGCAGGTGCGCGGCGTGAGGCCGTTTTTTAGTGAGAAATACGACATTACCCGCCACCCCCGCTATAAATACCTCTCGGACGCTGACAAAAAGAACACCTTTGATGTGGACAGCTACCTGTCGTCCCTGCGCCGGAAAAGGCGGCGCGTGGTAACAGAGGACGAACCCTTTGACCTCTACGACATTGAGCTGTCGGATGAAGATTTTGCCGCAGAATAAAGCGGCCATAGAGAAAGGAGCGTGACCGATGGGACACTCGGACGAATGGACATTTGCGGATTATTTCAAGTATGAGCAGGAAATCTACCGGGCGATCATTTCCGCTGCGGTTTTGTGCCAGTGGATCGCGGAACATGATACCCCGCCCACGGACGGGGAAGCCAAAGAACTTGTAAGGGAAATAGACCGCAGACTGTGTGAAGCATGGGGCGAAATTTTTTCGCTGGCTGTGCTGGAATGGCGGGACGGCCAGTAACTCCGGGCCGTCTGCGGATTGTGAGGCTGCCGCTGTGAACGGCGGCTTTTTTTGCACCCAAACACCATCACAATCTGAATTTATGGAGGTAAATTTATGGAATTTTTCAATAGTGCAGTTGATACTTTGCAGACCATCGTTGTGGGCCTCGGTGGAGCGCTTTGCGTATGGGGCGGCGTCAATCTTTTGGAGGGATACGGGGCGGATAACCCGGCAAGCAAGTCACAGGGAATCAAGCAGCTTGTCGCCGGAGGTGGTGTTGCCCTGATCGGCATGACCCTTGTTCCGCTGCTGTCCGGGCTGCTGGGATAACCCCCATGTGTGTTAGAAAACCCTCCGCGCCTCTCTGATCTGGGAGGCGCGGGAAAGGAGGTGTCCCCACATGATCGGTGATTTAATCGGGGAATGGATCAAAGGAATCCTGATCGACGGTATCATGGGCAACCTGTCCGGCCTGTTTAACACGGTCAATACCAAAGTCGGGGAAATCGCGTCGGATGTGGGAAGTACCCCGCAGGACTGGAACGGCGGCATTTTCTCCATGCTGCAAAACCTGTCCGAAACGGTGATCGTCCCCATTGCGGCGGCCATTCTCGCCCTTGTGATGTGCTATGAGCTGATCGACATGATCGTGGAAAAGAACAATATGCACGACTTCGACAGCTCCATGTTCTTCCGCTGGATTTTCAAAAGCGCCTTTGCCATCCTCATTGTGACGAACACATGGAATATCGTCATGGGTGTGTTTGACGCCACCCAGCAAGTCGTCAACCAGAGCGCCGGTGTAATTATCGGAGATACCAGCATTGATTTTGACACGCTGCTCCCTGATCTGGAAAGCCGCCTTGAAGCAATGGACATTGGGCCGCTGCTGGGCCTGTGGTTCCAGACCCTTGTTGTGGGGCTGACGATGAACATTCTTTCCATCTGCATTTTCCTTGTGACCTATGGAAGAATGATTGAAATTTACGCCGTGACCGCATTAGGCCGATCCCCTTCCACGCTGGGCAATGCAGAGTGGCGCGGCATGGGCCAGAACTACTTGAAATCCCTGCTTGCGCTGGGCTTCCAAGCATTTTTAATCATGGTGTTGTCGGGATTTATGCGGTGCTGATCCAGCAGATCGGAACCGCCGACGACATATCCGGCGCGATCTGGGGCTGTATGGGCTATACCGTTTTGCTTTGCTTCTGTCTGTTCAAGACCGGCAGCATATCGAAAGCCGTATTTACCGCACATTGACAGACAGGAGGAATACCAGCTATCGAGGAAACACAAAAGAAAACCTACAACATCCTTACGCCGACCCGCCGTGGCGATATGAGTGCAAACGGACAGGGGCGGCGGAACATCACTATCCCACCATGAGCATTGATGAGCTGTGCGCCCTGCCGGTGGAAACGCTGGCGGAAAAAGACTGCCTCTTGTTTTTGTGGGCGACTTTCCCACAGCTCCCGGAGGCGCTGCGTCTGATTAAGGCGTGGGGCTTTTCCTTTAAGACCGTGGCCTTTGTCTGGCTGAAATTGAACCGCAAAAGCCCCACATGGTTTTACGGGCTGGGCTATTGGACGAGAGGAAACGCGGAAATCTGCCTGCTTGCCAAGCGGGGCCATCCCAAGCGTTACTCCAAAAGCGTCCATCAGTTTATCATTTCCCCGGTGGAGGAACACAGCAAGAAACCAGACATTACCCGCGAGAAAATCATAGAGCTTGCGGGCGACTTGCCCCGCGCAGAACTGTTTGCCAGACAGAAAATCCCCGGCTGGGATGTGTGGGGCAATGAAGTGGACAGCGATTTTTCCCTGTCCGTACCAGAAACGAGGTGACTTTTTATGGCTTATGTAACTGTCCCCAAGATTTAACCAAGGTCAAATCCAAGGTGGTATTCGGGCTGACGAAACGCCAGCTCATTTGTTTTGGCGGTGCGCTGCTTGTAGGCGTCCCGCTTTTCTTTTTGATCCGGGGCCGCGTCCCGACCAGCGCGGCGGCGCTCATTATGGTGTTCGCCATGCTGCCGGGCTTTCTGCTGGCGCTTTACGAAAAACACGGCCAGTCCCTTGAAGTGGTGGTGCGCCAGATCGTAGAGTGCTGCTTCATCCAGCCCAAGGAACGGCCCTACCAGACCAACAACGCTTATACCGCCCTTGTGCGGCAATCCCAAATGGAAAAGGAGGTCAACGCCATTGTCCAAAAAGCAAAAGAACGAAACGAGCGCAAAAGCGCCGGTCAAGCTCACCCGCGCCGAAAAGAAAGAGATTCAGGCCGTCATCCGAAAGTATAAGGGCGACGGCAAGCCCCATTCGGCACAGGCCAGTATTCCCTATGAGGCCATGTATCAGGACGGCGTATGCCGGGTGACGCCCCGCACCTTTTCCAAGTGCATTGAGTTTACGGACATCAGCTACCAACTGGCGCAGGCGGACACCAAGACCGCCATCTTTGAAAACCTGTGCGACCTCTACAACTATCTGGACGCCTCCATTCATGTGCAGTTTTCCTTTATCAACCGCAAGATCGACCCCAAGCAGTACGCCAAGAGCTTTGAAATCCGGGCGCAGGGGGACGACTTTGACGACATCCGCAGCGAGTATTCCGACATTTTGCAAGACCAGCTTGTGAACGGGAACAACGGCCTGATGAAGCGGAAATTTATGACCTACACCATTGAGGCGGACAACCTGAAAATGGCCCGCGCCAGACTGCGCCGGATCGAAACCGACCTTTTGGGCTATTTCAAGAGCATGGGGGCCTCCGCGTGGGGACTGGACGCCAAGCAGCGGCTGGAAGTCATGCACAGCATTTTCCACCCGGACGGGGAACCGTTCTCCTTTGACTGGAAGTGGCTTGCCCAGTCGGGGCTTTCCACCAAGGACTTTATCGCCCCGTCCTCGTTCCGCTTCGGCAATGCCGGATGTTCGGGCTGGGCGGCAAATACGGGGCGGTGAGCTTCCTGCAAATCCTCTCCCCGGAGCTGTCGGATGAAATGCTGGCCGACTTCCTTAACACGGAAAACGGTATTGTGGTGAACCTCCATGTGCAGGCCATTGACCAGAGCGACGCTATTAAAACGGTCAAGCGCAAGATCACTGACCTTGACGCCATGAAGATTCAGGAACAGAAACGGGCTGTCCGCAGCGGTTATGACATGGATATACTTCCCAGCGACCTTGCCACCTACGGGCAGGACGCCAAGGAGCTGCTAAAGACCTTGCAGAGCCGGAATGAACGGATGTTCCAGCTTACCTTTTTGGTGCTGAACACCGCAGACACCCGGCAAAAGCTGGAAAACGATGTGTTCTGGGCTGCCGGGATCGCCCAGAAATACAACTGTTCCCTTGTGCGGCTGGACTACCAGCAGGAACAGGGCTTATGAGCAGCCTGCCGCTGGGGGCCAGCCACATCCAGATTGAACGCTCCCTGACGACTTCCAGCGTGGCCGTGTTCGTCCCCTTTGTGACGCAGGAGCTTTTTCAGGGCGGTGACGCCATGTATTACGGGATCAACGCCAAGACCGGCAACATGATTATGCTCGACCGCAAACGGGCGAGGTGTCCCAACGGGCTAAAGCTGGGGACACCGGGAAGCGGCAAAAGTATGAGCTGTAAATCAGAAATTTTGAGCGTGTTCCTCTGCACCCCGGACGATGTGTATATCTGTGATCCAGAGGCCGAGTATTACCCCCTTGTGAAGCGGCTGCATGGGCAGGTGGTGAAGCTGTCGCCTACCAGCAAAAACTATGTGAACCCGCTGGACATCAACCTGAATTACTCCGAGGACGAAAACCCACTGGCCTTGAAATCCGACTTTGTGCTGTCGTTCTGTGAGCTTGTCATGGGCGGCAAGAACGGGCTGGAAGCCATTGAAAAGACGGTGATCGACCGGGCGGTACAGGTGATCTACCGGCTTATCTGGCAGACCCCAAGCCGGAAAATATGCCCATCCTTGCAGACCTGCACAAAGCCCTGTTAGACCAGCATATCCCGGAGGCCGACGGGTGGCGCAGGCCCTTGACCTGTATGTGTCCGGCAGCTTAAATGTGTTCAACCACAGAACCAACATCGACATTCAAAACCGCATTGTGGCCTTTGACATCAAGGAGCTGGGCAAGCAGCTAAAGAAAATCGGTATGCTCATTGTCCAAGACCAGATTTGGGGGCGCGTCACCCAAAACCGCAGCAAGGGCAAGGCGACATGGTATTTCTGTGATGAGTTTCATCTGCTTTTGCGTGAGGAACAGACGGCGGCTTTTTCCTGCGAGATTTGGAAGCGTTTTCGTAAGTGGGGCGGGATTCCCACAGGTGCGACGCAGAATGTGAAAGACCTGCTTTCCTCCCCGGAAATTGAGAACATTTTGGAAAACAGCGACTTTATCTGCCTGCTCAATCAGGCCAGCGGCGACCGCAAAATCCTTGCGGAACGGCTGAACATTTCGCCCCAGCAATTACGGTATGTGGACAATTCCGAACCCGGCGAGGGGCTTCTCATTTACGAAAATGTGATCCTGCCCTTTAAGAACCCCATCCCGAAAAACACCCAGCTCTACCAGATCATGACGACCCGGTTAGGCGAGGGGGCGACGGTATGAGGCACAAGGAGGTGAAGTCATGGAACCCTTAAAACCCCGCGACAAGGTAACGCAGCACATGACCCGCGACGGCCTGACGCTGGATAACCAGACCACCGGCGAAAGCGTCAATGTGTCCAGCCGGGAGGCCGAGCAGGAATACACCGCCCAGCCAGAGGGCGCGGCGGAAAAAATACTGGAACGGGCGGATGAACTGCACGACCGCCACAAGGCAAAGAAAGCGGCCAAGGACGCCGGGGAAACCGTGGCGCAGGCCACCAGCCTGTTTCCCGGTTGCAGTTTACCGCCGAGGAACGGGCTTCCCCGGAGCTTGCCCCGTATATCAAAAAAGCGGAAAAGCGGGCGGATAAGCTGGAAGCGGCCAAAGAAGCCCTGCCGAAAAAGCGCGTCGTCACCAAGGAAACCGTCTATGACGAAGCCAAGGGCAAGGCCAAAAGCAGGCTGTATTTTGACAAGGTGGAGAAAGCCCCTCCCCAGCTCAAACCAAACCCGGCCAG
>ENA-OQAS01000348-OQAS01000348.1-human-gut-metagenome-genome-assembly--contig:-NODE-348-length-24433-cov-2.083066_pt1 | contig 24433 bp, 26 predicted proteins | sample MGYA00242733_ERZ504523 | MGnify/ENA primary metagenome ERZ504523 (study PRJEB26092, sample SAMD00036239) | human gut metagenome | host: Homo sapiens | study: EMG produced TPA metagenomics assembly of...
GCACTGTTATCTTCCGGGGTGGGAGATTCCGAAGTTCCGGCCGGAGCACTTTACCAATGATTACGGTTTTATCAGTGATTATCTGGCAGAGTTTATCCGGGAACTCCGTAAGGAACAGTATGGTGATGCACTTGACCACTATTTCCGCCTGGGAAGAAATCTGAATCAGCGTGATACCATTGCAGTCCGCCGCATGGTAGATGGTTATCTGAAGCTAATGTACCCGAATGGTGAGTTTACCAAAGAAGAGCTGGAAGAAGTTATTCAGATTGCATTGGAAATGCGCCGCCGTGTCAAAGAACAACTAAAAAAGTTGGGTGGAATGGAGTTCTACGATGTGAATTTTTCCTATATTGACCTGGAGGATATGTCAGAACATTATGTTTCTGTACCAGAACAGGGTGGCGGTAAGCTGATCCCGGACGGTATGTGCAATCCGGGACAGGTTTATACTGTATCCAGAGGAAAAAGCGGCATGATCGGCGTGTTCCGTCTGGAAAGCCAGATGCTTCCGGAAATGGCAAGATGGAACGGACTGGTTTGGGCAGCGATTCTAAGTGTAAGGAGGCTGTGAACACGGCATTTAATTATCTGAAAGCGAATGGCAGCCGGATCAGCGGTTCTATCAGTACTTCAACGAAAGACTATATTATCAATTATCAGGATTTGCAGGGGATTGGAATGACTGACAAACTGGCACTGCCGTCATTAATTGCTCTTTGTTCGATTGCATTGGGAAAGCCGGTAGTCAGTAATTTGGCAGTATTAGGTGATATCACAATCAGTGGTACGATGATAAAGGTGGATGAACTTGCCAATACGCTTCAAGTATGCCTGGATAGCGGTGCAAAGAAGGTGCTGATTCCAAGTACCTCGTTTGTTGATTTTGCAAGTGTTCCGGCTGATCTGATGAGTGCATTTCAACTGATTCCGTATCAAAGTGCGGAGGATGCTGTGTTTAAGGCACTGGTGTAGAGTAGGAGACAGATTTTAGGCGGTTATAGAATGATTACAGCAAAGATGCAGGAAACTGTATGATTTATGTACTGGTAAAAAATAGTGTGTATAAGGAAATAAGTAACAGAATAAGTTGTTTGAAAAGGACAAGTGCCGGGAAGATTCCTGGCACTTGTTTCTTTTGAAAAAATAATAAAAGGTGGAAAAACCGTACATTGATTCCTGATTCCTTTTTGATAAGACCGCTTTTTGTGTCCAATATTTTCCTCTTTTCAAGTAGTGGAGTAATACAGGCAAAAATAGTATTTTAGTAAAGTCATCAAACGAGGGGAAAAATGTCGAAAATGAACGAGAAGGAACATGATTACAAGTTTGAAATGGGACAAAGGCTGCGTGAAATGCGCGAAAATAATGCTTTGGGCCAGAAAGAACTTGCAGAGGCAGTCCATGTTGGATATAAACAGTATCAAAGATATGAATGTTCTGTGATTGCAGGGCATTTTCTTAGGTGGAAAAAGTAGTAATGATATGATATTATAAATAATTGAAAATGTTGTTAGTTTATGAACGGGGTGATTTGATGGACTTAAAGGAATTTTATTTTCAAAATATTAAAGAGACAGAATATCATTATCGTTTTCGAGATTCTGTTAGGAAAGTGAACTATACATATAATATTTTTACCGGAGAAGAAGAAACTCAAGATTACAAATTTGAAATTTATGATGAAGAGGAAGCAATAACTAAGTTTAAAGAGTTGTGTCAGCCTGATGTGAATTTCTTAGGGGAAAATACGTGTTGGTTTTACCTCATAACATATTACCTACATACTCATGGTTATGTGATAAAAGAATTTCCTAGAATATTGGCAAGACCACCAGTAGAACCAACAGATTTTACCTACAAGGAGATTAGAAATCATATTATCGCGCAGGGCGAAGATGATAAAGGGATTGTTCGATATGAGACAAGAAGAAAATTGGTTGCAGGGCTTACTTTTGAACAAAAATCTTGTTATATAGAGGTGGGGAATCTATAAATCAAAAATTTATTGAAATTTCTACTAGACAGGCATCTTTTGATAGTATGCATACTGATGAGAAAATCGCAGAGATTGCAAATTTAATTGAAAATATGCTAAAACGAGATGGAAAATTTGTCATGATAGATTATTCAAAAGTTTGTTGCGGATTTATTACTGATAATGTGGTAAAAGACTATAGAAAGAAAATGCAATGTTTTAGACACTGTTCGGATGAAGCAATAGAAGAAAGAAAATCTTATTCAGAAGATCAGAAAAATTTCTTTGTTGATTATGGGCTCACAATTGTAAAAGCAATTCATTCACTGTTGTAGTAAAGGTGGTTGCTTTTATATAGCTATGAAAAGCATAGGGTGCTGACGAGAGAGTAATATTTTTGTAAGGATTTAAGGTGTTAACAATGGGTAAATTTGTAAAAAGACTGAATGATTATAGTTGTATAGAAAAAAATGATACAATAGATATTACTTACTTAAGCCATTATACATCAAACATAAAAGCACTTAGCAATATTTGCAAAGGCGAATTCTGGGCAACTGATATAAAGGATTTTGGTGATAAATGTGAAGGTCGGTTGATTTTGCAACGTATAAATGAGATTATTTCAAAACTGAGCATATTTTCATATGATCAAAAGCAATATGTATATAATTTGATAGGAAACGATAGTAAAATAGAAAATTTTATAAGTGAGCATAGGACTGCTGTTTTATCAATGTGTTTAGATACTGATTCAGATTATCTTTGGGATAATTATGCAACAGAAAATGGATATAATATTATTTTTGATAAAAATTGTGTTTGTGAATAGTTTGTTTTTTCTTACAGCAAATGGAGAAAGAAAAGGTAAAAGTTATGTTAAGCATTCAAAAATTATTTATGATTCTAAAGAGCAAGTTGAGATAATAAAAAAAGAAATTAATGATTTAATGGCTTTAAATGAAATGGGATTTGATGATGCTGTTAAAATTGAATATATACTTCGGCATCTAATTGTATGTTGGAAACTTTTATAAACAAGAATATGATTCGGAAAATCAGTATAAAAATGAACAAGAGTATAGGTTTCTAATCAATACAGTCGTACCAACAGAAAAGTATCCGGAAATTGAAGAGATGATTCCTAAATATTGTTATAATGATAAAAACAATTGCCATTATAATATTTTGAGGTTTGATGAAAAATCTATAAAGACTATAGTATGCAATTCGAGAAAAGCCAAGGAAAATCTGGAAAATATTATCATGGATATACCTGTTAAAATTAGAAGAATTGATTCGGAGAAACATTTATCTTAATACAATGAATTCGGTAACTTGAAAAATTTGCAGTTCATGGGAAAGAATGAATTGACTTGTATCATTGTGTAGACTGTCTGCACAATTAGAGTAGAAACTAAATATGAGGATGAAGTCAATTTTGTATGTTGCATATAGAAGAATTAGAGATTGAATCAAACGATTCGGTCTCTTTTTTTAATGCATTTTTATATTCAGACTCAAAATCCCGAACGATATTTTTTGGGGGGCTACTGCAAAACCTCGAATATCATTCGATTAAATGTGGGCTACATCTCGTATACAATAGAGCCATGTCCGGGACAGATGAAATCTATTGTAAGCGAGATTGGAGGAGACATTTACATGAATGCAGTTTAGCGCAGGAAACATTTAATCCGTATATCATTGGAAATTCTCTGCGTAATTTACGTGAGAACAGAAAGAAAACACAGATGGAAGTAGCTGGAGCACTTGGAATCTGTAATTCACATTATGCAAGACTTGAGTGCAGCATGCGTGGAATGAGTTGAATATGCTGTTTTTACTCATGGGTTATTTTCAGACAGATGCAAATACCATATTGGGGATCAGTGCAAAGGAGGGTATACATGGAACAGCGTAGAAAGAAAAGGAAAGAGAAAACGCAAGTCATATGATCACATGAAGTGTGTTGTATTTCTTGCACCGGCAAAATGTGACCTGTATGGAAATATCGAGGAAAAAGAGAACAGACAGCTTAATTATATATATGATTATGCGATGGCACATGATTTAGAGCCGGTCAAAATAGTAAGGATCGGTGAATTTTTGCTGGTGCTTCGGGTACGCTTGCTGGAAAAATGTGTTGAAGCAATGCAAAATGAGATCACTACAGGTATTCTTGTATCGAATATGTGCAATCTTACAGAGAAACTTTCGTGAATTGGCAGACTGATCGGTCTGGCGCAGGCAAGTGGGATTCGTATTGTTTCCGTTGATAATAGTGAACTTTATATCCCAATAAGAGACATGGAGGAGACATAGGATGAAAACAAAGATGAGAAATTTTTATCGTGGGGATATTGTCTGAGCGGATCTGGGACAGCATCCGGGAAGCCATATATTATCCGGAAGCCATCCGTGTCTGATCGTGAGAACAGATAAAAGCAAAGGAAGCGCGTACACAGTAATTCCAGAGAGCAGTAAGGAAAGAAAAAAATCACTTCCAGTACATGTGCCGATATTGCCAGAGAACGTTCAGCGTGCCGTTACGGTAAAAACAATTTTTATGGTAGAACAGATGACAATAGTGGATAAACAGATGATTATTGTTAAAACCGGACATGTCGATGCGGACTCTAAAACGATGGAGGTTGTAGAGGCTGCGTTGAGAAGACAGTTGGAACTATAAAGGGCTTACATAAAAATATTTCATAAGAAGATAAGGAGACGGAAAAATAGAAAAATAAAGAAAAAATGCTTTATACAGTGAAAAGAAAACTGCTGCCACATTAGGAGTTAATGTTCATCTTGTATATAATTTTATAAGGAAAGCCCATAAAATCATTGGATAGTTGCTAGATCAGGTTATCCAGATGTCGAAACTAAAATTGGAAAAGATTATTTTGATTTTATTGTGCAGATAAGGAAATAGAACAAAGGTTGAATTTTTAAAAAAAGTCTATGAATTATTAAAAATATAGGAAAGGTTGACACGTGATGACGGATGAAAAATCAAAATTCCAGAGAGTTGGAGTTTGCCGTGTTTTGCATTGAAAATGTAGCGGCAAAGCTGGGTGTGGATGCAGAGCGTGTGTATCAGGCATTTACTGAAAAAAGCAACATTCTGAACGGTTATATCGTGCCGGAATATGAAGTGTTGCATACCCAGAGCCGGGAATATATCGTTAATGATCTTCTTGATGTGATGAAAGAAAGGGGGCGTGGAAAAATCACTTCTCCGGGAAAGCTGCCAATGGGGCAAACTATGGAGCGTATGAAAGAAGGCTATTCCAAAATCGGAAATTGAATCAAACAGGTTGGCGATAAGTATTCAGACAAAATATTTGTCACAATAAATAACAATAGTAATACGGAAGTATGGAAAGCCTGTATACAATCCGGACATTCCAAACGACACCGCCCACCGGAGTTATGAGAGACAGGGCATTGACAGGGTATCAGAGATACATGAGGGGGATCGGCTGCCACCAGCAGGAAGAAAGAGCCGGGAATAACAAGGCAATGCAGGAGCAGAGCACAGGGGAGAATAAACGGCAGTATCAAATAATGAACATAAATACGAAAAAAGGTGTGGAATTATTTTTGAATTGTGGTAAAATGTTTTAGAACCTAAAAGAAGATATAAAATAAAATAGGGGAATTTATTGATAAGGAGTATTTTTCGTGACAGAAGATAAACGTTCTATTATTCAAATGGTAGCAGGCCTGATCGAACAGGGCAAAAAGAATCAGGATAAGATCGCATACAGCAAAATCCTGGATACATTTTCAGGGGTAGAGATTTCCTCTGAGCAGTTTGACAACATTTTAAAAGTTTTAGAAGATAACAAGATCGAAGTCCTTCGCTCAAAAAATGACATGGAGCAGACGGTTTCTTTGTCTGCAAAGGAGAAAGAACCGGATGAGGTGGATGACGAAGAACTGGAAGAAAGTAAGATTCTTTTGGATATTGATGATGATATTGAGGAAGATTCCGAGGAAAATATCGAGGAAGATCTGTCGGTTATGGAGGGGGCGGATATCACGGATCCGGTACGTCAGTATTTAAAGACGATCGGACAGGTGCGTCTGCTTACCATGGAAGAAGAGCAAAAGATTGCCAAGCGGATCAGTGAGGGTGATCCGGAAGCCAAGAAGGAACTGATTGAAGCCAATCTCAGACTGGTAGTAAGTATTGCCAAGAAGTATGTCGGCAGGGGATTGCCGCTTCTGGATCTGATTCAGGAGGGGAATATCGGCCTGATGAAAGCAGTCGATAAGTTTGAGTACGAAAAAGGATTTAAGTTTTCCACATATGCGACATGGTGGATCCGTCAGGCAATTACCCGTGCAATTGCAGATCAGGCAAAGACGATCCGTGTTCCGGTACATATGGTGGAGACAATCAATAAGGTTGTCCGTGCACGCCGTACCCTGACACAGGAGCTGGGAAGAGAACCATCCAATAAGGAAATTGCGGAGATGCTTGGCGAAGATGAAGATCGTGTAACGGAGATCATGAGTTTTAGTCAGGATCCGGTTCCATGGAGGCTCCGGTAGGGGATGAGGACGATTCCCATCTGGGCGATTTTGTGCAGGATTCCAATGCGTTATCCCCGGAGGAGAATGCGATTGCGGAGATGCGTAATAAGCAGATTTCACTTGCCATGAAAGACCTGACGGATCGTGAGCAGGAAGTGATCACACTGCGGTTCGGTCTTGACGGAAATCAGCCACACACGCTGGAAGAAGTGGGACAGATGTTTCATGTGACAAGAGAGCGTATCCGTCAGATTGAGGCAAAGGCACTGCGTAAACTTGGTGCACCGAGCAGAAAACGTATGCTGCGTGACTTTTTATAACAGGTATTTTGCCGGACAATTCTGAAATTACGGATGTGATTTATGATATGGTTTTTGGCAGGGAGTGAAACTATATGTTTTCAATGAAATCGACATGGAAAGAAATAAAAACAACAAAACCGGTGGATACGGCATTGGGAGATCTGTTTCCGACCTGTTGGAGCATACTGCTGCAGGGGCATGAGGAAGAAACGATGGAACAGATCCATGATAGGGTGCACATGGAGTGGGGCGAAGCATTCTGGTCCCAGCCACTGGTAAACTGTGCCAATATGCTGATGGAGACTGCGGAGAAACAAAAATTTCTGTTTGTACCTCTCTGGCATACGCAAAAAGAGGGGTGGATTCCAAAAGAGGATCAAAATGACGAAGAGGGTGTATGGCTGTTTACGGGAAATCCGGATGTGGATCAGCAGGCATTTATGCATTTTGATGACTGTGCATCCGTTCCACCGTATCCGTCTGCCGCTGTTTGCAAAGAACGAAGACGGGAAAAGAAACGTCCGGCGGTTATTTTCTGCCCGGGAGGCGGATATGAGATGCTTTCTTATTATTCGGAAGGCGTGCAGCTCGCACAGCGCATGGAGCGTGACGGAGGCTATAAAGCATTTATTTTAAGCTATCGCATCCAGCCAAATACCTATCCGCAGTGCCAGATGGATTTGGCATTGGCCATTATGCATGTACGTGCACATGCACGGCAGTATGGCATTGATGAAAACCGTATTCTTGTGGTGGGAGCTTCTGCCGGTGGGCATTTGTGCGCAAGCACGGCAATGCTGCATGAAGAACTGAAAACAGAAATTTTTTGTGTGCATCCGGAGCTGGAAAAACTATATGGAAGGATTTCTTCGCGGCCGGACGGGGTAGGACTGTTGTACCCGGTGATCAGTTTTACCTCGGAATATCATGAGGGAAGCTGCCGCTGTAATACAGGCGGGAAGTCGGATCTTCAGAAAAAACTGTCTGTAGAACTTCATGATCTGACCGGCTATCCGCAACATACGCTTATGCGAATCTCGATGACGGCTGTGTTCCGGCCAGCAATACGATCCGGTTGGACGCTGCACTTACGAAAGCAGGAGTGAAGCATCTGTGCGAGACTTTTCCGACGGGGGATCACGGCATCGGGTTAGGATATGCTACTTCGGCCAAAGCATGGAGCGAACATATGCTTCGTTTTTCAACGAAACTTTATAAAAAAATCCGGTAAATATGGGAAGGGAGATGCGGTAAGAGCATCTCTTTTTTTATATTTTGAATTGTGCCCGGGCAAATACATGAAAAATTCCAGAAAAATTACCATAAAATCTGATATATCGTAAAAAATCTATGAACATCTAAAAATTCTGGGAACTCTCCTTGAATTCTTCCGGTAGGAGGAAATATTTCCTGATGATAGAATAACAACATAAAACATCGGTGAACCATAAAACGGTTACGAGAAGGAGGAACTATTATGACGACCAAAAAGAAAAAGAGTCAGGGAATGAAGTTATTCCTTATGATTCTCCCATTTCTCATTTTGTGCTTTTTGTTTTCGTACTTTCCGCTGCATGGCTGGATCTACGCACTCTATGATTATAAAGCACCGCTGAAACTTTCCCAGTGTCAGTTCGTAGGATTGAAATGGTTTAAGACACTGTTTAGTAACAAGACGCAGGTAATGCAGCTGATTCAGGTAATGAAGAACACATTTGCAATGAGTTTACTCGGTATTGCAACTTCATTTCTCCCGGTACTGTTTGCCGTATTCTTAAACGAGATCAAATGCAAATGGTTTAAGAATCTGGTACAGACACTGACTACACTGCCAAACTTCATCAGCTGGACACTGGTTTACTCTATTGCTTTCTGTCTGTTTTCTACCACAGGTATGTTCAACACAGTGATGCAGAACCTTGGCGTAATCTCAGAACCGTTAAAGATTCTCGACAGTGGCAGGCATGTATGGCTGCAGATGATTCTCTGGAGTACATGGAAAGGCCTTGGATGGGGCGCAATTATGTATCTGGCAGCAATCGCAGGAATCGATCAGGAAATGTATGATGCGGCAAAGGTGGACGGAGCCGGACGTTCCAGATTATCAAAAACATCACGATTCCATCCATTATGCCTACATACTTCGTAATGTTAATGCTTTCGGTAGCAAACTTCCTGAACAATGGTATGGATCAGTACTTTGTGTTCCAAAATGCATTTAACAAATCAACAATTCAGGTACTTGATCTGTATGTATACAACATTGGTATGACCGGACGAAGCTTATCCCTTGCAACGGCGATTGGTATCTTAAAGAGTATCGTCAGCGTAACACTTCTTGCAATTGTAAACTTCGTATCGAAGAAGACACGTGGCGAGAGCATGATTTAATAGGAGGAAAAAGCAATGAAGATTAAAACAAGTAAAGGAGACCGCACATTTCAGGTAATCAATATTCTGATTTTTGCTATCTTTGCTATCATTTGTGCTTATCCTTTTTACTATCTGATCATCAACTCGATCAGTGCAAACGATCTGAGTGCAAGTGGTAAAGTAAATTTTCTGCCGCATGGTTTTCAGCTTGAGAACTATGTAAAAGTATTCCAGCTGAACGGTCTTGGAACCGCAGCAATGGTATCCCTTGGAAGAACTGTGATCGGTACAATCTGTACGGTACTTGCTTCCGTTTATCTGGGATTCATGTTTACCCAGCAGCGGATGTGGCACAGAAAACTGTGGTATCGTTTTATGGTAATTACCATGTACTTTAACGCAGGTCTGATCCCAATGTACATGACCATGAAGACCTTACATCTGACCAACAGTTTCTGGGTATACATCATCCCGGCAATTGTACAGCCGTTCAACATCATTATGGCAAAGACTTATGTAGAATCCATTCCGCCTGCATTGCAGGAGGCGGCAGAGATCGATGGAGCCGGAACCATGACTGTATTCGCAAAAGTCATTCTTCCAACCTGTAAACCGATTATGGCAACCATCGCCATCTGGTCCGCAGTAGGACAGTGGAACTCCTTCCAGGATACGTTGATTTATATTACAGACCAGAAGTTATATTCCTTACAGTATTTACTTTATACTTACCTGAATCAGGCAAGTTCACTAGCAACCATGGTACAGCAGTCCGGTGGAAATGTATCTGCCGTTGCGAACCTGGCAACCCAGCAGACACCGACATCCATCCGTATGACGATTTCCGTTATCGTTGTACTGCCGATTCTGTTCGTATATCCGATTTTCCAGAAATCCTTTGTCAAAGGTATTATGATCGGATCAGTGAAAGGCTAAAAGAAACACTTGTTTCTTTTACATACATTCATGTAAAATATTATAGAGGAGGATTTACAATGAAGAAAAAGAATGTACAGCGTGCGCTTGCACTGGCACTCGCTGCAACGATGCTCGCCGGAACCGTAGCAGGCTGCGGAAAAAGCTCAGACAGTGATTCCACACAGGGGGGCAAGTCATCCAATGGAAAATATGCCAAGGAGCTGACGATTGATGTGTTCGACAGTCAGGCAAACTTCCAGGGTGAGCAGACGGATGGTTTGCAAAACTGATCAAAGATAAGTTCAATATCAAATTGAATATTATTGCACCAAACGTGGCAGGTGGTGGAGATACTTTATATCAGACACGTTCTGCAAACGGTAATCTTGGTGACTTAATTATCACAAATCTGGATTCCAGTCGTTTGAAAGATATGGTGACCGCAGGACTTGTCCTTGATATGAGTGATTATATTAAGGATGAGAAATATTTACAGGATCGTATGGATGCAATCAATACCGCAAGTAAACTTTCCGGAACGGATGGAGTATGGGCAGTACCGAGTGAAATTTCCAATCAGCGGCAACTGAGCCTTGTGAGCATCTGAGCCAACCAATGCACCATCTCTTCGCTGGGATGTGTACGGAGAAGTTGGATATCCGGAAATGGATACGCTGGAAGATATGATTCCGGTTCTGGAACAGATGCAGGAAAAGGCAAAGGGAACCAGCAAAGACGGAAAAGATGTCTATGCGCTTTCTCTCTTCAAAGACTGGGATGGAGATACCATGCAGAATGCAGGTGCTTTCTGTGCTCTGTACGGATATGAGAACCTTGGATTTGCACTCGGCAAAGTAGACGGATCTGAAATCCAGAGTGTAATTGACAGCGATAGCATGTATGTACGTGCATTGAAGTTCCTGTTTGAAGCAAATCAGAAAGGACTTATTGATCCGGAGTCTACCACACAGGATTTCGATACGTTACAAACAAAGTTCCGTAATGGTGATGTATTATACAGCTTCTGGCCATGGCTTGGTGCCGGTGTATACAACACAACAGAGAATACTTCGGAAGGTAAGGGATTTGCCTCTGCGACAATTAAGGATATGAAGTGCCTGTCTTACGGTTCTATGCCAGATGGTAAGATGAGTGTTGGTATCATGGTCGGCAGCCAGACAAAAGACCCACAGAGAATGGTTGATTTTATCAACTGGTTATACTCTCCGGAAGGAATTGAAGCTTCTTCTGCACAGAGTGGTGGTAACTGTGGACCGGAAGGCCTGACATGGGAAATGAAAGATGGTAAGCCTGTACTTACAGATTTCGGGGTAAAGGCATTTGTTGATATTGACGAGAACCTGAAAGTGCCGGATGAATGGGGCAGCGGAACATGGAAAGATGGTGTATCTGCATTGAACTTTAAGGCAAATGGTATCGTTGATACAGATCTGGATACCGGTATCTGCTACAACTATCAGAGATGGGATGATTATCTTGAGAAGACTTCTACCAAGTTAAAAGAAGACTGGTCAGCACATAATGATGGAGATACCACAGAGATCGAACACTTTGAGAAAACCGGTAATCTGTTAGTTCTCCCAGGAACAAACTATTCCACACCGGAGTACTCTACTGATATCAGTACCATCAAGGAGCAGTGCAAGCAGACAATCGTTGCAGATTCGTGGCAGATGGTATTTGCAAAGAATGAAGCTGAGTTTAACAAGATCTTAAAAGATATGCAGGATACCGTAAAGGGTCTTGGATACGATCAGGTATTTGAAGTAGATAAGAAGAATTATGAAGATAAAGTAAAGTGCATCAATGATGTATTAAGCGAATCTAAATAATTGGATAATATCAGATAAAACCCTTAACAAAAGCCGGTGCGTGATGCACCCGGCTTTCTTTTGCTTATAATCAATGATCCTGATTTTACGATATTCCGCAGGACTGATATTTTTGCTCGCTTTAAATTTCTGGTGGAAATAATCAACATTTTTATATCCGACACTTGCCGCAATTTCATAAATCTTCATATCTGTCTGATCAAGCAGTTCGGTTGCTTTTTCAATGCGTACCTGATCCAGATAGGTATTGAAACGAACACCCATTTTCTGGGTAAACAGTTTTCCGAGGTAGGAACTGTTGTAACCAAACAGTGGAGCCAGGGTCTCTAATTTCAGCTGGCTGGCATAATTGTGATTGATATAATTTAAAATATCATCGAACACACTTGCCGAGGAATTGCTTCCGATCGCGCGCATGATCATATCGAACTGTTCGTTAAAATACAATAGAATCTCGTATAGATAGTATTTATTTTCAATGAGTTCTATGATCGCCGCATTATGTACAAACGGGATACTGGTGTTGCTGTACGTGTGTGTGATCGCCTGTTTGATCTCCAGAAAAATATCTGCCAGAAAATATTTGATACTCGATACATCACAGTTACTGTTAAAAAGAAACTGTCGCAGATCTTCGAGAACTTCGGAAATCCGGCGCTGATTACAGGTTTTAATGTAATCGGTAAGTAACGCGCTGTAATGTCTTGTTTTTTCTGCATCCAGACTTGCGGAGGCAGAATTTTCTGCCGGCAGTTCCTCATAAGAGAGAACATGCTGGTTTTCTCCGCAGAAGAACGCCGGGACAACAGCCGTTGGCACAGCTCGTAAGATTCGTGAATCTGTGAAAGGGAAGAAACCGTCGGTCCGTAGATTAGAAAGATCGTATCCAGCGGAGATCCTTTCTGCGTTCCCTTGTCATAGTGGTGCAGACAGGCATTTAACCGTTCCAGTGCAAAATTGCCTTTGAGTAATATAATGTCATGATTGTCGATATTGACATGCTCAAAGGAATTGTTGTCTTTGTTGGTGACACGCAGCAGATCACTGAAACTGTAGGAACGAAAATATGGCATATAGCTTTCGTAAATCAGCACCTGATAGATCGGATAGGAGAGCCTAATTCCTGATAATCAATGGACGGGTTAAAATCATTTCCGGTCAGCAGATCGTATAGTACGGTGGTTTTTGCTTTTTCAGGTACTGGTTGCGGGATGTCTCGCTGTTTAGCTGAATTCAATTTTTTCGTTGGACGTCCTGTACTGCTTTTTCCAGCTCATCTTCATCAATCGGTTTGGTCAGATAGTAGGAGGCACCAAATTGCAGTGCCGTCTGTGCGTACTTAAAATCTGAGTAACCGCTTAAGACAATAAATGCACCAGAAAATCCTTCACTGCGCACTTTTTCCATCAGTTCCGTGCCAAGCATTCCGGACATCCGGATGTCGAGAAGAACCAGTCCCGGGCGGTACTGGCGGATCATTTCCAGGGCATCTTCTCCGTTGGCGGCTTCCCCGCAGATACAAAATCCCAGGGCGTTCCAGTCAATGATATAGCGGAGTCCCTCTCTTACAATTTGTTCATCATCTACAATAAGTACGTTGATAATTTTGTTTGCCATGTTTTTCATCCTGTTTCCTAAATTGTTTTTGGTATTTTCAGCCGGACGGTTGTACCGGCTCCGATTGCGCTGTCAATCTCCATATAATATCCTTCCCCGTAGAACAGTGAAATTCTCTGATTGATATTATAAAGACCGATGCTGTGGGTATCGGAGGAAGGGTGTTTTCTGATTCGATCGCGCAGTGCATCGAGTTCTTCGTTTGTCATTCCCTGTCCGTTATCTTTGATTGTGATCAGAAGAACTGTGTCCACAGAAGCAATCTGAATGGTAATCATACCGTCTTGCGTTTTGCTCTCAAGTCCGTGAAGAATTGCATTTTCTACCACAGGCTGCAGGAGCAGCGGAAGAATCTTGCAGCTGTCGGTGTCGAGATCTTCGTCCACCTGCAGGGTGTAATTTACACGGTCCCCAAAGCGGAGCTGCTGAATGGAGAGATACGTTTTGATATATTCGAGCTCTTTGGTCAGTGCGGTGAAACTTGTGCCGGTATTATCGAGCACGTAACGCATGGATTTTCCAAGCAGTTTAATGGAAGTTGCCACATTCCGGTTGCCACAGGAGAGTGCCTGCATCCGGATTGTTTCCAGAGTATTATACAGGAAATGCGGATTGATCTGACTGGCAAGCATTTCAAATTCCATCTGCTGCTGCCGGTTGACCAGTTGCTGTTCCGGATCCGGCTTCATAAAACTGCGCCTCCTTATCGTGAATCGCATCCACGGTCAGTTTGAGGTCTTTAAAGGTATCGCTTAACTCGTCATCACCGCGGAATTGTTCGATGATATTGTAATCGCCGAGGCTGGCACGGTGCATTGCTGATTTCAGGGTTGTAATCCTTGTGCTGAAATAGTTCGAAAAACAGATCATCAGAATCAATGGTACAAGCAGGGCAAGTACCAGAATCAGGACAAATACGGCAACGGTATGATTGATTGTTTTTAAGGCATCCGGGTCTACAGTCCGCACATAAAATAAATTGTTGGATTTGTAGGACTGCAGAGTTACATAGTTGACCAGACGCATCTGGTTTCCGATTTCTTTTGAACCGGTGTAACGGTAAATATAGCCGGAAAAATCATCGGGAAACTCCATGTCTTTGCCGATCAGAGCAGAGTCTGTGGCATAGATGATCCGGGTTCCGTCCAGACTGATGGCTGTTTCATTGCCGGACTGCTCCAGATGATTTTTAATGGTATTGCGATCCAGACCGATCACCAGAAATGCCTGATATTTACTGGAGGCAACACCGATCCGCCGGATCAGTGTCAATTCCCGGTAAGGCTGCCGGACGATTGCCGTGTATCGCTGCAGGGAAGCCCATGTACTCCAGTTATTCCCCAGGGCTTTGCGCCATTCGTCCAGGACAAAATTCTGCTGATAATGAATATGCTCGGAATTTTGAAGGTTTGGATTGTTGGTATAAATCTGAATGCGACACACAGAAGCTGTATTGTCAAAATAAGTCTGGAGTGCCCGCTCCAGATCCGTAAACTGTTCTTTAATATTCGGACTCATTGATTCGGCAGCAAACAGACTCAGACACTGGTTACTGTTGAGCAGGGTATCAGAATATGAATACACGGTGGTTGTGATATCGCTTAAAGAGGAGGCAACACGCAGCCCATCTGCATTTGTCAGCGACTCGTAGCGGGCAAGCATCTGTTTTCGCACGCTGGTAATAGAAAAGATGCCGATTACCAGAAGCGGAGACATGCCTGCCAGCAGAAAAATACGAAGCAGCTGGTTTCTGACAGAATGTGTATCATGTATTTTATTAATATGTAGTTTCATAAAACATCCTTTGTTATAAAATTAAGGGAAAATACCGTCTGGCAAATTCTATAAATATTATAGTAAATTACGTCTAAAATTTCTAGTAGGAAAGCACGGATAAATTTTGTATAGTGTGGATAAGGGAAAATAAAACATTCGTATGGCGAAGGGAAAGAGAGGAAAATAAGATATGAAATTCAGTAATGGATGCTGGCTGCAGAAAGAAGCTGCGCCTGCTTTTCACCGGCAGAAGTTTATTTACAAAAATTGAAAAAGATAAAGTAGTGCTCTGTGCACCGACACATAAGATTAATCACAGAGGAGATACACTGGCGGAATCAATCTTACGGTTGAAATTACCACTCCGATGCCGGAAGTAATCCGTGTAAAGACGTATCATTATAAGGGTGCAATTCAGGATGGACCACAGTTTGCATTAAATCTTCCGGATCAGACAGCAATCGATGCCACCGAAGATGATGAGAAGATTGTTGTAAAAAGCGGAAATGCAAAACTGGTTATTACCAAAGAGAACTGGTCCATGACTTACTATAACGGGGATAAGAAGCTTTGTACCAGTGCATGGCGTGATCTTGCCTATATGAAGACGGACTGGAAAGGGGATGCTTATGTAAAGAGCGTAGGTAAGGATGCCTATATGAGACAGCAGCTTTCTTTAGGTGTGGGAGAGCTGATCTACGGTCTTGGTGAGCGCTTTGCCGCATTTACCAGAAACGGTCAGTCCATAGATATCTGGAATGAAGATGGCGGTACCTCCACCGATCAGTCTTATAAAAATATTCCGTTTTATATTTCAAACAGGGGATATGGTGTGTTTGTCAACCATACCGAGAAAGTATCATTTGAAGTGGCAACGGAAGCGGTCACAAAAGTAGAATTTTCTGTGCCGGGAGAGAGTCTGGATTATTTCTTCTTTAACGGACCGGATCTGAAGGATGTTCTGCGCCGCTATACGGATCTGACCGGAAAACCGGCACTTCCTCCGGCCTGGACATTTGGCCTCTGGCTTTCCACGTCCTTTACGACAAACTATGATGAAAAAACAGTTATGAGCTTTATCGACGGTATGCTCGATCGTGGAATTCCGCTTAAAGTATTCCATTTTGACTGCTTCTGGATGAAAGATTTCCACTGGACCGATTTTTTGTGGGATGAGCGTGTATTCCCGGACCGGAGGGGATGCTTTCCCGTATTAAAGCAAAGGGATTAAAGATCTGTGTATGGATTAATCCGTATATTGCACAGGAATCCGTGATGTTTGACGAGGGCATGGAAGGCGGATATTTCCTGAAGCGTCCGGACGGTTCTGTATGGCAGTGGGATATGTGGCAGCCGGGCATGGCAATCGTCGACTTTACCAACCCGGAGGCAAAGAAATGGTATCAGAAGAAACTCGAAGCATTGGTTGATATGGGTGTGGACTGTTTTAAGACGGATTTTGGTGAGAGAATTCCAACCGATTGTGTTTATTATGACAAGAAAATCCGGAAAAAAATGCACAAATTATTATACCTATCTATATAATGAAGCTGTATTTGAAGTCCTTGAGAAAAAAAGAAAGGAAAGATGAGGCGGTGCTTTTGCCAGATCTGCTACCGCAGGTGGACAGAAGTTCCCGGTACACTGGGGCGGAGACTGCTGGTCCGATTATGAATCCATGGAAGAAAGTCTGCGTGGAGGATTATCTTTGCAGCTTTCCGGATTCGGTTTCTGGAGCCATGATATCGGCGGATTTGAAAATACTTCTACCGCGGATGTCTATAAGAGATGGTGTGCGTTTGGTCTGCTTTCTTCTCACAGCCGTCTGCATGGAAGTACATCATACCGTGTGCCGTGGGCTTATGACGATGAGGCCGTGGATGTGCTGCGCAGCTTTGTACGCCTGAAAGCACGTCTGATGCCATACCTGTGGAAGACCGCGCTGACAGCACATAACGAGGGAATTCCAAGCATGCGCGCGATGGTTCTTTCTTACACAAATGATAAAATGTGCAATTATCTGGATAAGCAGTATATGCTCGGCGACAGCTTACTGGTTGCTCCAATCTTTAACGATGAGGGAATTGGAGAATACTATCTGCCAAAGGAGAACGGCATATGGACCGATTTCTTCACCGGCAGGCAGCAGGAAGGCGGAGACTGGTATACCCGCACATATGCTTATATGGAGATTCCGCTGATGGTACGTCCGAATACGGTACTTCCGCTTGGAAACAGCGAAGAGGGACCGGAGTATGATTATGCCGATCAGGTGACATTCCGTGTATATGATGTACAGGATGAGGCAGCTGCTGAAATCTACGATATGGATCAGAATAAAGTGGCTTCCATTGTGGTAAAACGCATAGAGGATAAGCTTGTGATCGACTGCGACAGCAAAAAGCCGTTTACCGTAGAACTGGTGAATACCGGCATTTTAGATGTGAAGGGCGCAAAGGCATCCAAAGAAAATAAAAACACCATTCTTCGTGACTGTGAGAGCCACATAGAGTGTATACAGTAAAATCAGGTAAGAGGAAAAATTGATGGATAAAGTATTGGAAAACCGGATTTATCTTCTGATCAGGGAAATGACACTGGAAGAGAAGACCGGCATGATCCACGGTGCGGGTCTGTTTCGCACCGCGGGGGTGGAAAGACTTCATATTCCCCCTTTAAAGATGTCCGATGGACCGATGGGTGTGCGCAGCGAGTTTGTCAATGACCAGTGGATGCCGGTCGGAACACCGGATGATTATGTGACGTATTGTCCAAGCAACAGTGCGATTGCGATGACATGGAACCGCAAACTTGCACACAATGCAGGAAAAGTGTTAGGAGAAGAAGCACGTGGAAGAGGCAAAGATGTGATTCTTGCTCCGGGTATTAATATCAAAAGAACACCTGCATGCGGAAGAAATTTTGAATATATCAGTGAAGATCCAAGACTGACCAGTGAACTTGCCGTTCCGATGGTTCGTGGAATCGAGACGTCTGATGTGGCAGCATGTGTCAAGCATTTTGCAATGAACAATCAGGAAACCGAACGGCTCTGGATAAATGTGGAAGCGGATGAGCGTACAATGCGTGAAATTTATTTCCCGGCATTTCAGGCGGTTGTACAAAAAGCGGGTGCAAAGTCGATCATGGGCTCTTATAATCTGATCCGCGGAACACATGTCTGTGAAAACAAAGATATTATGGGAACCGTACTGCGCAAAGAATGGGGATTTGACGGAACCATTATCTCTGACTGGGGAGCCGTACATACAACAAAGGAGACCGCAGAGGGACCGCTTGATATCGAAATGTCGGTAACCAGTGATTTTGATGACTATTTTCTTGCGAATCCGCTGATCAGCGAAATCCGAAAAGGGCATATAGATGAGGCCTGTGTGGACGAAAAAGTGCGCAATATTCTGCGGATGATGGTACGTCTGCATATGATTGAACTGACAGAAGTACCGGATTCTGATGGAAAAAAGAAAATTCTGGTTCAGAAGAACAAGAACCGGAAAGCGGGAAGTTATAATACGGCAAAACACCGTTCCGAAGTTTTAAAAGTAGCAAGAGAATCGATCACACTGTTAAAAAATGAAGACCGGAAACTTCCGCTTGATCCTGCAATCGATAAGTTCTTGTCATTGGGCAGAATGCAGTGATTTCACAGGCTATGGGTGGCGGAAGTGCGGAGATTAAAGCTTTGTATGAGATTACACCACTGCTTGGAATCAGCAAGTTTCTCGGTGGAAACTGCGAAGTCCGTTATGCCAGAGGATATGATATTCCGGCAAAAAAGGAAAGCGATCATAACTGGCAGGAAGACAGCCTTGATGCAAGCAAAGCGGCGGCTGAGACAGCAAGGAACCAAGGACAGATGGCACAGGTCTGCGGAAAGAAGCTGTGGAACTGGCAAAAGAATATAAGCATGTCATTTATGTGGGTGGTTTAAATCATGATCAGGATCTGGAAGGACAGGACCGTGCGGATTTAACCCTTCCATATGGACAGGACCGGCTGATTACAGAGCTTCTTGAGGTTCGATCGGATATGACAATTGTAATGCTTGCCGGAAGTCCGGTTTCCATGAAACCATGGGCGGACAGGGCAAAGGCAATTGTCTGGATGAGTTACAGCGGTATGGAAGGAGGCACTGCGCTTGCAGAGGTATTGTTTGGTGCAGTAAATCCTTCCGGAAAACTTGCAGAAACGCTTCCGGAAGAGATTCCGGAATGTTTCCGGAAAGAAGCGTATTTCCCGGGAAGACCTCTGACAGACGAAGAGAAGAAACATATGAATGCACATTTGACACAGACCTATGCAGAAGGCATCTTCGTGGGATACCGTTATTACGAAAAGAACCGGATTCCGGTACAGTTTTGTTTCGGACATGGATTGTCTTATACAGACTTTACCTATGATAATTTAAAAATTGAGGAAATTCCGTCCAAAGCGCGTGCCAATGGATTTGATGTACAGCTTCAGGTGCGCAATGCAGGAGCACTGGAGGGAAAAGAGACGGTTCAGCTGTATCTTGGAGAGAAGACGGTTTCTCCGGAAAACCCGGTGAAGGAACTGAAGGCATTTGAAAAAATCTGTCTTCGTCCGAGGGAAACCAAGACCGTGCTTTTGAGAATCACGATGGAAGATTTCATGCATTATGATGAAGTTGCCAGAACATGGAGATTAAAACATGGGGATTACCGCATTTATGTCGGAAGCTCCCTGCAGGATATCCAGTTGACACAGGATATTACGATATAAGCAGCAAATGCCCGTGCATCTGAAAAGATGCGCGGTTTTCTTCTTTTTCCCATGCTATGATGGAGACAGAAAAAAAGAAAGAGAAGAACAAAACATATGGGATATATATTGGAATTGAGAAAACAGGTAGGTCATCGGCCGTTGATTATGACCTGTGCAGGAGTGCTGCTTTTGAATGAAAAAAGGGAGTTGCTTCTGCAGAAACGTGCAGACAACGGGTTATGGGGATATCCCGGGGGTTCTATGGAACTCGGGGAGAGCTTCAAAGACTGTGCCAGACGGGAAGTACAGGAGGAAACAGGACTGATCTGCGGAAACCTCGAACACTTTATGAATGTCTCCGGAGAAGAAGTACATTATGTCTATCCAAACGGGGATGAAATTTATGCCGCAGAAGAGATCTTTTTATGCCGGAAATTTTCCGGACAGATCATCTGCCAGCAGGAGGAAGTAGAAAACTTTGTTTTTCCGTATGGATGAACTCCCATCGAAAGAGCAGATCAATCCCAATAATTATCCGGCAATCGAACGGTTAAGGAGAATGATGGATGAGAATTGCACAACGGGAAAAGGAAATTTTACAGAAGGTAGAAGAAAAGATTGCCAGGGGACCTTATGAGGCTTCATGGGCATCGCTGTGTGAAGCGCAGATGCCGCAGTGGCTGGCGAAAGAAAAACTCGGTATTTTTATACACTGGGGTGTTTACAGTGTTCCGGCAAATTCCAATGAGTGGTATCCGCGCAACATGTACAAAGAAGGAATGCCGGCATATGAGCATCACAGAAAAACTTATGGATTGCAGAAGAACTTCGGGTATAAGGATTTTATTCCGATGTTTCGGGCTGAACATTTTTGCCCGGCAGAGTGGATGGAACTGTTTCAGGCGGCAGGAGCCGGTTATGTGTTTCCGGTAGCGGAACATCATGATGGATTTCAGATGTACCGGAGTGATCTTTCCGATTGGAACGCGGTCGACATGGGACCGAAACGGGATGTTCTCGGGGAACTGAAAGAGGAAGCAAAAAAGCGGGGAATTCATTTCTGTACATCTTCCCACCGTGCGGAACACTGGTTCTTCCTCGGAAATGGAAAAATGTTTGACAGTGATATCCATGAACCACTGAAAAAAGGGGATTTTTACTGGCCATCCATGCAGGAGGCAGATCCGGAGGACCTGTATTCCAGACCGTATCCGACAGAAGAGTTTCTCGATGACTGGCTGGCACGGACGGCAGAACTTATTCTTAATTACCGTCCGCGCCTGTTGTATTTTGACTGGTGGGTCCAGCATGAGGCATTTAAGCCTTATTTAAAGAAACTTGTCGCGTTTTATTATAATTGCGGAGCAGAATGGGGGACGAATGTTGCCATCTGTTACAAGCATGATGCGATGGCGTTTGGCAGTGGAATTGTAGAAATGGAACGTGGCGGCTTTGCGGAGGCAAAACCGTATCCGTGGCAGACAGATACCGCAGTTGCAAGAAATTCCTGGTGTTATACGAATACACTGATCTATAAAACAAGTCAGGAAATCATCTGTACGCTGGTGGATGTGGTAAGTAAAAACGGAAATCTTTTATTAAATGTCGGACCGAAGGCGGATGGCACGCTTCCGGAAGGAGATAAAAAGATTCTCCGGGATCTGGCGGACTGGATGGCGGTGAACAGGGAAGCCATTCATGGAGCAAAGGTATGGAGAAAATCGTCCGAAGGTCCGACAAAGATGCAGGAGGGACAGTTCTCAGATCAGAAAGAGATAGTCTATACACCGCAGGATTACCGTTTTACAGTGAATCATGGAAATATTTATGTCATTGCGTTAAAGTGCCCGCAGGATGGAAACTTCTGCGTTCGGTCTCTGGCAGAAAGCAGTGACCAGAATCTCCCGGAATTCCATGGGATTATCAGACAGGTAGAAGTTCTTGGATATGAAAAATCCCCGGAATGGAAAACGGACGCAGAAGGTCTGCATGTGAAGACCTCCGGTTTTATTCTGAATTTCCGGTCGTGTTAAAAATTGTTGTTTCTTAAAATTACCGCAGAAGAGAAAAATTTCCGGCTTTGTTACTTCTTGCCTTTTGCTACAGAGAATGGTAGGATAAGACATAGAATGAGTTACAGAGGATCAAAACACATACAAGTGGGGGAATTCTTATGAAAAAAGCAAAGAAATTAATAGCCGGAATCATGCTGGCATGTATGGTCATTGTGGGAGCCGGCGTGAAGCCGCCTGACGTATTTGCAGCAACAACAACGGCTGCTGCCGGTTCGCTGGAAATGAAGACTGCCAGTGACTCCATCAATTTAAATGCGGGACAGTCATTTGATGTGACATTTTCTGTCAATGCGGAGACTTCCGGATTCGGAGGATACCTGACTTATGACAATTCAGTATTTACTTCGGTTACGGTAGTTGTTGGCGGGGGCACCACATCCGGAAAGACAGACAATAACGGAGAGTGGAAGGCTTCCTATAATGGGTATACACATTTTCTGTCCGTGGATTATTATAAAAAGGATGCGGCAGGAAATACAACCGGGCAGATTGCAGACCCTGTGAAAGTGACAGGATCATCCATTGCCACACTGAAATTTACATCGGCAAAACCGGTGATTAAGACGGATATTACCTTTAGCCCGTCCTATCTTCGGACAAATGGAACGGATGTGGAATTGAAAACGCAGAAACTCACACTGACCAATTCCCAGGCAAAGGCCGTTACGCTATCTCTTGGAATTGTAAAGGGAAACGGACGGATTTCCGTACCGGTGTATTTTTCCCGAAATGACGGATTTAATAAAATTAAGCTTAGGATTACTTATAATAAAAATATTCTTGCTTTTCAGTCCATAACACTGGCACCGGAAGTGCAGTCGACACTTACACAGAGTGATTATAATATGTCTTCCTACGGAGGATATCTGACAACGGAATATACCGCAACAGCAGATGTCAATACTTCAGGAAATCTGATGTACATTGATTTTCAGCTTGCGAATGGGATGACAGCATACTCCAATAATGGAATCAGTACAGATGTTACGGTTGCCATAGAATCTGTAGAAGACCAGCAGGGAGATATCTTTTCCTATAATTCGGCGACCTCAAGTGTGACGATCACGGATCAGGTACATACGCTTGGAGATGTGAGTGGTGACGGGAAAATTAATCTGGTGGATGTGTTATATGTCATTCAGTATTATAACAACACGAAAACATTTACAAACGCGGAAAAGACTGCGGCAGATGTAAACCGTGACAGAAAAGTGGATCTGACGGATGCTTTAAAAATCCTTCAGTATTATAATGGAGCCATTAAGACCTTGTATTAAACAAAGGAGAAATTATGTATTGCAGAAAATGTGGAAGAGAGATTCCCGATGATTCGATTATGTGCGGATATTGTGGAACACCTGTAAACCCGGATAATCCGTATACTTATGGTGGAACACCGCAGAATATGGACGAAGGTGCAAACGGGCTTGGAATTGCTTCAATGATCCTTGGGATTGTTGCCATTCTGCTGGCATGCTGTGCCGGAGGAAAATGGCTGACATTCTTTGTCGCTGCGGCAGGCCTGATTCTTGGAATTATCGCATTACAGAAGCCAAAGTACGGAAGCAGCAGAGGGATGGCACTTGCAGGGGTGATCTGCAGTGTGATCGCGCTTCTTATGAAAATTATTGTGATCATTTTACTGGGGGTGGGAATCGGAACCTTTCTTTATTCCCATATGTTTCACTTTTAAAGTCCCATTCTGATAGATGGGAGTTATTCATAATATAACCGAAAGTTATAATAAAAATAGTGCTTGACAAACACAGATTATAGTATTATGATCTAAACAACACAAAGAAAGTAGAAGGTTTTCGAGATATGAGAAGACAGGCGTTATCGCTTTTAGTGGAAAATAACCCAGGTGTGACGAGCCGGATATCCGGATTGTTCAGTCGCCGCGGATATAATATTGACAGTTTTTCATCCGGTGTGACTGCAGATCCGAAATATACCAGAATTACAATTGTTGCCAGTGGTGATGAACTTATTCTGGATCAGATCGAGAAACAGTTACTGAAACTGGAAGATGTGTTGGATATCAAAAACTGGAACCGGGATTTCTGTTACCCGGGAGCTGATTCTTGTAAGATCCGCGCAAAGGATACTGAGCGTCAGCCGATCATGAATGTGACAGAGATTTTCATGGAAAGATCGTAGATGTCACAACGATCCATGGTAATTCAGCTGGTAGGACATCAGGATAACTGGATGCCTTTTTAGTCCTGGCTGGATGGATATGAATTCTGG
>ENA-OQAS01000349-OQAS01000349.1-human-gut-metagenome-genome-assembly--contig:-NODE-349-length-24410-cov-3.913231_pt1 | contig 24410 bp, 33 predicted proteins | sample MGYA00242733_ERZ504523 | MGnify/ENA primary metagenome ERZ504523 (study PRJEB26092, sample SAMD00036239) | human gut metagenome | host: Homo sapiens | study: EMG produced TPA metagenomics assembly of...
TCGCCCGGGACGTGAGCCGCAGTCCGGACCTCGGGCAGCAGAGGCGCCTGCTCGCCATGCTCGCGGAGCGCCTGCCGCCGGCGCGGAGCCATCTGCACTCGGACATGGGATGGCAGTACCAGCACCAATGGTGGCGGGACGAGCTCGAACGCCTCGGCATCCGCCAGTCCATGAGCCGCAAGGGCAACTGCCTGGACAACGCCGCCACCGAGCAGGTGTTCGGCCACTTGAAGGACGAGTTCTACCGAGGCCGGGAGTTCGACTCGTACGAACAGTTCAAACGCGAACTGGACGCCTACATCATCCATTGGAACACCAGACGGCGTCAGATACGACTCGAGGGACACACCCCGGAGGAGTTCCGGAGCATGTCCCTCGCGGTCTAGGGCTGTATCCTAATTAACAACGTCCAACAAACGGGGCGCAATTCAGTCTCGTGGAGGCGTGCGTCGTCTCTTTTGGAGGCGTTTGGGTTTTTCTGGTGGTGGCCTTGATAGATCGGCGTGTGCCTTTGGAATAATGATATGGAGGTTTCATCTCACTCGACGTCCGGCTGGGTTGCATTCGCGGGGGATCGGCGCTGTTCTGTAACAGCGAAATAAGCTGGACTTCGTTCGGTTCGCTGAGGCCGTCCCGTGGATGCGGGGTGGCCTCAGTGCTTTCATCGCCGGATTGGGGGAGGTCGAATTCATGTCGTTGCGCAAGCCCTACAGGAGTGTGGACGAACAGCTGCGCATTTTGCGCTCCCGTGGCATGCTGTCGATGCCGGTGCGGGTCATGTGCTCAGGCGCGAGGGCTATTATCCGATCGTCAATGGCTACAAGGATTTGTTCCTCGACTGAAAGGCATGCCTGACCGCTGGTGATGACCGGTACGGGACGGGCGCGCGTTTCGATGATCTGTACGCCCTGTTCCTGTTCGACCGTGAGTTGCGTGAACTGTTGTTTTCCGCCATCACACGGGCGGAGGCCGCGCTCAAGGCAGTATGCGCGCATGAGTTCACCAGGCTGCACCCCGACGTGGTCAACCCGTATCTCAATCCCGACTATTATGATTCCAGGCGCCGTCCGAGCGCCGTGGCGTTGATCGACAAGGTCTTCAAGCGGATACTTGAGTTGGACGGCAACCCGCGTAACAGGGGCGACTATGGCGGCAAGGCGTATATCCGCCATTGCATGGAAGACCACAACGGCCAGGTCCCGTTGTGGGTGCTGGCCAACGATCTTTCTTTCGGCCAGACGGTATGGTTCTTCCAAGTCCAGTCCCCGGCCGTCCGATTGGCGGTCGCCGAAGTTTCACCGGTTTGTATGCGGACACGCACGACGGGCCGCGGCGCATCACCATCAAGCGGTTGGACAGCATCTTCAACAGACTGGTGTTCTACCGCAACCTGTGCGCGCATGACGAGCGCTGCTATTGTGCCCGGTACGATGGGCGCGCTAACGAGAACGTGTACCAGGCCATCGGTGATCTTGGCTATTTGCTTGACAAGGACGATTACTTGGAATTGTTCGGTCGCTTCTCCGCATTGGTCGCACGGGCGACCTCCGCCATGCCATCGCGGAGACAAGCGATCCTGTCTGCTATGGGCGTGCGCGAACGGGAACTGGCCGACAGGGCGGAAATCATACTGCGCAGCTGACCGTTCCTGCCATTGGGACGGTGGCGTCGCAGGCGGCTTTGGACTATGAGCCAGCTGATCTGGGCTGTCTGCAATAGGCCTGTGGGATTCGGGATGGATTTGGGATGTCATTGGCGGCTGGGACGGTTGTATGGGCCGCGTATCGTTCTGTCTATTGTCCGCCATGGAGACGTGCTGCCGGGCGAATGCTTCTGGGCACCACCCAGGCGGAACATCATGAAACCACAGGGGGTATTGCACTTTTCCGTGCCGGTCGGCGAAGACGCTGAGCGCCGGCAGGGTGGTGGAACGTTCCCGGATTATTTTCGGGTGTCTGGAGGTGCCTCGTGGAAAACGAGGGTGATAGTCAGGTTTCCCAAAAAATGAAAACCTTGGAACAAAGCCAAAAACGACCACACGCGATTATCGTCAGAGGTGCGCATGATAGCTATAGTCATGATTTTCATGCTTATGCCCCTGTGAGGCCTGCTCGGTCGTGAGGACTATTCTCGGAGAGACGTGATGTCCGGGGTGGTTATTTCCAGTTAAACGTGTAGCTCTGGTCCGATTGTTCCTCGCCGTGGGTGGTGACGGTCGGGATGTTGCCGTGCCAGGTTACGGTGAAGTTGTCCGAGTCCAATGATTTGCCGTCGTTGTGCAGGTCCGTCTTGATTTCTGTGACGTTCTCGGCTCCGATGACGTTGGAATCGGTGTCCCAGGAGACTTTGATCGTGATGGTGCTTGGGCCGAAGAACATGGGCGAGCCTAGTTCGCCGATGGCCACTTCGCAGGTGCCGTCAGAGGATGTCGTGTTCACGATGCTGTGGGGCATGTCTATTTGCGTCCATATGAGGGTACAGCCGCAATGCGCGCCGCTTTATGCTGTTTTGGTAGTGTTCCTGTCATCAATGCCCCTGCAATCGTGCCGCGCCTCTTTTGTCTTTGAAGTAGTTTATCGATGTTCTGGATGGTTCGAGGTTATACGGTGTTTTGAGATTACCATACCTGACATGGCAGTGGGATTGTTCCTTCTTGTCTAGGCGCCACTAAACAAGATATCGCCAAACGGCTCGGACCGAGCGAGACCACTGTGCGCCCCTGCATATCCGAGTTTTTCACGGCGCTCGGGTACACGAACCGTGGCGAGCTGACCATCACCGCCATTAAAGCCGGATACTGATTGGTTTCTGACTTGAATTTCGGTGCATGGTAGAGTGCCCTTGCCGTGAATCCCATCATCTCCCATCGAGTCGGGGAAATGCGGAGTAAAAACAGGTTATATCATAGATTGAGTTGTTGAACTCAACAAGTAAGCGCACCACGTAGCAGTGTCTTCGCATACAAGAATCGGATCCGAACGCAATTATTCAGACCCGATTCTTGCATATAGGAGCATGAAAGCGTCGGTTTAGCGCTCGTGATGGTCGATGTGGTCGGACGCCACGTCGCCGATGGTCTGCACGATCTGTACGAGGATGACGCACAGAATCACGGCCACGGTCATCACGTCGTACTGGTAACGCTGGTAGCCGTAGCGGATGGCGATATCGCCCAAACCGCCTGCGCCGACGGTGCCGGCCATGGCGGAGAAGCCGAACAGGGTGATGAACGTCAGTGCTGCGCCGCGCACCAGCGACGGCAGGCTTTCGAACAGCAGCACTTTGAACACGATCTGCAGATTGCTGGCACCGAAGCTTTGCGCGGCCTCCACCAGACTTCCGTCCACTTCGGCGAGCGACTGCTCCACCACGCGTGCCACGAACGGCGCCGCGGTGATGACCAGCGGCACGATGCTCCCGGCACGCCGAGCGAAGTGCCGACAATCAGTCGGGTCAACGGGATGATGGCCACCAGAAGAATGATGAATGGTACGGAACGCACGATGTTCACGATCCATCCGAGCACGGTGTTGAGTGTCGCATTCGGGCAGATGCCCTTCTTTGCTGAGGTGATGAGCAGTACGCCCACAGGTAGGCCGATCACATACGCGAGTAGCGTCGCTACCGCGGTCATGATGATCGTGTCACGTACTCCCTCGACCAGCAGTTCGCCATAATCGGCGATGAATTGCGAGATAATCTGTCCCATTTCACTTCACCTCTTCCTTGGTCGGCGAGTCCGTCTGCTCATCGGACGAAGCGGAATCATGCTTATGGCGATGGTTCTCCACTTTCGCATCGGTGATCAGTGTTTTCAGAATGTCGCTTTGCGGATTGGAGAACAATTCCTCCGTATCGCCCATCTCCACGATGCGTCCGCCATCAATCATGGCCACACGGTCGCAGATGTTGCGTGCCACGGACAACGAATGCGTGATGATGACCAGCGTCACGTTGAGCTCGCGGTTGATGCGGCGCAGCAGGTCAAGGATCTGCGCAGTCGTGGTGGAGTCGAGTGCGCTGGTGGCCTCGTCGCACAGCATGATGGACGGATTGTTGGCCAACGCGCGTGCGATGGCCACGCGCTGCTGCTGGCCGCCGGACAGCTGGCTCGGATAACGGTCGGCCAGATCGGCCAATCCAACCAGGTCAAGCAGATAGCGGGCACGCTCCTCGCGCTTGTTTTTCGGCGTATGGTTGAGCTCCAGTGGGAACGTGACGTTGCGCAGCACGGTGCGCTGCTGGAACAGGCTGAAATTCTGGAAGATCATGCCGATTCCGGCACGCACGTCCGCCAGCTCCTTGCCTTTCGCGTCGGTGATGTCCTCACCATCGACGCGCACTTTGCCGGAAGTGGGACGTTCCAGCAGATTGATGCAGCGCACCAACGTGGACTTGCCCGCGCCGGAGGAGCCGAGGATGCCGAAGACTTCACCCGAATCGATGGTCAGGTTGATGTCGTGCAGCACCTCATGCGCTTCGGCGCCACTGCCATAGCTTTTGTGCAGATGATCGATCTGAATCGTCATAATGTCCTGTTCCTATTGATGTTCCATAACAAGAATGCCGCAGGGTAGTATACCTGCGGCATTGAATTCTTGCAGCCGAAGCGGGTCTTAGAAGACCGGCACCACAGCGCCCTTGTAGTTCTTGTTGATGTAGTCGCGCACCTCGTCGGACTTCAAAGCCTTCTTGAGCTCCTTGGTCTTGGCGGTGTTCTCGTTGCCTTCCTTCACCACGAGGATGTTCTGGTAGGTTTTCGCGGCCAGGCCGTCGGCCTTTTCGGTGACCAGTGTGTCCTTGGTCGGGTCGAAGCCGGCTTGAATGGCGTAGTTTCCGTTCAGTGCCGCGATGTCGACATCCTTGATGACGGTCGGAACCACGGCGGCCTCAAGCTCCTTGAACTTCAGGTTCTTCGGATTGGAGGTGACGTCCTTCGGAGTGGCGTTGATGTCCTTCGGATTCTTCAGCTTGATCAGACCGGCATCCTGCAGCAGCAGAAGCGCACGGGCCTCGTTGGTGGCGTCGTTCGGCACGGCCACGGTGCGCCATCCTGCAGATTCTGCAAATCCTTGGTCTTGCCAGGGTATAGCCGAATGGCTCGAAGTGGATACCCTCCACGGACACCAGATGCGTGCCCTTCTCCTTGTTGAAGTTGTCGAGGTACGGCTTGTGCTGGAAGTAGTTGGCGTCCACTTCACCATCCTCGGTGGCGGTGTTCGGCTGAACGTAATCGGTGAACTCCTTGACTTCGAGCTTATAACCATCTTTCTCGACGAGCGACTTGACGGCCTTGTTTAGGATTTCCGCGTGCGGGGTCGGGGAGGCCGCCACGGTGATGGTCTTGTCATCCTCCTTGGAGGCGGAGCCATTGGAGCCAGAGTCGCCGCAGCGGCCAGACCGAAGGTCGCGAGCGTGGTGACGGCGAGCAGCGCGCGAGAAGCTTCTTGTTACGCATGGTTGAGTTCCTCTCTCAATTCGTTATACGGGCCGCCCGTTTGCCACGCGGCGGACCCAACGATTGACCAATATAGAGGAACCATCGACGGCAACACGGCGTTCACTTATTGAAAATACTTATAAAGGGCATGAAAAACGCAGAAATTCGCGAAAACCGTCTTATAAAATCGCAAGAAAACTCTTAAAAACCTTTTCTACAGAATTTCAAAATGATGCAACGCATTCGAGATTCCGGCATCGTCGACACTGTCGGTGACGTAATCGGCTACGGTCTTCGGTTCGTCAGTGGCGTTGCCCATAGCCACGCCTATGCCGGCGAAACGTAGCATATCCACGTCGTTGCCGCCATCGCCGAACGCGATCGCATTGTCCCTCGACCAACCAAAATGCTCAAGCACGACCTGCATGCCGACCGCCTTGCCGCCATCTGCAGGAATCAGGTCGGTGAAGTCGGGATGCCACCGCACACCGCGCACGTTGCCGCACATGCCGGCGATTTCCGCTTCCGTTGCCTTATCCACATATGGGCTGATCTGGAATGTGCGATGGTTTCCTATACGTTGCCGCGGATTGCATATGTCGATTTTCGGCGCGGTTTTGCCAAGGCTGTTCCACGTACGTTCCAAAGCGGCGTTGATGCGATTGAAATACCCGTAGTTGCTTTCCGCGTAATTGGCGACGACATCGGTATGCGATTGCAGCCAGTCGGTGATGATCTCCACATCGTGCAGGTCGATTGGATGACGGTAATCGAGGCCGTCGCGTGTTGTGCAGAACTGGCCGTTAAGGCCAACAATGCCATCAAATTCGACGGGAATGGTGTCAAGCACCACACCCATATAGGAGGGTGCGCGCCCCGAGCAGATGAACACCTTCACATCTTTTTTCTGCAACGCATGCAATGCGTCGATGGTGGATCGCGGCACCACATGCGTGACGAAACTCGTCAAAGTGCCGTCGATATCGAAAAACGCAGCCTTGATGTCCGATGACATGCCGATCTCCCCGTGAATCCGTTCAAAACATCATCCAGCTTACGGGGAAACTCTGCGGAAAACGCCATTGTCGGCACGAAAAACGAACACGAAAATAGGAAAAACGTCCGGTTGCGCCTACAATCGTCAACCATGAGCGAACATATTGAGATCACGCCGGAGATCATCGAGATCCGTCATTATCTGCACGCACATCCCGAGCGCAGTTTCAAGGAATACGAGACAAGTGCCTATATCGAGAAACTGCTACGCGCGCACGACATCGAAGTGCTCAACAACCCGCTTGAAACCGGCGTGGTCGGCCTGATCCGCGGCGAGCAACCAGGCCCACGCATCGCATTGCGCGCCGATATCGACGGTCTGCCCATCCAAGAGGATACTGGCCTGCCGTTCTCGTCCGTCAACGACGGTGTGATGCACGGTTGCGGCCACGACCTGCACATGTCTTACATGCTCGGAGCCGCATTCTGCTCGCAAAACGCCGCAAGCGCATCAAAGGCTCCATCAAACTGCTGTTCCAGCCTGCCGAGGAGCTCGGTCTCGGCGCGAAAGCCATGGTCGATGCGGGGTTGCTCGCCGACGTATCCGCCGCCATCGGCGCCCACAACAATCCGAATTACGCGCCCGGACAGATCGCCGTAGGCCCCGACCCGATGATGGCCGGCTGCGTGAAATTCCACGTCACTCTGCATGCCGCCGGCTCACATGCCGGATATCCGCACAAGGGCACTGGTCCTATCGAGCGCTCGCCACAATGATTCTTCCTTGCAGACCATCGTCAGCCGCAATGTCTCACCATTCCATCCGCTCGTGCTGTCCATCACCGAACTGCACGGCGGCCACGTGTGGAATGTCGTGCCGGACAAGGCCAGCTTCCAAGGAACCGTACGCTACTTCCATAAGTCCGACGGCGAACTGGTCGAGAAACGCTTCAAGCAGCAGGTCCAATCCATTGCCGCGGGCTACGGCATTACCACAGACATCGACTGGGATGACTTTCAGAATCCGCTCGTCTCCGACATGGAACTATCCAAAATCGTCGCTGACAACGTGCGCGACTACGCGCAGCTCGAGCCAATCCATCCTTCGATGGCGGGGGAGGATTTCTGCGATTTCATGCCCGTCACCATGCCGGTGTTCGCCTTCATCGGTTCCAATGGCGAGAAAGGCTGCCCCGATTGGCATAGCCGCATTTCGTCGGTCTGGATGAATCACTGCAGGCCGGCGTGGAATTCTACGCCAACGCGGCGCTGACGGTGCTCAACGAACTTTCGTGACACGCGTGCGGTCCACTTTCAATTCGCGATCGTAAGACAATAAAACGTTCAACAAATCAATGGTAGGTTAGGCAGCTATGACAGACATTCGCTTCGCGCTCGCTCAAATCGATACTTGTGTGGGAGATCTTGACTCCAACGCAGACAAGGTCATGCGTTATGCGCACCTTGCAGCCAACAACAATGCGCAAGTCGTGGTTTTTCCTGAAATGACGCTTACTGGCTATCCGATTGAAGACCTCGCCCTGCGGGCCACCTTCCGCAAAGCCGCGTGGAACAAAGCCAACTGGCTTGCTACTGAACTGGCTGCCGATGGGCTTGGCGACCTGTTTGTGGTGGTTGGCACGGTCGGCACGGATCGTGAAACGTCTAAGCCGCGTAATCGACTTGTTGTATTGCATGATGGCGTGGTTTGGGCCGGCTATGACAAGCACTTCCTGCCCAACTACGGTGTGTTTGACGAATTCCGCATTTTCAGCCCTGGCAATAAGTCCATGGTGCTTGATGTGGATGGCGCACGTATTGGTGTGGCTATTTGCGAGGATATCTGGCAGGATGGCGGTCCTGTGGCAGAACTTGCCGAGCAGCATATTGATTTGCTGCTTACCATGAACGGTTCTCCGTATGAGGAGGGTAAGACTGATACTCGACTCGATCTTGCGGTACGCCGTGCGGCTGAAGTGAACGCGCCGATGATCTACCTCAATCAGGTGGGTGGTCAGGACGATCTGGTGTTCGATGGTGGCAGTTTCGTGGTTGACGCTGACGGTACGCTGCTGGAACGTTCTCCGATGTTCATGGAGGATTTGAGCTTCTTTGATTTGGATACTGCCTCCGAACATCAGCAGGTTGGTGTTATCGTAGCCAAGCCTGATCCGGATGAGGAAGTGTATACCGCTTGTGTGCTCGGCTTGAAGGATTATATGGCCAAGAACCATTTCAAGGGCGTGTGCTTGGGCTTGTCTGGAGGTATCGACTCCGCATTGGTGGCAGCCATGGCTGCTGATGCCGTGGGTGGATCCAATGTGTATGGCATTTCCATGCCGAGCATGTATTCGTCTGACGGTTCGAAGGATGATGCTGCGATTTGGCGAAGAATATTGGCGCGCATTATGATGTTCAGCTATTGAGCCGCTGTTCGTCTCCTTCCAAAAGCAGCTTGATCTTGAAGGTGTGGCTGCTGAGAATTTGCAGGCGCGTATTCGTGGCGTGATTGTTATGGCGTATTCGAATTCCAAGGGGCTTCTGGCTGTCGCCACGGGCAACAAGTCGGAGCTTGCCTGCGGTTATTCCACCATTTATGGTGATGCAGTCGGTGGATACGCTCCGATTAAGGATCTGCTGAAGACTCGCGTGTGGGAGATTTCCCGCTGGCGCAATAAGGCTGCCTCCGAGGGTATGGGCATCGGCGGGCTGCATGTCGTGGGCAACGAACAGGGGCTTGCTGGGACTCCTTTGCCGGATGGCGTGATGATTCCCGTCAATTCGATTGAGAAAGCCCCGTCCGCCGAGCTTCGCCCGGGGCAGAAGGATTCTGATTCGCTGCCGGAGTACGAGCTGCTCGACCAGGTGCTGGCGATGTACATTGAACATGCGCATGGTCGTGAGGATCTTCTGGCAGACGGTTTCGATGAGACCACCGTCGACACGGTTATGCGACTGGTCGATCGTGCCGAATGGAAGCGCCGTCAATACCCGCTTGGGCCAAAGGTGACGGCATTGGCGTTCGGCCGTGACCGCCGCTTGCCGATTACCAACGCGTTCCGCGAATAGAACAGCGGCGGACTATTGTTTCGTTACGCGCTTCGTAAGGAGTGATATGGAAAAGCAATGGTATTTCAATACGGTTACCGAACAGCCTGAACTGGGCATGATCTCACCGGCGAGCATCGTATGGGACCATACAAAACCAGGGAAGACGCGCTCGATGCATGGAAGATCGTGCAGGAACGCAACATCAAATGGGAAGAACAGGATCGCGAATGGAAACGCTGGTCTTCCGATGAAAAGTAGTTGATGCGATATAAGAAATCGCGGTGTCTGGATTACGGCACCGCGATTTTTTCTTATACTTCGCAAGTGTGACATATGTCACTTTTATTTCCTCTCAAACTCAGGTTCTTTACAGGTTCGTGCAGCTAGAATCGGTAACTAGCGACGACGTAACGATGCGTCGCCAAACCAACACCCAGAAGGAGTGGAAATGGCAGCAGTTGATGCGACGGCAGTCTCCCCGGAAGAGCTTCAGGCTAAGGCTTGGGAAGGCTTCGCTGAGGGCAACTGGCAGAAGGACATTGATGTCCGTGACTTTATTCAGAAGAACTACACGCCTTATGAGGGTGACGAGTCCTTCCTGCTACGCCACCTGAGAAGACCAAGCACCTGTGGCAGTATCTCGATGACAACTATCTGGCAGTAGAGCGCAAGCAGCGCGTCTACGACGTCGACACCCACACACCGGCTGGCATCGACGCATTCGGCGCCGGCTACATCGACTCTCCGGAAGTCGACAATGTGGTTGTCGGTCTGCAGACCGACGTTCCTTGCAAGCGCGCCATGATGCCGAACGGCGGTTGGCGTATGGTCGAGCAGGCCATCAAGAAGCCGGCAAGGAGCCGGATCCGGAAATCAAGAAGATCTTCACCAAGTACCGCAAGACCCACAATGACGGTGTCTTCGGCGTGTACACCAAGCAGATCAAGGTAGCCCGCCACAACAAGATCCTCACCGGTCTGCCGGATGCCTACGGCCGCGGCCGCATCATCGGCGATTACCGTCGTGTGGCACTGTACGGTGTGAACACCCTGATCAAGTTCAAGCAGCGCGACAAGGACTCCGTGCCGTACCGCAACGACTTCACCGAGCCGGAGATCGAGCACTGGATCCGCTTCCGCGAAGAGCATGACGAGCAGATCAAGGCCCTGAAGCAGCTGATCAACCTCGGCAACGAATATGGTCTTGACCTGTCCCGTCCGGCACAGACCGCTCAGGAAGCAGTGCAGTGGACCTACATGGGCTACCTCGCTTCCGTCAAGAGCCAGGATGGCGCCGCAATGTCGTTCGGCCGCGTCTCCACCTTCTTCGACGTGTACTTCGAGCGTGACCTGAAGTCCGGCAAGATCACCGAGACCGACGCACAGGAGATCATCGACAACCTGGTCATGAAGCTGCGCATCGTGCGCTTCCTGCGTACCAAGGATTACGACGCGATCTTCTCCGGCGATCCGTACTGGGCGACTTGGTCCGACGCAGGCTTCGGCGATGATGGCCGTACGCTGGTCACCAAGACCTCCTTCCGTCTGCTCGACACCCTGACCTCGAGCACCTTGGACCTGGCCCGGAGCCGAACATCACCATCTTCTGGGATCCGAAGCTGCCGGAAGCCTACAAGCGCTTCTGCGCCAAGATCTCCATCGACACCTCGGCAATCCAGTACGAGTCCGACAAGGAAATCCGCTCCCACTGGGGCGATGACGCTGCAATCGCATGCTGCGTTTCCCCGATGCGCGTGGGCAAGCAGATGCAGTTCTTCGCAGCTCGTGTGAACTCCGCCAAGCTCTGCTGTACGCCATCAACGGCGGCCGCGACGAAATGACCGGCATGCAGGTCATCGACAAGGGCGTTATCGAGCCGATTCAGCCGGAAGCCGACGGCTCCTTGGATTACGAGAAGGTCAAGGCCAACTACGAGAAGGCTCTCGAATGGCTGTCCGAGACCTACGTGATGGCTCTGAACATCATCCATTACATGCACGATAAGTATGCATACGAGTCCATCGAGATGCTCTGCACGACAAGGAAGTGTACCGTACCCTCGGTTGCGGCATGTCCGGCCTGTCCATCGCAGCCGACTCCCTGTCCGCATGCAAGTACGCCAAGGTCTACCCGATCTACAACAAGGACGCCAAGACCACTCCGGGCCATGAGACGAGTACGTCGAAGGCGCCGATGACGATCTGATCGTCGCTACCGCACCGAGGGTGAGTTCCCGCTGTACGGCAACGATGATGATCGCGCCGACGAGATCGCCAAGTGGGTTGTCTCCACCGTCATGGGCCAGGTCAAGCGCCTGCCGGTGTACCGCGGAGCGGTCCCGACCCAGTCCATCCTGACCATCACCTCCAACGTGGAATACGGCAAGGCCACCGGCGCCTTCCCGTCCGGACACAAGAAGGGCACCCCGTATGCTCCGGGCGCAAACCCGGAGAACGGCATGGACTCCCATGCATGCTGCCTTCCATGTTCTCCGTCGGCAAGATCGACTACAACGACGCTCTTGACGGCATCTCGCTGACCAACACCATCACCCTGATGCTTGGGCCGCGACGAGGATGAGCGCATCGGCAACCTCGTGGGCATTCTGGACGCCGGCAACGGCCACGGTCTGTACCACGCCAACATCAACGTGCTGCGCAAGGAACAGCTCGAGGATGCCGTCGAGCATCCGGAAAAGTACCCGCACCTGACCGTGCGCGTCTCCGGCTACGCGGTGAACTTCGTCAAGCTCACCAAGGAGCAGCAGCTCGACGTGATCTCCCGTACGTTCCACCAGCGCCGTCGTCGACTGAGACTGAACGGCACCGTGTGAAGCGGTAGAGTGCAAGGGGCGGAGCGTGAAAGCTTCGCCCTTGGTTTTCCCTGTACAATGTGGGGAAACCATTGGAGAGATACAACGAAAGGACACCGATGTCTGAGAACGTACATTTTCGCTCCACAACAAGGCATATGCTCAGAGAATCGCAAAACTACGTCAACCAAACGCTTATGGGAGGGTTGTCAGGCTTCGAATCGCCGATCGGACTGGACCGGCGTGACCGCATCAACGCGCTGAAAAGCGGTGATATCGGCTTCGTGCATTCCTGGGACATCAACACGTCCGTCGACGGTCCGGGAACACGCATGACCGTCTTCATGAGCGGTTGCCCATTGCGTTGCCAGTATTGCCAGAATCCGGATACGTGGAAAATGCGTGACGGCAAGCCCGTCTATTACGAGCCATGGTCAAAAAGATCGAACGCTATGTGGATCTTTTCAAGGCGACGCATGGCGGTATCACCTTCTCGGGCGGCGAATCCATGATGCAACCGGCGTTTGTTTCCCGCGTGTTCCGTGCGGCCAAGGAGATGGGCGTGCACACCTGCCTCGATACTTCCGGATTCCTTGGCGCAAGCTATACCGACGACATGGTGAACGACATCGACCTGTGTCTGCTTGATGTCAAGTCTGGCGATGAGGAAACCTACAAAAAGGTGACTGGCGGCATTCTGCAACCGACCATCGATTTCGGACAGCGTCTGGCCAAGGCCGGCAAGAAGATCTGGGTGCGTTTCGTACTCGTGCCCGGACTCACCTCATCCGAGGAAAACGTTGAGAATGTGGCGAAGATCTGCGAGTCGTTCGGCGGCGCAGTGGAACATATCGATGTGCTTGGATTCCACCAGCTTGGCCGTCCAAAATGGCACATGCTCAACATTCCCTACCCGTTGGAAGACCAGAAGGGGCCGTCCGAGGCAATGAAACAGCGTGTGGTGGAACAATTCCAATCGCACGGTTTCACCGTCTACTAAACGGGAAGCCACGCATATTCCAGCCAACGATTCCGGCAAATCAATCGTTTGAAAGTGCCTCAGCGATTGGGAAAAGGAATATTCGTGCAATTGTTGAACCAGCATTCGCCACGCGGAAAAATCTTCACATTCGACGCGTGGCGAAATGCTGTGAAATACCGCAAAACCGGCGACTCTGCCGTAGCCTTGAATCATGGTGGACATCTATGCTTTTCCTCAAGCACGCCCAACGAAGCGCGTGCCACAGGTAGGGGATCGTGCGCCTACGCCGACCCTCCTGAACAAATGTTGACCCGACCCTCCGGCGTGCCAGACAAGGTATGGGACGCCGTGCTTTCCGTAGAACGCATGCCTCGATTACCAAGCGTGTCGTATCGTGAGATTCCAGTGCCGTGCGCCATGGCGAGTTTCGGCATTGGAGTTGAGATGCAATGCGACGAGGCGCGTTCCACAGGCTGGATCATGGTGTTGTATTCGCACAAATACCGAAATGACTGGCATTCTCATTGGCGTTGCGTCGCTTTCGCCGCGTTGCCGTTGTCTGGAGGCGAAGGCGATTGTCTGATACCGTCCATGTATTGGGATGCGATGATGGACCGTGTTGGTTCGTGCGATGTCGAACATGTTTCGGGAACCGTCACAGTCACGAAAAGCACGACGTTGGCACTCAGTCCGACGCTCCCGAAACCGGGTGTGAGATTCGTGTGTCTTGGACGCCACTAGACTATGCCGATGGAGCCTTGACGCGGGCGCAAGTAGGCGCGTGGGCTAGGTTCCTCCGGTCCATGACGCAATCCGAGGAGGATTATCCCGTTGACTGACGAGCCAAGGTTGCAGGCCGAGCCGCGTGAGGGCGTGCCCGATGTGATCGACACCCTACCGGCATTCCGCGAGTACTGCAGCGCATTGGCGTCTTCGCATGGGTCTTTGGCTGCGGATGCGGAACGTGCGTCTGGCTTCCGATACGGTCATGACGATTGGTTGGTGCAATTCAAAAGAGACGGTGCCGGCATAGGATTGCTTGATCCGCAGGCATTGGCTGCGGAAGGTGCTGATTGGAACGATTTCAATCGTGCGGTGGGTGATGCGGTATGGATTCTGCATGATTCGTTGCAGGATCTGCGGGATTCGTTGATTTGGGATTGCAGCCGAAACGTTTGTTTGATACGGAAATCGCTGCACGGCTGCTGGGGCTCACGTTTCGGATTAGCTGCCGTTACCGAGCATTATCTGGGACTGACGCTTGCGAAAGAGCATTCCGCGGCCGACTGGTCGTACAGGCCGCTGCCCCGAGACTGGCGTAATTATGCGGCGCTGGACGTTGAATTGCTGATCGAGCTTGAAACGACCATGCGCGCCGAACTGCAAAAGCAAGGCAAGATCGAATGGGCTGAGGAGGAATTCGATTACGCGCTGCGCGAAGGAACTGCGCCACGCAAGGAGCATCCCATCCCATGGCTGCGCATCTCGCATATCACCGAAATCATGAAGGACCGCCAGGCCCTGGCCGTGGCGAAAGCATTATGGACCAAACGAGATGAACTGGCACGCGAATACGATATTTCGCCGACACTGCTGCTCGCCGACAGCACCATCATCGAAGTGGCGGAACGCAAGCCGCATAACGCCGCGCAATTCAGGGCGGTCCGTTCCATCAACGAGCGTGTGCGCATCCAGGCCGGTGCCGAACAGGAGAAAATGTTCGAACGTTACGCGCCGATCCAACGTAAAATCAAGCCAAGCATGTGGAAGAGAATAATCCAACAGGCGCTTGATCTGCCGGAAAGCGAATGGCCGGTCATCGAAAGCGGCAATCCCCAAAACCAGGAGGCGCAGAGCATATCCGCTCCACGAGCGACGCGAGTCTGGAGGGAACGTTATCCGGAACGTCTCGCAACGCTTGACAAGGCACGCAAGATGGTGGCGCAGATAGCGGAAGACACGCGTACCCCCGCGGACGTCATCATCAAACCGCAGTATCTGCGCAACCTGTGTTGGACCGACGAACCGCAAAAACGTGACGTTGCGCAATTCCTCACCGAGCAGGGCGCGAGGGCGTGGCAGGTCGCGCTGGTTGCAGAGTCCGTGAGTCGCGCTATCATGTAGAGGTTGCCTAACGGCAGAAATGTGAAGAACCGTATTTTTCAGGAGCGCAAGCGTGAAAATCAGCGTCAGGAATCTTGAGCCGACCAAGGTGAAGCTCACCGTCACCGTTGATCCGGAAGAGTTCAACCCGTATCTCGACAATGCTCGCAAGGAAATCGCCAAGCAGGTCAACGTGCCTGGCTTCCGCAAGGGCCACGTGCCCGGCAAGATCATCGACCAGCGCATCGGCTTCGGTGCCGTTGCTGGCGAAGCCGTGAACAACGGTGTGCCGGAGCTGTACTCCAAGGCTCTCGAAGAAAAGGGCATCCGTCCGATGGCCCAGCCGGAAATCGACGTTCAGGAAGTTCCGGAATCCGCCAAGGACGAGACCAAGCTGAAGTTTGTGGCCACCGTTGAGCGTCGCCCGGACATCGAACTGCCGGAAATCGACGGCATGGAGATCGAGGTCGCCAAGCCGAAATCACCGACGAAGACATCAATAACCGTCTGGAAGCCCTGCGCCAGCGTTTCGGCACCCTCGTGGGTGTGGATCGCCCGGCCGCCAAGGGTGACTATGCCAACATCGACCTGACCGCCGAAATCGACGGCGAAGTGGTCGACTCTCAGGAAGGCGTGAGCTACGAGCTCGGCTCCGAAACCATGCTTGACGGTCTGGATGAGGCTCTCGAAGGCCTGTCCGCCGGCGAAGAGACCACCTTCGAAGGTACCTTGGAAGCAGGCGAGCACGAAGGCGAGAAGGCTCAGGTCAAGGTCAAGGTCAACTCCGTCAAGGCTGAAGAGCTGCCGGAACTCGACGACGACTTCGCTTCCGAAGCCTCTGAGTTCGACACCCTCGACGAGCTGAAGGAAGACCTCAAGAAGGCCGCTTCCCAGGATGCCGAAGGTCGTCAGGCCACCGCAGCCCGCGACGCTTCATCGCCAAGCTCGAAGAGGGCCTGGAGATTCCGGTGCCGAAGGGCGTCAAGGCTGAAATGGTTGAGCAGCAGCTCAAGGGCGTGACCGCTGATCCGGCCAACGCCACCAAGGAGCAGAAGGCCGAAGCCGAAGAAACCGTGGAGAAGGAACTGCGCGACCAGATGGTGCTCGACGTGCTCGCCGAGAAGCTGGACGTCAAGGTCTCCCAGGCCGACGTGTTCAACTTCCTCGCTTCCATCGCCCAGCAGTACGGCATGGATCCGAACGCCTTCATTCAGGCCATCATGCGCAACGGCCAGCTCGGCTCCGCAGTGCAGGAAGTCGGCCGTTCCAAGGGCCTGCTTGCCGGCATGCGTGCCGTGACCTTCAAGTCCGAGGGTGAAACCTTGGATTTGAGCGCCTTCCTCGGCGAAGCCGCTGAAGATGAAGAAGCCGAGAGCGTTGAAGCTGCTTCCGCAGCCGCCGCTGTGGCTGACGAACTCGCTTCCGAAGAGTGAGCTTCGATCGATAGCTTCTGACTCGTAAGAGTCCCAAATAAGTTGAGGGGTTGGTTCCAAGAGCCAACCCCTCAACTTATTCCCGATATGCTTACAGCTTGAGAAACTTGAAATCTACAGCAGGAATTTAATCTCAGCAAAAAACTCGCGAACCATGTTGTTGACAAGCATGTCCGGGGGAGAGCCGGCCGCAATGCCTTGGGCGTTGTCCAAACCATATTTGTCGGCAATCTGCAACGCGCGGAACATGTGGAAATTATTGGTGATCACACCTATGGAAGCATTATCGTCGTTGATCATCTTTTTGCTGTTGACGATGTTTTCCTCAGTGGTTTTTGAATCCGGCTCCTCAAGAATGCGCTGTTCGGCAATGCCATGTTCCTTAAGATAGTCAGCCATGCCTTGGGCTTCGGGGAACGGTTCATTCGGTCCTTTTCCGCCGGAAACGATGCAGATGGTATTCGGATTCTCATCCAAATATTCGATGGCCTTGTCGAGACGGTAACGAAGCACAAGGCTCGGGCCGGACTTACGCACCTGAGCGCCGAGCACCACCACATAATCAAGATCCGGTTTGCCCTGCGCATGCATTTTACTGATGATGCAACTTTCCACTGTACCGAACGCGACCAGACCAATACACGCAACCGCAATCAATATGCCTCTGACCAGTCTTGGCAATATCGTCCACCACCGGAAGAGCAGACCGAATCCGAGTATCGCGAACAAAACTGCGAACGCTAGCCAAACAATCCAGAAACTCGTGCCGGAATGCGTATTGCGCACGGCGAAAGCGTAACATGCACATACCGCGGCGAGCACTATGCATAGCGCGCCCGCAATTCGTCTAACCAACGTTGCCATATGAACCTCTCATTCATTGCGCGTCACACGCAATCCTGTCTCATCCTAAGCGCGTGACCCCAGACCCCCAAGCGTCACACGCCAATGCCAACAAATCCTACGCATTCCTGTTATTTCAATACCATGCGCATTATGTCATCCGTGAGCGGAGTTTTGGTATGGCTGCGGCTAGGATGGGGGAGCATGACTTCAGAAATGATTATGCTCCGACCGATGCGTCGCACGGATTTTCCGCGCTTGAAGAGCTTGTCCGTCAGGCTTGGTATGTGGATGATGAGTCGGATGATAATGGGAACGTTCCGAACGATGAGCGCGGGTTACGTAAGTATAAGCTGCGCAAGGCGATTCACTTGCGTAATATGCATCGACTCGCGGCCATCGACATGCATGATTTTCTTTCCCGTACCACCGAGGCTACGGTCGCTGAACGTGATGGTCGGTGCTTGGCGTGGTATTGGCTCGTTGAGATCCCGTGTTACCACAGCGCAGAGGATACGTCATGCTATTACGCGAAATTGCTTGGCGTTGCCCTTGTTGGCAAGTAAGGATGGCCGTCGAGGACTTGCCGATCAGATTGCGATTTTGCAGGTCGATGAAGTGTTGAAACGAGATGCCGGCAAAAGCTATCAGGCTGAGATAACGTTGTTTGTGGTTTCCCCGGAAGCGCGGGGCATGGGCGTCGGACGTAAGCTGTTCAACCACATGCTTGGCGTGTTTCGTAATGCCGGAATGAACGAGTATTTCCTCTTCACTGACACTACCTGCGATTACGGTTTTTATGATTACCGTGGTTTGACGCGCAAAGCGGAACGTACTGTACGCAGGGACTCCTTCACGCAGGGTGGCTTGGAAGATGGTGCACTTTCCTTCTTCCTATATGAGGGGCGCTGCTGAACGTTTCTGCCTTGTATGGAAAGTGACATTTTCGGAAAAGCTTCAGTATATGGACAGCTTTCACTTATTTGGGTTGTCGATCTATCGGCAATTTTGGACGGCAACAAGTGAAGAGAGTATACCCAGTCCTTTCTAGGGCTGATTTCTAGGTTCTGATGGCCGTTTCGCAATGTGATGGGTACAGACAATGATGTCTGTAACCCATCATGAAAAACGAGCCGTTACATGTCAAAAATGGTAGATCCATATATGGCTTGAAATGTCATCTAAGGGATGACATAAGAGAGTGAATAAGACACGAAATTGAGAAAAGTGTCAAACTGGGTTTCGTCAGTGGAAGAAATGTTTCTGGACTTCTATCTGTTTCGCTGTGATGAGAGTCTGGAAGTTCAAAGGAGTGGAAATGAAGGATTTGCTCAGTTTACAGGCTTTGATTGCGCAACCTGCAAGTATGACCTCTAAAAGGCCACCATGTGTTGACACGCATGGAAATTGTTCGACGGATCCTAATTGTGATCCGAATACGCATCATTGGCATAGTTCGTGGAGTTGGTTCTGCTGAAGTAGAAGAGCAACAGTTTTAAACTGCAGTGGCTATCTGTTTTGAAGTTAACAGATAGCCATTTTGATAGATGGATGCTGTAATGAAAAGATTGAATGAAAGAGAAAAGCAAACAATTCTCGGATTGTTTACTGTATTTATAATTATTATACTTCTCGCCAGTGCATTTATTGGGCTTTTCATGTCTAGAAACAGTGCAAGTGACGCTAAAGATATAAAAAAAGCGTATGAGTCATTATCAGAAGTGAAAAGAAAACCTACAAACGCAACAAATGATGGCGGGCTACTGGTGCAAGTTGGGTCAAAAAAAGATATTCCGACTGTAGAATTTTATTTAGATCCCCTATGTCCGGCTTGTGCACAAATTGATAGAACATTAAATGATGATATAGGAAAAATGTATACGAGTGGTCAGATTAAGCTTGAAATTCATCCTGTGATTTTTTAGACAAGTGTTCATCTGACCATTATTCGGCCAGAGCATCGGGATCCATAGCCTACATTTCAGAAAAAGATCCAAAGCATGTCGTTGCATTCATTTCAGAAATATTTGATGAAAAGTTCCAGCCTTCAGAAGTAGATTATGTAGAAATGTCTGATGAAAAGATAATCGAACAAGCGATTAAAGCGGGAATATCTAGAGAAATTGCAAAGGACAGTTTAAATGGACAGTACGATGAATGGATTGAAAAAAGTAATGATTACACAATACTACGAAGCGACCTAATAGCTCCAGGGAGGGAGGGGTTTGCGACGCCATTGATTAGGGTAAATAAGAGAATTTGGTCAATGAAGGATATGGCGCTTGATGACTTATCAGATGCTTTTGTTGAAAGCTTAGGATTAAAACCTGAAGAAGTTGGTGATGAGGATGTTAAACCTAGAATAGGCAGTAAAGGAAAGTTGCTTAAAACTAATACAAAATATTTGGCGGAAAAATCTGATGCTTAAATTTATGCGAATTAGCAAGAGAATGATTCTTGGCGTGGTTTGCAGTATCGCTGGATCGACGTTATCATTCTTTGTTCCTCTTTTGATAAAAGATTTTATAGATAATAAAAAATTTGATCTTAGTTTACTGTATGTATTCCCTTTTCTTTTTGCGGCGCAATTCATATTGTGTGCAATTGGTGGATTGCTAATTTCAACTGAGGCCGATCTTCATGTGGCGGAATTGCGTATTCAGGCTATGGATATAATTTTTGAGAAAGATATGCTCTTTTTTGACAATGAAAATAGCGGTGAAATCGCCAGTGGAATAGTATATGATATCTCTCTGGTCAGGAATTTTGTGGCGGCTAGTATTCCTCAGTTTGTTTCGAGTGTTATCAATATACTGTTTTCCGTCGTTGCTCTTACTGTAATTAACTACAGACTATCTATTTGGTTCTAATTATCTTTCCTGCAGTGATGATACTGGCTGTTCCCTTAGGTATATTTAATAACAGAAATGCGATGATGCTGCAAGAGAGAATTGGTAAATTAAATACGTTTACTTCAGAAATAGTGCGAAGTATGCGCACTGTTAAGTTATGTAATGCAGAGAGATGTATGCTTCTAAAATTCAAGAAACGAGTAAATGAAATAAAAGAAGTTAATCTCTTGAATGACAAAGTATATTCTTTTGTTACGCCGTTCAAAATCTGATTTCGATTTTTTGTACTGGGGTCATTGTTTGCTATGGTGTTCATCTGATGGACGTACATCTCTTGACATACGGTTCGTTTGTTGCATATGTAATGTTATTCTTTCAGCTGGTTACTCCAGTAGGTGGTTTATTTACCTTTTATTTGAGTTGTCAAACAATCAAAGGTTCCTTAAAAAGAATCAACCGTGTCATCGGATCTCAAGAGAAGTAGATATGGAAAACTTTGCGTATAATAATGTTGATTATTTGGAACTGAAAAGCGTTTCATTTGGTTACAATGATAATGAAGTTCTTCATGATGTTAGTATGAGGTTGGAAAAGGGTGGTCGATATGCAATTATTGGACCATCTGGATCCGGGAAAACGACTATTATTAATACAATAACAGGTCTATATAGTGCAAATTCTGGAGCCATTGCTATCAATGAGAGCTTGCTTGATGGGCAGCATCTAGAAGAGTGGAGAAGATGGTTTACTGTCGTCTCTCAAGATAATCTCCTTTTCTCTACAACAATTAAAGAAAATTTATTTTTTGGTCTTGATTTTGTGCCATCAGAAAAAGACATTAATAAATGTTTGAAAAATGCTTGCTTAGATGAAATTATTTCCGTTGGTGATTTGGAAAAGAGTGTTGGTGAGCAGGGGATGTCTTTGTCTGGTGGACAGCGACAGAGATTGCAGATTGCGAGAGCTTGTTTAAGGAAAGCTCCGATACTTATTTTGGATGAGGCAACGTCGAATCTTGATGTGAAGACAGAAAGACGTGTGCTTGATAACCTATTAAGATCGCATGAGTATGATATTTCAATTGTCATTTCACATCGCTTGTCTACGATAATAGACTCAGACGTTATTTTCTTTATTGAAGATGGTTATCTTTTGGATCAGGGGGATCATCGAGAGCTCATTGAAAGATGTCCAGCGTATAGATTTTTTGTTCAAAATCAACTCTTGAAGGATTGATATAGGGGAAGAGGGAATTGTGATGGTTGGTTACTCGGCGGATGATTACCTCCGTTTCTCGGCAGATAAGGAGACCATATACTATAGCGAACCTGTTTATGCTTGTGAAGATGCTTATGTTTTGCCGACGAATGACAACTCAGAGCAATGGGGCGTTAGGTCTGATGGGCATTGGACTTATGTCAATTGTCTGATGTACTCTTTTCCTCCTCAAGGTTGGAAAATTCATATCACTTCTACAATTTATGATGCTCAGAATGTTCTCCATGATGTTGCTGAATATCTTTTCGTTAAATCTATTTCTTTTAAATATCTTTCAAGTAGAACTTGTTTCATTCAGGCGAATGGAAAATATGCGGATAGACTTGAGTCAGGTAAATTCATAACTATTTACCCCAGTTCTGAACATATTTTTATTCAGCTACTAAAAGATTTAAAAACCATTGTTTGTAAATATGATGATGGTCCTTATATCTTAACTGATAAACAATGGCAAAATAGTAATGTATTTTTCAGATATGGTGCTCTGAAGCCGCGCTTTTCAAACGAAAAGAATGTACCTGTGATAGTGACTCCTCAGGGTGATTTAATACCGGATAAAGAATTACCGCTGTATTCCTTGCCTTCTTTCGTTGATGAACCTATATATGTTAAAGAGAATAATTATTTTATTGAATACTCAAATGGAAAATTAACGGATTATCAAATAGACTCCGCTGTCCATTTTAGTAATAACGGTGGGGTGTATCTCGCTTCGCGAAACGGCAAAAAATATATCCTTAAAGAAGGGCGAAAAAATGTTGGGGTCAGTGATAGGTCATGTTTGGATGCTTTTCATCGAATCAAGCATGAATATCAAATCCTTCGTTCCTTGAGTCCGCTCTCTGATGTTGTGAATGCTGTCGATTGTTTTGATGTCTGGAATCATGCATTTTTAGTTGAGGATTTTTTTGAAGGTCGAGATTTGCAGCAGTACATAGCAATGGAATTCCCTTTCGATGGATGCTCTGCTCGGACGGATTGCTCTGATTCTTATTGGCGAGGGTGTAAAGAGATCGCAACCAAATTGGAAAGTGCAATTGCGAAAATGCATGGAATTGGATTTGCGGTTGGAGATTTGAGCTTATCAAATGTGCTGATTAATGATTCTTTAGAAATTAAACTGATTGATTTTGAGGCGGCGAAAAAACTTTCCCAAGATTTTCAAGTAGATATCGCTACTCCAGGATTTACCAACGATGCTGTATGCAACTATGAACAACAAGATTGGTATGCCTTCGCGGTTATAGTGCACCGCCTTTTTGTTCCCATATGTCCCCTTTATTATCTGGCTCCTTCGTTGTTGTTCTGTCAGGATTATATGGTGCAAAAGCACTTTGGGAATGAGGCAGTTTCTTTTCTTCGGTCTGTCAGATCGCGAATGCTTGGCTTGACTCCGTTATTGTCTCATGGACCATTTATCGACAAAGCGTTACAGGCTTGTGACAAGCTTTTAGATCCTGAGAATATTGAAACCTTTATGAGACTTCTTTATAAAGGGATTGTCTCTGGTCTTGACTTGCGAGGTGAATATCCTGTCAAAGGTGATATTTCAATGTATGGCGATGAGATGTCTAAATATAGCATTGGGTCTGGTTTTGCCGGTGTGAGCTTGGCTTTGCTGAAATCTTCATGTTTGGAAAACTCGGAATGGTTTTATGCTATTGCGCGGGAGAAATATATATCGGTATTACGTAAATTGAAAGACGGTATGTCGTTCGCGCGGGATTGTTTAACGGTACGGTAGGTGTGGCCATGGCTGCATATGAGGTGTTTTCTCGCGAGGAATGTCATGAAATGCTTTCTTATATCGGAATCTCTCACATTGATTATTTGGCAGGCATTGACGACTATTCCTTGTACTCTGGTTTGTCTGGCATTGGCATGGCTCTTCTGTCATTGGGAGCATCTAGGAACTCGCATGAAGAAAAAATGTTGTCGTATATTCTTTCCAAGGTGTATGAGAGATGCGATTGTGGTTTAACTTCGCAAGACATGCTGAGTTCGAAAGCGGACTTTACCTTAATGAAGGGCTGGTTGGGTGCAGGTCTGTTCCTGTGGAAGGCTTCTCTTTGCAGGAAAGACGATGCTTTGCGCTCCCGTGCGGAAAGCATTTTCGTCTTACGCTAACGCATCTTGCCAATGCGGATAACAAGGAGCGTCCGATGTATTACGTGGATCATTTGAAGAATAAACCCAGAACAATGCCTTATCTGGATTGTGGAACTTCTGGTGTGGCCCTAGCTTTTATTGAAGTCTATAAAGATGGTAATGAGTCAATGGAATTCCTTAATGAGGAGTTTCTTAGAAGGCTTTCCCAAGGTTCAGATATGGTTTGCACGTTTAATGGTGGCTTATTCGGGGGTTATGTGGGACTGTTGCCTGCTGCAATAGCGTTGCGCGACTTAGGTATTGATGATGAGCTGTGGGAGCGGATTATTGATGGATTGAATCTTTACCTGATGAAGAACAATGGAAACATTGTTTTCCCGGGACTTTATGGATACAAGTGTTCCATGGATTTGGGGACGGGATCGGCCGGTGTGCTTTTAGCGTTAAGTGATTCTGGGCGATCAGGGGAATGGGGATCTTGGATGCCGGTTCTGGAAAATGAGGATTTTTCG
>ENA-OQAS01000350-OQAS01000350.1-human-gut-metagenome-genome-assembly--contig:-NODE-350-length-24370-cov-6.501464_pt1 | contig 24370 bp, 35 predicted proteins | sample MGYA00242733_ERZ504523 | MGnify/ENA primary metagenome ERZ504523 (study PRJEB26092, sample SAMD00036239) | human gut metagenome | host: Homo sapiens | study: EMG produced TPA metagenomics assembly of...
GGGAGCCTTTTTGTGTATAATCAGCCTCCCTTGTGTAAAGGGAGGTGGGTTTGCCGCAGGCAAACGCGGAGGGATTGTGATAATCCCCCTCACCCTTAATAATATCCGCCGGGGTGACAGGCAGAGCCTGTTGCAGGGCAGACAGGGGCAGCTCCACCTGGGCGCCCACGCGCCCGGCAGAGAAGAAGATGGTGTCATAATCCGCCGCCGTTTGGTGGATATAGGTGGGGAACTGCTTTTTCATACCAATGGGCGAGCAGCCGCCGTGCACATAGCCGGTGCGGGGCAGCAGCTCTTTTTGGGGCAGCATTTCTACCGCCTTTTCGCCGCAGGCGCGAGCCGCCTTTTTCAGATCCAGTTCTTCTGCCACCGGCACCATAAACACAAAGAAGCCGCCGCTTTTGCCCCGCGTCACCAAGGTCTTAAACACCCGGTCCGGTCCTGGCCCAGCAGCCGTGCTACCTCCACACCGTTCACAGTAGAATTGTCGTAGGCATAGTGATTATAGGCCAGCTTTTTGCTGTCCAGCACCCGCATTACATTGGTTTTCAGTTCCTTTTTTGCCATCTTCTCTCACTTTCTTAATACTTATTATGCACTTCTCCGCAAAGCAAAGGAAATCCTTCAGCACCACCTTGGTGCCATCGTCCAGCACGGCGGTGCCGCTCATGCGGCCAAACACCTGGTGCTGGTCAGAGCAGATCAGCTTCACATCCAGCAGCGCCGCCCGGTCGATAATGGGCACAAAGTCCATCTCAAACCGACCGTCCGAGGAAGTGAACTTCCAGGGGTCTGTGTAATTATCGCTGATCAGGAAGGTTACATCGTCTAGCTTGTGCCCCACCCCGTCGTAGAACAAAATATTCTCCGAGGCGGCGGAGGTGTCGCCAAAGCCGTAACCGATATTAAAGCCAAAACGGTGACCGTCCACCGTGCCGGAGCCAGAGCCCCAGTACCAGGTATTGTCATAGGTCCACACGCCGCGGCCCCAGTCCAGAGCGCCGTAGTCCGTAGCCGGGTCAAAGGTATAAATTTTGCCGTCAAACTCCACCTTGCCCCGGGCACGCATACAATTGATCTTTTGATTATAGTAGAACGCATGCGGGTCCTCCAGCCAGGGCGTGGCGATCACCATGGAGTCCTGGGGTGGGTCCTCTAAGAAGATCTGCGCCCGCAGGGGCTTGCCATTATAGAAATTCTTAAAGTGGCACTTGATCTCCCGCTGCTCAAAATTCAAATTAAACTGCATACCCAGCTTTTTGTCGCAGTAGCGGATACTGCCGCCGGAGGACACGGTGGGCATGTGCAGCTTACCCATGGGAAAGGCGTTCAAAATGGTCTCCGTGTGCTCAAAGGCATGCTTAAAGTCCAAAAAAGTCACGGACTGTAAGCCAATGTATCCGTCGTCCGACAGGGTAAAGCACACGCCAAAGTCCCCGGAGGGCGACAGCACCGAATAGTAGTCCCACTCCTTAATGCGGGTGGGGCGCTTTTTAATGTCCGCCCGCCTGTACAGCTGCAACGGCCGCCGAGACCAACCCGGCTCCTGCAAAACTCCATCCGGTCCCAGCAACGGCTGGGTGGTGGTTACCTCATGGTTGCGCATAAATGAATCCCCCTTCATAATGCAAAAAAGTGTATGGTTCGGTCAACAATATCATCCTACCACAAACGGCAACCATTTGCAACGGGTATTCAGTATTCGATCCCCCGCCGTGCCGGCGCGCCGGTATCAAAGGGGTGGCGTTCCTTGGTCATACGGGTAACATAATCGCACAAGGGCGCCAAGTCCGCCGGCTGGCTGTGGCCGGTCAAAATGATTTCGCGTTTCTTGCCATGGCGCTGCAAAAAATCTATCAAGCCTTGCCGGGGCAGCAGATCACCGGCAAAGGCGTCTGCCCCCTCGTCCAGCACCACCAAAAAGCAATCCGCCGCGACCGCGTCAATCTCCGTTAGCAGCCGGGCATAATCCGCTGCCAAGGCCGCCTGCTTCTCTGCCGTCACCGGGCAAAACATTTGGAACTGCTCCCGGGGGAACAGGCATTGCACCCCCAGCCGCTCCAGCGCCGCCACCTCGCACGAGGAGCCATCTTTATAAAACGATACAAAGAGCACCGACGCCCCGGCACCTGCCGCGCGCACTGCTGCACCCACCGCCGCCGTGGTCTTGCCCTTGCCGTCACCGTAATAAAGCTGTACCATTTTGCCACCACCGTCTTTCTGTTACCAGTATAACCCGCACCCGAGACTATGTAAAGAAAAACCGCGGTATAAAGCCAAAAAAATTGCAGTTCCACGGAGCGTGGACAACTTCCACCGCCCGCCTGTTGCAAAAGTTCGTCCTTTCTGCTACAATAAAATCGGTAAACAAGGAAAGGAGAGCGGGAGCCGCAGCCCCCGCACCGCAGATATGGACGCAAAAGAGATTGGGCGCACCATCAGCACCCACCGCAAGGCGCTGGGGCTGACCCAAATGCAGCTGGCGGCCCAGTTGCAGGTTAGCAACCGCACCGTCTCCAAGTGGGAGAACGGCGACGGCTTTCCGGATATTTCGCTGCTGCCGGGACTGGCCGCTGCCCTGGACATCACCATTGACGAGCTGCTCACCGGGGAAGTACCGGCGCAGATTCAACAGAGCGTCAGCGCCGCAGAAGCCCGCCGTGCCCAAGGCCGCTACCAGGTGGCCAAGATCGTGGCCGGAGCGCTGCTGGTGGCGGGCAGCGTGATCGGGCTGATCACCGAGGTGCGGCTGTTTTGGGTGAAGCCCTTTTATATGTTTATTGAGATTTACCTGCTGGTGCTGGCCTTTGTGCTGGTGGTGGTAGGGGCCATGGTCTTTCTCATCGGCTGGTGCGCTACCGCACGGAGATGCAACACCTGAACACAGCCAACCGGGTAGAGGCACTGGCGGCGCTGGCAGGCGCCGGTCTGTTTCCCCTCTTTACCGTGCTGCGCTTTCTCCACGCTTACACCCGACCGGGCATGGCGGTATTTATCGTGCTGCTGGCGGTAGCTGTGGGGCTGTGGGTTTGGCGACTGGCGGTGGACTGCAAAAAGCTGCAGGCAGAAAAAAGCCATCCCATCGCAGAGAAAGACTGATTTTGTCAAAAAAATAGAACTGGCTATTGATTTGGCGGACGCTTTCCAGTATAATATATAAGTACAGACGGTTGTACAGGCGTACAGCCGTTTTTCTTATTTTAATGTTCGCGCATAAGTAGAGGGATTATGAAAAAAGTAGGTTTTGACAATCAAAAATATTTAGAGATGCAATCCGGCCGTATTCGGGAGCGGATTGCCGAATTCGGCGGCAAGCTGTACCTGGAATTCGGCGGCAAGCTGTTTGACGACTACCACGCCAGCCGGGTGCTGCCGGGCTTTCAGCCGGACAGCAAGCTGCAAATGCTGCTGCAGCTAAAGGACCAGGCGGAGATCGTCATTGTAGTCAGCGCCCAGGATATTGAGAAGGACAAGTGCGTGGCGATTTGGGCATCACCTATGACATAGACACCCTGCGCTGATTGAGGCGTTCCGTTCCAAGGGGCTGACCGTCAGCTCAGCGGTGCTCACCAAGTACGCCCCCTCACCCAAGCTGGACGCCTTTGAGGCCCGGCTGCAGGCGGCAGGCGTGGCGGTGTACCACCACTATCTAATCGACGGCTACCCGGCCAGCATCAGCAAGATCGTCAGCGACGCCGGCTACGGCAAAAATGATTATATTGAAACCCGGCGCTCCCTGGTAATCATCACCGCCCCCGGTCCGGGCAGCGGCAAGATGGCCACCTGCCTGTCCCAGCTGTACCATGAGAATCGGCGGGGCATTAAGGCCGGGTACGCAAAATTTGAGACCTTCCCCATCTGGAACATTCCTCTGAACCATCCGGTGAACCTGGCCTATGAGGCTGCCACCGCGGATCTGGGGGATGTAAATATGATCGACCCCTGGCACCTGGAGGCCTACGGCCAGACCACGGTGAACTACAACCGGGATGTGGAGATCTTCCCGGTGCTGAAAGCCACATTTGAAAAGATCTACGGCACCTGCCCCTACCAGTCCCCCACGGATATGGGGGTCAATATGGCCGGCAACTGCATTGTGGACGACGACGCCGTCTGCACCGCCGCCAAAGAGGAGATCCTGCGCCGCTACTTTACCGCCTGCTGCAACGCGCTGCGAGGCAAGGAATGCAGCGACGAAATCTATAAATTAGAGTTGCTGCTGGGGCAGGCGGGACTGAGTACCGCCGATCGAGCCTGCGCGGCAGCTGCAACCCGGACTGCGGCAAACACCGGCACACCCTGCGCCGCCATTGAACTGGAAAACGGCGATTTGATCACCGGCAAAACCACCGAGCTGCTGGGCTGCGCCAGCGCTATGCTGCTCAACGCCCTAAAGCACCTGGGCGGTATTCCGGACGAAACATTGCTGATCTCGCCGCAGGTGATCCGTCCCATCCAGGCGCTAAAAACCCGCCATCTGGGCAGTCACAACCCTCGGCTGCATACGGACGAGGTGCTCATTGCCCTGTCTATGTGCGCGGTGACGGACCCCAACGCCGCCCTGGCGCTGGAACAGCTGGGCAAGCTGCGGGACTGCGAAGTGCACTGCTCCGTTCTGCTGTCCTCCGTGGATGAGAACACGCTGAAGAAGCTGGGCGTGCACCTAACCTGCACGGCAAAAAGCGACAAAAAGGTCATTTACTGATCGACCCAATATCATTTTATATACAGACTACAACACAGAAAGGGTGATTTCATTGGGCAAAACCAAGTATATCTTCATTACCGGCGGCGTTGTCAGCGGGCTGGGCAAGGGCATTACCGCCGCTTCTCTGGGCCGACTGCTGAAGTCCAGAGGGCTAAAGGTCACCGCGCAGAAGCTGGACCCGTACCTGAATGTGGACCCGGGCACCATGAACCCGGTACAGCACGGCGAGGTATTCGTTACCGACGACGGTGCGGAAACGGACCTGGACCTGGGGCACTACGAGCGCTTTATTGACGAGTCCCTGAGCCAAAACTCCAACTTGACCTCCGGACGCGTATACTGGAAAGTGATCACCGACGAGCGCAAGGGCGTGTATGGCGGCCAGACCATTCAGATCATTCCCCATGTGACCAATGAGATCAAGCGTTCCATCGCCCGCAACGCAGACACCGGCGCCGATGTATGCCTGGTAGAAATCGGTGGCACCGTAGGCGATATTGAGAGCCAGCCGTTTTTGGAAGCCATTCGCCAATTTGCCGTGGAGGCCGGGCGAGAGAACTGCCTGTTTATCCATGTGACCTTGGTGCCCTACCTGGCAGCCTCCGATGAGCTGAAGAGCAAGCCCACCCAGCACAGTGTAAAAGAAATGCTTTCCATCGGCATCAATCCGGATATTATCGTTTGCCGCACAGAGCATCCGCTGACGGACGAGATCAAGCACAAGATCTCCCTGTTCTGCAATGTGGATCCGGAGTGCGTCATTGAAAATAACAACTGTGACATTCTCTATGCCGTGCCCATCATGCTCCACCAGCAGCACATGGACGATGTGGTGATCCGCAAGCTGGGCATTGACTGCCCCGGTGCGCCGGATCTTGCCGACTGGCAGGAAATGCTGGACGCGCTGCGCCACCCGGTACAGACGGTCAAAATCGGTCTGGTGGGCAAATATGTGGAGCTGCACGACAGCTATATCAGCGTGAACGAGGCGCTGAAGCACGGCGGAATTGCCACCCACAGCGCCGTGGATATTCACTGGATCGACTCGGAGACCCTGGAGGGCGATGATGTGGATCTGGACGCCATCTTAGGCGATATGGACGGCATTTTGGTACCCGGCGGCTTTGGCTCCCGTGGCATAGAAGGCAAAATCAACGCCTGCCGCTACGCCCGCACCCACGGAGTACCCTACCTGGGAATCTGCCTGGGTATGCAGATTGCCATTATTGAATTTGCCCGGGATGTGCTGGGCATGGCAGATGCCAACTCGGCAGAGATCGACCCGTCCACCACCCACCCGGTGATCGACATTTTGCCGGAGCAAAGGATGTAACGGACATGGGCGGCACCATGCGCCTGGGTCAGTACCCCTGCACCTTGAACCCGGAGTCCAAGGCCTATGGCCTGTACGGCGCCTCTATGATCTATGAGCGCCACCGCCACCGCTATGAGGTGAACAATGATTATCGCCCGGACCTGCTGAATGGGGGCATGATCTTTGCCGGTACTTCGCCGGATAACCACATTGTAGAGATGGTGGAGATCCCGGATCACCCCTGGTTCGTGGCCGGCCAGTTCCACCCGGAATTCAAGAGCCGTCCCAACCGCCCGCACCCGCTGTTCCGCGGTTTCGTCACCGCTGCCGCAGCGCGAATGAACAGCAAGAAATAAGCGCAATAAATATGCCAAACACCCCTATGACCCGCAAGAGTCATAGGGGTGTTTTTGCGTAAAAAGGAGCGGCGGGAGCAAGCCCCCGCCCTACGGTAGGGGGCGGCAATCTGCCGCCCGCAAAAAACAGGGAACGGTACACACCGTTCCCTGTTTCCATTTTTATACCCATTTATCTGTTTATTTCTGCACGGCAGACACAACGCCCTCTGCCAAGCCGGCAAGGCCTTGAATTTCCGACGGAATGATGATCTTGGTGGCCTGACCGTCGGCAGCTTGGAGAACGCCTCCAGCGCTTTCAGCTTAATCACCGCGTCACCGGCGTTGGCTCATTGAGCAGACGAATGGCGTCTGCGGTGGCCTTTTGCACCGCCTCAATGGCCGCAGCCTCACCCTCAGCCTCGCGAATTTTCGCTTCTTTCACAGCCTCGGCGTGAAGGATGGCCGCCTGCTTTTCTGCCTCTGCTTCCAGAATCTTGGACTCCTTGTGTCCCTCGGCCACCAAAATACGGCTCTGTTTCTCGCCCTCGGCGGTCAAGATGGCCTCGCGGCGCTGGCGCTCCGCTTTCATCTGCTTTTCCATAGCGTCCTGAATTTCCCGGGGCGGGATAATGTTTTTCAACTCCACCCGGTTCACCTTAATACCCCAGGGATCCGTGGCCTCGTCCAAAATCACCCGGATCTTGGTGTTGATGGTGTCGCGGGAAGTGAGGGTGCTGTCCAGCTCCATCTCGCCGATAATATTACGCAGCGTGGTGGCAGACAGGTTCTCAATGGCAGAAATGGGGCTTTCCACACCGTAGGTGTACAGCTTGGGGTCCGTGATCTGGAAGAACACCACCGTGTCGATCTGCATGGTTACATTGTCCTTGGTGATCACCGCCTGGGGCTTAAAGTCAACGACCTGCTCCTTAAGAGAAACGGTCTTGGCAATCCGGTCAACAAACGGGATTTTTACATGCAGACCGGTCTCCCAGGTGGCGTAGAAAGTGCCCAGCCGCTCCAAAACGAATGCCTTGGACTGGGCACTACACGAATGTTGGCCAGCACCAGCGCAATCAGCGCCAGAATGACCACAGCTAAAATGATCCACTTTAACATACAAATTCTCCTTTTCTTTCATTCTATATAGATAAAAATGGATAACAAGATCAAACCTTGCCCACCGGAGCCTTGGCCGGGCGCACCATCAGCTTTACGCCCTCAATGCGATCCACCACCACCGTGGTCCCGGCGGCAATGGGCGCGCCGTCCGTACTGCGGGCAGACCACACACTGCCGCACACTCTCACCTGTCCGGTGGCGGCTAAATTGTCAATATCTTCCAGAACCACGCCGGTTCGGCCAACGCAGCGGTCCGCGTTGGTGGCCTGAATACGAGGGCGCAGGTACTTCTTCACCAGCGGTTTGGTGGCCAGCAGCGCCACCACGGACACCGCCACAAACAGCACCCCCTGGAGCCAGACAGCCCCGCCGCAGCTGCCGCAACAGCCGCAGCCACCCGCGCCCAGCACAAACCAAATGGACACCAGTTGGGCGGTAATCCCCTCCAGCACGCCAAATACTACGGCGGCAAGGATCCATATATACAGCATTTGCATGGGCTGCAACCTCCTCTCGGCGCAAAAAGCGGTAAACCGCCCCGATTTTCTATTCTCAGTATAGCATACGCTACACCCCTTTGCAATACACATTCCATTTTAATCGACGAGTGCCCAGCAGGGGTATGCGGTGGGAGCAAGCCCCCCGCCCTACGGTCGTTTTATCCCCTCAGTCGCAAAATGCGACAGCTCCCCTTGTTTCCAAGGGGAGCCGTAAAAGGGCACTATAATATTTACGCTTCTTCCTCGCTGATCATCTTGCGGGTTTTCAGAATAGAAGAGGCAGACACGGAAAATTCGTCCAGTCCCCACGCCAGCAGATAGGGGATCAGCCGGGGGTCCGCCGCCCCCTCGCCGCACATACCCACCGGAATACCGGCGGCCTTGGCGGCCTTAATGGTCATTTCAATGGCAGAGAGCACTGCCGGCTGCATAGGATCGTACAGCCGCGCCACCGCCTGATTGCCCCGATCCACCGCCATCACATAGCCGGTGAGATCATTGGTGCCGATGGAGAAGAAGTCCGCTTCCTTGGCCAGTTCCGCTGCAGTCAGCGCCGCAGCCGGGGTTTCTACCATAATACCCACCGGCACCGGGTGCACATCCTCGCCGGCTTCGATCATCTCCCGCAGACACTGCTCAATCAGCTTTTTAGCTGCCAGGATCTCTTCCTTGCAGGTGATCAGAGGCAGCATCAACTTTAAGTCGCCGAACTTGGCGCCCGCAAAATGGCGCGGATTTGGTCGCAAAACAGATCCGGGTGGTCCAGGCAGTAGCGAATGGCCCGGTGTCCCAAGAACGGATTGTCCTCTTTTTCAATTTCTAAGTAGGGAATTTCCTTGTCGCCGCCAATGTCCAGAGTACGGATGATGACCTCCCGGCCGTTCATGGCCTTGGCCACCGTGGCGTAAGCCTCAAACTGCTCTGCCTCCGTGGGGCGGGACATCCGATCCATAAACAGGAATTCCGTGCGGAAAAGGCCGATACCCTCACCGCCGTTTTGCACCACCGCCTGCACATCCTCCGGCTTGCCGATATTGCCGTACACGGCCTTTTTCACGCCGTTCTTGGTGACGGTAGGCAGATTACAATAGCGGCTGAGCGCCTCTCGCTCTGCCAAATATTCCCGCTGCCGCTGCTTAATTCCGCCGTCTGCTCCGGCGTAGGCTCCGGCAGCACTGTGCCGCGAAAGCCGTCCACCGCCACGCATTGGCCGGTGTGCAACGCCTCTACTGCACCGCTGACGGACAGTACCGCCGGAATGCCCATGGCCCGCGCCAAAATGGCACTGTGGGAGGTCATACCGCCCACCTCTGCCACAATGGCTGCCACATGCTCCCGGTTCATTTTGCCGGTCATAGAGGGGGTAAAGTCGTGGGCCACCAGTACCGTGCCCGGTTCAATGGCACCCAAATCCACCTGCTCCGCACCCAGCATAATACCCAGCAGATCCTCTCGCACATCGGCAATATCGCTGGCTCGCTGACGGGTCAACTCGTCGTCCATGCCGGAAAACATGGCGATAAATTGGTTGCACACCCCATCAGCCGCCGCTTCCGCCGTGGCGCCGCCGTCGATCATCTCCTCCATTTGGGAGAGCATAAACGGATCCCGCAGCATCTCCATGTGACCGTCTAAAATCGCTGCCTCTTTCTCTCCGGCAGAGGCTTGCAGACGATCTCGCAGCTGCTCCGTCTTTTGCATAAATGCGTTAATGGCTGCCCGAAGCCGCTCTTTTTCCTGCTGGGCGCCGCCAAAGACCACGCCGCTGTAATCCAGCGACCGGTGCTGAATGATCAAGCCTTGCCGATGCCGCAGCCCTCGCTTACGCCTGTTCCTCTTAGCATGGTATCGCTCCCTCTCCTTGTTCAACTTAATAAACACAGCCAGGGAACTGCCCCAAAGAGCCGTTCCCTGTGTGCAAAATTTCTTATGCCTCGCCTAAGCCGGACTCAATCAGACTGACTGCCTTGGCCAGCGCCTCCTTTTCGTCCGGACCGTCGGCCCGCACTTCCAGCTGGCTGCCGCACTTAATGCAGCCGGCCATAATGTTCATAATGCTCTTGGCGTTTATGTCCTTGCCGTTTAAGATCAGATGCACATCGCTCTGGAATGCAGTCATTTCCTTAACGAACATATTTGCCGGGCGCATATGGAAGCCCTCTTTATTGATCACCTTTGTTACCTGAGATACCATTATGCTCTCTCCTTCTCTGTTTTATTCTTTTTCAGCAGGGCCAGCATCAACGCACCGACTACAGAGCCTGCAACCAGAGCCACAATATAGCCCAGAGGATGATCCACAACTGCGAAAGTGAAAACACCGCCGTGGGGTGCCGGGCAAGCACAGCCAAACAGTGCGCAGACCAAACCGGCTACGGCAGAACCCACCATACAGGACGGAATAACGCGCAGCGGATCAGACGCCGCATAAGGAATCGCGCCCTCTGTGATGAAGCACAGACCCATCGCATAATTGACCGGACCGCTTTTCAACTCCTCTTTGGTCCACTTCTTCTTATTAAAGGTGGTGGACAGAGCGATGGCGATAGGCGGCACCATACCGCCGATCATCACCGCCGCCATGATCCAAGTATCGCCGGTAGCGACGGAAGCCGTACCGAACACATAAGCCGCCTTGTTGAACGGGCCGCCCATGTCAATGGCCATCATAGCCGCCAGAACAACGGACAGGAGAATGCGGGAGGTTTCGCCCAGACCTTTCAGTCCGGCAGACAACGCCAAGTTGATATACCCCACAAAGGGATTGATCAGCAACATAAACAGACCGATCAACACAGTGCCGAACAGGGGATACAGGAACACCGGCTTAATGCCGTCCATGCTCTTGGGCATCCAGGAGAAGGCCTTTTTCAGTCCGTTGACCAGCAGACCGGCCACAAAACCGGCCAGCAGCGCGCCCAAGAATCCGGACACAGCCTTGTCATTACCGGTAGGCGACTGCAGCGTGGCGCCGATGGTGGCCAAATAACCGCCAACGATACCGGGCAGCAAACCGGGACGATCTGCAATGGACTGGGCAATATACCCGGCCAAAATGGGAATCATAAAGCTAAATGCCGCTTTACCGATCCAAAAGATCACCGCCGCTACCGGGTTGGTCTGGCCGAAGTTGCCGCCGGCATTGGCGTTGCCGGCCAATGTATCAATCAAAAAGCCCAGAGCAATCAGCACGCCGCCGCCGACCACGAAAGGCAGCATATGGGATACGCCGTTCATCAGGTGTTTATACACCTTGTGGCCGAAGCTCTCTTTCTCATCGTCATCCCCGGCGGGGGCTGCGTCGCCCTCTGCGTGGTAAACGGGAGCCTTGCCGTCCAGCACCTTTTGGATTAACTCCTGCGGTTTGTTAATACCGGCAGAAACCGTGGTTTGCAATACCGGCTTGCCGTCAAAACGGCTCATCTCTACATTCTTATCCGCCGCAATGATAATACCGTCACAGTCAGCGATCTCTCGGCGGGTGAGTACATTTTTAGCGCCGCCGGAGCGTTGGTCTCTGCCTTCAAGGGGCAATTCATAGCCGCACCGGCCTTTTCCAGTGCCTCGGCAGCCATATAGGTATGCGCAATGCCGGTGGGGCAGGCGGTCACCGCCAAAATACGATAGCCTTCCGGCGCTGCCGGTGCGGTTACCACCGTATCCTCCGCGGTCTCCTCCGGGTACTTGGCCCGCTCCTGGGCGTCAATAATCTCAATAAATTCCTCTGCCGTTTTGGCGCCACGGAGCCGATCGCAAAATTCCGGCTCCATAAGCATCACCATCAGGCGAGAGAGAATTTCCAAATGCACATCGCCGTCCGGCGGAGCCGCGATCATAAACAGCAGCGAGCTGGGCTTGCCGTCCGGGGCGTCATAATCCACACCGCCGGGCACGGTCATCGCTGCCAGTGCCGCATGGGCCACGCTGTCGCTCTTCGCATGAGGCACCGCAATACCCTCGCCGATGGCGGTGGTGCCCTGTCCCTCCCGCGCCAGGATCGCCGCCTTGTAGGCCGACGGGTCCGTTAGGTTGCCTGCTGCCGCGTGCAGCTCTACCAGCGCGTCGATGGCTTGGCTCTTGCTTTCAACCGGGGCGTTCAGCCGGATCGCCCGAGGGGACAGCAAATCTTTAATCTTCATAGAGAACCCTCCTTACACAGGGCGTCGCCCTGCACATTTAATTATCCTCCGACTGCTCTCAGTCGGCAAAATACTGTGTCTTATACCGGCGAATGGTATCGCCGTCTGCCACGCCCTCACAAAAGGCGGAGGCATTACCGGCGGCGGAAGCCCACTTAAGCGCCGTCTTGTAATCGCCGCTGTCTGCGTACCCGGCCAGGAACCCGGCCACCATTGAGTCGCCGCAGCCTACATTGTTCACCGGTTTGCCGGGCACCACGCCCACGGAGTGGGTGCTGCCGTCCTCTGCCAGCAGCGTGGCGCCGTACTTGCCACGACTCACCAGCACATTGCGTGCGCCTTTCTCTTGTAACTTGGCTGCAAAAAAGCGAATCTTCTCTTCATCGTCCGGGCGAATGTCCTCGCCAAAGATCTCGCCCAGCTCGTGGTGATTGGGCTTAATGAGAAACGGGTGGTAATCCAGCACCGCCAGCAACGCGTCGCCGGTGGTGTCTACCACAATATGCACGCCCCTGTTTTGCAGCTTGGCGCAGATTTGCTCATAAATGGAGCCGGGCATTTGGCTGGGTACCGCCCCGGCCAGCACCAAAAAGTCGCCGGGCATCAGTCCCTCCAGCTTGTGGAACAAAGCCTCTACTTCCGCCTCTGCCGGCTGGGCGCCTGGGGCGTTAATATCCGTTTGCGATCGGCAAAGATCTTCACATTAATTCGGGTGTTGCCCGCTGCCAGCGGCACAAAATCCGTTTGGATCCCCTGGGCCTGCAGCATCTGCTCCAGTGCCCGGCCGGTAAATCCGGCCACGAACCCCAGTGCCCGGTGGGCACCCCCAGTCCGGACAGCACCATGGACACATTGATTCCCTTGCCGCCGCACAGCAGTTGGGCGCTGTCCGCCCGGTTTACATCCTCGCTGCTCAACCGGGGCAGGCGCAGAATGTAGTCCAGCGCCGGGTTCAATGTTACGGTATAGATCATAACAACGCAACCTCCTTCACCACCGTGCGTTCTCCGTACTCCGGGTCCGGCAGCCGATCGGTGATGATGGCCGCTTGATCCAGGGGCGCAAAGCTCACGGTAGATACTTTGTCAAACTTGCTGGCGTCTGCCAGCACATAACTGACGAAACTGCGCTCCATAGCCGCCGCTTTTAAGTAGGCCTCGTCTGTGTCCGGCGTGGTAAATCCCTGACGAATGGCAATGCCGTTGGTGCCGATGAAGCACTTGGAAAAATTGTAGTTATGCAAATTCTTGGCTGCCGCCAAACCGATGATGGCATCGGTGGTGTGCTTTAACTCGCCGCCCAGCACATAGGTTTTCATGCCCTTGGCCACCAGCCGCTGGGCGTGGAGAAGACCGTTGGTCACAAAGGTGGCGCCGGGCTGCAAGTGGTCGATCATTAACAGGGTGGAGCTGCCGGCGTCTAAATATACAAAATCGGTATCGTCTACCTGGGCAGCGGCATAAGCGGCGATCATCTCTTTTTCGTCCATGTGCAGCTGCAACTTTTCGTCCAGCTTCTCCTCCCGGCGAATAAAATCCCGCCGAGTCAAAGTGGCGCCGCCGTGCACCTTGTGCAGCTTGCCCAGTCGATCCAGAGCGATCAGATCCCGGCGCACTGTGCTTTCGCTGGCGCCCAGCAGTTGGGTCAACTGCGTAACGGATACGGTCCCTTTTTCCTCTAACTGGGCCAAAATCTGCAAGTGTCTTTCCTGGGTAAGCATAGACGGTTCCTTTCTGTATTTTCCGGGCGTTTGCCGCCCTCGTCCTTACACCCAAAGTGTACCACGGCAAGCAAAAGCGTCAAGTTCATTCCTTCAATTTCGTTCATTCCGCACAGTGAACGCCTGCTCTTTTGGGCAATTTATGCAAATACATCCCCTTTCTCTGCACGGTTTTGAACGATTGTGGCAAAACATGCATAAAATCCGTCATTTTACAGACGCACTTGTTTGCCAAAAAGGGCGCAAAAAAGCGCCGTATCCTCATGATACGCGTTTTTTATAATCTGGATTTATACCGCTTCTAAATATGCGGCTACGGTCTTGGGATCTTCCCCCCGCACAAAGGCAAACTCATCGCTGATGATATGCAGCGCACTGCGCAGCGCTTGGCGTCTGACAGATACATTTTCTTGCCGATCTGCTTTTGGTGCTCCTCATGGCAGCGAAGTGTCTTAATCAACCGCAAAATGCGCTTATGATCCGAGCTGTGGAGGATCTCCTCCGTCTTGGCCTTACGCTCGTGGACGTTGCTCACCCACTCGTAGCTGGCAGGTCTTGGCATAGCCATCAATTCATCCACCATTGCCGGGGCAATGGCTGAGCGGATTTTGATCCGCTGGGGATCGTAATCCGTGGGCACGTAATACTTGGAGTTCCGGTCAAACACAGGCACCAGCACATAGTAGTCCTTGGTCTCGCTGGAGAACTTCATGGTTTCAATTTCGCGCACTTGGCAGATGCCCTTGGTACTGTAATGCACGAAAGTACCGATTTGCATGACACTCACCTTTCTTGATAATACAATAATACACGGTTTTTTCGCCTGTTTTTCTATTTGAACATCTCTATTATAGCACAAATCGGTAAAAATTGACATAGGCAAAGTAAACAAATCCCCGGCCCGAATTCCTATCTCTGCGGCAGGAATTTTGTACAAAATGCAAGATTATTCCCATTTTCACGCATTTTCCTTAACAAACCTTAACAAATGAAAAAAATCTTTTACCCATCTTTACCCGGCAGCGGGCGCGGTTTTAACATCATTCGGCTATACGAAAACCGGAGAGAGAGCCAACGCTGCAAAAATCACAAAAGACCGTATGTACCTTTTCGTACACACGGCCTTGTTTTTTATCCAATGATTATGCTTTTTGTTACGCCTTTTTCTTTTGAAACAGGCGGGCAAAAGCCTTAATAACCTCAGAAAGGACGATGACGGAGAATGCCAGAGCAAACAGCTTGCCCCACATGGCGATCCCCAGGGGTACGGTGCCAAAGAACGCACCGGCAAACTGGATGATCAGCACTTGCAGCACAAAGGTGCAGCCCACGACCAACAGCATCAGCTTGTTCTTAAACAGGTGGCAAAAGATACTCTCGCTGTGCAGTTCCCGGCAGTTAAAGGCGTTAAACAGCTGAAACAGCACAAACAGGGTGAACAGCACGGTGGTCATCTCGCCCCGGGCAGCACCCAGGAAATTCAGCTTGTATTGCAGCAGGAACACCACGCTCATATACACGCCGGTGGCGGTGATCCGTGCCAGCATACCCTTGGAGATAATATTCTCGCTGCGGTTGGTGGGGCGGCGGCGCATCAGGTCGCTGTATCCCGGCTCCAGTCCCAAGGTCAGGGCCGGCGGGCCGTCCATAATAATATTGATCCACAGCAGCTGCAAGGCGGTAAAGGGCGCCGGCAGCCCCATCAGAACAGACACAAATACGCAAATAACAGAGGCAATATTCACCGTCAGCTGGAAGCTGATGAACCGCTTAAAGTTCTCATAAATATTGCGGCCCCATTCCACAGCCTTAACGATGGTGGCAAAGGAGTCGTCCAACAGCACAATATCGCTGGCTTCCTTGGACACCTCCGTGCCGGAAATACCCATGGCGATCCCCACATCGGCGTTCTTCAGCGCCGGTGCGTCGTTGATCCCGTCGCCGGTGACAGCCACCACTTCGCCTCGTGCTTTCAGCAGCTTCACCACCCGCATTTTCACCGTAGGGGTGCTGCGAGCAATCACGCTGATTTTGGGCAGCATTTTTTGCAGCCGGCGGTCGCTCATTTCTTCCACTTCTTTGGCTTCCAGCGCCACACAACCGTCCGCCAGCAGATCCAGTTCCTTGGCAATGGCGGTGGCGGTAACGATATTGTCGCCGGTAAGAATTTTCACCCCCACCCGGCGCTGCGGCAGGCGGCCACAGCGTCGTACACATCGCTGCGCAGCGGATCCGCAATGGCCACAAAGCCGTCAAAGACCATATCGCTTTCCATTCGGCGGTGGGCCTCCTTTGCAGAGAAGTCCTCCATCTCCGCCAACTCCTTATGGGCAAAAGCGATCACCCGCATGGCTTGCTCCTCGGCCTGCACCAGCACTCGGCACAGTTCCGCCAGACGGTCAGGTTTCAAGGCACACATATCCAGCACGCACTCCGGGCTGCCCTTTACATAAGAGAGAATGCGCCCGTCCACATTGGAAATGGTGGTCATGTGCTTGAGCTCGGACGAGAAAGGAAACGCGCACAGCCGGGTGTGGTCCTTCCGCTCCCGACGGTAGGTGTTGCCGGTGTCTGCCTGCTCAAAGAACCGCAGCATGGCGCACTCCGTGGGATTGCCGATAAAGCCGCCGTCCGGCGCCAAGTCTGCCGTAGTGTTCAGGCAGATGTTATGGGTCAGGTATTCGTTTTGCAGCGCTGCCGCTTCTTTGTGCCACCGGGTGTCATAAAAGGCACGCACGGTCATCTTGTTTTCCGTTAAAGTACCGGTCTTGTCCGAGCAGATCACACTGATACAGCCGATGGTCTCCGAGGCGATCATCTTCTTCACAAGAGCGTTTTGCTTACTTAGCTTGATAATATTGATAGACAGAGACACCGCCACAATGGTGGGCAGCCCCTCCGGCACCGCCGCCACAATCAGCACGATACTGGTGATGAACGCCTCCATCACCGCCTCCAAATGCAGGCCGCCGTGGAGGGCAAAGAAAATCAACTGAGCCGCAAACACAATGCCCGCTGCAATCACGCCAAGTACGGTAATGGTCTTGCCCAGGCGGGCCAGCTTCTCCTGCAAGGGGGTGCTGCTTTTTTCTGCATTGCCCAGCTCGCCGGCAATCTTGCCAAATTCCGTAGCGTCACCCACCGCCGTCACCAGCAGCCGTCCGTTCCCCTCGGTAACGAATGTGCCGCTATAAAGCATATTGGCCCGCTCCGCCAAGGGCGTTTTTTCGTCCGTAAGCACCAGCTGCTGTCTTTCTTCACCGGAAAGCTCTCGCCGGTAAGGGCAGATTCATCCACCTGCAGAGCGGTGCTCTCCAGCAGTCGTCCGTCCGCCGGCACCTTGTCTCCGGCAGACAGCAACACCACATCGCCCACCGCCAGATGGGCGCTTTGCAGGGTAACGGTTTGGCCGTCCCGCACCGCGCGCACGGTCATATCCGCGTTGATTTTGGACAGGGCCTCAAACGCTTGGCGCTGCGTCCCTCCATCACTACGCTGATCACCACGGACAAAGCAATGGCCACGAACACGCCCACGCATTCTAAAAAGTCCGCCTCGCCGCCGGTAACCCGGCGCACAATGTTTACCGCCAGGGCGATCAGCCCGGTGCAATAAGCATTAAGAGCATAGGCTCCGTGGCTGCATCCCAAAGGCGCTTCAGCAGCGAATCCGGCTTGCGTCGGGTGAGGGCGTTGGCGCCGTACTGTTCTTTGTTTTTCTGTGCCTGCGCTTCTGTCAGCCCTCGGTTCGCATCTGCACCGTAGGTTGCCAGCAGCTCCGTTTTTTCTGCGGTAAATGCCTGCATAGAAAGTCCTCCTGCTTCATTTTTACAAAGAAAAAGACCTACCGCCGTTGCCGTGCGTTAGGTCTCTTTGGGTAAAAAATAAAAGACTGCTGCACGAAAAACAGACGTGCAAGAGTCTCGTTCATTAAGACAAGCCAGACCCGGCACAGCGCCGCAGTCAGTTTGTTGACTTGCCACACGCCCACGGCGTGCAAACTACTCCCTCAAGCGGGTACTTCTTTTGTGACAAAAGCATACCACCCGGCCGCTTGGTTAGTCAAGAATAACTTAGATGTTAGACAAAATCGCCACCCGTCGCCTAAAAGCGCCAACCTCTTGCCATTTCTTCTCCGATATGGTATATAGAAGGTGAGACACGGCATATCAAATCGCATTTTCACCCCCCAAGCCTCCCTCCTTTACAAGGGCGGCAAAACAGAGGATTCTATTTTCCCATGGAGGTCCACGGTATGAAAATCAAAAACACAAAAACGGACATTCTGTTAAACATAGCGGCGGTGGCCTGCCTGGCAGCCGTTACCCTGTACCTGCTGGTGCGCTGGTCGCAAATTCCCATGACCATTCCCGGGCACTATACTGCCGACGGCCAAATAGACAGCTGGACCCCCCGCACCACCCTGTGGCAGTTGCCGGTGCTGGGGTGGGTGCTGTATGTGCTGATCACGATTTTAGAGCAGTTCCCCGGGATTTGGAACACCGGCGTGACCGTAACGGAGGAGAACCGCACCGCCGTCTACCGCACATTAAAGACCCTGATCGGCTGGGTAAAGCTGGCGGTGAGCGCCCTGCTCTCTTTGGTGGCGCTGGCCTCCCTGGGCAATGGATATAAGATTTTTCTTGTATTGGCCGGCATAGGGTTGCTGGCCACCTTTGGGCTGGTGATCTACTTTGTCCGCCGCCTGTTGCAGTTGAAGTAAGCAGCCAATTTTTACAGATAGATTGCAATACACAAAATCCCTCCGGCAATGCCGCCACCTAACCGGCGCCCATTCGGCGCTGTCAGCGTAGCTGACTGGGGGATTTTCGTCTTTCGCATCCATAAAAAGCACCCCCGTCGGGGTGCTTTTTCTATACCTATTATTTTATTCTTAATGCGCATCCGCCAGCACAGCGTGGGCGCACTTTATGCCATCCACGGCAGCGGACACAATGCCACCGGCGTAACCGGCGCCTTCACCACAGGGGTACACCCCGCGCAGATTGCACTGGCAAAATTCATCCCGCAAGATTCGCACGCTGCTGGAGGAGCGGGTTTCCGGCGCAGTAAGCACCGCGTCCGGCAGGGCAAAGCCGTGGAGCCGCTTGTCCATCTCCGTAATGGCCGCCTGCATGGTGGTGCGCACCTTGTCCGGCAGGCAGTACCGCAGGTTGGTAAGCGTGACCCCGGTAGGCAGGTCGGCTGCACATTGCCCAGCGCCCGACTTCCCGATCCGCTAAAAAATCACCCACCAGCTGCGCCGGCGCACGGTAATCGCCCCCGCCCAGGGCAAAGGCGTTTTGCTCAATCTCTCGCTGATAATACATTCCCGCCAGCGGGTGCTCCGAGGGGAAGTCCACCGGGTCAATACCCACCAGCAACGCCGAGTTGCATTCTCGCCGTCCCGGGCCAGGGTGCTCATGCCGTTGACGATCACGCCGCCCTTTTCGCTGGCGGCGGCCACCACCGTGCCCCCCGGGCACATACAAAAGGTATACGCCCCTCGCTGGTGCAGACCGTGGCAGCTAAGCTTGTAATCCGCAGCCCCTAACTTAGGATGACCGGCAAAGGCGCCGTACTGGGCCTTGTCAATGAGCTTTTGCGGGTGCTCAATGCGGGCACCCACACTAAAGGCTTTTGGATAATTTGCGCGCCGTTTTTATAAAGCATTTCCACCGTGTCCCGGGCGCTGTGGCCGATGGCCAGGATCACCGCATCCGTCTCCATATCCACCGTTTGACCCAAATGGCTGTAAGTGACCCCATGGATAAAGCCGTTGGCTAAGATCAAATTCTCCAGCCGACATTCCAGGCGCACCTCGCCCCCCAGGCGCTCAATTTTTTTGCGAATATTCTGCACCACCACAGCCAGTCGGTCCGTGCCGATATGGGGCTTGGCGGCGTATAAATCTCCTCCGGCGCACCGGCCTCGTATAGCTCTTGCAGCACCTGTCGAATAAAGGGGCTTTTAATGCCGGTGGTCAACTTGCCGTCAGAAAAAGTACCGGCACCGCCCTCGCCGAACTGCACATTGCTCTCCTCGTTGAGAATATGCTGCTGCCAAAAGGCGTTCACATCCTGCTGGCGGCGCTGAATGTCCTTGCCTCGCTCCAACACAATGGGGCGCAGTCCTGCCTCAGCTAAGATCAGACCGGCAAACATACCCGCCGGACCAAAACCAACCACCACCGGGCGAAAAGCGGACTGCCGCCGGTTCACCGGCAGGGTGTACTTGTATTCTTCCGCCGCCTTGGCCTTAGGTGAGCGGCAGCGGCGCAGCACCTGGGTTTCGTCCAGCCCCAGGGTCACATCCACCGTATAAGAGAAGTGTACATCGTCCTTCTTACGGGCGTCCACACTCTTTTTAAAAATCGTCAGTTTTTCAATATATTTGGGATCGGTGCGCAGCACCTTGCCCGCCTTTTTTCGCAGCAGGCTCTCGTCCTCATCCAGCTCCAGACGCAACTCACTTACTCGTATCATTCCACTTCTCCACCATCTGCCCGGCGGCCGCCAGACCGCTGTAAAAGGCAAAATTCAAATTATAACCGCCGCAGGCTGCTGCTCGTCCAGCACCTCGCCGACAATATACAGCCCGGGCACCCGCCGAGAGGCAAAGCCTCCAATTCCGTTCGGGGCACACCACCGCCGGTGATCTGGGCAAAGGCGTAGCCTTGGTGCCGGTAACGATCAGCTGCCAGTGCTTGGCGATCTGCACCAGCCGAGCCGGGTCGCCCGCCGCCTGTTTTTCCAAAATCTCCGTCACCTCTGCGCTGAGGATCCCTCGCAGGGAGCCGAATTGCCGCAGGTAAGACAAGAGCTGATTTTCGCTCCACTCCGGGACCAAATCCAGCACCGCGCAGCACTTTTGCGGCCGAGGGCGGGCAAGTTCTGCCCCACCGCCCAGCTTACATCCATCACCGCAATGCCGGACAAACCGTAATCGGTAAACAGCACCTCGCCCTGACTCTCCGCCACGGTTTCACCGTCCAAAGTGACGGCTACTGCCGCTCGGGTGCGCTGCCCCTTGAGCTTGCGAGGGTATTTGCTGGAGGAGGTCAGCTGCACCAGCGCCGGATACAGGGGCGTACAGCTGTGGCCCAGATCCTGCAGCAGGGCATAGCCGCTGCCATCGCTGCCCAATGCCGGTTGTGCCTGCCCGCCGCAGGCCACCACCACCTTATCGCCGGCAAAGGCGCCCTTATCCGTCTGCACCGTAAAGCCGGGGATGATCTTTTTCACCCGGCAGCCGGTAACCAGGTGCACGCCAAAGGTGCGGCAGCGTCCAGCAGCAAATTTTGCACCGTGGCGCCCGCAGGCTGTAAGGATATACACGCCCCAAATCCTCCTGCCGGGTCATCAAACCGAGAGAGGCAAAGAAATCCAGCACTGCCCGGCTGTGGGGCGCCTGAGTATTGGTCAAATTGCACCGGCCGTTGCCGGTAGCCAGCAGCTTTTTACCCGGCTGCTCCAGCCGCTCCAGCACCGTGACCTGCAGCGCCGGATCCAGTTGCCGCAACCGTATGGCACAGCACAATCCCGCCGCGCCGCCGCCCACGATCAGTACCCGCATATCTTCGCCTCCCTTATATAGAATATACATATCATAATATATTCCGCCGCCAAATGCAAACAATTCTTGCGCCGTCTCCCATGAAAGCGGCTTTTATTTTGATTTTCCCCTTGACGAACGGGTGCGGTTGTGGTATAGTGTTTGTACCTCGGTAAGTGGGGTTTTATTTTTTGCCCATTTTTAGGTGCGCATTGCGTGGCGCAACGAGGGAGATTCACACACAATCGAAATACAACGGAGGTGCTTATTAATGAGAGTTAAGATTACCTTAGCTTGCACAGAGTGCAAACAGCGCAACTACAACACAATGAAGAACAAGAAGAATACGCCCGACAGACTTGAGATGAACAAGTACTGCCGTTTCTGCAAAAAGCATACCTTGCACAGAGAAACGAAATAACAGGAGGACTGACAATGGCTGACGAAAAGAAAGCGTCTGCAAAGCCGGAAAAGAGCAGCAAGCCTGCCAAAAAGTCCGACGCCAAGGCAGATAAGTCAAAGGCAAAAAAAGCCAAGAAAAATCCGTTCAAATCCATTGGTTCATTCTTCAAAAGCGTAAAATCAGAGGGTAAAAAAGTCGTTTGGTCAGACGGTAAGAACGTGCTCAAGAACACCCTGACCGTACTGGTAGTCGTGATCATCGTCGGCGTGTGCATTTATTTGGTAGACACCGGCCTGACCCTGGGTATGAAGGGCATTAAGAGCCTGAAGACCAACAGCGAGACCACCACCGCTGCCAGCGAAACCACCACCCAGAAAACCACTTCGGCGGCTTTGGCTGAGGCCACCACCGAACAGACCACCAAATAAAGACCCGAACGCACGCAGGGGCAGCGCCCCATTCGGATCACAGCAATTTACGGAGGTTCTGTTTAGTATGGAAGAAGCAAAATGGTATGTTGCCCACACCTTTTCCGGTTATGAGAACAAGGTAGCCAGCAACATTGAGACCGTGGTAGAGAACCGCAACCTGCACGATTGGATTCAGGATGTGGTGGTCCCTACCGAGACGGTGGTAGAGATCAAAGATGACGGCACCAAGAAGGAAGTGGAGCGCAAGATCTTCCCCGGCTATGTGCTCATCAAAATGGTGATGAACGACGACAGCTGGTATGTGGTGCGCAACACCCGCGGCTGCACCGGCTTTGTGGGTCCGGAGAGCAAGCCTGTTCCCTTAACGGAGGAAGAGGTGCGCAAGCTGGGCGTGGAGAAGGTCACCGTAGAGGTGCACTACGCCGTAGGCGATCTGGTCAATGTGATCGACGGCCCGCTGGAGGGCTTCTCCGGCACTGTGGACGCCATCGACATTCCCAACAACAGCGCACAGGTCACCGTTTCCATGTTTGGGCGCGAAACATCAGTTGATTTTGAGCTTGACCAGCTTGAAAAGGTCAAAGACTAACATTCGGTAATACGCGGCTTGCCGCTGATTATCACCGCTTTTGCGGTGCGTGGGAGGAGCGCACAGCGCCCCGCCAATGACCACAATTTAGGAGGAAAATTATTATGGCACAGAAGGTAGTTAGGTTTAATTAAACTTCAGATCCCGGCCGGTAAGGCGACCCCTGCCCCCCCGGTTGGCCCGGCTCTCGGTCAGCACGGTGTAAACATCGTGGCTTTCACCAAGGACTTTAACGAGAGAACCAAGAACGACGCCGGCCTGATCATTCCCGTAGTGATCACCGTTTATGAGGATCGTTCTTTCACTTTCATCACCAAGACCCCGCCCGCAGCCGTTCTCATCAAGAAGGCTTGCGGCATTGACAAGGCTTCCGGCGTTCCCAACAAGAACAAGGTAGCCACCATCACCAAGGAGCAGGTCCAGAAGATCGCTGAGACCAAAATGCCTGACCTGAACGCAGCTTCTCTGGAGGCCGCTATGTCCATGATCGCCGGCACTGCTCGCAGCATGGGTATTGTAGTAGAAGACTGAGTCCCTTGTGGGAGGAAAGATCCGATTAACCACTGGAGGTAATTTGTAATGAAACACGGAAAGAAATATGTGGACGGCGCCAAGCTGGTAGACCGCTCCAATCTGTATGATAGCGCTGAGGCACTTGACCTGGCTGTTAAGACCGCCACAGCTAAATTTGACGAAACCATTGAGGCACACATTCGCCTGGGCGTTGACTCCCGTCACGCTGATCAGCAGGTGCGTGGCGCTGTGGTGCTGCCCAACGGCACCGGTAAAACCGTGCGCGTAGCTGTATTTGCCAAGGGCGACCTGGCTAAGGCTGCTACCGAGGCCGGCGCTGACATCGTTGGCGATGCTGACCTGGTAGAGAAGATCCAGGGCGGCTGGATGGACTTTGATGTGGCCGTTGCCAGCCCGGATATGATGGGCTTCGTTGGTCGTTTGGGTAAAGTGCTGGGCCCCCGCGGTCTGATGCCCTCTCCCAAGGCCGGCACCGTGACCATGGATGTGGCTAAGGCTGTAACCGAGGCTAAGGCCGGTAAGATCGAGTACCGTCTGGACAAGACCAACATCATTCACTGCCCCATCGGCAAGGCTTCCTTTGGGCAGGAGAAGCTGCTGGAAAACTTCAACGCTCTGCTGGACGCCATCATCAAGGCAAAGCCGGCTGCACTGAAGGTCAGTATATTAAGTCCGTTGCCGTGGCTTCCACCATGGGCCCCGGCGTGCGTATCAACCCCAACAAAGTTGGTACTGTTTCTGCTCAATAAGTTTTTGGGTATTGACAAGGCTTGTGCCTTGTGTTAAAATACTATCGCTGTTCAGCCAAAGACAGCAGGTGCCGTTTGGCGTAAGTTGATCGCCTGCCGAGGAATGAATGTGCATGGTTCGCACCCTGCGGTGCAATATCTATGTCATTTTGTGCATTCCGAGGTACATCGGAATGCACTTTTGTTTTGCTAACAGCCATAAAGACCGCATTTTGCGGCAAATACTTATGGAGGTTATGTTTTATGCCAAGTACAGCAGTTCTTGAAAT